>JACCDP011451416.1_pt1 | contig 34689 bp, 37 predicted proteins | sample 7445841 | NCBI WGS metagenome assembly JACCDP01 (sample SAMN15323441, study PRJNA562643) | freshwater metagenome | isolation source: river surface water | place: USA:Blue River Watershed | collected 2017-08-17 | reverse complement strand
GCGTAAAAGAATTTTCCGCCTCGTCACACGTGGAGAGTGCGTAAAAGAATTTTCCGCCTCGTCACACGTGGAGAGTGCGTAAAAGAATTTTCCGCCTTGTCACACATGAAGAATGCGCCCATCCTCTCCAAAACAGCATTCCACTCCAAGTGTCTGAATCTCTTGAATACGAGGAATACTGCGACGGACATAGGTCGCAAAGGCTACTTCCGCCGAGGGATACAAGTTGATCATGGTAAGGGGGAACCATGAGAGATAGAGAGCTCGTATGGCATAACATCCCAAGATGCATTCATAGGGTTCAAATCGTAGACTGCATGTTCCATAAAACTTCATCCATACATCATACCGATCAATCTCGCGAATCACCTGTGTAAAGAAGGATGCATCCATGACACGATAACGGCCTGTCACTTTAATGACAATGTCGGTCTCTTGGATTCCTACGATCTGGATGACCTCTTTCAGATCGATAAATTCATTCATCCCCTTATTCGAAGAAGGATTACGATTTGTTTCAGTATACACAACAGGAACCCTTTTTCCATCATGAACATAATGATCTAGCATGGTTTGTCGTAATCCATTGTTCTCTACCAATACGGGACGAATGGATGCAGGAAGATGAGATAGGGTTTCGGTAAGGGCTGTGTGATATCGTGATTCCCGTTCCTCATTGGGTCCAAACCGATTGAGTAGAGAGGCAGTCAGAATCAAATAGATCATGATCAAAGAAGGATGAGACGGTTTTAGATGCGCGCCATTAGATGCGTGCAATGATCTTTTTTAATTCATAGCATGCATACCGATTGCATAGAATCGACGTTGGGAGATGCTGATAGAGTGCCTCTTTCGTAGAGAAGCGACAAAGACATGTTCTACACTGATAGGTGTCCTGACCCACAATGGCCCTCTCTAGACATCCCTGAATCAAAAGAGGGAGAGAGCCCTGAAGGGTGCGACATTGATCGTGTGGTGTAAAAGCGAGCCATCGTTTACAAAGGGGAGATTGCTCCACATGATCGGCAAGAGATTCACGATTTGCAAAGGGGGCGAGACATGCCTGGCATTCTTCGGCCATTTCTTTCTTCATTGCCTCCCATAGGTCTCGTTTAGAGATCTGGCGAGCCTCGGCCATACGAAGGAGATCTCGAACCATGTGTTGGGCAGGTTTGCTCTCTTCTTCACGAAGGGGATCTTCTAACACAACTGTTTTCCCTACTGCCTGTTTCTTTTTTCTCTTTCGGAGGTCATGCGACTCTTTCGATGCGTGTGATGCTTGCGATACTTGTTCTTGCGATACTTGTTCTTGCGATACGTGCGCTTGCGATGCTTGCGATGCTTGCGATGCTTGCGATGCTTGCGCATGTTCTTGTGCCTGTTGCAGCACCTGCGCCTTCAGCTGAAGATGAACAGAAGGATGTCTTTTTCGTGTCATGGAAGACCCTTTCATGACATGTTTTAGTTCTTCAGAGGAGATAGGCTTTCCCTTTTGGGCCAATGACGTGAGCACATGATACAACTGATCAAACTCCGCCTTCTCTTTTTCTGTGCCCTGCATATCCTCTTTATCTATTTCTTCGTCTACCGCGTTTAGATCTTACCCTAGTCGACGTCTTCCGCACCAGGAGCCCCCGCCTCCTGATATAGTTTTGCCATGATAGGACGGATTTTCTCTTCCACCTCCTTCTGTTTCGTCTGAAACGCATCCTTCTCCTCCTCGCCGTTCTCCTCCAGCCATTGGATGCTTTCCTGAATCCATTCATCGATCTTCTTGGCATCTCCCCCCAACGTCGTCTTCACCTTCTCTTCTTGAAGTGCATTGCGTGTATTGTAGAGATACGCCTCCAGACTGTTCTTTGCCTCTACGCGCTCCATGCGAATCTTGTCCTCCGCAGCATGCTTCTCTGCCTCTGCGATCAATCGTTCAATGTCTTCACGGCTCAGACGACCCTTATCATTTGTGATCGTAATCTTTTGCGACTTTCCCGTGGACTTCTCTGACGCACTGACATTCAAAATACCGTTCGAGTCCATGTCAAACGACACATCAATCTGGGGGACGCCACGGGGCATCGGCGGAAGACCATCCAATTTGAAGGTACCAAGCGAGTTACAATCCCGCGTAAATTGGCGCTCTCCTTCATACACTTGGATCAGCACACCAGGCTGGTTGTCTGCATACGTAGAGAAGGTCTGCCCCTTTTTGCAAGGGATGGTTGTGTTCCTCTTGATCAGTGGAGTCATGACTCCGCCCGCGGTCTCTAGACCAATGGAGAGTGGGGCAACATCCAATAAGATGATGTCGGCCGTGCGATCGTTTCCGCTCTTTCCCGCTGTCAAAATGTGCGCCTGAATGGCTGCGCCATAGGCTACCGCCTCATCAGGATGAACCGAATCGTTCAGCTTCTTTCCGTGAAAAAACTGGCTGACCATCTCACGGATTTTCGGAATGCGGGTCGATCCGCCGACCATCACCACTTCATGGATGTCCGTTTTGGACATGTTCGCATCACGCAAGACCTGCTCCAAAGGAGCAATGGTGCGGCGAAAGGTCGCATCGCAGAGCGACTCAAACTTGGCACGGGTAATGAGCAGATTCATGTCCAGCCCCTGAACAAGGGAGTCAATCTCAATATTTGCTTGCGTCATCGTGCTCAGACTGCGTTTGGCTTTCTCACAGGCTGTCCGCAGACGGGAAAGGGCGCGCTGATTATCCTGAATGGTTACACCTTTGTGTTTCTTTTCAAATTCTTGGATACACCAATTCACAAGTGTCGTATCAAAGTCAGAGCCTCCCAAGTGCACATCGCCACCTGTGGCTTTGACTTCAAAAATACCGTCATCAATGGTGATCAAACTGACGTCATGTGTCCCGCCTCCGCAGTCAAAGATCACCACATGTTGCTCCCCCGTCTTCTTCTTGTCCAGACCATACGCCAGGGCCGCCGCAGTAGGCTCATTGATGATACGCAGCACATTCAGACCCGCGATCAGACCCGCATCTTTCGTGGCCTGTCGCTGGGAATCATTAAAATACGCGGGAACGGTGATGACCGCATCGGTCACTGTCTCGCCCAAATAGGCCTCTGCCGTCTGCTTCATTTTCGTCAGCACCATCGCAGAAATCTCCTCGGGCAGATACGTTTTCGTCTCCCCTTTGCACTCTGCCACGATCTGTGTCTTTCCATTCGCGCTCTCCGTGACCTGAAAGGGCCAGTGAGCACGATCCTCTGTTACAGCGGAGTCAGAAAAGGCGCGACCAATAAGGCGCTTGGCATCAAACACGGTGTTCTTGGGATTGGCAGACACCTGATTCTTGGCCGCATCACCAATCAGGCGCTCGGTGTCCGTGAAGGCAACAAAGGACGGCGTGGTGCGGTTGCCATGTTCATTGGCGATGATCTCTACACGGTCATTCTGCCATACACCAACACAACTCGTAGTGGTCCCCAAATCGATTCCGATGGCAGGCATGTTCTAGGAAGGAAATGCTCACGATATCTTAAGTCCTTTACTGACTATTCCACAACGGGTGCTGACGAAGTAGGAAGGATATTCGCTGCCATGGGAGGGAATACAGATACTTCTGTAGGGTCACACTGTTCATTCGACTGCCTGTTGGGCGAAGCTGGGTCCGATAAATGTGATGAAGCTGATAGAGATGGGGATGATACAGGGAAAGAACCTTGTCACGGGTGGTGTTGCGATAGACATGGACGTCCATGTAGGCCTGAAAGATCTCCTTGCCAATGCGTTGAAGAAGGGCACGAAAGAAAGAGAACGGGACGGAATCTTCAAAGAAATACTGTAGATACGTGTGTGTTAGATTCTGTGTATAGAGTTGTGCATAGCGATCCACTGCCGACGCATGGTTCCCGCGAAGGGATCGGACAAGTTCATAGGTGGATGAGCGATATCGCCAACGGCGTCCCGTTCGATCTTTCCAGACGATTCCCTGATTCTCCCACGACAAAGAGGAAAGATATGCAGCATTCCATGATGCAAAGGAGGTTGTGGGATCCACGCCTACTGACTGTGGAAGCCCCATGATAGAATGGGGATCGTCCGTGATTGTGACATGCCCCGTCGCATGAACAACCCCTTTATGAATGAGAAGGGCGCGATTCTTTTTGATAGGAGACACCACGCGGTGATCGGTATGCTGAACAAGAAAACTATAGAATCGTGCTGTTTCTCCTTTTTCTACACAAGGGCTCTCAAAGAATGGATCGGCCTGAAGTGTCTCTTCCATCATTTGCACGGCACCTGTGCTACCCAGATAGGATTCCAGGAAGAGTTCACGAAACGAACGTGACGAATAGAAGGTTCCGGTGGCATGAAGGTGGGAACGAGAGGCCAGATAGAGGGTAGGATCTCCTGCACGGCGAAACGCCTGGATCATCCATCCGTCAATCATCTCTTGGCACACCGCCCCTATAGCATCCCCCATTGTTGCATACGGGATCGCCGTGCCACATGCCTTAGGAGGCGCGATCGACACGGGAAGGTGAGTGGCACGATCCCATAGAATGGAGCGGCACCATGGGGCATGTGGAAGCGTCATGGAAGAGACCCCTTTCTCATAGCGAAGGAGACAGAGTCCTGAGGGATGCTCTTCTACGATGCGAAACTTCCCTCCTTCTGATTCCATATAGGCTCGAAAGGACTCCCATGTGGGATAGGTCTCGCGCAACGTAGAAAAAACGGAAAGGTCATAGGAGAATGCCATGGAGTTCTAAAATGATGAGATAGAATCTCTTTATATGTTCCATGTGATTTCCATCATAATAGATTCTCTAGAAGAGGATAGGGAGTATGGAGCGCTCTTCTGAACAGATTCCAGAAGAAATACAAGAGGATCCTGTCATGGAGGCAGATGATACGGATGAGATAGAATCCATGGAAGACCTAGTGGAGATAGATGATATTGGTATTTCTCAAGTGGAAGAGAAAATGGATCAAAAGGAAGCAGAGAGCTCACTCTCTGTAGAACAAATGGATGGAATAATGTCCTTTGATCCGATGCTTTTTGTTCAGTTGGGCGATGATGTCGTAATTGATTCCACCGCCTATGGGCGAACGATTGGAACCGTTTACTATCGCGGTGAAGACCGTATTTCAGTCAAGCCCGTGGGCGTCTCCAATTTACTTCATATTTTTGAGATTCACGAGGAAGACGGAGAAGAGGTCTATGACGAGAAATATGGTGTTCGTGCAATCTATATTGTGAAGAAGCGCGCTGTGGAATCGTTTGTAGAGCAACAGGATTTACGTGTCGATCAACAAATTGATACCTTTGACGCTAAAGGTAATGCCTATCATTCCTATGACATTGTCGAAGTAAAGAAAGAAGAGGATGCGATTGTGATTCGTCAGATCGGTGAAGAAGAGACCTATCTCTTGGTCTTTGATTACAAAGGTATTTCATCGGATGAACCCTTTGCGGTCATTAGCCATCGCCCTCTCATAAAGAAAGAAGAACAAGAGGAGCAAGAAGAGCAAGCGCAGCAAGAACAAGCGCAGCAAGAACAAGAAGAGCAAGCACAGGAAGAGCAAGAAGATGAGATTCAGGTGATGGGAGAAATCGAAATCACGCGCCCTACGATCTACACGAAGGCCGAATCCTATGAACAAAGCATTCCTGATGCACTCCAAAAAATGGATGCACTTAATGATCATCTGTCCAGTTTCACCGAGGCAGATCGAAAAGATCCTCGCACCCTTCGGGCCACGCGTATCTTGGTTGAGCTTCTCTTTGAGTTAAAGCAGGCGACGGTCGCCTATGGAACCGATGGATCCGTTCAAGGAGTAAAAGATGTATCTGCCGCAACACTCTCTGAATTATTGGATCGCACCTCCCTTCCAATGGGTCGACCTGTTCTTCATGTGACCAAGACCCTCTACTCTCCTGAGGAAGAGCACGAGGAAGCAGAGTATAACACCGAACAGGTTCACATGATCTCCTTTGAAGAGGAGCTTACACGTATGATCACCCCTGCTCAGAAAGTCGGCACCACAGGAGCAGGGGCAGTCCAAGGAATCAGTAAAGAATGGTATGATCAACAACAATTCATGACGCAATATATGTCTCCGTGGAGACCCCATGAAAAAGGGAATCCCCTATGGAGTGCCATGAAAGACTCTGAATTTTTTCGAAATACACCTCCCGTCTGTCGCCCTGGCCCCACTTGTCGTCTTGCAGATACCATTTCAGGATATCGTGCATCCCATAATGTAAAGGAACCCCACCCCATTCTGGACGAGATCCCCTTTGGAATAGAACGCGCCCTTGGCATCACGTATCGTAAGGGGTCCAATCGCAGAAAGGTGCTCCATCTATCCGAAGAAAGTGCTACTCTTCAATCGTATCTGTTGTTTCCTATGAGTGCAGTGGCAGAGATGGGATCGACGCGCACCTACCATCTTGCTACCGATAGTGGACGTAGTCACCTTCCCCGTCGCACCATGACCCAACTTCTAGAAACTCTTGGTGATCCCAAAGAGGTAGGCACCACTCGCGATATTTTACTATTTGATGTGACAGGAGACACACTTGGAAATATCCCCCTTGCAGACTACGTAGAGGGTCTTACGATTCATTCCCTGGGAGTAGGGGATGCCTTCTCCGTCCTTCAACACATTGGAATGGATCAAATGGAGCTTCACGCCGATACCCTTCATGCGCTAAGTATTCATGTGTCATCCTATCAATCTACATTGCTTTCTACGTTGTCTACTCTTCGCACGATGCTATCCGAAATTCCCGCCACAGATCCTGAAACATATCTCTTAATGGAGAACCCCACGCTATTTGACACCCTTCGTAGTGAAATCATCCTGGTGAATGCTATGGAAGAATATGAGCGCACGAACCCATCCTTGGCACAATCCGATATTGGTAAAATGGCCTATTTGTTAAAGCACCATTCGAATTATGTTCAGGTCGTTGCAGGAAAAAATAACATGGAAATTGTAAAAGCCGTTCGGAATGCAATTCACGAGAACTATGTAAAGGATCGTCAAACAAATGCGATTCTTCAAGAGAATGAGGAACATGCTGTTCGCCCCATACGAAACACGTGTTCGCATGTAGCAGATCTGGTGCGAATCCGACGAGAGAAAGAGGACATGGATCGTTTCTCGCTTCTGATGAAATTCGTGAAACGATATCAGGGCACCCATGATGAGCAGTGGGTGAATTGCGTGGTCTGTAAAGAACACCTTATTTGCATTCACGAGCGTCTTCAACTTCAAGCCTATCTTCATCCCACCGATACGCATGTTATTGAGAAAGAGATCCTTCTCACATGCTCAGGGGGACAATTTCAGGGGAAATACATTTGTCGCATTTGTGGCCAGACGATTCGTGAGTTGGATTTGGATACACGTATGACGTTCGACGAAGAGGGAAGACCCGTCACGGGTCGCGCCGTGCTTGTGGATGACGAAGCCGAAATGGAAGACATGCTTGATCTGCTTGTTGCGACCCCTGTAGAGGCCGCTCCTGTTGTCCATCTTTCACCCGAAGAATTGCCGTGCTATCATATTCTTCGCGATATGGTGGAATACATTGGAATCCCTGTGACAGAGGACGCCTACATGAAAATGATATGGGCCGTGATGGACTATCTTCGTGTCTATGAGGCAGAAGAGAAGGAGAAACGAACCCCTGTGACGGATGCGCGTCATTTAATCATGTCTGCGGCAGTTATTCTTCTCATCGAGATTCAAACCCATGTGCCGTCTTATGTGATCCGAACGGTCTTGCCCGATTGCCCTATTCCTGAAAGGGGCTCCCCCTTTCATGGCTATCCATTGGTAGACGACAAATCCCAGAGACAGGGGTTGGAATACATGGCGTGTGCCATCTCCTCCATGAAAAACAATACCACTGTCTGGAGCCGCACGGGATTTCTTACGATGGACATCAAGAAACGGAGAAAAGGCACACTCATCTTTATGGAGCAGATCCTTGAAAAGATTCTTCCTGATGTGGTGATTCAGGCGCGACTCTATGACAAGCGACAGGAGAAAGTGGAACTTCACACACACGACCAGATTTCATCCACGTTTTTGCCTGAACAACTCATTCTGTCTCCTGCGGATGCGGCACAAGATGCAATTACACCTGAAGTGGCTCGTATGACAGGAAATGCGGGAAAGCGCGCCCTAGTAACCCTATGGATTCGTCAGGCTCATCATCATGCACGGGAGTCAGCACTCTTGATTCGCGGTTCTGTCTTTTCAGAAACGTCCTGTTGTGTGGCACCCCTCTTTCAGCCAGGAGTAGGTTGGAAATCAGGGGCCTTTCATGGAGACCTTCCTGTTCGCACCCTTCAACCCCTTCAACAAGGTCAAATGCTATTAACGCATTTTATCCCTCGTCCATTAGATAATAATGTGGTAGATCCAGATGCGGATCTGTATTATCGGTTGTTTTTAAAATACTGTTTCCAGGGTCCTAAAAAGGGGCATGCCCATGAGCTGAATCTTCTGAATGTGTGCACATGGTGCGGATTCGAGTTTCCTACCCACCCGTCCATGATGGACGGGGATGCGGGCACAGAGACAGCGAGAAAAGAGAGAAAAGCCACCTTGGCCTTACAGAATAAGGCTGCATTGGCCTCGCAGAATGTTGTGACGGGCACGGCGGAGTTTACAGCATTGTTGGATACGATTCATCGTGTCAATCATGTGACTCCTCCTTCCTATTCGATGGGATGGAAGACCATTTTGCTACGCATGGCGAATAAGATGAACACCCTTTCTGTTCAGGCCTCACGAGACGAGATCATTCAGGCACTCACGGCGCATCTCGAGAAGAACGATTCACCGTCCCCTTTTCCTACCGATCAGAGCAACTGGAAAGGTATCCTTGCCGATGCCATGAATCAAGTCATGGCGCAGAATCTTCGCGTGTCACGATCGGATATCATTTCGGTCGTAGAAACCATTCTGATCATGAACCAATTTGGTGCTGTCCAGCCTCCACCCTTAATGGAATGGCAGAGCGTGCTGTCCGAAACCACGACGCGAATGCTGCGACTTCCCCCTGATGCTGGGCGAGACGATATTGTAGTAGCAATGGGACCCCTTTCCGATTTATCGGTCGCATCGGAAACCATTGTCACAAGACAGATCCAGACCTTTCGTCTTCAGCAGGCCCTTCCTCTTCTCAAGAATATCGCAGGACTTCCATGGGTCGCCTTCTTCCAGGTGATTCAGTCGTATCTCATTGTGCCCCTACAGCGTATGCTCTCGGGATTTACAGATGATGCTCTCTTTTTCTCCTACGAGCTTCGTAAAGAGTTGTCTGTGATTCATATCACAGAAGACCTGGAGCCCATTTTGGTGCGCGAACGGAAACTTCAATCTCAATTACGCGATGAATTACCCGAAGTGGCTGTCGATAAGATTCAGTATCTTGTTCACCAATTGCGTGCAATGCTATCCTATTCGTCTATGATTCGTCCCATGAGTGTTCCAGGACGAGAGCAAACTCTTGCCTATCTTCAGCGTGCCATTCTGTATGGACCGCTGGCCATGCTACTCTCTCCGTCTCCCCAAGACGCGATTCAGTCCGCCACAGATTCGTCTTCCGAGCACCTTGCGCGCATCATCGCCTACTTGCTAGCAAAATACAACAAGGAACGAATCAGCTACAATGATCAGGAACTTAAAAATAAGATTGCGATCCGTGATGAAAAAGAGCGTGTCAATATCGTTGCTGAATTCAATACCCTTAGTGATGAAGAACGTGCGATGGCACTGATGAATAAACGGCTCGGTATGGGTAAATGGTCTGTCGGTGGAACCAAGCTTATTTATGCCTATGATAAGGACTATTATGATGCGGAAAGAGAGAAACGGCTTCACGCGGGAATCATGGACGATATGGAAAATATGGATAACATGGGAGATATGGGGGATGAGCCGTTTGAGGAAGAAGAGGGGTATGACAACAACCAGCACGCAGATGATGACTATGAATAGGCTGTATGCGCAAATGCTCCCCATTTTTTCTATGAAGAACAAGAAGGAATGTCCCTTCTCATCTATGCGGGATTGTTGTATTTACTCGGCATCTCCATTGTCTTACTGATCAAGCCTACACTCATGTTTTCAGAAAAGGGAATCTGGAAAGAATTTGGCATTGGTCGTCCGTCGGCAACGTATACCTGGCTTCCGTTCTGGCTCTTCTCTATGATCTGGGCCATTCTTTCCTATCTCATTGTCCTACTCATTGCCAGTCATACCGGTCTGGCAGGAGTACATACTCCTACGGATGTGTCTGTGACAACGGAAACATTGGACCCTGAATATGTTTCTGGAAAGTCCCTATCCAGTCACTCTGTTTCGAAAAAGAAAATGGCTCCGTCGGACATGAAAAACGGATATTACATGTTGGATATAAATGAAACGGGTAAACGAGGTGTTCCAAAATACATCTATGTGGGGCCTGAGGCACCTCATATGATCTATCATCAGATGGACACTTCGACGGACTAACAGGCCGAGGAAATTCCTGAACCAATTACCACTCCAAACATCATTGCGAAAAAGGTGTAAAAGCCATACGACGCCGCCATGATGCTTGGATGTGCCTTTTCCACCTCTTTCAAGGAAGGCGATGGTGCACAACAGGTCGATGTGGGAGGTTTTGTCACCCATGGTGCAACAACCGATGCGACAGGTATACGGCAGAAAGAGATAGAGGCGATCCCCATACCAACAAGAGTGGTTACCACAGTAGGCAGGCCAGCGTATAAAATGGTCTTTCCATGAAGGGAAGGACACATCTGATATTGCGATTGGGTATGAATCAACACAGAGAGAATAAATCCAACAATAGGAACGATGGTAAACAGGGCCACATACAGAGAGGTTCCCGTGACATAGAAAAAAATTGCTCCAATGATCACCGTCATCAGGATTCCTCCTAGGACACCAAGACCTATCGAAAAGGAGCTTGTTGTATCCGGACGCGACATCTATCTCTCACTCTAGGAAAAAGGGGCACACTGTGTCCGCGGAAACCGTCAAATTCATTCGATGTAGTAGGAATGTCGAGTGATGTAAAACAATTTTATAAAGACCGTGCCAAGACCTTCAAAACGGATGATAAACGATTTGATTATGATGATGATGGAAATATGGTGGAACGCACCAAAAATGATGATGGACAGCATGTCGTTGTCAAAACCATTGCACTCCCGTCTTATCGCCCTTTAACTAATGAGGAGCGTGATACAATGGAACAAGATCGCAAGACAGCCATTGCGGAAGCTACCCACCATTTTGAAAACGCACGTCGTGCTCTTTACGAAGTCTCTCGCACAAGTGATACGAACGAAGAGACGATGAACAGACTGAATCGTGCCGTTCAAGACGCGGAGTATGCCCTACATAGCACGCGCTTCCCGCTGTATGGGGCGATGAAAGAGAAAGGCATTCAACTTCGGAAATTGGATTTCTCCCAAAGTGATCAGCGAACCCTTCCTTATTCTGTTCTGGTTGCAACGGCGTTTCCCTTTCCCCTACAGGACTACTATGTGCGAACGGGTGAGGCTGTTGCACCTCTTCAAAGCGTTGCCGAACTTCAGCAACAAGAGCAACAGCAGCAACAGCAACAAGAGCAACAGCAGCAACAAGAGCCAGTTGTGTCTGAACCTGCAGCACCTTCTGCTGTTCCTTCTGCTGTTCCTTCTGCAGCTGTTGCTGTTCCTTCTGCTGCACCTCGTCGTATGATCTCACGGCCAAAACGTATTGGCAATGCAGTTCCCTCAGAAGTCTCTGCATCAGTCCCAGCAGCAGTCTCCGCAGCAGTCTCCGCAGCAGTCCCCGCAGTCTCCGCAGCAGTCCCCGCAGCCCCCACAGCGAAACGTGTGATTCGTCGCCCTGGACCTATTGCGCCTAGTGCCCCTGCATCGATTGCTCCACATGCGCCTAATGGCTCAAAGGGAACTCTTTGAGCCGATACTCATTCTGATCACAGTCTACAGCAGAGACATCATATTGGTAACAGACATCATTTTTATCCTTATAAATGATCTTTTTTGCCGTATCGGGTGTAGGATAGGTATAGATCACTTTCTGTTCAGGTTTGATACAAAAAATGGCAATGGCGCCAATGACAATGCCACACAATAAAGGGACCAACTTGATATGCTGAATCATCTTATAAAGAGAACAGAAAATATAAGAAGGCTAATCAGGATGGAAATTTTACGCTTTCTACAAGATAAACGATTTAACATCTTTTTTAGTGTTATTCTTGGCATTGGTATCATTTGTATGATTCGCCCCGTATGCGAAGGAAAAGAATGCACCCTACGAAAAGCGCCACAAGAAAAGGACTTTGATAAGTTTGTCTATCGAATGGGGAGCAAATGCTATCATTTTAAAACAAAGATCGTCTCTTGTCCCGCATCAGGTGCAGTAGAAGCATTTCAACAACCACTGCAAGTGCAGCATACGTCGCAAGAGATCCCTATGGAATCGCAATCACACGCATCCGACGCGTTTTCCCGCCGCCCCACTCCCATTGTGTGAATAGTTGACAAGAAAGGATTTCTTTTCGTGATAGAGAAATGGCATCTGCAGGGACCCTGTTAAGTGATCTGGATGGAAAGGCCCCGGTCCTGAATCACAAGGATGACGACCTTGTCAATAAAATTCTAGCCGATATGAATCTTCCTAGTTCCTCTAATCCGGTGATGAACGCGCCGTCCGGTCGCATGATTCAGGATCCGAACCCCAACACGACCTATCCTGTTTCTATGGATCCGGCCACCGCAACCGCTCACATGATTGGAAAGGACTATCCATCTCCCGCGGACTTTGCGAACATGATGCATTCTCCGAGTTACCGTCCTGGACCCTATGCACCTATCATGTCGCAACAGTCGCCCCCGTCCCTTATCGAACCAGCCAAGAACAACATGTATGCGGAGATCCTCGCACAAATCAAACAGCCCCTCATCGTCTCCCTCATTGTCTTCCTTCTGAGTCTTCCCATTGTTCATGTATTGATTGGCCATTATGTCCCATCTCTCTTGCGAATTGGAGGAGATCTGACTACGGCGGGTCTTGTGGTAAAATCTCTTCTAGGCGGATTCCTCTTTTGGTTTATTCAAAAAGTGCTCGTTCCTCTCATGGTAGTCTCATAAAAGTTTCTTCCATTGCCAATAGAGGAAATGAGGTTCAATCAAATGACCTATCACATTTCAGTTGCCCTTCTTGTGTTGACTGCCATTTATCTTATGATGTATTCGGGACTGACTGGTATTCTACTGGTGGCGGCGGCAACCATGATCTCTGCTGCGTTTTTGGAGAGCGTAGAGATGGTGACTGCCGTCTGTGTTCTGTCAGCGCTTCTGTATGTTCTCGTCTTTAAACGGTATATCAAGCATCTAGAGCCGTTCCAGGATTCAGCGGCGTCCATTAAGAGCCGCATCGGTTCCATTCAGCAGAAATATTCGCAGAAGGCACCCGCACCTCAGCCACAGGGAGTCTATCACAAGAGCGTAGAGGGATTTGCGGATGTGAGCTCGGAAAAGAAGGAGGGTGCCCCCTCGGAGAGCTCCTCGGCCACTCAGATTGTGCCCCAGATTGATTCCGAAGAGGTAAAACGTGTCACGGCAGCCGTGGATCACGCGGAAAATAAAGACCATAGCAATGATGCAGACAAAAAAATCGCAAAGGAGGATTTTCAATCGGCGACCAATGGTCTCTTTAAATTGGGACAAATGCCCTCAGAGCACACGGGAGGTCCTCATTTGGATGCGGGACGCACCATTATGAAGGCCATGTCTTCGTTTGATAAGAATACGGTAAGTGCAATGACGGCAGATACCAAGAAACTGTTGGAAACCCAGAAGGGCCTGATGAGCATGCTAAATGAGATGCGTCCCGTTCTGAAGGATGGAAAGGAGCTTCTGGAGACCTTCTCAGGCATGTTTGGCGGCAATTCAGGTGCTGCCAATATGTTGTTTAATATGTAACACTTCACGATTGTATATCCATAATATCCTACAAGAATAGAGCATACATGCGCTATCCTCGTAGTTGTCCACCAGGTGTGTTTTGTTTATCTACGGATCTCATGCTGACCCTTGGTGTTATGATCCTTCTTGTTGGTGCGGGATTGTTGTATGTTCAGGTCCTGTTGCGACCTTCTGCTCCCGTCTCTGTCGTGTCTTCCCCGATGCCTTCTCCCACTGTAGTGGCGTTGGCTCCCTCGATGCCCCCATCAGGAGATTCCCGATATGATCGTGCACCCCAACCTCTTCGGGACTGGAGGTCCACTCCTGAATTTCCTCCACGTGGAGGGATTTCAGCACTACCATTTAATATTCCAACACAGGGTCTCCCCGAATCGTTTCAGTCCGTTGGTGTGATTAATGTGAATGATCAAATGCTCCCATTATATGGTCGTCGCACGGTAGGAGGAGATCGTTGGAATTATTATACGCGCACGGATACCTATAATCCGGTTCCTCTCCCTGTGACGTTTCAAAAGCGAAATTGCATGGATGGAGTGGGGTGCTCTGAAATGATGTCAGGAGAGTCCGTTATGATCGATGGACTTCAGAAAGAGGGGAAGGCACAACTGTATCGCATGGACGGCCCCACCTATCTTCCAGGAATAGTGTAGAGATGAGATCCGCCCTTCGTCCACGATCCATTATTGCACTGTCCGTCATCGTAGCAATCAGCATTATCGCCTATACGTTGTATGGATCAGCCACCCTTATGGGCCCTTCCCTTCGCGTGACTCCACAGGAAGCCCGTGCCAGACGATACGGGCGTATCTTTGATGTGCGATCCCCTATGGAGCGCGATCGTCTTGGATATTTGCCTCATTCACTTCCCTTGTCCATGGAGAACCTGGAAAAGGGTATTCCCCTTGATCTCCCACTGACTACCCATATCCTCGTATATTCTAATGGCGATGATCGGGCACAACGCGCCGCGGAACAGATCTCACGCATGGGGTATCCACATGTTTGCTATCTCCAGGAGACCTACCAGGCTCTCATGCCTGGTGCAATAGGGTCAGAAACTGAAAAATAATTACACCCTAATGGGATAGAGGAATCATGTCTTGTGACATACATAATTCCGCAGGACTCATTTCTTTACTAGGAGGAATTACTACCCTCCAACTCAACAGTATCACTCCTGGTCCAACGTTTCTTCCTTTGGAGTTGCTGACGTTTCCTGAACGGCGCACCCCACCGACACGACGAGGGACATTTATCGAAGAAGTCAATGCAGACAAGAACATCTGCACCATCGGTGGAAACAAGGGAGAGCTTGTTGGAATTCAGATCTGCAAAAAAACACACACGGGATACCAATTACCTGGGAATGCAAGGCAGCCTCTTGCAGAACTCATCCTGTCCTTTTATGTCAGAACACGATCCACAGGAAGTGCTGTCTATCACGGAATTCTTCTGTGTCTACCGATCTATGAGGCCATTCCCTCTCAACAGCATCATCATGAATATCTGACGGCGGTGATGACTGGTTCAATGACGGCGGATGCCACGAATCTTCCCTCGCTCGTTTCCATATTTTATTCTTCTGCAAAAGACAATTCCCAGGTATCTCTCTCGTATAAGACTTGTGTGGAGGTGAAGGACACTGTAAAAGCATCGCAAGAATTCTCCACACGCCGTCTTGCCGTCTTTGTGTTCCCTCATGGTATTCATATCGCATCCAATGTCCTTCAACCGTTCTTAACCCAACAGACGCTACAGAATTTCCGTCTTCCCTCTCTGATCCGAGATCATAAGGCTACGGCAAAAAGCTATCGTTTTAACAATGAAGGTGTCAAAGAAATCACGGAGACCTCTTCGGAAGGCATGTTGTATACGACGACTGTAAATAGTTGCACGGACGAATTCAAGAGTCAGTTTCAATATTTTACGCGCCCTCCTCCGATTCCATCTGTATCTTCTTCTACAACTACTACAAAAACTCTTCTTACTACTTCTCAATACAAATGCGTACCTTTTGATAAACTCCACCATGTAACCGCAGGTGAAAAAGTGGATACCACTCTAAAGCAGGTCATGACTACACAGGAACAGTTTCAAAAACGGCAAGACACATCCCGAGTGACGGGATTATCATCGGAACAGATGGAAGGTATCATTGCGGGAGCCATTATTGGTGCATGTGTCATCGCAGGAGTCATCTATGCGGTGCAGAGATGATCAGTGCAATATCGCACATCTACGTAGTACGATGTGGGAAATCGGAGTTCTTCTCGTGTTGATCATCATCCTTCTCATTGGAATATATTACGGACAGGGTGCCTCTATGACACTAGAGCCATTTGATTCCTATTTATCAGAGTGTCCTGCAGGGTTTAAAACATTTTACGCGCCAAATGGGGATGTCATGTGCTGTCCAGGAGATGTTGTGGGGCAACAATGCCTCTCTGATAGGGTTTGCACATTGGGAGCAGAAACGTCTACGATTCCACGATGTATGGATGTGATCAAGCAGGCACAGAAAAAGAAGGTGAAGGAGATATGTCCGCTTTCCATGACGGCCTATTTTGAAGAGAAAGGAAAGAAGAAGGGATGCACAACGGGCCCCCTCTTAGACAATATGACGGGTCCGCGACATTCCTCTCAGCCTACATGCTATGTGTATGCCACTCAGAAGGAGAATGATAACGCCGCAAATAGTTGTTCGAATCTCAAAGAAATGGAGGAGTTTCCCTGTTTTGGAACGGATTGTAAAAAGACATTGCGAGGAAACGGAGAACTGCCGCAACTCGTAGAAGTCGCCTTTCGAGATCCTGCGGGAATTCTTCGAACATCCTATACGCGCGCGTCTGTGATGCGTGAAATGGCTGCGCGAGCTCGTCGTGGTACACAGATTAGCGATAACGAGAAAGAAATATTGAAAAAATCTACGATCATTTCGGAAGTGGCGAAAGCCTATTTTGTGGATAAAACCCTACAGGACTCTGATGTCATGCTAGGACGTTGATTCCTGATGAGTATTGTAAGAAACGATATCAATCATGAATGTATTCTATGAATATAAAATTTGAATGAAATGGATTTCATGTATCATGTAACCGAACCAATCAATATGGAGGATCTATCACATTTACTAACGGATACCTGTAGAAAGATAAAAGAAGACAAACGATGGACATCTGTTTCTAAAATAATAGGAGAGGCAGTTGAAGATTGTGTATCTACTATGGCATGCCCCTTATGTCATGAGAAAACATTGATAAAATACAAGATGAATGAAAAATCAAAGGATATGACATATGAAACATGTCATTGCCATATACAGGTGAAAGCAACAAAGAGCTCTAAAAAGAAGACACACTCTCTCAAGTTATTAGGAGCAGAATATAAGACAACATCCGCATCCATCAAGGAAAATGATGTTCATTATCTTATTGTGTCATATTCGGTGCTACAAGAAATCTATACGATTCATAATATCTACTTTATCGATCGCACAGATGTAACGGAATGCTGTATTATTCCAAGAAAACCATTATCCTCTAGAGCAAAACGTGCTGGCTGGCAGGGATGTATGTTAGTATGTAATACCTATCGCTCTCTCTACTGAGCCCCCAAGGTCTCCACCCCTGCCACATGGCCCATTCCCAGGTGCTCAAACAGATCCGCCGCACCCGATCCCTGTGCATGATTGGACAGCGGATAGACTCCCTCAAGCACCTGTTTTTGCTGAATGCTTTCTCCTACTGGTTCAAACACGGAGATGTCCATCTCCTCCTCAGGAAGAAATGCAGATTCGCGACTGTCAGGAATATCAAACGGCGCTACAGGAACCGTCCGTTGTGGCATAGAGGCCTGTTCCACGGTCGCCTGTGATGGCTCATGGACATCCATCGCATCCCACTTTTTCGTTGCAATCTCCACCTTGCGACGATTGCGTTCTATATAGAGCACTCCTACCACAAGAAGACCCATGATACCCACCGTAGGTCCCACATGAATGAGATACAGCAACAGTAGAATCACACCCATTCGCAGAATGATATGATCCAGGAGCAAGAGAGCATCAGTGGGAAGAAAAGAGGAGGCTAATAGAGGGATCGTCAGAACAACAAAATAGATGACTTCGCGCGGATCCATCTCTCTGTGTAGAGTATTCTTTTTACAAAAAATTTGACAGCACCCTTCTTTCTTCTCCCTTTTACTAGACCCTCTTAGAGATGTCCGTTCAAGAGAAAAATCGGGTGCTGACAACAAAAGGATATGCCATCACGAAATCGTGGCTGACGTCCCTTCAAACCAATGAACTTCGCTCCGAGCTGACGGTATCCCCCAAGACATCGGACCGATATCAGAAAACACACTTTCCCATTTACTATGAATCCAAGACGCGCTTCTATGTTCCACGACACTGGGGAAAAAAGAAATTTGGGGAACCGGAAGCGAACATTGTTCCCGAAGGACTCTCACTTCCTCCCACGATCACCTTCCGTGCCTCTTTTCCGCCTCATGACTTCCAGGAAGAGATCATTCGCACCTTCTTGGACAAAGGAGGAAATGGACTAATCTGTGTTCCCTGTGGGTATGGAAAGACCTACATGGCGCTGAACATTGCAGTGCGTCTTCGTCGTCGCTTCCTTATCATTGTGGATAAGGAGTTTCTCATGAACCAATGGAAATCAGAGATTGAGAACTTCACAGAGGGGATGCGGATCGGCATTCTTCAGGCCCATATGGTCCAAATGGATGCTGACAAATACGATGTTACGATTTGTATGATTCAAACCATCTGTCGTCGTGAATTTCCCGATGGCTTCTTTGACCAATATGGTCTAACGATCTTTGACGAATGTCATCACTTAGGAGCCTCCTACTTTTCCCGTGCGCTTCGAACGATTCAAACCGCCTACATGCTGGGTCTCTCCGCTACCCCTGATCGCGAAGATGGCCTTTCCTGCGTCTTTGAATATCATTTAGGAGAGGCCGTTTATAAAAATACGAAGCGCGCACCAGATCAGGAGGCTGTCGTGAAAGCGATTTGGTTCGATTCGGAAGATCCCGCCTATCATGAGGTCCCCGTCAACTGGAAAGGGGAGACAGTGACGGCCACTCTCTTGAATCAAGTGGCTGCCTGTGAGCCGCGAAATCAACGAATCTTTCAGACGATATGTGAATACGCCGCCGATCCGAATCGATTCCTTCTTATTCTTAGCGATCGCATTGCACAACTAGAGTGGTTCGAGAAGGCCCTCACGGCGACCCCCTATGTGCACGGATATTACATTGGAGGCATGAAGCAGTCCCTTTTGGATCAGAATGCGTCCACTTGCCAGATCCTGTTGGCCACGTATCAGATGGCAAGCGAGGCCTTTTCCGTGAAGAAACTAAACACGGTATTTCTGGCGACTCCACGAAAGCATGTGGAACAGTCCACAGGACGCATCTTCAGGCAGCGAGTGGAGGAACGGGCGGTTGCCCCTCATATTATTGATGTCATTGATTCTCATGAGTGCCACAAACGCCGATGGTATGTCCGACAGAAATTCTATAAAGAATGCCAGTATACGATTGTCCACATGGATCGTCCTACGAATGGTTCAAATAGTTCGCAAGGTGCCAGACGAGAAGATCCCCCCATTCGGGAGTTTGCCTTTCAGTTTACGCTGGCAGATACAGGAAACACGACACATATGAATACTGTTTCGCGGGAGAAAAAAGAGTGACGACGGAATTCTGTGATTATAGTAACATGAACTCTTTCCCTCTCTCCATGTCTCTCTCTCATGGAAAGACAAGTGTGATATTGGAACCTCTCCAGTCGATGATACAACTGGCTCTTCTCAGTTTATGCCCCGTTGGAACCAAATTGACCATCCATGACAATATTGTCTCTCTCCATTATCCGACACTGATTCAACCCTTGGCACGATGGTATCACTCCGATCGCAAGGATGATCTCTATTTTTTATATGCCGTTCTTCGACGGTTTATGAAATGGTATGACCCAACTACCAACAAGAAAAGCCCACTTTTCGCGGAGATGTATCAGCTGATTCTATCCATGAGCATGGAGGGACTCACCCAGTTGCTCAAGACGTATCACTCTTCTGATTGCAATACGGTAATCCAGGTGATTCATATGTATCGCCATATGCTGGAGCATCCTACCCACATGTTCCAGGAGGAATCGGAAGAGCAAGGAATGGAAGCGGTGTTTGAGACGATTCGTAGTCTATATGATCCGACACTCTTACAAGTGATCTATCATACATTATTATTCGTGCGTAAAGAGCCCATTGCTATCCATCAGCAAACCATGATGGACGGTTTATTTCTTCTGATGCAAAAAAACCATCAGGATATCAAGGAGTGGATCAACCTTCATCTTTCCGTCTAGTGGGGGGACACTTCGTTTCCCCCCTGCCCCCTCTCTCGTGGAGCTGGCATATATTTACCCCTCTCTATGGGGACACTTAACCCATACCCCTCTCTCGTGGAGCTGGCATATATTTACCCCTCTCCTGTGGAGGGGGTGGATTCGTTTCCTCTCCACTAGAGGGGGGTGTGGGGGCACTTCGCGCCCCCACTTACTTGCGATGGCTTCGCTTGGACCGCTTGGATCGCTTAGACCGCTTGCTACGCTTTCCACCCGTTGTTAGACAGGCGCGGTTCATGGATCCCGCTGCATAAGGAATCTGCGTCAGAAATCCTGGATTTGCACCTCCAGCAGGAAGAGCGAGTGCCTGGTTGGAATAACCCGCAGTAGGAGCCTGATACCGCATCATATCCGCGGCGCCCACCTGAACAGCAGGGAAGGCACCACCCTGTTGGTTCAACACGTTGGGAATACGCTGTTCACAAGGGATAGAATGCGCCATACCCATACCACGCATTCCAATGTCGCTTCCTGCGATAAGAGGACCCATTGTCATCTCATATCGCCCACCTTTCTGTGCCATGTGAGCCCCTGCAGGGATTTGAACACCTGGCATGCTGATCGTGTGATTCTCATACGCAGATGCTGGATTCGCGCCACCACGCGACTTTCTTGAGCGCAGACGGCGCGCACTGTGATGACGAGCACTGCGCTTTCCGCTGCGCTTTCCACCGGACGCACGATAGGGAAGGCCTGCGCTCGACACATGTTGGAGAAAGCCTGGGCGAATAGGGGTAACTGGGCAATCCATGCCCACCCCCGCATATTTCGTATACTCATAGGAACCAGGTGTGATCATGCTACCCATGGACCAACCGCCTCCACGAACGCGACGAGTGCGACGGCCTCCCTTTTTAAAGAATGAAAACGGGTTATACCACGATGATCCTTTTGATGCGATCGCCTCTTTAAGAGCAATGATGCGCTGTTCGTGGTGTTGAACCACTGGGCGCTTCATTTCCGTATTAGGAGAACTGATGGGGCCTACTGCAGCAAGGGCTGCCTCTTCTTTTGCCAACTCCGCCTGGAGATCCTCTACTGATTTTCCTTCAACGCTCATTCTACTAGATCACATGTTTATGTGCGATGAAAAAAGAAGGACGCCGTCGTGATCGGCGTATGTTCCGGAAGAATACGCATCACCTGATACTTCTGAAAAGCGGGCTTCCACACCACCTCCACAGGGACTCCCTTTGTCACCATCTTCTCACGAAGTTCCAGGGACATCGCCATATTTGGAAGGGTTGCCATACCCAAGGAAGTCCCTTCTTGGGACACGAGCGAATATGTATCAGGAAGACTCATGTTCGCATAGGGAAGACACAGTGCACAGAGAACGTTAATGATCTCTGCGCTCCGTTTCATGACAGGTGCAATAAACTCCACAGGCTTGTGCTCCACAACGGTCACCACATCCCTCCAATACCAACGGGGCTGTCGGGCCTGATCGGTTTGAATGATCCAATAGACCGCCGAATGATAATGAAGATGCCATTCAGATAACGGAATAGGGGTGACCACACGGGGCTGAAAGGCAAGAAGGGGCTGATCGGGTGGAAGAGAGTTCCAAAACTGTCGTAGGGATGCCCAACGTTCTGAAAATAGTTGATGCGACCAAAGATCTCGGCCTTCATACACGATAATGTCCTCCATTTGGAGAACAGACTCGCCCGCCAGCAGATTCGCCAGACAGATCGTTGCCCCCTGTTGCGAGAAAGAAGGAGGAAGAAGCCAGCGGAAGGTCATTCCCTCTTGACGCTCGGGATACCAGATACACGGCGAAAAGCCCTCTAGAAAGATCAAGTATCCCACAGGGCGCTTATCGAACTTGGGCCATAGCCAGAGAGAACTCGATGAAAAGGAGGAACGGGCGCGCGAGAAGGGCATATGAATTTCCATGCGCTGTCGGAGAAAGGGGAAGGATGTATAAAGGGCTTCAATGGCCGAGATGTGAGCCACATCTAAGCGAACGAACCTAGGGATTTTTGCCTTTTCAAAGCGAGGGGTCGTGTTGTGAATACTCATGGTCTCTAAGAAGATAGGACGCTGAATCTTTAGATGCCTCGTTAACGCCGGGTGCGACGAGTGCGCTTCGCACGCTTCGCACGCTTCGACTTCTTTACGCGACGGGAACGCTTGGAACGACCTCCCATGAGACTGCAGGACGATCCTTTAGAATCAAGGAACTCACGTATCGCTCGAATGTGTCGTTCAATGACTGCTTGTTTTTCAAAATCAGTAGGATCCTTATTCAAATGCTCTGCTTGTTTCATGGCTTCTTCAAATTCGTTGAGCTTACGCTGTGCATACGAACAATCATGCATGTTATAATGTGCAAGGATCTCCTCATACGTATCACCAACATGTTCATAATTAAAAGATGATAAATGATGACATTTCTATCTATTACCGACAAAAACCACACTAAAACTCCGAGAAGCTGCGATCATCAAACGTATCATTGGCAAAGATGCCAGGCATGAACTCCCCACCACCTTGGATGATCTCCGTAGAGAAGCCCTGTGCGCCATTTGCTGTTATTTGCTGGGTGGTGCTAGCAATACCAGATGATTCCGCAATAGAAGTGTTGTCATTCAACGGGGGAGGGCGGAAGGACCGCTCGGGATGACGGAGATTCTCAGGGTGCTCCGAGCTCTCTTGGGGATGAGCGTAGGGGTCCGTTGCCTGAGGAGGGGCATAGTGAATGATCTCCTCTTTCGGAGCCTGATTGGGTGAGTTCGGGCCGGAAGGAGCCACCGCACGCTCGGGATACAATGGCGCCTGACGGATTTCAATAGAAGCAGGGGCATAGGTCTGGAAGGAATCTGTGACCACTGCGTATTCACCAAACAGGCGGTCCCGAAGGAACCAATACGCCACAAACCCAAGGACAAGGATCATCGCCAAATAGATCGAAGGAGCCATCGTATCTCTTTTTGGTCTCTTGAAAATCATCGTCCACACACAACATCACATGATCAATAGGGAACCGGAGGGCATAAAAATTGATTCTTTCTTGCTCTCCACAGAATACTACAATGCCCGTTCCTACGATTCTTCTTAGCACAAAGGGAGATCTCCGAAAGGCGAATCTCCCTCTCACGGAACATGGGACGCTCACCATAGAGGGTCTTCAGCACTACATGAAAAAGAAAGAGGCCCCCGAAGTCATTCACCAATATGAACAAGAAAAACAGGTGTGGACCGTGGTGGGATACAAAAAAGGAAAAAAAGGGACAGAAAACAAAACGGAACTGCCCGCCCCCTGTGGCACGGTTCTCTTTGGCGATGCGCTAATCATTCTGTCTGTGACAAAGAACTGGTCTCATCCTTTGCCGTGTATTATCGAACAATGGACAACCTTCTGCCAAGAAAACCAAGAAAACCAAGAAAACCAAGAAAACCAAGACGAGGAAGAAGAGGAAGAGGAAGAGGAGGCCGAATCCATAAAGGATCCTTTTGAGGAGAGCGATGACGAAAAGGATCCTCACGTAGACAAAGTGGACGAGGAAGAGGAAGACGAAGACGAAGAGGAAGCAGAGGAAGCGCCCGTTGCTGCCAAGCGTCGGGCGCCCATCTACACCAAAGTGGACACGCATGCATTAAAAGAGGAAATCCCCATCACATCAGAGCCTTCCTCCTCACCACTCCGCCTTCGTTGCCGTTCCCATCTTCAATTCTTGACGGCCTTCTTTCCTGAAGAGATGGTCGATTCGTTGGAAAGGGCAATCTTCGAGGCATCCTATCACTATGCGCAGGCGCATTACATTGCGCGGAATTGGAAGGCAGACTCTTTCTCGGAAGTCTACCGTCAACGGATGATGTCCATTCTGAGCAATCTTCATCCTGATAGCCCTGTTCAGAATACGCGTCTATTGCGCCGTATTCAAGAGGGAGAGTTTACACTTGCATCGGTCGCCACCATGACGGCATATGAGATGTTTCCTGAGAAGTGGTTCGCATTGAAAGATAAGCTCCTTCAACGCGAGCAAAAGATCCTGGAAGGCAATAAGAGTCGTGCGACAGATCAGTTCAAGTGCCGCCGCTGTCAAAAAAGAGAGTGCACCTACTATGAACTACAGACTCGCTCCGCGGATGAGCCCATGACGATCTTTATCACGTGCCTGAATTGTGGAAAGGAATGGCGACAGGGTGGATAATGACGTAGCAACTGCTTTCCAGGCATTTTGCCATCATGGCGACCCTAAAAGAAGAGAGACTCCCAAATGACGCTGAATATGACTCTGTTGTTCTCCTGAAGGAACCATCAGATGGGATTCTATTTTATTAAAGGTATGTCGCGGAAAGGAGCAGAGATGATCGGCCTCTTGCTGCGTCAGTCCCTGATACAATCGTGTGCGAATGAGTACCTGAAGAGATTCGGGGGTGACCCTTTTTTTAGGAGCGATAGATATCTCTTTGAAAAGAGGGCGTTTCTTGAGTGTGACAAGGGTCCAGTCAGAAAAGGTGGTCATAGGATAAAAAGTCTATCTGGATAAAAGAAAGAGAATCTCATCAATTTTATACAAGAAGGATAGATGCGCGTTGTGGTCCCCTTGGTCTCCAGTCTTCCAAAAAATATTCCTATTTCTGTCTCTTTACTTCATGAACTAGAATATCGGAATCAATGCCGACAAGGAGACAAGCGTGGAAGACAACGGTCGTGTAGCGAATACCAGAAGAAGACTATAAGAGAAGTAGGTCAGCCACGCGCCAGTATTCAAATGTGCCGTTTGGCAGTGGACGTTTAATAATAAAGGGCAGACGTTTCTGTTCCAATTCTAGGCGGGCAATATCGCGCACATCCGTAATGTGTTTTGGGATGGCAATAAACGGCACAGATCCCTTGCTCAACTGATTCGCACGCAGCCCAATGATTTTGGTCCGTTCAAAGACGGTCATAAACGGGTATGTCCGGTGATTGGCATCTGCTTTGTCTCCATGGGGAAGAATAACCTGAAGAGGGACCCTGGGCATGACTTGTTCCACGTAGTCCAAGAGACATTCGGGGTGCTGCTGGTAGAGTTTCTTGAGTTCGGGTTTCATGTCCGCCACAAGATCTTCCATGTCGGGCTCCTCGTATTCCTCTTCCCACTCTTCTTCATATTCATCCTCTTCTACGGCGGGGTCCATGGTGCTCTATGTCTCTCTCTCTTTAATTCTTTTCAGCCTCGTCAAATTTACTCCCTTTTCGTTCCGTGAAGGAGTAGAAGATGAACTCTCTCTACCATGGTGGGATCATTAGTCCCCTTCCTACCACGCAAGTGGAATCCTATATAAAATTGTATGGCTTTCGTATTGCCGAACAATACGATGATATTATCACAATGATACGGGATCCTGTGCCCCTATCTGGTATGTCTCATATGTTAACCTGGAATCTAGATCATTATCCCGCAACGCAACAAGGAACAAGACAATTGGAGAAGGATCTTGCGCAATGGGGTGTGTCGGAACATGATCGTATGGTTCTGCTTCTGACGCATCAAGAGCGATATGGGGCGGTGGTTGCCCACTTTTTTCTTTAGAGATGGAGTGGGGACACTTATTCCACACCCCTCTCTTTAGGAGCGGACACAACATTACATAGCCTCCCATAACAGTATTATGAAATACACGCCCTCTCTAAGGGAGATTGGGTGAATATCATGTCAGTTCCACGAGAGAGGGGGCAGGGGGGACGCTTGCGTCCCCCCTATATAAAGAGGTGAATATCATGTCAGTTCCACGAGAGAGGGGGCAGGGGGGACGCTTGCGTCCCCCCTATATAAAGATCGACCACAATATCTCTCAATAGAGGATGACTGACATGACATCCTATGATACTTTTGACGCGATGGGTCTTCCCGATCCGTTGATCCGCGGGATCTATGGATATGGATTTGAGCGCCCTTCTATGATCCAGCAACTCGCCATTGTCCCTATGAGTGGTTCTACCGATATCCTGGCGCAGGCCCAGTCAGGAACGGGAAAAACGGGCGCCTTCAGTATCGGCGCACTGAGTGTAGTGGATACTGCTCTCCAGGCACCCCAAGTGCTGATTTTGTGCCCTACCCGTGAACTGTCCCAACAGACCGAGCGCGTGATCCGTTCCATTGGCTCTTTTATGAATCTGAAAGTGCTATCGGCCACAGGAGGAAATAAACTCCATCAGGACATCCGCACGCTTCAGGCGGGGGTTCATGCTGTCGTGGGAACGCCTGGTCGCGTATTTGATCTCATTCGTCGTGGAGAACTCCATGTGGAACAGATGAAATACATTATTATGGATGAGGCCGATCAGATGCTGGAAGAACTGTTTTCAGAGCAAATCAGGGCCATTTTGGACAGTCCCTTTCCAACCTCTACAAAACTGGCACTGTTTAGTGCGACAATGCCCCAGCATGTATTGGACATTGCGGAGACCTATTTGACAAACCCTGTCCGTATTCTGTTGCCTCCCGAAGAAGTCACATTGGACGGGATTAAACAGTATTTTGTGTCCTTGGAGCGCGAGGAATGGAAACTGAGTGTCCTCTTGGACCTCTATCAGAACCTAACAGTCAATCAGGCGCTGATCTATGTAAACAAGCGCCACAAGGCGGAATGGTTGGCGAAGCAATTGGCTGCCCAGGGATTTACATTGGAATACATTCATGGAGAAATGGAGGTCGAAGACCGTAAGAAGAAGATGGACGATTTTCGTTTAGGTGCAGTTCGTGTGATGATCAGCACGGATTTATTGGCGCGTGGCATCGATGTTCAGCAGGTCTCTCTTGTGATCAATTATGACATGCCGATTCAGCGTGAAAATTATGTTCACCGTATTGGTCGATCAGGCCGATATGGTAAAAAAGGTGTGGCGATCAATCTGATTTGCGGGGACGAACACCATGCACTCAAGGATCTGGAGACGCACTATTCGACGACGATCTCGGAGCTTCCTGAGGATCTTTCACTGTTAAGTGCATAAGTTGGTATACACCAGCATCTTACAACATGCTATGACGCATCGACATCGGAAAGCCGTGTCCAAACAGAAGCATATAGATCAGAACAATCGCTCCAATCATCATGCTACGCGCCTGCGCAATCGCATCCGCCTGGTGAAGACCGTAGACCATCACAAGATACAGAATGACAGCAATCAAAAGAGCATGAACAAGCATCATGAAAGGAGTCTCCATCTACTCCATCTACCGAAATTACGAGAGCCGATGGCGACAGGTTGGGCATGTCGCATGAGTTTGAAACCATACATCAATACACGTTTGATGAAAGACATGATGACAATGAAGAATGGTGCGAAGAGATTGCCCTTCCGTCATATGATCTTGACAAATGGCACACTGATCCTCTTGATTCTGCACTGCAGATTGAAGATGAGTAGAACGAGAAATGATATCGGAGGTGAGGCCTGCAGACCTTGCAGATGCTCCAATGGGAGCCTCTATGTTCTGAAACAAACTTCCAAGAAATTGGACTAACTGAGGATCCATGGCAGACAGGTCGTTCCTATCGCCTTCACCTGAGAAGATGTCAAATACCATGTGAGACAATACCGATGGCGCCGCAGGTGGAGCGGATGGTGCTACAGGCGCCTGTGGCGCCAAAGGCGCCGATGGAACAGTGGGAGCAGGGAATGGCATGAAAGAGGGCGATCGAACAGGCAGCTCTGGAATAGAATTCATATACTGTTGGCGTCCCCGTCGATAAGGGGACTGATTTGCTACACGGATCACATACTGAAGCACATCGGAGACACTGCGAAATCGCTCAGGACGATACAACAAATCTGGAAAGTGGTCATGAAGATCGCGAAGAAGCGGAATATGATAGAGATGAGACATGCTCTAGCTTAAGCCTTTCACACACATCTATTTTATATTGTTTCCGCACCATGGATCCCCCATTGCACACTCCGTCGCACAAGGGTGTCGTAGGCCTTCAAAACATGGGCAATACATGCTACTGCAATTCTACACTACAGCTCCTTCGCGCCTGTTCCGAATGGAACGCTTATTGCCTCACAAAGCCTTTTATGGCACATCTAGAGACTCTACCTGCCAACAGCACCCATCGAATCATTCTTCTTGCCTATCAAGATCTACTAACCTCGTTGTGGTCGGCGCATTATCCCGCCTATGTCCGTCCCTCAGGGTTTCTGTCGGAAGTGAGCAAGGCCGTCCAGGGCACCGTCTATAGCAGTTTTGGCATGCCCGTCCCCAATGACAGTCATGAGTATCTCGTCTATATCCTTGATCAAATTCACGAAGCACTTCGAACGACGATTCCGTGGTCTCCCTTTCCCGTGCCAGCCAATGCATCCCCCACAGAGCGAATGCGTCACTTGGCCCAGCAGGGGTGGAACCAATTTGTGTCGACGAACTCTAGTGAAGTCGTTCGTCAGTTTTTTGGGATGATGCGCAATACGGTCACATGTTCTCACTGTCAGCAATGCACTTACAAATGGGAGGTCTTCAACACCATTAAGATTCCATGTGAGGGAGCGACCCTACATGATTGGATTCGGAACGAAGTCAACCATGTGACGGAGATGGAGGGATACCAATGTGATGGATGTTCAGGGCGCCACACCGCCACACTGACGTCCCACATATGGAGACTCCCGCCTAATCTTTTTCTGACCGTGCGTCGGTTTCACGAGAATGGATACAAGAATATGACTCCGTGTCCCTATGAAGGAGAGAATCTGTCCCTATCTCGGTTCTTTGCACCTGAATCAGAGGATCAGGATCAGGTGTATGAACTACGAGGGGTATCAGATCATCATGGGACTCATATGGGAGGTCATTATACGGCGCAATTCAAGCACCCTTTTTCGGAGGAGTGGTGGTGGTTCGATGATCAAACGGCGCATCCACTCCCTGCTCCTCGGTTTTCATCGTCCAACTATATGTTTGTGTTCAAACGCATCCCGCAACGCGAGTAAGGCTTTATAGCGATTGTTTTAACTGCATGATTTCATCTTCTTGCGTATGTATAATGTTGTTAACAAATGGTGTTGTATTTCCTTTTTCTACTAGTTTTTTACTCATATGAACCGCCATAGAATGATGTGGTATCATACCTAATTCGTATTGTGTTTGTGTGATTAGAAATTGAGTTCTAATACCCCATATTGTAAAGATGATCAATGATAATCCTATCAAAAAGATACTAGTCACTTTATCAATCCATCCCATGAATAAAAACATCCATCCTGTCATAAGAAGTGTCATATAGACATCATTGATACTAAATCGCATATCATCCCATTTATCCACCCATACATTCATCGTTGATAAGAAACCAGATAACAACATAATAAAAAACATAGTAACATAATGATTGGTATGAGAATGGTTCATTATATCATATACCCATATTTATATCATACTTCTAATATAGGCTCGCCGCATGCATCATCGCATCTCCATAGAACGGTTCCTCCACCCCCTCGGGATCATCCTGTACCATGTGTACCGTCTGGACACGGCCCATCCACCCCGAGGCACCACACACGCGATAGTGAACATGGGGCTCTAGCTTTCCCTTAAAAGGGACACGATAGGACTGGGGGTCACGGACCTTCAGATGGGCCACACCGTTCTCGTCTGAGGTAGTCACTCCCGCATTCTCGTAGCCATCATAGGCCTCTTTCCAGGAAGTGAGTCCTTTAAGGGGTTCCGATGCGGGCTCCGCTGCCCAATACATCAGTTTTGTATTGGGTGTCACGAGCACTTTCACGTCTTTTGTCGCACCCGGGGGAACACGATGCTGTAAGACGGAACAGGGGGCCACCATTGGTCCTAAGAAGGGCAAATAGGTATCGCGATCGACAAGGACTCCTAGCGCGGAGATACCAATCAGAACGTAGATCAGAGTTGCGATGGCACTGTCTCCGAACAGCGAAGAGACAATGTTCAAGTCAAAGACCCCTACAAGAAACCAATTGATTCCTCCCAGGATCAAGAGAATCATCGCGTATTGGAAGAGGAGTTTCTTGATGTAGAGAGGGGACCACACGGACGGATCAAACATTCTAGGAAGAAAAAAGAAAAAGAAACCCTGATAGAGTCATGGCATCGATGTATAATGTGACATATGCATGTAAGAACAAAACACATAAGGCATGTTCTACCAACGTAGCAAAACAACTTGGAATGCGGATCATAGAAACGATTGATGATGGTAATTGCTTCTTTGATACCCTTGCAACCTATGGATGGGCTTATCACTATGAGCCCTTAGAACGCCCCCATCAACAGTTACGTCAGATGATTGTGGACCATATGCATGAGAATATGCACTTATACTACGAAAGCATTATTGCTAATGAGAACAAAGGAGAAACAGTAGAATCGATGATTGAATCGCTGCGAGAAGATATGGTATGGGATAATGATATGGGAGATCTTCTCTCTCAAATCGCAGCAGAAGCATTTCATGTGAATATCTTTCTGTATGATGTGGACCCTCCTAATGTTCGTCGGATTCGTGCGACGGAGACACAATATCCAGGTCCTCCCGTTCATATGCTACGAATTAATGATGGACACTATCAATTATTGTTGCCACAAGAGGATGCTCCCCATGTGATCGGTTCCTATGCTTCGGCCCACAAGAACACATCCAAAAAGTCAAAGGCGGCTGTGTCGAAGACTGCTAAGTCGAAGACTGCCAAGAATTCCAATAACGCTAAGAACTCTATACACCATCTCTCTCTTTCCCTTTCTAAGGCATCGATCTCCAATAAAACCCATAAGAATCACGGAAATCACATGAACCAGCAACTCCTGAAAAATCGACAAGATCTTCAGGAGTATGAGAAAATTACAGTGGCACGCCTTCATAAGGTCCTACGATCATTTGGTGTCTCAGAAGAAAACATCCAAATGAGCATCTTGTCGCTCCCCAAGAAAGAACAAAAAACAGCATATTATGATCACTATGTCAGTCTCCTCTCTTAGGATCACATATACATAAAGGGCGGCGGACCATCAGACGATTCCTTCTTCTTCAAGAAGAGTTTCACATGATCCTTCTTCACCAGAAAGGGAAGAGAAAAATCCTTCATGTAAAAAGGGAGATCAGGCGAATTATACATTCGCAGCATATTAATTTTCTGTGTAATTTGTTCAATGCTTCGCTTCAATTCACGCACTCCCTTTTCCTCTTTCGCATAGTCTTCAATGAGCATCATTAGAATCTCATTGGGAACCTCCACTTTATCCACAAGATTTACCTCTCGAAGCGCCGAGGGAAGCAGATAATGTTCCGCAATGGCCGTCTTCTGTTTCAGATCATAGCCCTTCAGTTCAATGACGGTCATGCGATCCAGAAGGACGCGGTCAATCTTGGACAGGTCATTCGCGCTAAAGACGAACATCACCTTGCTGAGATCAATGGGGATGCCTGACAGGTATTTGTCCTCAAAGTCGCTATTCTGAACGGGGTCGGTCAAATGAATCATCAGGTTCATCACTTCTTCTCCCTTGGGCGTCTGAGAGATCTTGTCCACTTCATCAAACATCAGCACCGTGCTCATGGATTTGGAGGCAATCAATGAGTTTACAATCTTTCCACAGTGCGAGGACTCATAGACCAGCTGATGGCCCGTATAGGTGCTTGCATCCGAATCGCCACCGAGCGAAATAAACTGGAAGGGCCATCCGAGCGCCTTTGCGATGCCGTTCTTAATAAGGGATGTTTTTCCTACGCCAGGAGGACCAACAAGAAGAAGACAGAGACCGCGGCTCTGGGGATTGGCGATCTTTGTGCTGATAAATTGAAGAATCTGGAGTTTGGATTCATCTTGGCCAAACACGGCATCATTAAGACACTGGCGGGCCGCCGACATGAATGCACCACAACGTTCGGGGCCATCCTCCAGAGATACGGGAATCTCCTTGTAGATTCCAAAGGGGATGCTAACCACTTTGTCGAGCCATGCGCGGAGTTTGAAATATTCGTTGCTAGATGTATCGAGGGTTTGAAGGCTGTAATATTTGGCAAGGATCATGGCCTGGATGTCGGCGGGAAGTTTTAGCGTCAAGAGATTGAGCATGAGTCCAAGACCATTGTTGTTTGTGGTGGGACGATGCTCCAATGCTTGGATCATTTCTTGTTGTTTGTCCTCCATGAGGGATTTGAATTGCGTGATTTGGGTATCAATCGTATTTTCCTCTACGGGAGTGGTAAGAAGCGTGACAAACCGCTGAACCATTTCGGGTTCTTTCTTCATATTGTATTTTTTAGGGACCATGGCGTCAGAGGATTTACGAAGGGCCATGATAAAGGATTGGATATCTTTGGTGAGCTCTGCGTCTTCCTCTTCTTCCTCTTCCTCTTCCTCTTCCTCTTCCTCTTCCTCTTCCTCCTCTTCCTCTTCTTCCTCTTGGTCTTCCTCATCCTCTTCTTGGTCTTCCTCATCCTCTGCTTCAGAGTATTCAGACTCCTCGGACTCTTCGGACTCTTCAACCTCCTCGGACTCTTCGGACTCTTCGGACTCCACTTCTTCAGACTCCTCGGACTCCACTTCTTCAGACTCCTCGGACTCCTCTGAATCTCCTGGCTGATACTCTTCTTCGCTCTCTACGATCTCATCAGTCACCTCCTCGGTGACTTCCTCGGCGACCTCGGTGACGTGCGTATCCATTCCTACTTTTTGTACCTGAGAAGAAGGTTCCAGAAGGTCCGTAGAGCCCTTTCGTTTCACAGCTGGATAATGGATCGTGTTGGGAACCTGATCCAGCTGCTGTTGAATACGTTCACGGGCAAGAAGTGCCGCGCGACGAATCGGTCGCGAATCCTCCATGATTTGATAGAATAACGCGCGTATCGTTTAGATAGGTGGGGGCACTGCGCGCCCCCACACCCCCTCCATAGGATATTGCGCACAAGGCCCACGGCCCCTTCGGGCCTGCTTTGAGCTCTCATAAGAGTATAGAATACCTAGTCATCTCCTATGGAGAGAGGGTGTGTTTGTGGAGCACACAGAACATTCTCCACTGAGGGATACCAAGTCCACTCCCTGGGAGAGGGGTGTGGGGAAACGCACGCCTGTGGCGGGCAGTGTCCCCACCTAGCGAAACACCCCAGCCAGTTTACGATCCGCCTTTCGTGCCGTGTTTCGAACCGTTCGTTTCGCCTTCTTAAAAAAAGAGCGGCTCTTCTTGGCCGCCGTGCGTGATAATCGACGCATCGCCTTGCGTGTTTGCGGAAGAATTCTTAATAGCATGTTGTGTGCCATCTCTATGAAGAGATCTTATAATTTTTGAATGGCGTCATGGATGTCCATAAAGGTGAATCGCGATTTATTGCTGATGCCCTCCATGGCCGGATCACGAAGGGTCAGCGGTGTAATCCGCTGATATGCCTCTTGTGTCAGCATGGCACGAATACGGTCTGTCTCCTCGCTTTTTGCGTTCCGAATGGCCTTTACAATCTTCATGAGGCAGTCTGCGAGTTCCTCATTGAGTTTGATAGCATCCTTGAGAGGCGCATTCACTTCTACTTGGTGAAGAATGGTCTCTACCACTTTCATAAAGGTCTCTGTCGGGATGACATGGTGTCGCGTTAGTTCCGCGAGAAACTGAGAATATCCGCGGCGATATTTCTTCTCCACATTTCGCTTGCACACCTCATTATAAGAGGTCGCACTTGTCTCTACAACCTCCTCAAAGATCTCCATATACTGCGCATAGAGAGTGGCCATTTCGGTCAGAAGAACAGGGTATCTCGCACTGAGTTCACTCAGTAGCTTGGCATACAGCGGACAGAAGATCTCCTCCGCCGCCGCCTTTTCAAAGACGACCTTCATGAAGCAGGTGATCATGTCCGTTTGTCCGCTGGAGATAATGTGAGTGATGAATTCCTTGATTTCGGGATAGTTGGATTCACTAAATTTGTTGAGTTTTCCAAGAAGAATCGTGTTCAGAATAGTGTCGTCCACATTGTCCGATGCTTTTTTGAATTTGCTGACATATTTAGGAGGGGGGGCACGATGATCTGGGCGGCGAGACTCTGTCGCTACAGCGGCCATAGGTGCGGCCATAGGTGCGGCCACAGGTGCTGCCATAGGTGCTACCATCGGAGCAGCAGAATCCATCGGAGCCGTCACAGCAACCATGGGTGTAGGATGCCGTGCTTGGGTCTTTCCATATCCTGACGCGCGACCCGTATCACGACGATCACTGCGATATCCATTTCCTCCACGATCTCCATTTCCTCCACGATCTCCATTTCCTCCACGATCTCCACCAT
>JACCDP010102423.1_pt1 | contig 34719 bp, 32 predicted proteins | sample 7445841 | NCBI WGS metagenome assembly JACCDP01 (sample SAMN15323441, study PRJNA562643) | freshwater metagenome | isolation source: river surface water | place: USA:Blue River Watershed | collected 2017-08-17 | reverse complement strand
CTGGTGTTGAACTCTTTAAAACTACTTCATCGAAAGTAGCGGTCGTTACTGGTTGCGCTGCACTCATTTTGTCCTCTTCTTCTATTAATTGGTTAGTAACTAGTTAATTGTAATTAATGTCCAGCTAGAAAGCGCTCTGCATCTAGAGCTGCTTGGCAGCCTGATCCAGCAGCGGTAATTGCCTGACGGTAGGTGTGGTCGACTAGATCGCCACAAGCAAAGATGCCGCTTTGGTTGGTGCGGGTAGATCTGCCTTCAACCTTTACATAACCTTCGCCATCTAAATCAATTTGATTTACAAGAAGTTCGCTTCTAGGAAGATGGCCAATTGCAACAAAGAGACCATCAAACTCTTTTTCGCTCTCGTCACCGCTAACTAGATTACGAAGTTTTAAGCCGGTGACCTTATCTTCGCCAAGCACATCAATAACTTCGGTATTCCAGATAAATTCGATTTTTGGATTTGCATTAGCGCGCTCGACCATAATTTTCGATGCACGCAGTGAATCGCGGCGGTGAATTACATAAACCTTACTTGCAAATCTTGTCAGGAAGTTTGCTTCCTCCATTGCAGAATCGCCGCCACCTACGACCGCAATTACTTTCTCTCTAAAGAAAAACCCATCACAGGTAGCACACCAAGAAACACCTCGACCAGATAAGCGCTTCTCGTTAGTTAATCCAATTTCTTTATATGCCGAACCGGTAGCAAGAATTACAGCTTTTGCCTTTAATGTATTTCCGGAACCATCTTTAAGAACCTTTATCTCACCAGCTAATTCCATTGAAACAATGTCGTCAGTAATAAGTTTGGTGCCGAATCGTTCGGCCTGCTTGCGAAGCGAATCCATTAAGTCCGGACCCATAACGCCTTCAGGAAAACCTGGAAAATTTTCAACATCAGTTGTATTCATTAAGGCGCCGCCAGCAGTTACTGAACCTTCGTAGAGAACAGGTGAGAGTTGGGCGCGAGCGGCATAAATTGCTGCGGTGTAACCAGCTGGGCCGGAACCGACGATTACAACATCATGTATTTCGCTCACCTGACTACCCTATCTTTCTTCGTCTAGCTAGAAGTTGAACGGCACTAGTAATTTCACTTACACGGGCGATTTTGCAGAGTGCAAGATAACTAATCCCGCATACAACTAGAACGATAGATAGGCGGATGATATTCCCGCCCGGAATTAGATTGCGTAAAAACCAGATCGGGACTGCAACAATTAGAGCTAGCACCCCTAGTTTCAAATAAAAACCAACTACTTCAGAGATAGAAATCTTTACCTCAAAGCGGCGAAGCAAATGAATTGTGCTCCATGCGCCAAAAAAATAACTTAAAGCAAGAGCGCCAGCCAAGCCAACCGTGACCCACTGCGGAGGCAAAGCCAGAGCTACAACAATTGAAATAACAACCGCAATAATGTTCATGATTGCATTGCTCAAAACTTGTAATTTCACATTTTCAAATGCATTCAATCCGCGAAGCGCAATCAGGTTAATGCTCATCGGTGCCAATCCAAGAGCCAATGCGCTGAGGGTGTATCCCAAATAATTTGAATCAGCCAGAGAGATACCAAAGTAGAGCGTTTCAGTCATCATTGGCCCAAAGAATAGAAATGCAATAGAACTTGGAACAGTGACTATTCCAACCAATCTAATTGCTCTTACAAGTTGATCATGAATCAATGCCGGCTTCTTCTCGTGTGCGAGTTTTGAAAGCGCAGGAAGAAGGGCGGTAACTACCGAAATTGTAATAATTGAATGCGGCAACATGTAAATAAGTAGAGCGTTGCTGTACGGTGTAAAACCAACACCGGTTTCAACCCCATCATTTAAGGATTTCACCGCGGCCCCAGTTGATAAATTCACTGTAACCAAATAACTAATCTGCGAGATCGCGGCAAAAAGTAGAGTCCAGGTGGCCAAATGGAATGACTTGCGCAGTTCGGAATCTCGCCAATCAAATCTAAAACGAATCTTGATATCTGTCTTAGAGATAGCGGGAATCAAAATCAGAGCTTGTGCCATATATCCAACAGTGCAACCCAAACTTATCCAGATGATCTGCGACTTTGGAATAGTCGTAACTGTAGGTTGGGTTGAATACATCAAGAACCAACCAAAAACCCCAATAGCAATTAAGTTATTTAAAACCGGGGCCCACATCATTGGCCCGAATCTTCCCTTTGCGTTAGCGACTTGGCTGAGTAATGCAAATAAACCCATAAAAAGAATTTGCGGTAAGCAATAACGCATAAATAAAGTTGTCACTTCAAATTCAGGGCGACCGATATAACTTGTAGCAAAGAGCCCCACTAGCAATGGCGCAATCACTATTGCAACTAGAACTAACCCAGCTAAGAAAACAAAAGTAACGGTAACAAGGCGAGATATGAATGCACTTCCGCCATCTGCATCGCCCGTGGCACGAACAATTTGGGGAACAAAAACTGCAGTAAGCGCCCCGCCAATAATTAAGTTATAAAGAATATTAGGCATCGTATTAGCTACGTTGAAAGTATCGCCCAACAAAGTAGTTCCTAGAACTGCAACCAAAAGTAAGCCGCGAATTAAGCCGGTTATCCGCGAAACAATTGTTCCAACGGCCATAATTGTGGAAGATCTCAATAGCGAATGGTTATTCATTTATCTTCAACCCACGCTTCTTTTTAATTCTTCTAAAGCTTTGTATTAACGCCGATATGAATAGAACAATGGCGCCTCCAGTTGTTACCCAAGTAGCAATCGGGCTAATGACTTTTAAGGTAACTGGATAAAACTTTGGATTACCGAGTTGTTTATTCTTATCGGAATAAATCTTAACAACCAGCGTACTTTGACCAGAGGTTACGACTTCAACCGGAATCATCGCTTGAATTTTAGATTTTCCACCAACAACTTGATCAGGAACACTGCCAACTAAAACTTTTCCATTTAAAGTTTCAACCCTTATCGAAATCTTTGCTGGATTTGGAAAGTCATTGACCAGAGTTATTGGCAATTTTTGTTTAGTAGATGTAACAGTAAAGCGGCCTGGTGCAAGCCGTATCTTCTGAGAGAGAGCGTATGAGGATGAAAGTAGATCCAGCGTTAAAATCGTCCGGATATTTGATTCTAATTTGGGATGCAGAACAGATGCGCTCTGGCCCTGGAATTTTTCAACTTCCGCTTCGGTCATGTAAGCCGAATTCAGAGCAAGAACCTGCTGGGCTTTTTTATAGGCGGTAATCGTTGAATTATTTAACTTTGGATACGTAGTCTTTGGATAATCAGGCAGTTGATTAACTTGGCGATTTAACAGCGCAGTTAATCTCTTGGCACCATAGCTCAAATAAAATTCAGACTTTGTTGGTGATAGTTTTGAAATCCAATATGCAGATGGTGAACCAAATGGAAGCGCGTTTATCTGCTCGCCTCGAGTAATTGCAGTTAGTTGATTAAGCCAATTTTTTGCAACGTTCTCACCGACGCCTTTTTCGCCACCAACTAGAACATATTCAGATGTCATCGCTGTGACCTCTTCAATAAGTTGGGGATCAATAAACCATGTTCGACTCCCTCTGGGTGGATTGAAAACTAATTGACCCAGCCGGCCGCCATAAGAGAGCAAAGCTGTAAGTTCATCGTCGATAAATGCACCATCAATTTCCCGATGGCTTGGTTCAGAAACTGTGATTGAAACACTTGCCGCGTTTGCAACAGGCGCTACCAATAAAAGAAGTGCTAAAGCAAAGACCGAAGCTAGAAATTTTTTCATATAACTAGATCACCAGATTTCGCAATCAATTTCTTCTCATCTGGATAGGCGAGCAATTCAACAATCTCGTTTAACGGGAACCAACCAACATCATCAACTTCAGTCAATTGCGGCGCCAGCTTGCCGCCAGTTTCCCTAAATAAATAATGATGAACTGTTTTGTGAATTCGATTTCCACCTGCCATAAACCAGAAATTAATTACACCAAGTTCTTTTGCAATTTCACTTTCAATCCCGGTTTCCTCTTGCACTTCTCGGACTGCGGCTTGTTCCGGAGTTTCACCCTCTTCGATATGTCCTTTTGGAAGTGACCAGAGCAAACGTTCGCGACTTTGATCTTTCAAATCACGGCGACCAATTAATAATCCTTTGGTGCCCGTTGAATCAATTACTAAACCACCCGCACTGATTTCATCTACACGTTTGGCATATACCCGCTTAGGCGCAGCTTTTTTGGCAGCAGGTTTTACTTGAGGAGTTGCAGAATTATTTAAATTAGGTGGGGTCGGGCCCTTCGGGCGTCGTCTCCGACGTTTTTTCCGTTTAGCCTCGCCACCGCCACCAGGCGCCGTGGTCATGGAGCAAGGTTACTGCTCTAGCCTTAGATACTGTGACAACGAACCCAAAAACTATCGCCGCTGACCTTGCGATCTCTGCGCTATCAAGCAAGCCACTCGCATCAGACCTGGCAGAAAAGTTTGCAAAGGCTGGATTCACTCTGGCATTGGTCGGAGGACCAGTTCGTGACGCAATTTTAGGGCGACTTGGAAATGATTTAGATTTCACAACCAATGCCAAACCAGATGAAACTAAATCAATAATTAAAAAAGGCGCAGATTCTATTTGGGAAACTGGTCGAGAATTTGGAACGATAGCTGCGCAATTTGGTGATGTGACTGTAGAAATCACAACATATCGAAGTGAAAAATATGAATCGCAAAGTCGAAACCCAGAAGTAAATTTTGGCGACAATATTGAAGGCGATTTGTTGCGAAGAGATTTCACCGTAAATGCGATGGCACTTGAACTGACAACAACACCACCCACATTTATAGATAATTTCGATGGCGTAAATGATTTAGTCCGCAAAGTTTTACGCACTCCAGGAACTCCAGAGAATTCATTTTCAGATGATCCGCTACGAATGATGCGGGCTGCAAGATTTGCGGCGCAACTTGGCTTTGAAGTTGATCCATCGGTAATTGCTGCGATCAAGGCCATGGCCGCGCGCATAGAAATTATCTCGGCAGAACGCGTGAGAGATGAATTTGTTAAATTAATTATGTCTGAAAATCCCAGAATTGGAATCGCGTTACTGGTCGATACTGGATTAGCAGATTATGTCCTACCTGAAATTCCAAAGTTAAAATTAGAGATTGACGAACACCATCACCATAAAGATGTTTACGAGCACACTCTAAAAGTATTAGAGCAAGCAATCTCTCTTGAAGAACGGTTAGGCGGACCTAATCTTGTAATTCGGTTGGCCGCACTTTTGCACGATATAGGCAAACCAAAAACTCGGGAATTAATTCCAGGTGGTGGTGTTTCTTTCCATCACCACGAAGTTGTTGGAGCCCGAATGGCTAAAGAACGGCTAAAAACACTGAGATTTAGCAATGATGTCGTTGCTGATGTTTCTTCGTTGGTATTTTTACACTTACGTTTTCATGGATACGGAACTGGTGAATGGACCGACTCAGCGGTTCGTCGTTACATCCGCGATGCCGAACACCAACTAATTCACCTACATGTTTTAACAAGAGCTGATTGCACTACTCGGAATCAACGCAAAGCCGAGAGCCTGGCAAAAACTTATGACTCGCTTGAAGAGCGAATTTTGAAACTTATGGCGGAAGAAGAGTTAGAGAAAATTCGGCCTGACTTAGATGGCTTAGAAATCATGGCAATTCTAGGAATTTCACCATCCCCTGTTGTCGGGCGTGCGTATCAGTATTTATTAGATTTAAGAATGGATCGAGGACCACTTGGTTCTGATGTAGCAAAAGCGGAATTACTTAAGTGGTGGAGCGAGAATCAGTAGAAAATTTAGATTTTCTAAGTAAGACCAAGGCTGCGATTGTGTAGGCAATTGCTATCAACCATGGCAACAGTAATGAAATACCACTTGCCGGCAAGACGAGTGCCGCAATCATTGCGCCTGAAACAATTGCCCCGTTTACTGCAACATCGTAGAAAGCAAAAATTCGACCACGAAATTCATCAGCAATCTTGGACTGAACTAAAGCATCATTAGTTATCTTGTAACTCTGACCAAACCCACCAACAAAGAATGCCGTCAAAATCATCATGAATTCATTTGGGAAGAAACCAAAAACCATCAGGAAACCAATTGGTGAAATCATAGAAATACGCATCCATTTGTGTCGGCCAAATTTGGCAACACCATAAGGACCGGCAAGCGCTCCTAAGCCGATTCCAATTCCGGCGATTGCAAGCGCATAGGCAAATCCTCTAAGCCCAGCGTCAGGATCGCTTGGGTCATTAAATGTATTTCGTTCCAGCAGTAGCGCCATCAAAGTAAGAGCAGTGATTCCGCCCCGTTGAATACCCGTGCCAAAAATTCCACGCAATGCATCGCCATGCTTTTTTAAGATGTTAAAACCTTGCAACACTTCACCAAAACCACGGACTTCCTGCGGCACTTCATGTGGCTGCGGACCAATTTCGGATTTACCCAAACGCGAGGCAAAAATTGCCGCAAGTAAATATCCACCCGCACTTATTAAAATCAAGACACCATCGACAAAGTCGCCAGTATTTGTTAAATCTAAAAAGTTTTTAACTGCAATGCCAAGTCCGCCACCTATAACAACAGAAATCGTTCCTCCGGTGACAGCTAAAGCATTTGCTGAAACTAAATCTTTTTTATCAACCAATAGTGGTAAGCCCGCAGAAAGCCCCGCAAGAATTAAACGGTTTGCACCGAAAGAGATTAAAACAAAGAGAGTTAAAACAATTCCAGTAGAACCTTGATAAATAAGGTAAGCGATAATTAAGAGATCAAGCGCACGAAATAAATTAGCAAATTGAACTACCCGCTTGCGGCTAAACCGATCAAGAAAAATTCCAACATAAGGACCAACTAATGAGTATGGGAGCAGAACCACTGCAAATGCCAGTGCCGCTTTAACTGCATCGGGTTGACGTTCAGGAGAGAATAAAATAAATGATGCAAGCGCAGACTGAAACATGCCATCGGTAAGTTGCCCGGTCCATCTAACCCGAAGCAATTTTGGAAGTGAACCAAACCTGGCAATTAACTTCATAGCGCAAAGCGTAATCTCCAAAGTTCGATTATTCTTAGCCATTATGTGGTCGCGCCGAGATAACATCGATTATTCACTTGATCGTCGCTCAACCTTGCTCGCACTCTTCCGTGGTTCATCTTCCGCAATGGATGCGTGTGATGCAGATCCATATTTAAAGCGCGCAGCAAAGCATCACGGTGAAATTACAAATAGGCCCTGCCCAGTCTGTAAAAAAATTGAGATTCGAGAATTGCGATATGCCTTCGGAGATCAACTCGGGCAATATTCTGGCCGAATCAAATCTTTACCTGAATTAGATGAGATGCAGAATGAATATGGTGAATTCCGGGTCTATACCGTCGAGGTTTGCTTAGAGTGTGGATGGAATCACCTTATTTATTCATTTGTATTGGGAGATGGCCGAACTCGAAGAGCACCACGAAAGGTTCATACCCTCGAAGATGATGATTGGAAACCAGCTCGCGAATTGAAAAGTTGGCACCTTCATGAGAAATCCCTAAGAGGTCGTTAATTTTAAGATTTGGAAGGTAGCCTTAACTTATGAGCGTTCTTCAAGGAAAACTATTCAAAATAGGTGTTTTCACTATTGGGGGCGGTTTTGTTCTTGGAGTTCTCGGATTTGCTTATGCATATTTCGCCGTAAACATTCCTGACCCAAATGCATTCGTTAACAGTCAGTCCACAATCATTCAGTACGCAGATGGTCAAGAAATTGGCCGGCTTGGTTCTGAAAATAGAACAGTTGTAAAGCTTGCCAATATTCCACTTCATGTTCGCCAAGCCGTTATGGCGGCAGAGGATCGCAATTTCTACACTCAGAGCGCAGTAAGCCCAGTAGGAATCGCCCGCGCATTTTTCAATAACTTAAAATCTGGATCACTAAATGCGCAAGGTGGGTCGACCATTACCCAGCAATATGCGAAAACCGCTTTCTTAACACCAGAGCGAACGATTACAAGAAAAGTAAAAGAATTAATCATTGCAATGAAATTGCAGAATCAGATGTCAAAAGATGACATCTTAGAAAGTTATCTAAATACAATTTATTTTGGCCGAGGGTCATATGGAATTCAGACCGCATCTGAAGTTTATTTCAGCAAAAGCGTAAGTCAGATATCAGTTTCTGAAGCTGCAATCTTGGCGAGTATTTTGCGCTCTCCTGGTTATTACGATCCTTCATATGGCAAAGAAAATACTGCAAGGCTAAAAGCGCGCTGGCAATATGTAATTGATGGAATGGTTACAAAAAAGTGGTTGACCGAAGAAGCCGCAACAAGAGTAAGGTATCCATTAATCCGCGATCGAGTAACTTCAGGAGCGCTTGCAGGTCCTAAAGGTTATGTAATTTCCTGGGTAGTGCGCGAGTTAGAAAAATTAGGTTTCACCGAAGCGCAATTACAAACCGGCGGATACGTAATTAAAACAACGCTGGAGAAGAAAAATCAGGATGCGGCGGTCCGAGCCATGGATGCGCGTGGGCCAAAGAAAACTCCCGACAATTTCCAACAAGCTCTGGTTTCAATTAGACCAGGCACTGGAGAAATCGTTGCGCTTTATGGCGGAAAAGATTATTTAGTAAAGCAATTAAATGGAGCAACGCAGTCAATTACCCAAGCCGGATCAAGTTTTAAGCCTTTCGCATTAGTTGCGGCGCTAGAACAAGGAATTCCACTTTCTTCAATATGGAGCGGAAAATCCCCACAAGTATTTGATGATTTTGGCAAGCCATACCCAGTATTTAATTACAGCAACGAGCAAGAGAAAGAAATCAATTTAACTTATGCAACCGCGCACTCAATCAACACGGTTTATGTGCCACTGGGAATTGCGGCCGGCCTCGAGAACGTTGTAGATGTTGCAAGGCGTGCCGGAATTCCTACCTCGGTTGCACTTATGCCTACGCCATCGATTTCACTTGGCGTTGCCTCACCTCACGTAATTGATATGGCTGCGGCATACGCAACCTTTGCTGCGAATGGAATTTATGCCAAACCATTTATAGTTAAAGAAGTTTTGGGATCTAACAAAGGTGTGCTCTTCGAAGGAAAAATTGAGGCGCAGCAAGTATTTCAACCAGATGTAATGGCAGATTTAACTTACGCACTTTCCCAAGGTACAAAATCCGGAACGGGTGTTGCTGCAGCAAGCGGTGTTGGTCGACCAACAGCTGGTAAGACAGGAACAACTACCGACAACGCTTCCGCTTGGTTCAATGGTTACACACCAGAATTTGCAACAACAGTCACGATGTTTATGGATAACGCATCCCAATCCCTAAATGGAATTGATGGAAACTACGCATTCACTGGCGGAACTTTCCCAGCACAAGTTTGGAATACATATACCAAGCTCGCACAAAAAGGAATGCCTGTAACTCAATTCCCAGAGCCAGCAAACATTGGTGGAACCGATCCAGTTTCCTATTTAGATGCAGTCCCTACTCTCGATCCAGCGCTTGCTGGCAAATATGAATCTGGGGCAACCAAGAAGAAGAAACTCGCAGCTCGGCAATGAAATTAATTGCGAAGAGCGCAGTTCTCCTTGCAATCATCGCAGCCCTGCTTTCATTCGTTAAATTCGATTACTGTCGATCAAATGGTTGGGCGCCGCCCGGGGATTACATACATGCTTGTTATTCCGATTTTCCAGCGCTCTTTGGTGATCGTGGATTAATTACAAATAGTTGGCCTTACAGCAGTGCAACTAACGCCGTTGAGTATCCACCTTTAACAGGTCTGGTTATGTGGGCAACATCTTTTCTGGTTGGCAACGGGGAAGATAAATTCCAAAATTATTTTGATGTCAATGCACTGTTAGTTGCCCTGTTATTTATTGCATCTGTAGTTTTCTTAAAGAAGTTAAAACCAGAACTCTGGTATTTATTTCCTATAGCGCCAGCGGTTGTTGCATCCTTATATATAAATTGGGATATCTGGGCAGTGATAAGTGCACTAGCCGCAATTTATTACTTTGATGTTGGAAAATATAATAAGAGCGCAATCGCACTGGCAATATCGATTGCAACTAAATTTTTCCCGATAGTTTTGCTGCTACCAATTGCTTTAATCCTGATTAGAAAATCAAAGATCAGAGAGTTGATTCTCTATATCGCCTATACCTCAATAACCTGGCTGCTAATAAATCTGCCATTCATAATTACAACTCCAGTGGGATGGTTTAGATTTTTCAAATTGAATTCAGAGAGAGCAGCTGATTGGGGATCAATCTGGCACGCACTTGAAATTTTCGGATTGAATATCAAGCAATTGAATTTGGTTTCGCTCATCGTATTTGCGCTGGGGGCACTTGCTTTCACATTATTTGTTTTTGGAATCCCAGAAGTTCCAAAGTTAGCCACAATTGCCTTTTTTATTGTCGCTATCTTCGTAACAGCAAGCAAGGTTTATTCACCACAATATGTTCTCTGGTTAACACCGCTCGCAATTCTTGCAATGATAGATAAGAAAGATCGTTTTGATTTTTGGGTGTGGCAATTTGCTGAATTGATTTATCACTTTGCAATTTGGCAATACTTGGCAGAAGTCTCGGGCGCCAGCTTCGCCATTCCGGCCGGGGCCTATGCAGTCGCCATCGTGCTCCGAATTGCCGCCCTGACCTGGTTCTGCCTGCGTCTTATGCGTAGGTCCACACCAAAATTTGGTCCACAGAACCTTGAATTTTTATCTGGCGTCGGACAGGGTTACGCTTAGCCTTCCTTCAAGGAAGCCACACCCGTGGTTTTCGCGAAGGAGCAATAACCCTCCTGCCGCGGAAATTCCGTGGCCGCTTTAGTCCAGAGGAGGTGGGGTTAACTTATGCGTAGATATGAACTCATGGTCATTCTCGATCCTGAATTAGAAGAACGCACAGTCGCACCAAGTCTTGAGACATATCTCAAGATCATCAAGGAAAGTGGCGGCACTGTCGACAAGCTCGACATTTGGGGCCGTCGTCGTATGTCCTTCGAAATAAATAAAAAGCCAGAAGGAATTTACGCTGTCGTTGATATGCACTGTGGTCCAGACGCGATTAAAGAACTTGATCGCCAATTAAATTTGAACGAAGCAGTGCTTCGTACAAAAGTTGTCCGTCCAGAGTAAAAACAAATAAAAAGCATCTAAAGTAGATAAGAGAAGAGAGAGAAAAATGGCAGCAGGAGATACAACAATCACTATGGTTGGAAATCTTGTAAACGATCCTGAATTGCGCTTCACACCATCTGGTGCTGCGGTCGCAAAATTCACGGTTGCTTCAACTCCGCGTTACCTCGATAAGAACACAAATGAATGGAAAGATGGCGACAGCCTCTTTCTTGCTTGCAATATTTGGCGTCAAGCAGCAGAGAACGTTGCAGAATCACTTACTCGCGGAATGCGTGTAATTGTTACTGGTCGTTTGAAGCAACGCTCTTACGAAACCAAAGAAGGCGAAAAGCGCACTGTGTACGAAGTTGAAGTAGACGAAGTTGGTCCATCACTTCGAAATGCAACAGCAAAGGTCACAAAGACAACGCGCGCAGCGGGTGCATCTGGTGGCAGCGGTTCATTCTCAACTCCTGTTTCTGAAACTGCTTCAGCTGAAGATCCATGGTCTGCAGCTCCTGTCGGAGGTGGCTGGTCTTCAGCCGGTTCCGATGATCAACCTCCCTTCTAAATTGCTTTAAATCAATCTAAATAATTATCCAACCAACCATTCCCGTCAGAATTGACGGGGCATCCTAAAAAGGAGCACCACAGTGGGCGCAAGAAATAATAAGACGCTGAAGCCGAAGCCAAAAGTAAGCAAGATGTCGGCAGCAGCAATGAAGAAGTTTAAGAAGAAGCCATGTTCTTTCTGTCGCGATAAGGCAACTTATATCGACTACAAAGACATCAATCTTCTTCGTAAGTACATCTCAGATCGCGGCAAGATCCGCGCTCGTCGAGTTACAGGTGCATGCACCCAACACCAACGTCAGATTGCTGCCGCGGTAAAGAATTCCCGCGAAATGGCACTTCTGCCTTACACCTCAACAGCGCGATAAGGGGAATAAACAATGAAACTTATTCTTACTCGTGAAGTATCAGGTCTAGGACAAGCTGGCGATGTTGTAACCGTTAAAGATGGTTTTGCTCGCAACTTCCTATTGCCTCGCGGCAATGCAATCGCTTGGAGCCTTGGTGGCGAAAAGCAGATTGAAGGAATCCGTCGTGCTCGTAGCGCTCGTGAAATTCGCGACCTCGATCATGCAAGAGAAATCAAGGAATCACTAGAGAAGACCGAGATTGTTATCAAATCAAAGGTCGGAGCAACTGGTGTCCTATTCGGTTCAGTGACAGATAAAGACATCACAGCGGGCATTAAGGCCGCTACTGGTCTCGATATCGATCGCCACCGCGTAAAGGTTGCAGGACATATTAAGAAGCTTGGAAAATACACCGCGAAGGTTTCACTTCAAGGACAAATTTCAGCCAACGTTAATATCTCTGTTGTAGCTATTTAATAGTTCGGAAAATTTAAAGGCCCGTCTCGAAAGAGGCGGGCTTTTTCTTGGCATCTGTAACCTTTCTTAAATAATGAGACGAAGAAATAAATCTTTACCCACAGGCTTCGGCAACATTTTGAGCGTTAAAGAGGGTTGACCCTCGCACTTGTCCACCTGTTATGCACATCCTGTCCACCAGTTATCCACCGCTATTCCCAGCTTCTCCACACACTCGCACACATCGATTCGAGACTTTCTAACACCTCTCACCCCAACCTCATTAAATTACGCACGTTAGCAACTATCTGTCAGTGGTCTTTGGGAGGCTTTGTCTATGAGCATCGCAGAACTCCCCAACCGCGGAAACAATTCCAATAATCGAATTCCCGCAACAGTTGAATTTGAACGTACACCACCACAAGATTTAATTGCTGAACAAGGCGTTCTCGGCGGAATGTTGTTAAGTAAAGAATCTATTGCAGATGTAGTTGAAATTATCCGCGAACGCGATTTCTATCGACCAGCACACGAATTAATTTATGACGCAATCCTAGATTTGTATGGTCGCGGCGAACCCGCTGATCCAGTAACTGTTGCAGCTGAATTAACAAAGCGTGGCGACATCGCTCGTGCCGGTGGCGCACCTTATCTACACACACTTATTAACTCAGTTCCTACCGCAGCTAATGCTGGTTATTACGCGAAGATCGTTCGCGACCATGCAATTATGCGTCGTTTAGTCGAAGCTGGAACAAAGATTGTTCAACTTGGATACTCCGGTGAAGGCGAAGTTGATGATGCTGTTGATCAAGCATCAGCAGAAATTTTTCAAGTCACCGAACATCGCACAACCGAGGATTACATTCAACTATCTGAACTTCTTCCAGCAGCACTTGATGAAATTGAAGCAATTTCAAATGGCGTAAAGGGCGAAGGCGTTAAGACCGGATTTAAAGATTTAGATACTCTTACAAATGGTCTACACCCAGGAAACATGATTGTTCTGGCTGCGCGTCCTGCAGTTGGTAAATCAACTCTCGGTTTAGATATTGCTCGCTATGCATCGATTCACAATGGTGATCCAGCAGTTATCTTCTCGCTTGAAATGAGCCGCTCTGAAATCACAATGCGTATGCTCTCGGCCGAAGCAAGAGTCGCCCTAAACAACATTCGCTCGGGTGCTCTTACAGATGAAGAGTGGGGCCGACTTGCAAAACGTATGGGCGAAATTTCACAAGCACCTTTATTTATTGATGATTCACCGAACCTCTCACTTATGGAGATCCGCGCTAAGGCGCGTCGCCTAAAGCAACGTCATGGTTTGAAGTTAATTGTTATCGACTACTTGCAGTTGATGACAGCCGGAAAACGTGTTGAGAATCGTCAGCAAGAAGTATCTGAATTCTCCAGAAATCTAAAGCTCTTGGCTAAGGAACTCGATGTTCCAGTTATCGCAATCTCACAGTTGAACCGTTCACCAGAACAACGCGCTGATAAGAAGCCAATGCTCTCGGACTTGCGTGAATCTGGTTCTATCGAACAAGATGCTGACGTTGTAATTCTTCTTCACCGTGATGATATGTATGACGGCCAGAACCGATCTGGTGAAGCTGATTTGATTATTGCTAAGCACCGTAACGGACCAACCAGAACAATTACCGTGAGCGCGCAATTACACTTTGCAAGATTTAGCGATATGGCACCAAGCTATTCTCAAAATGCCGAGAGTTTTGTAAAAGACAACTAAATTACCGGAGCAAGTTTTCCGGTCTCTACATCGAATATAGCGCCCATAACTTTTATATTCTTTGCAAGCAAGGGATAGCTTTCAATCCGCTGAATATCTGTAACCAGTGCTTTCATCTGATCTTTAACTGTGCGAATTTCTATTCCCCGAGTGTCAACACCAGACTTCTCTAAGATGGCAGCATGAATTTCATGCTCTTCACCAGTCGCCATTCGGCAATCGGTATGAGGCATAACTAAAATTCGATTTACGCCAAGTAAATGAGTAGCTAGAACTAAAGTTCTAAGCACATCTTCGGTAACCCGGGCGCCAGCATTTCGTAAAATCTTTGCATCACCGGCTTCCATGCCAACAATGTGAAGTGGGTCGATGCGCGAATCCATGCATGTAACAATTGCTAAACCTTTTATCGCTTCACCGCTTAAGCCCATAGATTTAAAAGCACTGGCATACTCTTTATTCGATGCAAGCAGATCCGCGAAATTTTCCATTAGGCCCCGTCCTTAACATCTAATCTTGCACGATTAGCCAGATAGATTCCGACTAATACAACAATAGCCCCAACCGATTGTATGAAGTTTAGTTTTTCGTACAAGAAGATCCAAGCAAAGATTCCACCAAATACTGGCTCGGACATTCCGATTGCACTTGTTGTAGCCGCACTCAATCCACGAAGTCCGGTCAAAACCAGGAAATACGGAATTGCAGTACCAAAAATTATTACCCAGAGCACCAGGTAATAAGTCGGAACCGAAATTTCTGAAAGCCTTCCAGTAAGTTGAATAACACTTTGCAATTGTTCAAATGGGAAGGTCCACCAAGGTTGAATAATTGCAAAGAACGCTGATGAAACTCCCAACCCCCATGCCATTGTTGCCTCACTTGATTTAATACCAACTAGTTTTTCTCCGACTAGGAAATAGAGAGCTAGAGCAAAAGCATCCAAAACTGCAAAGAGAACTCCCAAGCCATCGAGAGTAGAGCCTCGCCAAATTTGAGCAATTAGAACTAATCCAGTTAATCCGATTACCAACCCCCACCACATCAACTTAGAGACAACCTTTTTCTGAATAAACCGCATCCAGAGCGCAATCCAGATCGGCGCAGTGAACTCAATAATTAAAGCGATTCCCACGTTTAGTCTTTGGATAGCCAAGAAATAGAAGAGATTTACCGCGGCAAATCCAAACACTCCGAAAGCAATAAGTATCGGAAGTTCTTTGCGTTTAATTCGTAGCGAACTCTTGTTCTTTACATAGACATATAAAAAGAGGATCAAAAAAGCGCCAGCAGTTCTTATCTGAGTTAGGCGCCAGGCCGAAAGCCCGCCTTCCATGGCAAGTTTTGCTGGGATGCTGCTGATTGCAAAGCAGAGAGAGCCGAGTAAAAGATAAATCTCGTGTCGCCGATTCTTAAGCACGGCGAATCTTAGCAACTAAAGCAGGTTAAAACGCGCTTTCTGGAATCTCCATCAAGTCACCAGTCTCGCTTAGAACAATCTTTAACTCCGCTTTAATATGCGGAAGAACTGTTCTAACGAAGAACTTTGCTGATGCAATTTTGCCAGCATAGAAATCAGCATCGCGTCCTGGGTTCGCTGATTTTTCAATTGCAATTTCTGCCTGACGCAATAACAACCAAGCAATAATTACTTCACCGACAGACATAAGCAGGCGGGTTGTATTCAAACCAGCCTTATAAATCTTTTCAACGTTCTCTTGAGACTCCATCGCAAAACCAACAAGAGTTCCGGTCATCGCATTTAGATCTTCAAGAGTCTTTGCAAGTGCGGCTTTCTCTTCGGCAAGTGCGCCGCCAGTAGCAGTAAATGCAGCAATCTCTTTTCCAAGTAAGCCAAGTGCGCGGCCACCATCTTTAATGATTTTGCGGAAGAAGAAATCTAAACCTTGAATCGCAGTTGTTCCTTCATACAAAGTATCGATCTTGGCATCGCGAACATATTGTTCAAGTGGCCAATCTTGAGTAAAGCCAGATCCACCAAATGTTTGAAGTGATTCAGTTCCAAGTAGGACCCATGATTTTTCGCTTCCGTAACCTTTAACAATCGGAAGCAACAAATCATTTAGCGCTTCCATGTCGTCCGCGCGGTCAGTGTCATTCGCAGCCTTAGCTAGCAAAATCTCATCCTGAATTGATGCGGTGTATAGAACGAGTGCGCGCATTCCTTCGGAATAAGACTTCTGAACCATCAATGAACGACGCACATCTGGGTGATTAATGATTGTTACACGAGGGCTTGCCTTATCTGCGGCCTTTGTTAAATCTGGTCCTTGCACGCGTACTTTTGCGTAGGCAAGAGCTTGTTGGTAACCAGCGCTAAGTGTTGCAATTGCTTTAGTTCCAACCATCATTCGCGCATATTCAATTACTTTAAACATCTGAGCAATACCTTCATGAACATCGCCAAGTAGATATCCAACGGCAGGCTCTTTCTCACCAAGATTCATTTCACAAGTAGCTGAAACATTTAGCCCCATCTTGTGTTCGACATTTGTTACATAGACACCATTACGTTTTCCGAGTTCACCAGTTTCAAAATCAAACATAAATTTTGGAACCAAAAATAGACTCAGGCCCTTTGTTCCTGGACCGGCACCTTCAGGTCTGGCAAGAACATAATGAACAATATTTGGATTTAAATCAGAGTCTCCAGATGTAATAAATCGCTTTGTGCCTGTGATGTGCCAAGTGCCATCGCTCTGTTGCACCGCTTTAGATCGTCCAGCGCCAACATCACTTCCGGCATCTGGTTCAGTAAGTTGCATTGTGGCGCCCCAGTCATTGTCGACCATAAGCTTTGCCATTTTTTTCTGACTTTCAGTTCCGAGAACATATGCAACATGTGCGAACGCAGTGCCTGATGCATAAATATGAATTGAAGGGTTTGATCCCAAAACCATTTCGGCAATTGCCCAACGAACAGATGCCGGAATTAGCGTTCCACCAATTTCGACTGGTGCATCAATACGCCACCATTCGTTATCCATAAATGTTCGGTATGACTTCTTAAAACTTTCAGGCAATTTGATATCGCCAGTCTCTTTATTGAACTGCACGCCAAGACGATCGCTTTCAATAAAAGAATCACCAAGATCGTTCTCTGCCAGACGTTTGATTTCTTCCAACATCCCCATAGAGGTTTCACGATCAATGTCTTTAAAGATTGATTTGCCCAGAATTTCATCGCGCTTAAGGAGGTCGAAGAGGCAGAATTCGATATCGCGCAGGTTCGCTATGTAGTGGCTCATGGCACAATAATGCTACCCGCCAGTAACTTAATCAAGCCGTGTCGAGGATATAGGGTCTGTCCGTGCTACTAAGTGACCGCGATATTAAGGCCGAAATCAGCGCTGGCCGCGTAAAGGTTGAACCTTTCGATGGCGCAATGATCCAACCATCGAGCGTAGATGTCCGCCTCGATCGATTCTTCCGGGTATTTGAGAACCATAAGTATTCGGTCATCGACCCATCAATCGAGCAATCTGATTTAACTCGCGAAGTAGCGGTTGAAGCGAATGAAGAATTTATTCTGCACCCTGGCGAATTCGTTCTCGCAAGCACTTACGAAGTAATTACTCTGCCCGATGACATTGCTGGCCGCCTTGAAGGAAAGTCTTCACTTGGTCGCCTCGGCTTACTTACTCACTCGACAGCCGGATTTATTGATCCAGGTTTCTCTGGGCACATCACTCTCGAACTTTCAAATGTTGCAAACCTTCCAGTAAAGCTATTTCCAGGAATGAAAATTGGTCAGCTCTGTTTGATCAAGCTATCTTCGCCAGCCGAGAATCCATATGGCTCTGCGCTTTACGGTTCAAGGTATCAAGGCCAACGTGGCCCAACCGCGAGCAAATCTTGGCTTAACTTCCACCAATCCGAAATTAAGTAATCTCTAAGGAATTAAATCGGCGTAATCGCGGTTTAATTAGCCATGGAAATAATTATAGTTTTAGCAGTAATTGCTCTGGTCGCGGTTTTCTTCGTTATCCAATACAACCGATTGATTCGGTTGAACATTACAGCCGAAGAAGCTTGGTCTCAGATTGAAGTTCAACTACAAAGACGAGCAGACTTAATTCCTAATTTAGTAGAGACCGTAAAAGGTTATGCCAAACACGAACAATCAACTTTTGATGCAGTAGTTGCTGCGCGAGCAAAGGCAACCACAGCAAGTTCAGTAGCTGATACTGCAGCAGCAGATGGCATGCTTACTCAAGCACTTCGTGGCTTGCTGGCAGTAGCCGAGGCTTATCCAGATTTAAAGGCATCAGCAAATTTCGCAGCTCTTCAAGATGAATTAGCAACTACCGAAAACAAAGTTGCATTCTCTCGCCAGTTTTATAATGACACAGTGCGCCAGTTAAATACTGCAATAAAGACGGTTCCAACCAACTTCTTTGCTGGGTTTGCAAAAGTTTCCGAGCGCGAATTTTATGAAGTTGAAGATCCACAAGATCGCGAAGTACCGAACGTAAAATTCTAAATAATGAATTTTAGAACACTACAAAACGCTAATAAGCGTAAAACCATTGGCTTGCTGATTGCCATGGGTTTACTCATGTGGGTTCTTGTTTATGCCGCTCTGACATTTTTTGGTGGCGCAACATCCGGAATTGTTCCTATTGCAGTAGGTATTTCTCTGATTTCAGTCTGGGGCGCTTACTACGGTTCCGATAAATTAGTTTTGAAAATGACCGGCGCTAAGTTGCTTCAAGAATCAGATAATCCAAAACTATTCGGATTGGTGCAAGAAGTTTGTATTGCCTCTGGTCTACCGATGCCAAAAGTTGCAATCGTTTATGACGATGCCCCAAATGCTTTTGCTACTGGCCGAAATCCAGAACATGCGCTAATTGCATTCACTACCGGAATTTTAGATGTCATGGATCGTGATGAACTTCAAGGTGTAATCGCACACGAGATGTCACATGTTGGAAACCGAGATACTTTAGTAAGCGCGGTAGCAGCAACAACCGCTGGGGCGATCGCAATTGCATCCGACATATTGACCAGGATGATGTTCTTTGGGGGCGCTCGAAATCGAGAAAGCAACAACAATCCAATCGCGCTAGTTTTTTCGCTATTGATTTTAATTCTTGCACCGCTTGCCGCCTTACTGCTTAAGTCAGCAATCTCTCGAAAACGTGAAGCCCTTGCTGACGCAACAGCGGTTAGCTTTACTCGCAATCCTGCTGGCTTAAGAAAAGCACTTGAAATTTTGGCCCGAGATTCCACTGTTGTACAACAGCGGTCAAATGCAGTTGCGCATATTTGGATTGAATCTCCACTAGATGCGAAGAGCGTCTCAAAACTTTTTGCTACTCATCCACCCATTGAAGATCGAATCGCAACTCTTAAATCAATGGAATCTTTATAGTTCTTTCTGCGGGAAAATGATTGTGAAGCTAGCGCCTTCGCCAAGTTTTGATTCAACTTCAACACTTCCGCCGTGTGCTTTCATAACCGCATCAACAATTGCTAAGCCAAGCCCACTTCCCTCGCCGCTAACTCGAACTCGGGATGGATCAGCTCGGAAGAACCGTTCAAATACTCGCTTCTGATCTGCTTCCGAAAGCCCAGGACCATTATCAGAAATACTTATCCGAGTTTCTAAATCATTCTGCGAAATCTTTACAGCAATCTTTGTCCCAACCGGAGTATGAGTTCTGGCATTTGCTAGCAAGTTTGCGATTGCTTGATGAATACGCATTGAATCACCCAGAACAAAAACTTCATCACTCTGGCTTAAAACCGTGATTTCATGGCCAGGTCCTGCTGCTTTTGCAGAGGCGACCGCTTCGGTTACCAGATGATTAATATCAACTGGCTCAGCTGTTAGTTCTCTAGATTGATCTAATCTGGCAAGAAGCAATAAGTCTTCGACTAGTGCGCCCATCCGAATAGATTCTTTCTCAATTCGAGATATCAGCTCTTTGGTCTTCTCTTCGCCAACAACCGCACCTTGTCTATGAAGTTCAGCAAAGCCGCGAATTGCAGTCAAAGGTGTTCGTAATTCATGGCTTGCATCTGCAACAAAGCGACGCAATTTACTCTCAGACTCTGTGCGGATCGCAAAGGATTCTTCAATGCGCGAAAGCATCGTGTTTAACGATCCCGTTAATCGCCCAACTTCAGTTTTTGAATTAACTTGAGGAAGACGCGCGGATAAATCTCCATCTGCAATCGCAGCCGCAGTCTTCTCGATTTGGTTAAGTGGCTTAAGGGTTAACTTAATTAAGGATCTGGCAACGATTGCAATAGAAATCAGAACGATAAAACTAATCAGAATAAAAATACCTGAAAGCCCAGCAACGGTTCTATCAACACTATCTAAAGCCACCGAAATAACTACTGTGCCCTCGCCAGATGGAAGCGGGCGGGCTATTGCACGAATATCAGTTTCACCATCATCGCCAGGAATTGTAAAAGGTAGCCCTTTAAGAGATAAAACTTTTTCTGGAGTCAATTTACTGAACTCATTAAGGTTAATTGAATTAGCAAACTCACCACCTATCTGCCCGACAACATTTCCCGAAATATCTAGAAGCGTTACAGCAGTAGTAGTTGGGACTGCGATTAGAGGGCGCAATGGCCGAAAGCCGTATTCATCGCCGTCGTCATTTAAATTTGCAGTATCGATTCCAGCGCGATCAAGGCGTAGCATTGAGGTTTGAACTACTTCATTTAATTGATTATCGGCCTGGTTGATTAAGAAGGTGCGTAACGAATTTGAGACAGCAAAATCCGAAGCGGTAATTGCAATTGCGGCAAGCGCAAGCGTAGAGAGAATGAGGCGATTACGAAGCGACCAGTTAGACAGCCCGTATCTCATTTAGGAAGTTTACTTCCTAATTACTTGCTAGCTGGTAACCGCAACCTATATCCCACACCACGAACGGTATGAATAAGAGCTGGATCGTAGCTATCAATCTTTTTACGGAGATAGGAGATATATGTTTCAACAATTCCTGCATCCCCACGGAAATCGTACTGCCATACATGATCAAGAATCTGAGACTTACTTACCACGCGATCGGCATTGATTATTAAGTAGCGAAGTAGCAAAAATTCGGTAGGTGAGAGATCAATCAAATTACCAGCACGACGAACTTCATGAGTTGCTTCATCTAGTTCAAGATCGGCAAATCTAACTTTCTCATCATCGCCTTCAACGTTTGTTACACCGATTCGGCGAAGAAGTGCGCGCAAGCGCGCAACAAGTTCCTCGAGACTAAATGGCTTTGTTACATAATCATCGCCACCAATAGTTAGGCCCGCGATTTTATCTTCGACAGTATCTTTTGCAGTTAAAAACAAGACTCCAACGCTATGTCCATCTTGACGAAGCTGACGACATACTTCAAAACCATTTTGGTCAGGCAACATGACATCGAGAATTAGCGCATGTGGTTTAAATTCTTCGGCAATCGTAAGAGCTTCAGATCCAGTAGCGGCTGTTCGAACATCAAAGCCTACGAATCGAAGACTGGTAGCAATTAAATCGCTGATGCTGTTCTCATCATCAACCACCAAAATTCTTTGAGTAGTTGATTGATCATTTTGGCTCACTTGTGGTTTCTCTTTCAGGAGTGTCATAAGCGGAAGAATCCATTATTTAACTGAGCGTAACCTGAGAATGTGTATAGGCAGTGCTTAAAAGTTATCCACAGCCTTTATCCACGGTGTGGAGAATTACAAGCTTGTAATTAGGTGGTTTTTAGCGCCAGCGGGTAGCGAGTGAGAAGCCCACAGCAATGAAACCAAAGCCAACGACCATGTTCCAGGCGCCAATGTTAGGAATTGGGTAAGCCGTTGCGGTCACGTAGAAAATTACGATCCAGATTAGGCCGCCAATAAATGCGGAGACCATAGCTGGAACTAGCCACTTTGGGCTCTCGGTTGGGATCGGCTTTGCTTGAGCAACCGCTTCCGGAATATAGGCCTTCTCTTTTTTACGTAATGGTGACTTAGGCATGGGCAGAGATTACACCACAATTGCCACATGAGCACGGGATTCGATGGGGGCAAAAAGATTTTGGTTGTCGATAACCATGACTCTTTTGTATTCAACATCGTGCAATACCTAGATGAACTTGGCGCCACAACGGTTGTTGTTAAGAACGACGAGATTGATCCAGAATTCTGCAAGAACTTTGCCGGTGTAGTTATATCGCCCGGCCCAGGAAATCCCCAGAATGCCGGCGTAAGTATCGACGCAGTTAAATATTGCGATGATGCGGGTATTCCAATTCTAGGAATCTGTTTAGGGTTACAAGTAATCGGAGCCGCATATGGCGCAAAGATTTCTAGCGCACCAGAACTTTTACATGGTCGCACATCTGAGATTGCGCATAACGGAACAGATCTTTTCAAAGATATCCCAAATAACTTTATCGCCACCAGATACCACTCACTTGCTATCGAACCGGATTCAATACCAGAAGTTCTTCAAGTTACTGCGACATCTTCTGATGGCACAGTAATGGGAATTTCGCATCGCACAAAAAATATTGTTGGCGTGCAGTTTCATCCTGAAGCTGTATTAACAGAATTTGGCTACGAGCTTTTAGCGAACTGGTTAGAGCTTTGCGGAGATATTGGCGCTCGCAAGCGAGCAGTTGGTTTAAACGCCCTAATCAATAATTCTTAAGGTTTTTTATTAACTGTAATTGCAACATCAGAACCAATAATCAATGTGGTTCCTGCCGCAGGTGCCTGAGCTAAAACAACACCCTCTGGTTTACTTTCATCAAATGCATTAATCACTTTTACCAAGAAACCAGCTTGAGTAAGAATTGTTTGCGCTTCGATACCGGTTAAATCCAATAACGCCGGGACTTTCAAACTTCCGCTAGCAATTTCTAATTCAACGCCGCTGCCGGCTTTGATAATAGAACCAGCATCTGGCGTAATTTTTAAAACAGTTCCGGTTCTAGAATTCGAATCAACTGGGATTATTCGTGCTACTAATAAACCAGCGGCAGAAAGCTCGTTTCGCGCTTCTTCTAGGCTCATGCCAACAATTGTTGTGGGGATTGTTGTGTCTCCGGGACCATCAGAAATAGTTAGCGTGACACTGCTTCCTTTTGGTGCCCGCGTTGCGGCAAGTGGAAGTTGAGAAGCAACTCGATCTTTAGGAATTCTTGAATCCGGTGCACGTTGAATGTTCACTGTGTAATCCGCTAATAATTCTTCGGCAGCGCTCTGGGTTAGGCCAACAACATTTGGAATCTGTAGCGAAGGCGCGGGGGTAGTTGAATTAAATGAATTTAGCGCAAAGGCAATCAAGAGAATAAAGGCAGATGCAGCGCCACCCATAATTAGAAAATTACGGCGCGGAATGATTCGGCGAATTTTAGTTGTTACATCTTGTCCGCGCATTGCTCTTCTAATGTCGGCCAACATTAGATCGGCACTTTGATAGCGATCCTCTGGATTTTTTGCCAGGGCAACGGTAATAATCTTGTCAATGTTTGCATCTAAGTTTGGATTTATCGCACTTGGCAGAGGGAAGTCAGATGAAACATGTTGGTAGGCAATTGCAACCGGAGTATCACCAGTAAATGGTGGTTGGCCCGCAACTAATTCGTAGAGCAGACAACCAACAGAGTAGATATCACTTCGAAGATCTGCAGATTCACCAGTTGCCTGTTCTGGTGAAAGATATTGCGCAGTTCCAACAACATTCCAGGTGCTTGTCATGGTGGCGCCAATATCATACATTGCGCGAGCAATTCCAAAATCCATAACCTTTACATCACCAGAATCGGTAAGCATTATGTTTCCTGGTTTTATGTCACGATGAATAATTCCATTTGAATGTGAATATGAAAGCGCAGTTAATACGCCTTCGATAATTTCAAGTGAACGATCAACGGTTAGCGGTGTTGATTTTGCAATCTCTTCCCTAAGTGTGTGACCGTTAACTAGCTCCATAACTATGTATGAATTGGCACCCTCTTCACCAGAGTCATATACCGCAACAATTCCTGGATGATTTAGGCCTGCAGCAGCAAGGGCTTCTTTTCTAAATCTTGCAACAAAGGAGGGATCGCGTGCCAAATCGCTGCGCAAAACTTTGACTGCAACTTTTCGCGAAAGTCTCTGATCTTCACCGATATAAACATCGGCCATTCCGCCAGTTCCAATCATCTCGCCGATTTCATAGCGATTCCCAAATACTTTAAGCATGAGCAGCCCCGATTAGAGATGTAGAGCTGGCATCTTTTTCTAAAACTACTTCAGCCCAAATTACAGTCACATTATCTGGCGCGCCCTTAGCTCTTGTTTCGGCGACTAAGTTTTCAACTAATTCTTGGCCATCGTATTTCTTTATAATTTTAGTAATTTCAAAGTCAGATAAAACACCAGTCAAACCATCACTACATAACAGAAATTGGTCACCAAGCTTTATAGGATAAAGCTGAACGACGGGATCAAATCCAGAATCTCCCATCAGTGCATGAGTTAAGAGTGAACGTTGTGGATGATTTACCGCTTCATCCGGGGTAATTCTTCCTTGATCAATTAATTCCTGCATAACCGTGTGGTCATTACTTAATTGATTTAACTTACCGCCAGCAAATGCATAGCAGCGGGTGTCTCCAACATGTAACAGTCCAACCGCATCCCCAGTTAAGTGCAGTGCGGTGAGAGTTGTTCCCATACCTGCAAGTTCTGGTTGTGAATTAGAGCGATCTAAAATCGCTAAATCAATCTCTTTTGCAATAGTTAAGAGCGAATCTTCATTGATCTGCTTTGCAGTAAGTGCAGTAATTGCAATTGTTGATGCAACTTCACCACCCGCATGCCCGCCCATGCCATCAGCGACTGCAACCAACTTCGAAGAAATTAATCCAGAGTCTTCGTTGCCTTCACGAACTAAACCAAGATCAGAGAGTGCAAAAACTTTAAATGCTAAAGACATTGCAGCGCCTCCTTCCTGGCTTGTTTGCTAATTGTTCACGTGGCTAAAACTTGGTAGGCCATATCTTTCCACTAAATTAAAGCCTGTGAAACTACAGAAGATATTCGCAGAGTTCCTAGGCACAGCGCTTCTGCTTTCAGCGGTAGTTGGCTCGGGGATTATGGCCACAAATCTGAGTCAAGACGTGGGTGTTCAATTAACAATTAATGCGATCTCGATAGTTTCGATGCTCTACCTAATCATCACATTGCTGGGCCCAATAAGCGGAGCGCACTTCAACCCAGTAGTTACTTTGGGCGAATTATTTAAAAACCGTATCGATAGTAAAAGCGCAGTTGCTTATATCGCTGCCCAATTTGCTGGTGGATTTTCGGGCACAGTATTTGCAAATGTAATCTTCGACAAACCAGCAATCTTTCAATCTCAAAACGAACGTATCGGAGCAAACCTTTTCTTTAGTGAAATCTTTGCAACTGCCGGATTAATCATGATTATTCATCTGCTAACAGATCAGAAGCGAACAAACCTTGCGCCCTTTATTATCCCGGCCTGGATTACAACAGCTTTTTACGCAACCTCATCATTTGTCTTTGCTAATCCAGCTGTCACCTTTGCTCGGATCTGGAGCGATACCTTTACTGGTCTAACTTTTAATTCTGCCTGGATTTATATGATTGCCCAGTTAATTGGATTACCAATCGGCTTAATCGTTGCGCGCTTACTCTTTGTTAGAAAGTAATTAAATAACAATTTCGTAAGATGGATTTAGGATCGTAAGCGATCCCTCTGTTTCTCCCACCATACCCTCGGCACAAAGTGTTGACCCAACATCAAGTCCCGCAATTTCACGACGTCCTAAGAATTGCAAAGTTATGCCGCCAGTTGAATCCCAAATCTCTACCTCAACTTTTGGTGCGCCACCTGAAGGCGCCGTTCTAATTGCAGTTACTTGGCCACGCACATGTGCTCGCCGACGCCAGGTTGCATTTGAAATCGGCAGAATATTTTCGTTGTAGTGACCAACCGGAGCATTCTCAACGCTCACTGTTTTCGCAACAGCAACTTTCTTTATATCTTTCGCTGGTGCGCTTGGTGCAACCGCTGCATTGCGACGCGGCCCGCCATCCAAAATACGTTCTACGTCGAAAGGAATAATTGTTGCTACGACCCGCTCTAATTGTGAGATTGGTGCTGCAATAGCTTCTGCTGTTTGATCATGCAGAATTCGGCCTAGTAATCGGGAATATGAGCGACGAGGCAATAGCAGAGTTAATTCGACATCGTGATTTGCCGTAGAACGAATTGCATAATCAACAGCAGCATTTGGAAGTCTGCGATCTGGGCAATCAATCAAAATCAGCGGAACATCACTAACTGCGGCATTTGCTGCCCAGCCCGCACTAATTACTTCTGCGCGCTTATCATCAATCACAAAGTGAACTGCATTCAAGTTCCTTGGATTTAAAGATCTGGCATATCTAATGGCACCGATTGTTGCTAAATCTAAACTATCTACAAGAACTGAAACATCGTGTCTTGAAATAGATGTTGCACGAGAACTTTGTGCTGTAACAGTTAGAACATTCTGCTCTTTTGCATACTGCTTATGTAGGCGAAGGAAAGTAATAACCAAGATCGGAGTCAATAAAATAACAACCCAAGCACCTTGATTGAACTTTACGAATGCAAAAATGATTACAACGATGAAAGAAATTCCACCAGAGAGTCCGTTAACAATAAACTTTCCACGCCACCATTTATCTCGGTTTTTAAAGTTGTATTTCGCCATTCCTAAACCAGACAGCGTGAAGGCGGTGAAAACGCCAAGTGCGTAGAACGCAACAAGGTGTTCTACTGATGCTCCGGTTACCAAAATCAAAAGCATTGCTGATCCTGCCAGAAGCAAGATTCCATTTGAGAAATTTAATCTGTGTCCGCGCTTTGTCAGCCAGTTTGGTAAATATCCATCGGTTGCAACAAAGTTAACCACCATTGGGAAAGCGCTATATGTGGTGTTTGCGCCTGCAAAGAGAATAAGCATTGTTGCGGCCTGAACAACAATAAAGAAGGCATTTCCAGCTGCGCCATCACCCAAAATAGTTCTAGCAACTTGTGAAATCACCGTAGGAGTTTCACTTTCATATGGCATCGCTTGAATCTTGTGTGCAAACCAAGAAACACCAAGAACCAAAGAGCCCAAAATCGTGCTCATAATTACCAAAGTTCTGCGCGCATTCACTTGCTCTGGCGATTTAAACAATGAGACACCATCAGAAATTGCTTCAAGACCGGTCAGTGAAGATCCACCATTTGCAAAAGCGCGAAGCAAGATAAAGATTGCCGCAAAAGTTAATAGACCTTGAGATTCACCCAGTGGGACTGCGCCGGGTTGATTTACATCAAGAGTTGGCAGAGTGCCAGCAAATTGCCGATAAATTCCAATTCCAAAAACAACTGCCATCGAACCAACGAATAAATATGTTGGAAGTGCAAATGCTTTTCCGGCTTCTTTTACGCCACGTAAGTTTCCGTAAGTAAGTAAGACAATAATTGCAAGTGTTAAATGAATCTTGTATGGCCCAACTTCAGGGAAAGTTGATGCAATCGCAGCAACACCTGCAGCTGACTGAATTGCAAGAGTTACGATGTAATCCATCATCAGCGCAACTGCAGCAACTTGGGCAACAACCGGCCCAAAGTTATCGCGCGAAACAATGTAGGCACCGCCAACTTTGGTGTAAACCGAAATCACATTTCGGTAAGAGAGCGTTACCACCAAAAGAATTAGTAAAACAATTCCGGTCATCGGCATCAGCATTGCAAATGCTGCTAAACCAAATGCTGGGACCAGCGCAATAAGTATTTGCTCGGTGCCGTAAGCAGATGAAGAAATGCAGTCAGATGAAAGAATTCCGAGCGCATAGCGCTTCTTTAATCTTTGGTGGCTAAGGGTGTGACGGTTTAAGGGATTGCCTAAAAGCCTGCGCTTGATTCGGTAAGAAACCGGATCTGCTAAATGCGCGTGCTCCTGTAGAACCATCGGTTCTGGGGCGTCATCAGTCCAAGACTTTGGCACAGCCACTCTTCCTAGTTATCGGGGAAATCTGCGGTTCACTGGAATTAATTTTACTTCGCAATCGGGGCGTATGCTTGCCGCATGCAATTAAAAACTGACCTTTATATTGACGGCGCATGGGTAAAAGGCGATGGCACCATGCCAGTAACCGATCCCAGCACCGGAAATGTAATCGCCGAAGTTGCGACCGCAGGCGAGGCCCATTGTGATGCCGCAGTCACCGCAGCGCACAACGCCTTCAAAACTTGGTCAAAAACAGCTCCTCGGGTTCGAAGTGAAATCCTGAGAAAAGCTTTCGAATTAATGATTGCCGAAGCTGACCATTTGGCAAAAATAGTTTCAATGGAGAATGGAAAAGTTTTCTCTGACGCCAAAGGTGAAATCACATATGCCGCAGAATTTTTCCGTTGGTTTGCCGAAGAGGCCGTACGCACACCTGGCGATTATCGCCAAGCACCTTCAGGCGATAAAAGAATTCTTGTAACGCATCAACCAATTGGCGTCTCACTTTTAATCACACCATGGAATTTCCCGGCAGCAATGGCGACTCGAAAAATTGGCCCAGCGCTCGCAGCAGGTTGCACAGTTATATTAAAACCAGCAAGTGAGACCCCACTTACTGCGCTCGCAATTGTTGAAATTCTAGAACGTGCCGGAGTTCCAAAAGGCGTTGTCAATTTCATTCTGCCTTCAAAAACCGGACCAATGATTTCAAAGATGTTGCACGATCCACGAGTGCGCAATTTATCTTTCACTGGCTCAACCGAAGTCGGTCGCACTCTTCTTAAAGAATCTGCCGATAACGTGCTTCGCACATCAATGGAGCTTGGTGGAAATGCACCATTTGTTGTTCTAGATGATGCAAATATTGATGACGCAGTTGCTGGCGCAATGCTTGCAAAGATGCGTAACGGTGGCGCAGCATGCACAGCAGCTAACCGTTTCATCGTTGCGAAGAGTGTTGCCGAAGAATTTACAACAAAGTTTGCAAAAGCTATGGGCGCACTAAAGCTTGCTCCTGGTCTAGAAGATGGCGCGCAACTTGGCGCCAGTGTTTCAATCAAGGAACGCAACAAGATTGCAGATCTAGTTTCAGCAGCAGTAAAAGCTGGCGGAAAATTGATACTTGGTGGCACAACTCCTGATGGTGCCGGCGCTTTCTATCCAGCAACAGTTGTAACCGTTGATAAAACGAATCCAATTTTGAACAACGAAGTCTTTGGTCCAGTCGCACCAATCGTAACTTTCGATGGTGATGCTGAAGCAATTGAATTAGCGAATGCAACTGAATACGGCCTAATTAGCTACGTTTATTCCAGAGACTTAAAGCGTGCGATTAAAACAGCCGAAGCAATCGAATCTGGAATGGTTGCAATTAACCGTGGAGTTATTTCAGACCCAGCTGCGCCATTCGGTGGTGTTAAGCAGAGCGGCCTTGGTCGTGAAGGTGGCTTCGCTGGAATCTACGAATTCTTAGAAACCAAATACATTGGTGTAGAAATTTAATTTCGCTATTTCTTATAAACCCAAAGATTTTTTCCCTTAAAACTTATGCACTCAACGTTCCTGCCTGTCGCACCGGGAATAGTTTGTCCAACAGTTTCACATTTCATACCTGGATAAACCCCATTTGTAGGTAATGGATCAGCACTTAGTTTCCATCTTAATTTCTGATCAACAGCGGTGCAGAGCAGAACTTCATTCTTCTCGGTAGGAAGATATTGACCTTCGATGTCGCAGAGTCCCCCTGGCCCAAATACTTCATCGGGATTTTGAGTCGGAGTTGAACTTGGGGTCGGGGTTGGGTTTGTATTTTTTGCAGGCGATTCGTTATTCGAAGCATTCCCAATTGGCGAAACTGACCAGAAAAGATAGTCAGAAACTTTTGTGCACGTAACTTTTACCTTATTGGCATCAGCAACTTCACCAACTTTGGTGCATGGCGCGCCCGCTCTAATCTTCATCGCAGGAACTTTAAATTCGGGGATCGCAAAATTTTTCGCATAATTCTTCTTCAAAACTGGATCGGCTTGGATCTTCTGCTTTAAACCCCATGCAATTTGTTCGACAATGAATTGTGAAATACCGGCATACGCTTTCTCTGGCGTCACACCAAAAACCTTTTTAAATACCCCTTTCCAGCTTGAACACGGCACAATCTCTGCGCTATTTGTTTCACACTCTGGCTTTGCTGCGGCATCAAGTCCTTTAAGAAATTTGTAAACGCTATCGAAGCCATACATTCCGGTTAAATACTGAAAACCTAAAGCTCCCGTTGCGTAATCTTGCGGCTCCATACACTTCGAAATTGGTCGCGTTTCGTTTGCTTGAAAATAATCTATCCAAAATTGAGGCTTTGTTGTTTTGTAATCAACTTCTCCCGAAGCTAGCGAGAGCCCGCGTTGGGTTATTCGAGCCATACTATTTAAATAAACCGGTTGGCTTATGCGACTTTGAATTGCAAAGCCGTTGTAAGTTGCCATACCTTCGCGAATCCAACAAGGCATTCTAGTTCCAGAAGTTTGAGTGAATTGTGATACGTGTATCAACTCGTGATAGATCACATAAGGGTATTGATCGCTCACTAAATCAATTTCAAGAAATTCCACTCCCTGACTTCCATCTTGAGTTGACCCAGTTGCAGCATGACCTCCGCGACGGTTTAAATTTAAGGATTCATAAGAACCTTTATTTAATCCGGCACGCAGCGCTGCGTCATACCAATTACGATCTTCTTCAGCATCCCAAATCCAAATTGTTACTGGTGTTTTAGATGGCACATATTTCTCGTAGTAATGAAGCATAAAAAGAATTTGGTTTTCAGCGATTTTAACTTTTTTTGGATCAGAATTAGGACCCACTACAAAAGTTACATTTGGAGTATTTTTCGAATACGACTTTGGAGAATTTTTTTGAAGCTCGTTCCAGGCTTTTACTGCAATCGGTGAACCAAGCGAGGATTCAGCTTTTGCTTGCGGGACCGCAGCCGCGACGAGAGAAAAAATGGCTAGCCATAGAATTTTTCTCATTGTGACAGCGTAAGTGAGTAAGTTGCTGACCGATAGAGAGTCTTAGAGATTTAGTGGCGGAGGATGAGGGATTTGAACCCTCGATAGGTTGCCCTATACACGCTTTCCAAGCGTGCGCACTCGGCCGCTATGCGAATCCTCCCGAGGGGATGAGCCTATCGGCTCTAATTACTATGATTGCCCGCAGATCCTTCGTGCGGCGTTACCGTACTGAACTCCCCCAGGGCTGGAAGGCAGCAAGGGTAAGTCCGCTCTGGCGGGTGTGCGAAGGGTCCCATTAAATTTATATTTAGGAAACGAAAAGTAGAGAGGAAGCGCGATGTCACTAGCTTTGTATCGTAAATATCGCCCCTCAACTTTTAGCGAAGTTATCGGTCAAGAACATGTAACCGAACCACTTTCAAATGCACTTGAATCCGGAAAAATTCATCATGCATATTTATTTTCTGGTCCACGTGGTTGCGGAAAAACTTCTAGCGCTCGCATTATGGCGCGCTCACTTAATTGCGAAAAAGGCCCAACACCAAATCCATGTGGTCAATGCCAATCCTGTAAAGATTTAGTTGCTAATGGCCCAGGTTCAATCGACGTAATTGAATTAGATGCTGCAACCCATGGTTTAGTCGATGACGCTCGCGACCTTCGCGATAAAGCTTTCTTTGCACCAGTAAGTTCTCGCTACAAGATTTACATTATTGATGAGGCCCACCAACTTGGACCCGGTGCTGCAAATGCGTTGCTAAAAGTTGTAGAAGAGCCACCACCTCATGTTCTATTTATTTTTGCAACAACTGAACCAGAGAAACTAATTTCTACAATTAGATCACGTACTCACCACTATCCATTCCGTTTAGTTCCACCAGGAATTCTTGCTACCCATCTGGAAAAGGTTTGTGAATCTGAAGGAATCAAAGTAGCTAAAGGTGTTATTCCACTTGTGGTTCGGGCCTCTGGTGGTTCGGTTCGAGACGCGTTATCTGTTCTTGGACAACTTCTTGCTGGCGCCGGTAAATCAGGTGTTACTTATGAAATTGCAATTCAATTACTTGGCTACACCGATGGTGCGTTGCTTGATGAGGCAATCGATGCGATGGCAGCCCGTGACGGTGCAACTTTATTTAAAGCAATTGATCGCGTCATTGAATCTGGCCACGATCCTCGTCGCTTTACCCAAGATTTCTTAGAACGCCTGCGCGATTTAATAATTGTTGGCGCAGTTGAAGAGAGTGCTTCACAAATTCTTCGCGAAATCCCGGAAGATCAATTACAACGGATGCGCACACAGGCATCGATTATCGGCACTGCTAATTTGATTCGTAGCGCAGATATTGTTGCAGCTGGCTTAACCCAGATGCGCGGTGCTACCGCCCCACGATTAATGCTCGAACTTATTTGTGGACGCATACTTCTGCCGGGCAGCGATGATGTCGGTTTAATTTCAAGAATCGAACGGCTAGAGCTTCGTGAAAATATTTCTGTGCCACAACCAGTTGCAGCAAAAGCAGAAACACCAAAAGCTGCTCCGGTTAAAGAGAGCGCGAAAGAAACTGTAAAAGAAGCCGTTAAAGAGCCAATTCGCGCGGCTGCCCCAACTCCAAATGCAAATAAACCAACTGGCCCAATAGATGCTGCGGCGCTACGTAGATTCTGGCCCGAAGTAATTGAAAACGTGAAGAAGCGCCGCCGCCTTACTTGGTCACTTCTAAGTGCTAGTGCACATGTTTTATCAGTGGACGAGAAAGCAATCACAATCGGAATTGTTAATGCTGGCGCACGTGATTCATTTACACGATCCGGAAGCGATGAAATTTTGCGCGCCGCCTTTGTTGATGTGACTGGCTTAGATTTAAAAATCGAATGCGTAGTCGATGCAAGTGCAAATACATCAGCGCCATCTTCGAGAGCAGCAGAAGACCCATCTGATGCAGATCAAATGTCAGGTCAAGAATTGTTAATGCGCGAACTTGGTGCGCAAATCATTAGTGAAACCAAGAAGGATTAATCCAATATGTATGAAGGTGCCATTCAAGATTTAATCGACGAACTCGGTCGCCTGCCCGGCATTGGGCCTAAGTCAGCGCAACGAATTGCGTTTCATATTATTCAATCCGAACGCGTAGATATTTCGCGCCTTGCAGATGTGCTGCGAACAGTTAAAGAGAAAGTTAAGTTCTGCACCGAATGCGGCAACATTTCAGAGGAAGAACTCTGTCGGATTTGTCGCGATCCACGCCGCGACCCAGCACTTATCTGTGTTGTTGAAGAGAGTAAAGATGTAATTGCAATTGAAAAGACTCGAGAATTCCGCGGTAAATATCATGTGCTTGGTGGCGCAATCTCGCCAATAGATGGCATTGGTCCCGAGAACTTACGCATCCGCGAATTAATGGTTCGCCTAGCTGCGACCGAGATTCAAGAAATAATTATTGCTACCGATCCAAACCTGGAAGGCGAAGCGACAGCGACATATTTATCTCGGTTGCTAAAGCCACTTGGAATGAAGGTCAGCCGCTTGGCATCAGGCCTGCCAGTAGGCGGAGACTTGGAATATGCCGATGAAGTAACTCTTGGTCGGGCATTTGAAGGCCGCAGGACGGTAGAGAACTAACTTCTATTTATTTCTCATTATTTGATACGCCCAAGCGTTTCATTATTTGAGATAAACCGGATATTGCTTTCCGCAACCCAAGCGCATGGTGGATATTTAACCCATGGGATTGATTGTTCAAAAATACGGCGGCTCCTCCGTTGCTGATGCCGAAGGGCTCAAGCGGGTCGCCAATCGAATCGTGGCCACCAAAAGAGCTGGCCACCAAGTCGTTGTCGTTGTTTCGGCAATGGGCGACACAACCGATGAACTGATCGATCTCGCAAATCAAGTTTCACCACTTCCAAATGGCCGCGAACTCGACATGTTGCTTACTGCCGGCGAGCGAATTTCGATGGCACTGCTTGCAATGGCAATCGGAAATCTTGGAAACGAAGCGCGTTCTTTCACAGGTTCACAAGCCGGAGTCATAACAACTTCTGCACATGGTCGCGCTCGCATTATCGATGTAACACCATCTCGAATTACTGAAGCACTTAATGAAGGCGCGATTGCAATTGTTGCTGGCTTTCAAGGAATTAGCCAAGATACAAAAGATGTAACAACGCTTGGTCGCGGTGGTTCTGACACAACAGCAGTTGCATTGGCTGCAGCGCTTGATGCAGATGTCTGCGAGATTTATACAGATGTTGATGGAATTTTCTCTGCCGATCCACGAGTCGTTCCAGCAGCGAAAAAATTAAAGACAGTTACATATGACGAAATGTTAGAACTTGCGGCATCTGGCGCAAAAGTTCTGCACTTGCGTTGCGTTGAATACGCGCGCCGTTATGACATGCCAATTCACGTACGTTCAT
>JACCDP010185070.1_pt1 | contig 34724 bp, 27 predicted proteins | sample 7445841 | NCBI WGS metagenome assembly JACCDP01 (sample SAMN15323441, study PRJNA562643) | freshwater metagenome | isolation source: river surface water | place: USA:Blue River Watershed | collected 2017-08-17 | reverse complement strand
GTAACGTCAGAAGCCGTTTTATCGCCAGTTACAAGTCTGTCTCTAATGATTGAATCGTGTATCATTCGAATATTTTTTGGGTGAATTAAATTGAATCGTTGTTACGAATTTTGGTCATGTACTTCACTGATGATTGTACGTTAATTTCCTCAAGCACAGTGAAACCACGCTCATTCTTGTATAATTTGCTCACTTCGCTTTCTGGGTTGTGCAAATCTCCAAATACGATGGCGTTGCTTGGACAGGCTCTCTGACAAGCAGTCAAAACTTGCACTTCGTTGGGTGATTTACCCTCGCGCTTCGCCTTCAACTTACCTTCTTGAATTCGCTGAACACAGAAAGAACATTTTTCCATTACACCGCGAGTACGAACAGTTACATCAGGATTGATCACCATTTTACCCAATGGGTTGTTGAAATGGAAGTCAAACTTGTCGTTGTCGTTGAAACGGAACCAGTTGAAACGACGCACCTTATATGGACAGTTGTTACCGCAATACTTGGTACCGATACAACGGTTGTATGTCATTTGGTTCAAACCTTCTGTGCTGTGGGTAGTTGCCAATACTGGACATACCGTTTCACAAGGTGCATTAGAGCAATGCTGACACATCATTGGCTGATGCAATACATTCACATTCTGCCAATGGTCGAAGTTGCCTTTTTCATCAGCCGCCTCGATTTCAGTGTCTTTGGTCAAAACACCTTCAGTTGAGTTGAAAGAATAGTAACGATCGATGCGAATCCAGTGCATTTCACGACGCAAACGAATTTCGTCGCGACCTACAACAGGAACGTTGTTTTCAATTGAGCAACTTACGATACAGCTACCACAACCTGTACATGCATTCAAGTCGATGGCCATCGCCCAAAGGTGGTTAGGAGCACCATCCTTGCGATATTCCGGCTTTTCCCAAATGGTATAAATGTGGGTGGCTGGTTTATCGTTGCCTGCATTAGGACTCTTTTGCCAAGCAGCGAAAGTAGATTCTCTTACGATATCACGACCTTCAATGCTGTGGTGAGTCTGTGTTTGTGCCAAACTGTAGTTGTCATCGCCTTTGGTGATTTCAACATTTTTAGCAACAAAACTTCGGTTACCGGTATTGTTTACAAAAGCGTATCCGTTTACACCAATGGTGTCGAATCCTTTTTCAACACTTCCGGCAACTTTACCGGCATGTGTTCTACCATATCCCAGAGCCAAAGCCACTGTTTCATTGGCTTGTCCTGGCTGGATTAATGCTGGAACGTTGTTGTAAGTCACATCGCCTACTTTCACATTTACAGTATCACCCTCTGAGATATCCAATTTCACAGCCATCGCTTTTGGCAAGGCTACATAGTTATCCCAACAAACTTTGCTTACTGGATCAGGCATTTCTTGCAACCAAGGATTGTTTGCAAAAGCACCGTCTCTTACTCCCACACCTTGATAAAGTACCATGTCAACACCGGTAGCTTTAGCGTGTGAAGAAACATAGGATGCCAAAGCTTCTACATTCCCTGCATAAGAAGCCACACCTTCTGTTGAACCAGCGGTGTAGATACCTTTTTCCAACGCAGCATTGAAAGCATCGTCAGAACCTAAGGTTGCAGACCAGTTGGCACGGATGAAGTTGTAGTAAGGAGATGCTTGTAATTTTTGAGAGAAAATACCTTTGGATGCGAATGGATCCTTCGCAGGAGCCACCAATGCATTTGCCCATGTCAACAAGCTCACTTGAGCCTGACGGGTATTGAATACATTTGAAATGGTAGGCTGAGTGAATTGGTAAACACCTCTTCTTGGCTCAGCGTCGTTCCAACTTTCCAAATAGTGGTTATCAGGACATACATACTGACACAAGCTAGCAGTTTCATCTTTGCTCGATGCAAATGATACCGACAAACTTGCTTTCTTGATAGCTTCTGTCCACTCCTTAGCATTGTGGTTGTAAACTGGGTTGGTGTTGTAGAAAATCACACCAGCAATAGCACCAGATTTCAAACCGGCCAATACTTCGGCAGTTTTCTTATCAGAACCTTGGTATTGGTTGCTGTGGTTCACCATATCGATGGTAGATCCATAGTTACCCAACATCATGTTAATTCCGTTTACAATCTGTTGCACTTCCATTTCGTTGCTCGCAGAAACAACCAATGAAGTTCCTTTTGCTTTAACCAACGCATCGGCAGTTTTCTTCACAGAGTTACCAGCCAACTCACCTTGCTGAGGCACAGGAATCTGCTTTGCACCCATAGCGATGGCAATGTAATTATACAAAGTTGCCACATACAATGCCTCTTGTGAAGCACGCATTGGGAAACGGAAATCAGCATTGGTACCGGTCATGCTCATTGCACTTTCGAACTGAATGTGCTTTGACATGCCACCAGCAACAGCGGGCTGACGGTTGATGGTATATCCTTTAGAGAATTCTACAGGAGAAATCCAAGTTCCCAAGAAATCAGCGCCGAAACTTACGATGACCTTGGCAGCACCAAAGTTGTATGTAGGCAAAGCACGCTTACCGAAATCAGCCGCATTGGCATCCAAGATACCGCTGTATGATACTGCATCGTAAGCTACATGTTCTGTATTGGGGAATGCTGCTTTGAATGATTCAATCGCCTTCAATGTAGAAGGAGAATGGGTTGAACCAGACAAAATGGCGATTTTACCATTGGCAGCAGTGATTTTCTTCAACTGATTGGTGATATCCGCATCAATGGCTGTCCAATCGGTTTGCTCTGCATTGTTCGCCAAAGGATTCGCCAAACGCTCATTATCGTAAAGAGAAAGGATCGACGCCTGTCCAACAGCACAAGTACCACCTTGTGAAATTGGTGAATCAGCAGATCCATCCACTTTAATCGGACGGCCTTCACGCACCTTTACTTCAATTCCACAAGCGGCAGAACATGCGCCACAAGTTGAACGATAGTAGTTGGCTACGCCTGGGGTTACATCCTCAGGTTTAACTAAATATGGAACAGCATGGCGAATGGGGGTCTTGGTACAAGCAGCCAAAGCCACTGCAGTTACACTGAAACCGAAATACTTTAAAAAGTCTCTTCGGTTGGCTTGCAACTCAACACCGTCTTCGTTGAACACTTCATCCAAAGGGAGATCATCGTGAAACTCGTTTTTCTGAGCAGCTAGGAACTGTGGATTCCTGTTCAACTCTTCTTCGCCCTTCCAGTATTTGATATTATTTGACATAATGATGCTTCTTAAAAATTGAAATTAATAGTGACACTTAGAACATTCCAAACCACCATTCATGGCAGGAGTCAATTTAACCTTGCCATCAGCAGAGAAATACTTGCTCTTGCTTTTGTTTGATGCGATATCCTTCGCTGCTTTCTCGTGCAAAGCCTTGTAGTAGTTGTTGTTTGCAACATCCACCTGCGCATTGCGGTGACAGTCGATACACCAACCCATCTGCAATGAGCTGTGCTGCTGAACTACTTCCATCTTTTCGATGGCACCGTGACAGGTTTGACAGGTCTGCTTACCTACTTTCACGTGCTGTGCGTGGTTAAAATACGCATGGTCTGGCAAGTTGTGGATTCTAACCCAACGAATAGGACGAGGATTCTTACCATATTCTTCACCTGGCTTAGCTTCTGGATTGTAATCCAATGCCGCGTAGATTTTCTTGATCTCAGGAGAAATCTCACCGTTGTATTTATCGGTTAATTGTACTCCTTTGTGACAGTTCATACATGTGTTCAACGCTGGAATAGATGCTTGCTTACTCTCCTCTACGGTTGAGTGGCAATATTTACAATCCAACTTCAAATCACCCGCGTGCAATTTGTGTGAGAAGGCGATGGGCTGCTTGGGCGCATATCCTTTTTGTACACCTACTTCGGTGATCGAGTATTGGAAACCTTTATAGGCAGCAAAACCACCAACTATTGCTACAGTGAATAAAGTCAAGACCACTGGGTTTTTCTTACCCCATTTGCCAGGAAGTACCTTTTCAAAGAAACCCTTCTTGGGAGCATTCATGGCAGCCAATTCTTCAGGATTCTTTTCAGCGGCAACACGCTTCAACGTATTTTTAACACGTGCCAACACCAACAATACCGCACTGAAGATAGCCACCAAAATCAACAAGATGTATAGCGCTGTGCTATCATCCTTGGGTTGATCCGCTGTAGCTACCGCAACTGCTGCCTTCTTGGGCTCTGGTGCCGTTTTGATGTACTCAACGATGTCCAACACATTCGCAGGTGTCAAGTTCTCGAAGATGTTCATCGCGGCTCCACCGTACTCATTGTACAATGCAATCGCATCTGGGTCTTTGGTTACCTTACGGAACTTTTCGTTGTTACGTACCCATTGAACCAACCATTCTTCGGAACGACGGGTGTGAACGCCCCTCAGCGCAGGTCCTACAACCTTCTTGTCTAAAGCGTGACAACTTCCACAGTTGTTGGCTTCATACAGTTTCTTACCGTTTTCCGCATTGGGTTTGTCTTGAGCGTAAGAGGATACCGAAACAGCCATGAGGGCTGAAAGCATCCAAACTTTCATATTTCTAGCAATCATGTTTGGGAACATTGTCTTTTTTCGCGATGCAAATATAGATTATGGGCTCTCCCTTAAAAAATAAATTGTTAACAGAGTTTTCAATTTAAAATCAATCTAAACTAAATCTATAGAGACTTGAATTTCTGCCAATTAGAAAACCAAAATCAAGTTCGAATTGGGGATTTCCACATTGAAAATAGCCGATTGTACACCCCAACAAACACAAATCAAGACACACAAATGGGCTTTCTGAAGATTGCTGGCCAAAATCAGTCTGCGCGCAACCAATCCAAGTAGTTGATATAGCTCGCCAATGCCAACTGAGAGTAGTTTTGAGAGGAATTTCCAAAAGCCCCAGCTTGGGTTTTCCATAATTTCATGATCAACTCCTCCCCGCTTTTAACCTCACCCACCGCTGCCACTGCCTTGCGCACGTTGCCAGCACCCGCATTGTACACGTGCATCACCAACAATTGAAACCACAGTTGATCCAAATCGGGCTCCAATCCCACAGAAACCGCCATTCTTTGCGCATTTGGAATACAATAATCGCGCATCAACTTAGCTGCCGCCATGCTACTCAAAGCGAAATCATGTCGATCATCCCTGGCACTGGTAATCACCAATCCATATTTCTTGGCCACAAACGGCATCAATTGATAATGACCTACCGCCCCACTTATGGATCTTGCCCTGGGGTTGTTTGGCGATTCAATCAACAGAATAAACTGCGCGTAAATGGGATTAACCCCTATTTCATTGAAAACCTTTTTGGCATCATCCACCAACGGTCCAACCTTTTTAAAATCAAAAAACTCACGTTTTCCACGAACAAACTTGACCAGCTCACAGGTTTCATAACCAAAAGAATCGCGGTAACATTGTGCAGTTACTTCGAGTTTTGCATAATCCACCAATGAATCCAATCGCTTTGCGGAAATCACATCCATCATGTTTCGACTATCCTTGTGCACAACAATGCAAGAATCCTTTGTAAGCAAAATCACCTTTTGCCAGAATTGTATGGGTGGCTGCTTCCGAAAAAAATCAAGCTGCTCACTGGGCACGATGATACAATGAAATGAATCCTTGTCACCACCTGCAGGTATTTTTGTCGCGTTCTGACATGAGGCCACCGACGTCATACTAATAACCAATGCGAACAACAGTCCGCCAATATTGAATCTCACGTTTTCCATCTACTTCCCTCCTTTATTTTTGTGTGCAATGCGCATCCAACCATTTCTTGGCCGCCTTTTCTCCCAACTGATAACTTCTCTCCCAATCTACACAAGCAAGGCCCATCTTTCCTTGGTTATATCGCGCAATACCCCTACCCAAATAAGCATATGCAGGAGCACTGTTCTTGGCTTTGATCGACTTGCTCAACCACTCATCCGCCTCTACCCACTGTTCCTTCTGCAATAGACAATGTCCGTAGTCGGCCAGCAAATCAGCGTCAGTAGGACTCGTTTTCAATAGTTCCGCATACACAACCATGGCTTCATCAATGCGATTCAGAAAAAAGAAGGCGTCTCCTTGGTATTTTTTTAGGTTGACGTTGGTGGGATTCTTTTCTAACTCCGATGCGATGAGCGGCAAACATTGGCTGTATTGTTCTGACTGAAACAATGCAGTAATATATTGCTGCTTCACCCATTTACTGTCTGTATCCTTCGCATAAATTTCACCCACGATTTTGGCGTAAACCACCATCTGTTTTGAACGCTCGAAATGCTGTAGCTGCTGTTGTCCGTATTCTATAAAAAGGGCATCGCCAATTTTTGTGTACAACCAGTTCAAATCCGCTTTAAAGGTTTCATATTCAGATAACAACAGTGACAAATCCATGCGTTGGATATGCGCAAAAGTATCTTCAGGGGTCTCGCCCAAGTAACGGTTGATATCGCTAAAGGCAAATTGAAAATTCTCCGTTTCGCGGTAGGCGATATAGCGATACAAATACGTTTGAGTTCTATTGGGGTTTAATAAAATGGCTTTGTTGAAATCAACCACTGCAGATCCAAAATCACGCATGTGAACCCGCACCACACCACGCGTGAGCCAGGCGATATCTTCCTGAGGCCTCATGTCTACCGCTTGATCCAAACTCACTATCGCAGTTTCATAATCACCTTTTTCGTCGGACCGCATCCCAAACGACATCAACTGATCGAAGGAATATTGGGCCTGGCTATGGGCGATACACAGAAAAATGAAACAGAAAGTGATTAAGCGTTTGAGCATGGTCATTCAATAGACAAAAATCCGACCAAAGTCTTCGAAGAAAAAATGGGGATATCTACAATCTCTGAATTGTCTAATGAGAAGGACTCATTTCTAATTACTTTTGCGCATCACATGACAGCCAGCGTATCACAAAAGAAAAAGGAGCATTTATTTTTGGTTCTAGGGATGTTTTTCCTCACCAATGCCATCGTGGCCGAGTTTATCGGTGCCAAAATCTTTTCTCTCGAAAAAACACTGGGGATAGCACCTGTTGGGATGCAACTATTTGGTGGCACGTTCAATTTCGACATGACGGCCGGGGTGATTTTATGGCCCATCGTTTTCGTTCTCACTGATTTGATCAACGAATATTTTGGCAAAAAAGGGGTTCAGAAATTGTCATGGATTGCCTCTGGATTATTGATTTATGCATTTGTGGCGGTTCGATTGGCCATGTCTTTGAAAGGGGCCGATTTTTGGATTGGCAGCGGCGCAAACCAAGGATTGCCCAACATGTCGGATTCTTACAACGCCGTATTCGGACAAGGCCTTATGATTATTTTGGGTTCTTTGGTGGCGTTTTTGGTGGGACAGATCGTTGATGCCACCATCTTCAATAAACTCAAGGAAAAAACAGGGGATCGATACATTTGGCTGCGCGCAACAGGCAGCACGGTTGTGAGTCAGTTCATCGATAGCTACGTAGTGTTGGTCATTGCCTTTTATTTGGGTGGCAAATACGATTTGTTGTGGGTGTTGCAGGTTGGCACACTCAACTACATCTATAAAATTGGCATGGCGATTTTATTGTTACCCGTTTTGTATGGGGTACATCGCGTTATTGACAACTATTTGGGCGTTACGCAAACGCCAGCATCAGGCCAGACAGAATCATCACAATCCCAGTAATTACGCCAGCATTGTGTTCTAGGCGATGCGAATTCCATCGCTCGAGGCCGTGAAAGCCAATCCAAACTCCGCCCATCATGCTCAACCAGGTGGTGAGTGAGTAAACCACGACCAACGTTAGAATTACACCCCAACCAAAAGGTGCGAGGGTGAAAAAATACGATTCTATTTCCATGCAGGGCGATAAAAATAAGGATATCAACACAATACCAAAAGCCCATTTGCCTTCTTTGTTGGCGGTTTTGTTTGGAAAGTGAAAATGGTGATGGCGATGATGGCGGTACAGGAACCACAACCCCAACAGGACCATGATGGTACCACCCACAGATTCAAAGTGCCAATGGGCAGCAGGGAATTCAAGTTGGTTAGAATTGGACATACCCCATAGGGTCAATTGAGCCAATATCAAACCAATGAGCACGGTGCCAGCGGCATGGGCGATGGCGGCTAGGCCGGTATAGCGAAGTGTTTGCGACTTACTCCAACCCATTTTCTTGGCCAATGCCAAAAAAGGCAACCAATGTCCAGGAATGAATCCATGAAGCACACTGATTACAAAGGCTGCGATGAGTTGTTCTGTCATTGTTACAAAGATAACGGCTTAAAAAAGAAAAGCCCCGCCGAAGCGAGGCTTTTCTGAATTCTCTTATGAATTAGAGCGATTTGGCTTCTTCGATCCATTTGCCCCACTGGTCGGCAGAGATTTTAGCATCTTCTGCAGTCATAGCGGCAATTTTCTCGTCGTTCAAACCTTTCAAATCTTCGATGCTGTTAACACCCAAAGCGATCATACGCTTTTCCATTGCTGGACCAACACCTGAAAGTGACTTCAAGGTTGCAGATGTAGTAGCAGCAGCGACAGTTTCAGCAGCAGCGGCAGCTTCAACCTTTTTGGCTTCTGCTTTGTCAGCTTTTGCTTTTGCATCTACTTTTTCAGCTTTCTCAAATTGAGCACGCAAGGCAGTCAAAGCATCCAATTCACCAAACGTTGACTTCTCAGAAGTCTGGTTGATTTTCTTCACCACTTTGGTAGCGTTTTTACGCGCTTTGTCCTTGGCGTTGTTATCAGAATCTTTGCTTGCTCTTTCAGCACCTTTCCAAATGTTGGTGTGAGAAACGATGATGCGCTTGGCATCTTTTGAGAACTCAATAACTTCGAATTCCAATGTTTCGTCATCCGCCATTGTGGTGTTGTCGGCTTTCTTGATGTGGCGCGAAGGCGCGAACGCTTCAACACCGTACTGCATTTGGATGGTTGCACCTTTGTCGTTCACAGACATTACAGTACCCTCATGGATTGAACCAATTGAGAAGATGGTCTCAAATGTTTCCCATGGGTTTTCTTCCAACTGCTTATGACCCAAACTCAAACGACGGTTTTCTTTGTCCACTTCCAAAACCACTACTTCCAACTTATCACCTTTCTTGGTGAATTCGCTAGGATGCTTGATTTTCTTGTTCCAGCTCAAGTCAGAAACGTGAACCAAACCATCAATACCTTCTTCCAATTCCAAGAACAATCCATAAGACGTCAAGTTCTTCACAATACCTGTGTGCTTGCTGCCCAATGCATATTTGTTCTCGATTTCGATCCAAGGATCTTGGGTCAATTGCTTGATACCCAAAGACATTTTGTGCTCAGAACGATCCAATGAAAGCACCAACGCTTCTACATCGTCGCCCACTTTCAAATATTCTGAAGGGTTGCGCAAGTGTGAACTCCAGCTCATTTCACTTACGTGAACCAAACCTTCAACACCTGGCTTGATTTCGATGAATGCACCGTAATCAGCAACAGAAACAACCTTACCGCTTACTTTGGTACCTTCCAAAATATCTGCAGTCAAGTTATCCCATGGGTGAGAAGTCAATTGCTTCAAGCCCAAAGAAATACGCTTCTTAGTATCATCGTAATCCAAGATTACAACCTGGATGCGATCATCCAACTTCAACACCTCTTCAGGGTGGTTGATACGACCCCACGAAATATCAGTGATGTGCAACAAACCATCGATACCGCCCAAATCAACGAACACACCGAAAGAAGTCATGTTTTTCACAACACCTTCCAATACCTGTCCTTTTTCCAATTTAGACAAAATCACAGACTTCTGTGCTTCGATATCGTCTTCAATCAACGCTTTGTGTGATACAACCACGTTCTTGTAGATTTCATTGATTTTAACAATTTTGAAATCCATGTTCTTACCTACGTACTGATCGTAGTCACGAACGGGCTTGGTATCAATTTGAGATCCTGGCAAGAACGTATCAAAACTAAACACGTCAACCACCAATCCACCTTTGGTTCTTGAACGCACATAACCAGTAACGATTGCATCGTTGTTGTGTGCTTCAACAATTTTCTCCCAAGCAGTTTCTTGCAAAGCTTTCTTTCTGCTCAAGATCAATTGACCCATTTTGTCTTCAGCGATGTCTACGAATACTTCAACTTCATCGCCCAAAGCCAAGTTTGGCACATCACGGAATTCTGTACGTGGCACAAGACCATCACTCTTGAAACCGATGTTTACAACAACATCTTTTTCGTTCATACCTACTACGGTACCCTTAACAACTTGTTTTTCAACAACAGGTTGGAAAGTAGAGTTGTAAGCATCTTCAAGACGCTTGCGCTCGTCGTTAGAATAAGACTCGAAGCCAGCTTCATCAGCGCCCCAGTCAAAATCGTCATGTGCTGCTGCTGCAGCTGTTTTGGTGTTTTTTGCCTTAGAAACTTCTACGGTTTCTTCAATGGCTTGTTCGTTTTTTTCGTTTGTCAAGAAATAGTTCCTCCTTTGATCGAGCGGCAAAATTAATGAAATAATGTTGATTATTCCGATAAAATGGCATATTTTGTAATATTCGCAAATACTAATTGCATTCCTACCCCATTTTTTCACAATTCGCAAACATTCAATTCGAAAATTCTTGTAGGTTTGCCAATAGGTATGGCAAAATCAGTTTCAAACGCGCATCAAACAGCTTCACCGGCAACGCCGAGCGCAGCAACCCTTCTCTCATTTGAAGCATTCCAACAATCGTTTTCAACCCTTGTGGCCCATCGCACTGAGGCGCAATCACCTGCCCCTTGCTATCTAATATACACAGGCAATCAATCGCCCAAACCCTCCGAATACCAATCCCATGAGTCATTCGTGGCCAATAGCTCAGCAGGCGCTTATGTCGTTGGGAAACCCAAACCCGCCAAAAGTGCTATCCAAGAAGCCCTAACCGGATTTAACGAATCAGACATACAATGTAAGTGGATTCTTCTCAACACAAGCGCCATTGTCAAACTTCAGAGCGACAAAGCCCAGTTCAATACCCTATTTGAATTGGCCTACTCCTTGGAAAAAAGCAACCTTCCTACCCAACTGGCCGAACTCAACACAAATAGCACGCCTACTTCACTGAGCGCATTGCTGAAAATCCGTTGGACCGCCGCCATCAACTACTACATCAAAGCAAACAAAAACATTCATCGATGGGCATTCATGCTGCTATCTGTTTTTGCCGTGATTTTCATGACCCAAATGAGCAAAACCGCTTCCATCTCTGGCGATGAATTCACCCAATATACCTACTCTAAACTCATTGCAAACTACTACCTCGATCCGCTGGGCATGGCCATCCCCATAGACACCAACGAGCTCAAAGGTCAGCGTATGCCAACACTCGCCAAAGCACTGCCTGAAATGGGCTCTGACTTGGCAACGATCAAAGACCCAGATCGTATCATGCACGTGTATGGTTCTAGCTTCGATACCTTCACCACAATCCTCGGCCATTGGATGGGTACCGAAGACCCCATGGGATTCAGGCACTGGTGGAATGCAATTTTTGGATTCTTGGCGATTTTTTACACCGCACTTGTGGTCAAATTCCTCACCAAAGGCAGTTGGCTGTACGCATGGGTATCACTCATTGTGATGCTCTTTATGCCTCGCTTCTTCGGCGAAGCCATGAATAACCCCAAAGACGTACCCTTTGCCCTCGGTTACATCATGAGCTTGTATTATGCCCTTAAATTATTCAAAAGCGGTAGCAAACCCGCTTGGAACAACATCGTTGGATTGGTATTCGGCACAGCATTGGGAATAAGTGTCAGAATTGGTGGATTGCTTAGCGTTGCGATTTTCATCATGTACGCCGGCTTGAAATACATTGAGAAAATTGGACTACCCGCATTTTTGTCGTTCAAATGGAAAGGATTTTCTTCTACAGCGATTTTCTTGGTTGCGCTGGGATTAGCCGCCTACATTTTGGGTATTGTTGTTTGGCCATACGGTTGGACAGACCCCATCAACAACCCATTAGAATCGTTGAAAGAGTTCACGAATTACTCGGTTTCCTTGCGACAGTTGTTTGAAGGCAAATTGTATGATTCAGATCTTTTGCCACTATATTACTTGAGGAAATACTTGATCATCACCACCCCATTGGCTGTGATGTTTGGCATCGGTTTATTTGCGATTTTGTTGTACCCCAACCGCAAACAATTCAACAATGAAATCTTCTTGATTCTCTTCGCTGCCATTTTCCCTGTGGTGTACATTTACATTCAAAAATCTCAAGTTTATGGCGGAATCCGTCAGATCCTGTTCACACTGCCTTGCTTTGTGGGCATCGCATTTGTTGGCTACCACTGGCTAGATGCCTACCTATCAAAAATCAATGCAAAACTCAAAGGAGCGATTCTGGGTTTGGTTTTGTTGGGCACCGCCTTACCCGCAAAATTCGTATTGGCCAATCATCCCGTGAGTTATTCGTACTTTAACGAACTTCAAGGTGGCACCAAAGCGGCTTATGGAGAATACGAAATGGACTATTACTTGGCCAGTTTGCGTCCCGCCACCGAATGGTTCCTGAAAAACGTTGCAGAAAAAAATCCCAACAAGCAATACGAAGTCCTGTCGTACGGTATGGATCACGTAAAATACTATTGTCGCAACCAAAAGAATGTTCACGTTGGCTACACGCGCTTTGATGACCGCAGTGCTAAAAAATGGGATTACTGCATTTTCTACAATGCCTATTTTGATAAATCCCGACTCAATTCGGGAGAATTCCCTCCCAAAGGCACCGTGTATCAACAAATGGTGGATGGCGTACCCGCTGGCATTGTCATCGAACGTCCGATATCATCGCCCGATGGCAGTTTGGATGATTACGAAGGCATCAAAGCCATTGAAAAAGATACCGCCTTTGCTCATGGCATTGACTTGTTGAAGCGCTATGCACAGGCCGACCCAAATCGCTCGGAAATACATTTTTACTTGTCTACTGCCTATGCCAATTTGGGACAACTTGACGATGCTATTCGTTCTGCAGAAACCGCAAGAAAATACTATCCAGAGCACTCTAGAAGTTGCTTCGCCCTGCACCAATACTACGTTTCCAAAAAGGAATACGACAAAGCCATTCAGGTCATGTCGGAATTCATCGTATCACGTCCTCGCGATGGCGAAGGCTATGTAATGAAAGCCCAGGCGCAATTGATGAAGGGCGATGCTGTATCAGGGTTAAACACACTCCAAGAAGCGGTTGCGGTGAATCCGATGGACTATCGCGTCTACGGTTTGGGTGCTCAGGCCTATCAAATGCGAAAAGATGTAACAACTTACAACCTTTGGGTGCAGGCAGCACAAATTGGCACAGCGAAAACGCAGATTGATTTCCAGATGGGTGTAGAAGCGATCATGACGATTTTCGAATCCATCACAGGAACTCCATTAGACACGAAGAAATACGGACTAGAAAATTAAGCGGGGCGCTTATGCTTCCAGCGGCGATGACTCCACAACCAAATGTGGGGTTGTTGCTGAATTTCTCGCTGGGTATGCTCGGCAATTAAGCGGGTAATTTCTCCATCGGGCATACTTGAGGGATCCAAACACAAGGGTACCGTTTTGGCTTCGTAATAGCCGCGCTTTACTTTGGTGCTAGACAAATAGTACAATGGCATATTGAGTTTCTTGGCGATCTTTTCCGGCCCCATCATAAACGGGGTATCTTGATGCAAGAAATTTGTCCAATAGGCCCCTTTGCCTGAACTCGGATTTTGATCCCCAATAAATGCATTCACTGTTACCACGGCTTTGTTGGCGTCTAACACCCTGAGCGTTTGTTCCATTGGAATTGGATTTGCGCCAAATTTGCTCCGAATGGCATACATCCAGCGATCAAAACCACTGTTTGATAACGATTTATAGATACACTGAACGCGTTGTTGACAAACGATTTGCGACATCAAACAAATCCATTCCCAGTTACCGCAATGGCTCATGACGATGATGGCACTTTGGTTGTTCTGATATAAGTCATCGTAGTGATGTTGGTCGATGTTCAGCATTCTGCGTTTCATGGCTGATTCTGAGATCGACATGCCTTTGATGGTTTCAACAAACAGATCACCCAAATGCTTGTAGAAGTCGCGCTCAATTTCCAACCTTTCACCAAGCGATTTTTCAGGAAACGACCGTGCGATGTTATCGCGAACTACTTTTACGCGATATCCAATCAACCTGTAAAGTATAAATCGAAGTCCGTCTGAAATCAAATACAACAACCAAAAGGGCAACAAACTAACCAATTTCAACCAGGGCCAAACCAAGATTGAAAAGATTCGACTCCCTTTGGGCATGGGTGTCCGTTTCATGGTTAGCAACTGCATCAGATATAATTGAAGGTTTGTCCTGCCTGCAGCTTCTTCACGGTATGATACATCAATTGGATGCAGCTGTTCACATCATCCATATGCACTGTTTCAACGGTGGTATGCATATACTTCAAGGGTAGCGATATGAGTGCTGAGGCCACGCCCATGCCAGAATAAGCGAAAGAATCGGTATCGGTACCTGTGCTGCGACTCACGGCATTGCGTTGAATGGCAATTTCCTGGGCCTTGGCAACGCCAATAATCGCTTGAAGTAAGTTGTTCTGTACGGCAGGTCCGTAGGTTACCACGGCCCCTTTACCACATTTGCAATCGCCCTGTTGTTTTTTATTATACAACGGTGAGCAAGTATCATGGGTAACATCGGTAACAATAGCCACATCGGGTTGTAAGCGTCGTGAAATCATCTCTGCGCCACGGAGTCCAATTTCTTCTTGAACACTGTTCACCAAATACACCGTAAATGGCAATGAATCCTTGTTTTCGTTAAGTTGACGGGCCACTTCTGCAATCATGAATCCACCCATGCGGTTATCAAGGGCACGACCTACCAGGTGGGTTTCATTCAACCAAAAGCAATCGGCTTCAAAGACGGCTACGGCACCCACGTGAACACCCAGGGCTTCTACTTCTGCTTTGTTGCTACAGCCGAGGTCGATGAAAATATTCTCTTGTTTGGTTTCAGGATTTTTATCAGCGCGGACGTGAATTGCGGGCCAGCCAAAGACCCCTTTCACGACATTGCCATTTTCACAATGGATGTTGCAACGCATAGACGGTGCGATTTGAAAATCGGAGCCCCCGTTTCTAATGACGTAGATATAACCGTCTTCGGAGATATAGTTCACAAACCAAGAAATCTCATCCGCATGGGCTTCCAACACTACTTTGTAAGGCATGCCTGGATTGATGACGCCCACGGCAGTTCCGTAGATATCCACAAAGGTTTCTTGCACGTATGGCTTGATGTAATCCAACCAAATGGACTGTCCGGAATGTTCAAATCCAGTGGGACTTACGTTATTCAAATAGGTTTCAAGAAAGGCTTTTGATTCAGGTCTCATGGTTGCGAAGTTATTCAAAGTTCACAAAAAGCATCGCACAATTAATCTACATCAATCAGTTGCAAAAATCCTTAAAATCAACTGTTGGGTTTTGCGATAATCCGTAATGAATGTTTTATTCATTTTAATAGGTTTGAAATCAAATAAATATGGAACCAATTAGAATCGCATTCAACACAAAGTCACAGCCCGAATTTTTCCCGTTGGTAACAAAGCGAGTAAACGAATATTTTCAAGAAAAAGGAATCAGTCGGTTCGCTAATTTAAGTATGAAATTAAAGTCAGTCCTCATCTTACTATTATACTTCACCCCACTTTGCTATTTGATTTTTGGCGAAGTTGGTAGTTTATCGATGCAATATAGTTTGTGGGCAATTGCGGGGCTTGGAATGGTTGGTATTGGACTAACAATCATGCACGATGCGAATCATGGAGCATATTCATCCCAAAAATGGGTCAACAACATGATGGGAGGTACTTTGAATTTGGTGGGTGCTTACAACATTAATTGGAAAATACAGCACAATGTATTCCACCATACTTATACCAATATTTTTGGCCAAGATGAAGACATCAGAAAAACAATCATTCGATTTACCCCGAAACATCCTCACAAAGTATTTCACAAATTTCAATGGTTGTATACTTCGTTGTTGTATATGATTTTCCCATTTATTTGGATTTTAAGTAAGGACTTTGAACAATACGCTAGATACAGTAAACAGGGATTGTACCAACGAATGGGCAGAAGCAATCGCAAGGCATTGATTGAAATTTGGGTAATCAAATTACTGTATTGGCCAATCACACTGATATTGCCTATTTGTGCATCGCAATTTGGCTATGGACATACCATTGCAGGATTTTTCATGCACCATTTCATCAGCGGAATTATTTTGGCATTGGCGACACAACCAGCACATGTTGGAGAAGATATGGCGTATTTCGATGGCACTGAAAACAATGGAAATATGGAAAATAATTGGGCGATTCACCAAATCAAAACCACGGCGAATTTTGCTGAAAACAGTCCATTTATTACCTGGTGTTTCGGCGGGTTGAACTACCAAATTGAACATCACCTATTCCCCACCATTTGTCATGTGCATTATCCTGAAATTTCGAAGATTGTAAGGGCAACTTGTGCAGAATTTGATCTTCCGTACAAATCCCATCGCACATTCTTTGACGCACTTGTGAGTCACTATGGACAATTGCGGAGATTGGGATTCAATGTGAATCATTGAGGAAGAAACGACCATAAAATCTAACATCCACACAACAAAATCATCGCCGCCATTTTTGAATAAAAAAAGCCCCGAATTTCTTCGAGGCTTTTGGTGGGAGTTGAGGGATTCGAACCCCCGACCCTCTGCTTGTAAGGCAGATGCTCTGAACCAGCTGAGCTAAACTCCCTTATTGTTCTTCCGAACGGGAATGCAAAATTAGGGTTTTTATTGAATACACCAAACTTATTTGAAAAATAATCCATGTTTTTTAGGCCTTATTTCGCCTGATTTTAGGGATTCCATTGATAATCAACGTTAAAGGGACAACAAATAAAAACAGCGCCCAGGTGAATTTTGTGAGATACCCCATATAATACGGCTCGAATGTTAGTTCAAAATCCTCCATCACCGGCATTTTGATTGCCTGATCAGCATAATTCTCCCAATTCAACCTACTCTTCCCCGACCTCAACACCCAGTGCTTAGCGGGAGTCTGAAAACACAACAATGAACGAACTGTTGGTGCGCATCGCAGTCCACGAACCACAATCGATTCGCCATTGCCCTGATACTCTCTGCAAGCCACTATCCCACCCGATACCACCTTACCCATGCTATCCAACCCCACCAACCCAACAGAATCCACCAACGCATGGGACATCGCCATCTCACGGGTGCTTAATTGGTAAGGATTGTAACCATCCCTGGCCCATAATTTCAAGTAAACCCCTTGATTCAACCGCATGAATGGGACTTTTTCATCCAACCTCGCGTTTGCATCTACCTCGAATCGTTTGGGTAACTGCATACCACCGCTTACCAAACCTTGCCGCTCGACACTCAACCGGTGCAGCACCTCATTCACCTCATGGGCTGGAATTTGTACCAATACCGTATGCTTGATATCTCGATGCGCGCCAAAAGCCACCTCCACCAACATCCACAAAACAGCCAAGTACTTCCATCTTGGATAACGCATCGCCCAGTATCGCACCAAATAAGCAGAAGCCAACAACAACAGCAACAACCCAACACCCCTGTAAATAGCCGGAAACCGAAACAATTTCAATAACGGCATCGCATACACCAACCACCGATGTAAGGGCGTTGACGGTCCCGCCGAAATCAAAAAACACAGCAAACTCGCCAACAAGAGCAACCCTGATACCCAGATTTGACGTCGCACCGCTGTGCTAAACACCCAATGTCGACGCCATAACAGCAAACAAAACGAAATTACCCACAATCCCATCGGCAACACCATCCATCGCACATTGATAAGACTGATATCGGACTGCAGCGCTTGGGCCATTACTGCGCTAGGACTGAATCCAAACAGCGTAGAAACCGCTTGCCATGGCCAAAATCCGAATTGCGCATCTTCAATCGACAGAGCCGTAGACCGGGTGATTTGTGATTGAAGATCCCAAAAACTCAACACAGCAGGCAGCGATAGGCCCAAAAAACAAACGAAACTTACAAACAACCAACCCAACTGCTTCACCAAAAACAGTGATGATTTTCGTTTGAAATGCCAAACATTCCATACCAACAACATGAGCAGCATGCAGTATAACGCGATGGCGGTGACCCCCAAATACCCTCCCACAAATTGCCAATGGGCGAATAATCCCAGTAACAACGCCGGTGACAACGGGGATTTGCGATCTCGGATGGATCTCAGGAACAACAAAAGCGCAAACATCATCCAAGGCAACCAGGTCAACCCAATAATCCAACCCAAATGCTGTGCATTGCCCAAGAAAAACCCATTGAGCGAATACGAAACACCAAATGCAGCCGCCAAGAGCCAAGAAAAATCCAAACGCTGGAGTAGCACGTAGATGCCCAACGCCGCAACTACCAAATGAAACAAGTATTCATGCAATAGCGACTGCAAATCATAGACACCGTCTTGTCCAAACACATAACTCCATTCATACCAAGTGCCGGGATCGCCCTGTTGCGGAAACCCACCACTCATGTAGAGATTCCAAAGAGGCCAATGTCCCTGATGAAATTGCTCCACCAGAAAATACTTCCAGGGCAGATAGATTTCTGTCGCATCCCACTGCATCGCAGCTTCCTGCATCAGCGCAGGGTAAAACAACCACGAAAGCAGCGCTATTTCCAACGACAAAAACAACACCCCCTTACCCATAGCTTGTGCAATTGGGTGCGAGGCGTTGAATTTTTTGCGAAACTGATCAGCAATTGTGGCCATGAAACGCCTCAAATTTAAAGGGAAACAAACAAAATTGGGTGTGTCGTGTTACTGCTATCACAATTACCTTTGCGAAGATGAACATCATTGAAGATTTGAACTGGCGATATGCCACCAAGCGATATACAAACAAACCCCTTTCTGAGGAGCAAGTCAACACCATTTTAGAAACCATTCGTTTGTCGGCAACGTCGCTAGGACTGCAACCATTCGAAATTTACGATATACGATCGACCGAATTGCGTACGCAATTAAGAGAAGCCGCCTACAACCAACCACAATTGACGGAAGCGTCTCATGTTTTGGTGTTCGCTGTGTGGACCGAGGTTACCGAAGCCATGGTAGATGAATATTTGCAATTTGTGGCAAGCACCCGAAATCGCGAATTGGCGCAACTTGATGGTTTTCGCAAAAGTATCCTCGGCTATTTGGGTAATAAAGAAACCGAAGACATCATCAAATGGGCCAGCAACCAAGCCTACATCGCCCTGGGCAAAGCCATGGCGGCGGCGGCACAGCTAAGGATCGATAGTACACCCATGGAAGGTTTCAACAACCAAACCGTGGACGAACTGCTAGGACTGAAGGAAAAAAATCTACATGCCGCCGTGATGCTTACTTTGGGATATCGCGATACAGAAAATGACCCCTTGGCAGTTGCTAAGAAAGTGCGCAAGCCCATTCACCAAATTCATAGAATTATTTAGTTCCATTGCATTTAGGCGATAATATTTCATTGTATATTTGCAATTCACGATAAAACCAAACTTCAATGGCTATACGCGGAAAATTCGAAAACAACATCACCCATATGGCAGATGGGTTAAAAGCCATGGGACATCCGGGCAGAATAGCCATATTGAAACACCTCATGCAGCACGGTGATTGCACATGCCAAGACATTGTTAATCAATTACCTTACAGCCAAAGCACCGTTTCTGGCCATCTCCAAAAGCTCAAAGACGGTCGTTTGATCAAGATGAAATCTGTGAAAACATCCAGTGTTTACAGCATCGACATGGACGCCATTACTTCACTGTACGATGAATTGGGGGAAACGTTCAAGTTGAAAACCGACAAAAAACAACTGTCGTTGTTTTAATCAAAACGCTGCGACAAGAATCCTGTCAACAGTTTGGGCTCTACCCAAGTACTTTTGGGAGGCATGGTCAATTGTTGATCCGCTACCGCTTCCACTTGCTGAAACGAGTTCGCGGGAATCACGAACACACAACAACAATCACCCTGAGCGATCATTGATTCCATTTGAACCAAGGGTGTATCGCCGCGCATAAACGAAATTCTTGGATCGTTGCTGGTGTTTTCGATACCGAAGACCGATTTGATGATACCCGACTCTACCCGCGACACCTCCAACTGCTCAACCGCATTGTCTTCAGCTCTAACCTCTCCCAAAGAGAAAATGTAGCTTCCTTCAGCCGTAATGGCCATGGCTTGGTTCTTTTCCGGTAAGGGATTGGACGACAAGTCCACGACCTTGCGATATTCCACGCCGTTATCTTTGAGGTAGGACTCAATATCGCAGACATCAAACCCTTTAATCACGCGATGAAACGACTTAATAAGCAAATCGTCTTGGTCCATTACCAGCGACATCAGTCCATGATTGCCTGGATTTCCGGATTCTGTCAAATACTGCGACACCCCGGCCACGCGATGATGTCCATCGGCAATATACAATGAATCCAAACCACCAAACCCTTCTACAACGCGCTGCTGTTCTTCTTCGGAAAGCAACCAGATGCGATGAACAAACCCAAACACGTCGGTATTTTCAACCAACGCCACCGTTTCCCGGGGTTCATGCAACCACGATTTGATAGATTCTGGCAATTTCTGAGTCAACAACACGGGCTCAGAGATGGATTTCAACACTGCAATGTGCTTCACCAACCTACCCGCCTTGCTCTGCAGCACATTCTCGTGCTTTTTCACCGAGCCATCCGCACAATTCTCCGCACCCACAGCCAACACAATACCCCGCAAAGGAGCAATGCCCGGCTGTTGCTGTTCGTATAAAAACATCGCATCGGTCAAGGTCAACAACGACTCTGACTGAATGAGTTGATCCAAATGCGACTTACTGGCATCATAAAACTGATCGGTACCCTGCTCTATTGCCGGATCCAAAAATTGCGGCTTCACCACCCTGATATAACTGTTGGGTTCCTGCTTGGCCAATGCTTCTAGGTCGGACTGAGGCCGTTTCCCAGAACCATAGGTTGGAATGCGCTGCTCTTGTCCGGGCGCAGGAATAAAAGCCGTAAATGATTGAACCCTAAGCTTGGTCACAAGGTATTAGTTGAAAAACCCGGTAATTTTCTCAGCGAGTTCTATCCCAACACGCTCTTGAGCCTCTTTGGTACTTGCACCGATATGGGGCGATAAGCTGCAATTCTCTTGCGATAGCATCAAATCGTTGGTAGGCGGTTCATTCACAAACACATCCACACCTGCACAAGACAGATGACCGCTTTGCAATGCTTCAGCCAAGGCCTCTTCATTCACTACGCCACCACGGGCACAGTTAATCAATACCGAACCTTGTTTCATCTTAGCGATTTCAGATGCGCCAATCACCTCAGCACTGCCAGGTGTATGCACGGTAAGACAATCACATTCCGACAAAACGGTATCCAGCGACTGTCCCTTCAATGTCACTTTGAAATTGTTCGCTTGATACGCCTTAGACAGTTGCACCACAATGTCGAACTCACGCTGTTTGTAGTCATAAACCAACACTTCCATACTCAGACCGATGGCCATTTTTGCCACTTCCTGTCCGATTCTACCGAAACCGATGATGCCCAACTTTTTTCCCATCAACTCAAAACCATCCGAATAAACCTTCTTCATGTCCTTGAATCCATCGATGCCGTTGGTTGGCATTTGTCGGTTCGCCTTGTGCAAAAACCGCGACAACGAAAACAGGTGCGCAAACACCAATTCAGCCACAGAACGTGAACTGGCATTGGGTGTATTAACCACGGGAATATTTTTCTCCCCTGCGGCTTTCATATCGATATTGTCCAAACCCACACCAGCCCTTGCAATCAACTTCAAGTTAGAAGCATTGATCACACCGGCGTTGACTTTGGTGGCACTCCGAACGATTAAAACGTCGTATTCGCTAATTTTCGCAGGGAGTTCTTCCTGGGCGATTTTTTGGGTAATTACCTCAAATCCAGCGGCTTCCAGAATTTGCTTACCTGCCGCATCAATTCCGTCGTTGGCTAAAACCCTCATGATGCAAAGTTCTCCATTACATCTACCAAGGCCTGCACACTTTCGATGGGCAATGCATTGTACAACGATGCGCGATATCCACCTACCGAGCGATGTCCTTTCAAGCCAGATAGATTGGCTTCTTTACACGCTTGGTTGAATTTTTCCTCCAAATGCAAATGTTCATCTTCGAACACGAAGCATACATTCATTTCAGAGCGATCTTCCACTGCTGCAGTTCCTTTGAAATAAGGACTGTTGTCGATGGCATTGTACAACAAATTGGCTTTGGCAGCATTTCTCGCAGCCATGGCCTCTACGCCACCAACTTCCTTCACCCACTCGAGGTTGTATTTTGATACCAAAATCGGGAATACTGGGGGTGTATTGTACATACTGTCGTTCTCCGCATGAATGTTGTATTTCATCATCGTAGGAATGTGACGATCAGCCACACGATTGTACATATCCTTGCGCAAAATAACCAAGGTTACACCGGCAGGTCCCATGTTCTTTTGAGCACCTGCATAAATCATGGCAAATTTTGATACATCTACCGGCTTGGAGAAAATATCAGAACTCATATCACAAATCAACGGTACATCGCCACAGTTGGGATATTCCTTGATTTGGGTACCAAAAATGGTATTGTTGCTTGTGCAATGGAAATAATCGGCATCCGCAGGCACGGTGTAATCTTTGGGAACAAACGAAAAATTGGCCGATTTGCTCGATGCCAAGACTTCTGTTTGACCGTATCCTTGCGCTTCAATAATGGCTCTGCTAGCCCAAGTCCCGGTTTGGGTATAGGCCGCTTTCGTCTTCAAGAAATTCAGGGGAATCTGAAAAAACTGGGTACTCGCCCCACCCTGCAAAAACATCACATCGTAGTTATCTGGAACGGATAGTAAGTCCCGCACCAGCTGCGCTGCATCTGCCATTACTTTTTCAAACTCTTTGCCTCGGTGAGAAACCTCTAAAATACTCAAGCCCGTACCGGCAAAATTGCGAATGTCCTGTATGCTTTTTTCAAAAGCACTCTCTGCCAAAATAGAGGGACCTGCAGAGAAATTATGTATCTTTGACATAGTTGCCTAAACAGTTACAATTTTACGCGTATAATTGCGGGTAAACAAGCAAACACCCATGTTTCGACCCAAAGGTTTTACAGTTTTTATCCTCTTCTTTGTGAGTCAATATTGTTTCGCCCAATACGATGGCGTAAATGGCGAGTCCACCGAGAGCAATCCAACGGTTGAACAAAGAAAAAAACGAACAGATCCTGCTGATACACTGATCGACGATTACGAAGACAGGCCCAGTATTTTGGACAATACAGACCTCTACAAAGCCATAGAATTCAACACCAACGGTAATCAAAATTTATTGTATTTGGCATTTGACCCACAGGCAGGCGTAGCACTCAACGATCAGTTTTTTCTGGGCGGTGGCGTAAACTTAGGATTGTTCAACGCTTATGGCATGGGCGGATTTTTTGGATTTTCGCGAATTGTGGTCAATAAGATCTTCCTACAAGCCGAATACCGCACCATCAACACTTACCTCATTCAAGAGAATCAACGAGGCTGGGTAAGCAGTCCAATATTCATGGTTGGATACGCTTATGATGACGATATGAGCAGTTGGGGTTCCATCGGAATTTCTGTCAATGGAAACTTTTCCAGGAATATGCCTTTCGGCGCCCTGGTTTATCGGATAGGCGTTCGGTTTTAACCGATATCGCCCACCCCAAAATCACGGAATCAATAAATCCAGTTCAGTATCGCCCAAGGCATCGCACCGAGCAACACAATCAACAACGCCAACAAAGCGATCAATCCTTTGTCGTACAGTTTCTCTTCTCCAGACGCTTCCATCATAAAGGCATGCTTGAAGAATTTGAAATAGTATCCCACGCTGATGGCAGATCCCAACAAACCAATTCCAACTAGCCAAGGCATGTGCTGCCAAGCAAAAGAGAACAGGTAGAATTTGGCGTTAAATCCAGCACTCACAGGGATACCAGCCATTGACAACACGCCAACAACCAAGGCTATACCCACCAAAGGTGATTGTTTCGCCAAGCCATTAAAAGCGCTAAAATCTGTTTTTCCAGTACTTGCCGACAACTGATTGGCGATAGAAAACACCAACACGCTCGCCAGGGCATACGCGAAACCGTAGAACAATAAAATCCAAGTATTGGTACCATCAGCCATCAACAAGAACATCACCAAGTAACCGGCATGTGCAATGCTACTAAAAGCCAAAGTACGCTTCACGGATGTTTGATTCAAGGCAGCCAAGTTGCCCCACAAAATGGTCAGAGCACCCAATACCGACATCCATCCTTTCCAAGCGCTAGCGATGCCACCAAAAGTGGTCAGGAAGCGATAAAAAGCAACAAAAGCGGCGATTTTAACCACGGTTGCCATGTATACGGTAGTGCGGTTTGGACTTCCTTCGTATACATCGGGAGCCCAGAAATGGAAGGGCGCAGCAGCCACTTTAAACAACAGACCTACACTCATCAATACAATACCCGCGTTGATCAATACCGGCAAGGGCATTCCCTGCATCGCGTGCATAAAACTGGGCTTGATACCCATCATCTCCAACTCCAAAGAGCCGGTACCGCCATAGATAAACGCAGTTCCCAACAGGAAAATCCCGGTAGAAAACGCACCCATCAGAAAATACTTTAGGGCTGCTTCGTTGGACGACAATTGATTTTTGTTGGCACCCGCAAGTACAAACAATGGAATCGACAACACTTCGATCCCCAAAAACAACATCACCAAATGCTGATAAGAAACCATCATGTACGCACCGCACAAACTGAACATCATCAAACCCAATTGATCATTGCCCACAGATTCGTTCTTTCTGAACATCAAAACGATAAATCCTACCACAAAAGCGAGCAAGGCATTGAACAAGTGCTGCTCTTTGCCAAACAACATCATGTTTGCAGGAACCCATGATTCCAACAAGGGAAAACTCGTCAATCCGGCTGAACAAGACCATGAAAGGGCGGCCGAAATAAACAAAGCGATCGCCGCGAACACGGAGAAACTCGATTCTTTTTTATTCAGACCCAAAAACAGCAACACTACGGCGCTGAAAAAGGTTACAAACAAGGCGATCATGACAATACCCCCCTTGCTTCAGAAACCCACTGACCAATTTGTACAATACTGTTGTGCACGATATCTATTAACATTTGTGGCATAAAACCCAACCCCATGATAAACACAGCGATGATTCCAAAAGCCAATATTTCATTCCATTTTAAACTTGCTACTTCCCCCTTGCCCTCACCGAACATGCTAAACTGAACCATTCTGAACACGTATACCGCGCACAGGATGATCGTTAAACCAGCCAACAAAGAAAGATTGGGTCGGTAAGCATACAAAGACTTCAACAACAACAACTCCCCAGGGAAACCATTTGTGAAGGGTACGGCAACTGTTCCAAGTGCAATCAACATGAAAAAGACCATGAACAAACGGTTGTTCTTGGCCAATCCACCCAACTCACCCAAAATGCGGGTTCCAGTGCTGCGTTCGATCAATTCAATCACCAAAAACAATCCCACGACATTGATACCGTGAACAAACAACTGCAAGGCACTGCCTTCCAATCCTTCCAATGTCAAGGTGAAAATCCCCGCCACGATTAATCCTACGTGCGACAAAGATGAGAAAGCCACCAATCGCTTCATGTCTTTTTGTCGGATAGCAATCAAAGCCCCATACAACACACCGGCAACGGACAATCCAATCACCCAGGGTTGGAAAAACTCAATGCTCTCAGGCGCCAATGGCATGTACCAACGCAACAGGCCATAGATACCCATTTTCAACATGATACCGCTCAACAACATGGTACCAGCTGCTGGCGTATTGGTATAAGTATCGGCCTGCCAAGAATGGAATGGCAATACGGGAATCTTTACCAAAAATGCCAACAAAATGCCTCCGCCAACAAAAATGGACTCGGTATGCGACAACTCAACGGCACGCAACGCTTCAAACGAAAATGAGAAGTTCGCCGTATGCAGGAACAAGTAAATCAAACTCGCCAACATCGCCAAAGACCCCACAAACGTGTAGATGAAGAACCTCAACGTGATTTTAAACGCATTTGCCCCACTCATGGTCAACGTGATGAAGTAGATTGGAATCAAGGCCAACTCCCAGAAAATGTAGAACATCAATCCGTCCTGAGCCATGAAAACACCGTTCAATGCGCCTTGCATAAACAAGGTTAGCGCGGTGATTTTTACGCGATGCTCATCGTTGCGAATACCGCCCAATACAATTACAGGGACCAATACGTTTGTCAGCACCAACAGCAAACCCGTAAGTCCGTCAAAACCCGTGGTAAAGCGTATATTGTCTGAAATCCAGGGCTGATCGAACAGGGTCTTCCAACCACCATCCACACCCACGCGATTGAAGAACTGCGTGATAAAAATCAATGGCAACATCGATAACAGGGCCGACAACCAAATTTGATTCTTCTTGCCCAAGGCCATCACTGCGATGGAAGCCAATATAGGTATGAGGATAACTTCCATGATTAAAATAGATTAAAAGCCAACAACAGGGCGACACCAATCACCATATAAACCAAATAATATTCAATGTTTCCATTTTGGATTTTCGAGAGGGTGCGACTAACGAAATTCGAGCCACTACCTACCCCGTCTACCAAACCTTTCACCCCTTTTTCATCCACATAATCGCCGACCACATCGCCTACTGCTTCAATGGGCGATACAAATGCTGTATCATACGCTTCATCCACGTAGAACTTATTGGCGAGTACTTTGCCCATGCCCATTTGGTCAGCATCAGACTCAGGTACAGCCCCTTTTACAACGTACTTGTTGCGGGTATACAAAAACGCAATTACAAACACACCCACAGCCATCGCCAACAGGCCAATTTCTGCAGTGTGCGATAACTCAATCGCGTGCTCAGGGTACATCAAGATGGGAGAAAAATGTCCCAATCCATCATCGCTCAACCAATGATGCAAGCCACCCGAAATCGATTCGCCCAAATAATGAGGCAAATTGATCACGCCGCCAACCACTGAAAGCACAGCCAAAATCATCAAGGGCAAGGTCATCAACAACGGACTTTCGTGTACTTTTTCGATGGGATGGTGGTGATTTCTGTAGGTACCGTGGAAGGTCACAAAGAACATTCTGAACATATAGAAACCGGTAATTCCCGCGCTGATCAACGCCAAACCAAAAACCAGTTTGTTGTGGGCGAAAGCCGACATCAATATCTCGTCTTTTGAAAAGAAGCCCGACAGGAAGGGGAATCCTGTGATGGCCAAAGTACCTATTAAGAAAGTCAAATAAGTGATGGGCATTTTCTTTCTCAAGCCACCCATTTCGCGGATATCCTGCTCATGGTGCATTCCGTGAATCACACTACCCGATCCCAAGAACAGCAATGCTTTGAAGAAGGCATGGGTGATTACGTGAAACAAAGCCGCAGTATAAGCACCACATCCCAGGGCGATGAACATCAATCCCAACTGACTCACGGTACTATATGCCAACACTTTTTTGATATCGTTTTGCTTCAAACCAATCAGTGCCGCCATCAGCGAAGTAGCCAAGCCAATCCACATCACAACATCGCGGGCGATGGGCGACAAGGCATAAATGGCTTCGGAACGAATCACCAAATAGATACCGGCTGTTACCATCGTTGCTGCGTGAATCAATGCCGATACCGGTGTTGGTCCCGCCATCGCATCAGGCAACCATGTATACAAAGGAATTTGGGCACTCTTACCCATCGCGCCGATGAACAACAACAAGGCAATGGCTGTATTTACGCCGGTTGCAGAAGCCGATCCTGCAAATACTTTGGCGAACAAATCTTGGTATTCAAAGGTGCCGTAGGTATCGTAAATCAAGAACAAGCCCATCAACAAACCCAAATCACCAATGCGGTTCATGATAAAGGCCTTTCTGGCAGCTTTGCCATAGTTCACATTCTTGTACCAGAATCCGATCAACAGGTAAGAACACAATCCTACGCCTTCCCATCCAAAAAACAACATCAAATAGTTAGCGCCCAAAACAAGCACCAACATGTTGAAAATGAACAAGTTCAAGTATGCGAAGAACTTATAAAAACCCTCGTCTTCGTGCATGTAAGCAATCGAATACAAATGAATCAATGTGCCGATACCGGTGATAATCAATGTCATCACGGCCGACAAACGATCAAATTGGAAGGCAAAATCTACATGAAAACCACCCACGTGCAAGAAGGTGAACAATTTCGTGTGAACCGCAGCCACGGCTGGAACCGCACCTGACAAGTCCATAAAACTCATCAAAGCGAGTATGAAAGAACCAAACACTGCTGCTGTTCCCAACCCACCTGAAATCGCTTTGGGCAAAAATTTACCTAGGGTGCCGTTGATCACAAAACCCAAAAGCGGTAAAAAAATCATCAATGTCAACATATCCCTATCCTTTCAAACGGTCCAAAAAACTTACATCAGTACTCCTGGTATGTCTATAAACCAACACCAAGATCGCCAATCCCACCGCAGCCTCCGCTGCCGCTACTACCATGATGAAAAAAACGAATATCTGTCCGTCAGAATCACCCATATACGATGAAAACGCCGTAAACAACAAGTTCACCGCATTCAACATCAATTCAATACACATCAATAAAATGATGGCATTGCGTCTGAAAAGCACACCAAACAAACCAATACAGAACAACACTGTACTGAGATAGATATAGTGGCTAATCTCGACTTGATTAAAAATATTCAATATACTCATCCCTTAGATTCTTCTTTTGAGATCAAGACATCATTGCCCTTTTCTCTTTTGCCCAACAAAACAGCACCCACCATGGCCGCCAAAAACAAAATACCGGTCAGCTCAAAAGGCACCACAAAACGGGTGAACAACACCTTACCCAATGCTTTTACCAAACCCAAACCTTCCACGGGATTCTTCGCAACCGCCTCACCACTCACTTGGAAAGCCGCTGTGATGATCAACAACAACGATCCAGCAGAAATGGCCGCCGCAATACCCCACCAATTCGATTTTACCGGCTCAGTGTCCTTGCTCAAGTTCAACAACATCAATACAAACAGGAACAATACCATGATGGCCCCCGCGTAAACGATCAAATTAACAATGGCCAAGAACTGGGCGTTCAATAATACATAATGCGCCGAAATGGTGAAAAATGTAAATATCAATGCCAATACACTGTGTACCGGATTCTTGCTGGTGACCACGTAAAGGGCCGACAGAATCGTTAAAAACGATAATACCAAAAATGGTATGGGTAAATTCTGCATCATCTTATGATTGTTTTGACCAAACTTGTCGCTTAGAAATATCCACTCTCGCATCTACCGGCTCAACCAATTTGTCTTTGCCGTAAATGAAATCTTCCCTGCCAAACTCTGCATCCACAATTCTGTCGGTAAGGAAAATGGCCTGTTTTGGACAAGCTTCTTCACACAACCCACAGAAAATGCAACGCAACATGTTGATCTCGTAAGTGGCCGCATATTTTTCCTCGCGATACAAATGCTCCTCACCTTTTTCGCGCTCGGCAGCAACCATGGTGATGGCTTCGGCCGGACAGGCAACGGCGCACAATCCACAAGCAGTACAACGCTCCTTGCCCTGTTCATCGCGCTTCAACACATGCTGACCGCGGTATACTTCGGCTCTAGGACGTACCTGTTCCGGATACTGAGAGGTAGCTGGCTTACGGAAGAAATGCTTCAACGTAATCCACATTCCCCCCAAAATTGCAGGCAAATAAATTTGCTCAGCAAAGGTCATTTTTTTGTCCACGACCTGGCGTGAACGATTGGTTAGTTTTTCCATTGGTCAGAATTAACCCTGAAGATGTTTTCCTTTTACTTTGTACTTCTTGCGCAAAATACCTGGCTTTTTCATTTTGCGAATGCTGTTCATGTTGATATCAGAAACAATGGTCTCACCGTCAGACATTTTTACTGTCAAGGTTGGATCTTCAATTTTACTGTACGATACTTCCCATTTACCTGCACCAATTTTCTTACAAGGAATGATGGCCATGGTACTCTGTGAAATAACAAACATCTCTTCAGCCCTTTTGGTTTTGTCCAATATGATGGCTTTTTTCGATTTGCCGGCAGGACCGCAGATGAAATAAGAACCATTACAAGTCAATGGGAAAGAATACTTGATTTGCTCTTTTCCTTTGGCTACACCCAACTTCTTGGTTTTATCGGGTTTGATGTTTGTCTCACCGTCACGGGTATACACCTGCAATTTTGCTTTTTTGTATGTAGCTGCATCCATGGCGATGGTCATCGTCACAGGCACTGCAGAACAAGTATCACCTGGCATACGCACCTCGTAAGCACCCGCCCAATTCAAACCCTCGTTTTTGGCGGTGGTCAATGGCGTTCCGCTGCTGATCAACTCTTCAATGGATGTGTTCTTCTTGATTTTGATGCAGTTGGTGGCACCACGAGGACACATTTTCTTGAAATCACAAACCTTCATGGTCATTCCTACGCCATTCACATAAATGGTGGTATCTACCGTGCAAGTGTCTTTGTAAACAGGTTTTGGCTTTGGCTTCTCAACGGGCTTTGGCTTTTCCAAGATGGTAATTTCCACCCGGCGGTTTTTTGCCTTTTTGTCCTCTGAAGTTTCCTCTTTTTCACGGGGCTTGGCGCGACCGAAATACTGACGGTTCATCCAATCAGCATCAATGTCGTTGTCCACCAAGTACTGGTACACATTGTCTACACGCGCTTGTGACAACTTCAAATTCAACTCGTCATTTCCTGAAGAATCCGTATGGCCGGTCAAAATCAAACGATACTCATCTTTAGAATCCAAGGTATCGAGCAACTTTTTCAACTTCGCCAACTCCGCGGGTTTGATCACCGATTTATTGGTTTCAAAATAAATCTGAACAGCAGGAGAAATTTCTTTTTGTTCGTTAACGGCTGGTTTTTTGGGCTTTGGCGCTGCGGTTTGGGCAAACGATTGGACCGCAAACAGTCCCAAAAGGAGCATCGATACTAGTCTAAACTGTTTCATTTCAAATTTGGTTGCGAAAATAAGCGATTTCGTTCATGTTCATACACACAGAATCCACAAAACCGATCGACTTTTAAAATATGCCATATATTTGAAAACCATGAAGCGCACATTGCATCTGTTTACGCTGTTATTCCTTGTCCTTTTTTCTACCAAATTGATGGGCCAAGTTGCCAAAACACAAGTGGTACAAGTGGCCGCTACCGGCAATGGCGATGGCACAATCACCCTGAAGTGGCCCAATGATGGCTATACCGGAAACTACGTGGTCTACCACCGCGATTTCATCCATGCCAACAACGCTTGGAAAGGTCCGGATGCCACCCTCGCCGGAACGGTCACCAATTGGACCGACACCCTCAGTGCGGGATTGAGCCGTGAATACCGCGTATTGAAAGTAAAAAATGCCACAACAGAAGCCCTGGGATACATTTACGTGGGCAACAAATTCAAAACCCAACCCACCCGAGGCGGCATCGTGCTGCTCATCGATAGCAGTTATCGCATCCCACTAAAAACCGAAATCGCGACGTTGACCCAAGATCTGCTCGCAGACGGATGGTTCCCAACCCAAATCTTCGTGGGCAGAAATGAAAAGGTAGATGCCATCAAAAGCAAATTGGACTTGCACATCAAAGGCCTACCCAAAGCCCCAAAAGCCCTGTATTTACTGGGTCATGTACCCGTGCCCTACTCAGGAAATTTCTCTACCAATGGCGATAGACCCCCACCAGACGGACACGTGGAAGGCGTTGGAAACCACACCGGTGCTTGGCCTGCCGATGTATACTATGGTACCGTAAACTGTTTTTGGGGCGATGAAAACGTAGATTGCACCACGGGTTCTGAAGCCCGACATAAAAACGTTCCTGGCGATGGAAAATTCGACCAATCTGCGCCCGAATGTCCTATCGTCTATGAAATGGGTCGCGTTGACCTCTATAACATGGATGTTTTCTCCAAGAACGACACCCAACTCACCCGGGATTATTTGAACCGCGTGCACAATTACAAGTTCGGAAAATCGCAGTTTAGACGTCGCGGACTGATCGACAACAATTTCGGCGGCCTCAATTTGGCTTCCACAGGATACCACAACATCCCTTGTTTTGTTGGGTTGGATAGTTTTTCTGATGCTTTAGACTACTTCACTGAACAAACTGCTGGCTCCTATTTGTGGAGTTATGGCTGTGGCGCAGGCAGTTACGGCAGTTGCAGTGGCATTGGCACCACCAACGATTTCGCGGCAAACAAAGGCAAATTTAGCAATGCTTTCACCATGCTGGCCGGCAGTTACTTTGGCGATTGGGACAGTAAAAACAACATTTTGCGTGGCGCATTGGCCGGAGGTTCTTTGGCCAGCTGCTGGGGAGGCATTCCCAAGTGGTATTTGCATCACATGGGTTTGGGACAAAACATCGGCTATGGCGCGAAAATCACCCAAAACAATGTCAACGATTACTTCAACGGGGCATTCAACTACTCTTGGAATGGCGTTTTCATTGCTTTGATGGGCGACCCTACCCTCAACATGCTCTATGTGCAACCACCCACCAATTTGTCTGCCGTTGAAAGTCAAGGTGGCACTTTGTTGAAGTGGAATCGCTCTGGAGAAAAAGTAGATGGCTACGTGGTCTATCGCATCGATCAAAAAAACCAAGAGTACAAAGAAATTGCCACCTTCTGCGGATTGGGCACATCAACAACCACAGATACATTCTATTGGGATTATTGCAAACCCACCATCGTAAATCCCAGTGCGGGCGATTATAAATATGCCGTGAGGGCCTTCAAATGGGAAACCACAGGATCTGGCAGCTATCAAAACCTCAGCTTGGCCAGCATGGCGAATTCCAAATACACCGCCGCAAACACCGACCTTCCTGTGCTCGGTTACAACCTCTACCCCAACCCAACCACCGGTGTAACTACGTTGGGGAATTTGACGGCACAACAGTTGATCTCGGTGGATGTATTCAATGCACTTGGACAGTTGATCCAGTCTTTTGAGGCCACTGCCGATGAAGCTGGTCAATATACTTGGCGATTGCCTGCGGGCGTTTCTGGAATCTTGGAAGTGGTGATTACCGCCAATGAAAAGCGCAGTTCAACCAAGTTGATTGCCATTCAAAGCGCTGAATAAAATTGCGATTTACCAAGTTAGGTCGCACACTCAATAGACGAACTTTTGAATTTGGGGCAAACTTGTGTATTTTCGCGGTTCTGTAAAATAGACAATATTTTTTATGACAAACAATATCCTTTACCTAGTCCCTTTGTTGGGCGTCGTTGGTCTCATTGTGATGGCCATCAAGAGTGCATGGGTTAGCAAGCAAGATGCGGGCGATGAGAACATGCAGCGTTTGGCAGGCTACATTGCCAAAGGTGCCATGGCCTTTTTGAAGGCAGAGTGGAAAGTATTGAGCTACTTCGTGATCATCGCGGGTATCTTGTTGGCATGGTCTGGTACTTTCACCGGAAGTGCTGAACACCCCATCCATTCTAGTTGGGTGATTTCGATCTCCTTCGTAATCGGTGCAGTATTGTCTGCATTCGCGGGTTACATCGGTATGAACATCGCTACCAAAGCCAACGTTCGTACCACCCAAGCAGCTCGTACCAGTTTGTCAAAAGCGTTGAAAGTATCTTTCAATGGTGGTACTGTAATGGGATTGGGCGTTGCAGGTTTGGCAGTGATCGGTTTGGGATCATTGTTCATCGTGTTCTTGCAAATGTTCCATGTTACTTCGGTAAACAGCGACGAGATGAAAACGGCCATCGAAGTATTGGCTGGTTTCTCTTTGGGTGCTGAAAGTATCGCATTATTCGCTCGTGTGGGCGGCGGTATTTATACAAAAGCGGCCGACGTTGGGGCTGACTTGGTAGGAAAAGTTGAAGCCGGTATTCCTGAAGATGATGTTCGTAACCCTGCTACCATCGCAGATAACGTAGGTGATAACGTGGGTGACGTTGCCGGTATGGGTGCCGATTTGTTCGGTTCTTATGTGGCGACCATCTTGGCTACCATGGTATTGGGACAAGAAATCAATGCAAATGATGCATACAATGGTTTGTCGCCCATCTTGTTGCCAATGGTAATCGCAGGTTTGGGATTGATCTTCTCTATTGTTGGAACTTGGTTCGTAAAAGTAAAGAATGAAACCGATAGCGTACAAAACGCGTTGAATTTGGGTAACTGGTCTTCTATTGCGTTGACAGGTATCGCTTCTTATTTCGTGGTAAACGCTTTGTTGCCAGAAAAAATGTCTTGGTTTGATGCAGCTCGCGGAGAAGAATTCACCCGCAATGGTGTTTTTGCTGCCATCGTAGTTGGTTTGGCTGTGGGTACTTTGATGAGCATCATCACTGAATACTATACCGCCATGGGCAAACGTCCTGTAATGTCGATCATCCGTCAGTCAGGCACTGGCCACGCTACCAACATCATTGGTGGTTTGAGTGTGGGTATGGAATCTACCGTATTGCCTATTTTGG
>JACCDP010098628.1_pt1 | contig 34733 bp, 25 predicted proteins | sample 7445841 | NCBI WGS metagenome assembly JACCDP01 (sample SAMN15323441, study PRJNA562643) | freshwater metagenome | isolation source: river surface water | place: USA:Blue River Watershed | collected 2017-08-17 | reverse complement strand
TATACCCCTCCACTCTTCAGGAATACAACTCTCATACCCCTAAACACCTACTGCCCCACCCGAAATCAACTACCCCTGAATGACACACTTAATCTACATTGCAGCTTAATTGAACACAAAGCCCTTAAACCCTGATAACTTTTTTAACCCACATTGCAGCTAAATAGGATGCGAAGCCCTTAAACCCGCATAACTTTTTTCAAAATTACCGGTGGTGGGGACTACAGATTTTTTATAAATAGCAGGTTTACTTTTGTAGCCTAATGTAGTAAATTATTACTTTTTATGCTACTAAAAGAATCAAATCGTTTTAGGAGAAAAACTTCGAAAACTCAATAATAACAATATTTCCAAAGAACTTTTAGTAACAACGTCGAAACAATAGTGAAACTACCTATAAAAAAATACCCAGTGCTTTATTATAACCTGAATGAAGGATATGAATATTAATCTTAATATCACTTGAAAAACTATATCAATGGAAGAGCGCACAAGCATTGACGAAATGTGAAGCCGGCGAAAAGCGATTCACAGACTATAATCAGCCCCTTGTATTCAATCAGTTAAAACCTGCTAATGCAATTTTAAGTTAGTGCTTTATGACTGAATGATATTATTTTCAGAAAGAGCAGCCTTCAGTTTCTGAGCCCATAATTCCCAATTCAAAAAATTTTCATAATAGTTTCGGCTGGATTTTCGAAGATTAGCATAAGTAGTTTTATCATTAAATAGGCGAAAAATAATCCGGGCATAAGCTTCTCCTTTATCCGCATAATCCACTAAAAATCCATTAACACCTTCTGCAATATGTCCGGCAACACCCCCGGTAGCAGCAGCTATAGAAGGAACGCCAAATGCCGAAGCTTCACAAAATACAATAGGAGTACAGTCAAAGCGGGTGGGAAGTACAAGAAAATCACTGTTGTTGAAAATTTCTGCGATTTGAAGCTGACCTTCTTTCGTGTTTTTATCTATATAGGGAATAATCTTTAGTCGCTCATGCGTAAATTGTGGTGGTGGAATACATCCGCATACAGTTAACTCAGCAACTAAACCCATTTCAAGCAAATGAAGTAAACAGTTAAAGGCAATTCCCCCCCCTTTGCTTTCCCAGTAAACACCCATAAATAGTAGTCTGCAGGTGGAAGAATAAGCACGGGCATGCACTTCCTGAGCAGAAGGCAATGCATTCATATTAGCCCCAAAGGGAATAACCCGTGTTTTTGACAAAGGCATATGAAAATCTTGTATAACTGGTCTTCTGGCCCATTCGGAAGAAAGAATAATTAAGCTACTGCTGTTTAAAGCCTGTTGCTCAATTTGAAAACCTTCTCGAATAGAAAGTTTTATTAAATGACAAAGTGATTTGTGATAGTTTAATGAGCAGGCAAAAGTGGTATCAGAAATATAAATAATAGGAATGGTAGTGGTAAGAGAAGCAATTTCACAGGAGGCAGCAGGTGCAACAAGCAGGTCATAAGTGGTGTGTTGCAATTTTTTTTCATAAAACCTGGCATACTGCTTTGATAACCAAAGACTATGTCTGTAATTATATCTTTTACCTGTAATTTGCTGAAGTAGCCCTGTAACCAACTTCCCTATAGAAACTAACATACCCGGCTTGGGTTGGCCTAATACTACTACTTCTCCCAGATGTTTTTTTAGAGCCAGGTAAATGCTATTGTGCGTACCCGACCAGGCCCTTTTGTTTAAAGGATCATTAACGGAAAGGTAAGCAATACGCAATTGTTTTTTACTCATATTCACCTGGGTAGCAAAGGTAACAAATATAAAACCTAATAATGAGTATATTTGCGGGTATGTTAAACCCCAGGCCGGTTGAGCTGAGTATAGTAATAGTAAGCTACAATGTACAGGATTTGTTGCTGAAATGTTTATACTCTTTACAAAACTATGTGAGCAAAAATTTAATTACGGAAATTATTGTTGTTGATAACCATTCTAATGATAGTACCTGCACTAAAATAAAAGAGCTATTTCCTGAAGTAAGGTTGATAGAAAATAAAAGCAATGCCGGATTCTCTGCTGCAAATAACCAGGGCTTTAAGCTGGCAGCCGGTAGATTTATTTTCATGTTAAATCCGGATACGGAATTAGTTGACAGGAGTATAGAAAGCGCAATTGAATTTCTCGCAAAACATCAACAAAAACAAGTGTTATTAGGCCCCCGCTTAATGTACCCCAATAGAAATAGTCAGGTTTCTGCCTGGAAGTTCCCTCAATTGGCGAATCACCTGTTAGAATTGTTTTTCCTTAGCAATTGGATAGATCTTTGCTCCTATGGGAATTTGAAACAAACAAGTGAAGTAGACGCAGTTTCAGGAGCCGCCATTTTAATGAGTAAAGAAACTTTAAATAAATTAGAAGGCCTGGATGAGTACTTGTTTTGGATGGATGATACGGACCTGTGCAAAAGAAATAACGAGAAAGGAGGAATGACTGTTTACTTTCCGGAATTTCAGGTTATCCATCATATAGGGCAATCGGCAAAGAGGAACTGGAACATAGTCATCGCCAATCAAATCATCAGCAAATTGAAGTACTACAAAAAACACAGGCAGTATTTGGCATTTTACATCAGCAGCCTCTTGTTTTTTCTGCAAATTATTAGCAGGGTGATTATTTTTGCCTTGCTCGGTTTTTTTTCTGTACAGTATAAAGAAAAAAATAAGGCATACTCCTACACTTTTAAACGGTATTTTAAATATTTGTTTTTTAACTTTCAGGAAATACAATAAACACCAGTGAAGATTATTTTATTATCCGACGTAAGCTCGGAACATACAGAAAAATGGGCGCTGGGGTTTGCATCCTTAGGAATAAAAGTCTATTTATTCAGTTTACATCAACCTTTTTATAATTGGTATGATGGCGTAGAGAATATCTGTTATATTGGAATAAATAAAAAAATAAATACTGGCAGCAATGTTTTCTCCAAACTCACCTATTTAAAAGTGCTGCCCGGACTAAAGAGACAAATAAAAAAAATTAAACCGGATATTGTTCATGCACATTATGCAACCAGCTATGGGCTTTTAGCCTATTTATCCGGATTCAGGCCATATATTATCTCTGCCTGGGGAACAGATGTAATGAAATTTCCGCAGCAAAATGTGATGAATTTATTATTGCTCAGAAATAACCTGAAGCATGCAGCAGTTGTTTGTGCAACCAGCAACACTATTAAACAATTTATACTTCAGGTAGTAAAAAGAGAGGTAGAAGTGGTTCCTTTTGGTGTAGATACTAAAGTATTTAAACCGGGAAAGAAAGAACAGGTAAAAGATAAACTGATTATTTCCTGTATTAAATCTTTGGAAAAGATTTATTGCTTAGATATACTCATTGATGCATTTGCTTCACTAAAAAATAAGTACCCCGAAATGCCCATGAAATTAGTGCTATTGGGACACGGTAAAGAAAGGATAAACCTGGAAGAGCAGGTAAAAAAATGGAAATTGGAGGAGCATGTAGAATTTACAGGCCGTATTCATTTTAGTAAAGTACCGGCATATTTTCAGGAAACAGATATATTTGTTAATATTTCAGAATATGAAAGCTTTGGAGTTTCGGTAGTGGAAGCTATGTCATGCGAAAAGCCGGTAATAGTTACTAATGTGGGAGGCTTAAAAGAAATTGTTGAGGAAGGTGTTGAAGGACTGAGGATTCCTGTTAGAGACGTTGCTGCAACAACTAAGGCGCTGGAGAAATTAATATTGTCGTTTGGATTAAGGGAAAAAATGGGAAAGGCCGGTAGAGACAAGGTTCTTAGACTGTACAAGTGGGATAATAATCTCCTGCAAATGATTAAGATTTATCAAAAAGTTAGAAGTGGTCGTTAAAGAATTAATAAGTAAAGAAGAAATGTTGCAATACGAAGAATTGGCTCTGCGCCATGGAACCGTATTCAATTCCATAGCATGGATAAGAATTTATGATACTGGCTTAAAACTATATGGTATATATAATGATAATACAGAGCTCGTGGGAGCCTTTTTCCTGTATACATCCTCCAAATGGGGAATGAAATATGCTATTACACCACCTTTTACACCGCATATTGGTTTGTTTTTCGAAAACAGGGCACAAAATAAATCCAACCAAATTACCTATAGCAAAAATATTTATGATGCCCTGTCACAATTTATAGCTGCTCAAAATTATGCTTTATTGGTGGCCGCACTTCCCTTTAAACATACCGATACCCAGGTGTTTTTCTGGAACAAGTTTAAAGTAATTCCTAATTATACCTATCGGTTAAACCTGCTTGTTACCAAAGAAGAACTGCTGGGTAATTTTACGAGTGAAAAAAGAAAAAGCCTGAAAAAGGCTGAAAAAGATGGATTAAGAGTAGAGAAAACGGTAGATCTGGAAATAGTGAAAACACTCATATTAAAAACTTTCTCAAGAAAAGAAAAAGCGCTTAATATAAAATTATTAGATAAAATATTATTTGAGTTTTCTAACCAGGAAAACAGCTTTGCTTTTGTTGCTTATGAAAATAATGTAGCTATTGCAACCACATTTTGTATTTACGATTCCACAACGGCTTATTACCTGTTTGGTGGATATGACGCAGAAAAAAAGCATCATGGTGCTGGTGTTAGTACTCAATGGGCATGTATATGCCATGCTCAGCTTATAGGACTTGAGGTATATGATTTTGAAGGATCCATGCTTCCGGAAGTAGAAAAGTATTTCCGGGATTTTGGAGGTGACCTGATTCCTTATTATACAGTAAACAAAGCCTGGCTGCCCATAGAAATGGCACTGAAATTAAAGAAAAGACAGGTGTTTTAACGGAGTTTATTAAACATCCGGTTGGTTGATTTCTTTCTCCTTTATTTTTTCCAGATGTATTTTCTCTTGAAACTCATGAATTTCCTTACCCTTTTTGCGTCTTATTCTCTTCTCGAGCAGGTTTAGTGTTTCCACAATTAGTGAGAATCCAAGTGCCGCATAAATGTATGATTTGGGAACTTCTTCTATACCCAGTAACTCACGACAGGCTTCAATAATTAATACGAAACCAATAACTAACAGAAAGGCCAGCGCCAACATTTTTATAGTAGGGTTTTTATTAATGAACTCGCTAACCACACCTGAAAATACCATCATGATAATCATAGAAATAACTACTGCTCCGCACATAATGATGATGTTATTGGAAATGGCAACCGCAGTTAATATGGAGTCAAAAGAAAAAACAATGTCGATTAACACAATCTGAAAAATAACAGATCGCATACTAACTTTTTTTAGGTTAGAGGTATGTTCCATTTCATGACCTTTAATTTTGTCAATTATTTCCTCTGTAGTCTTATAAACCAGAAATAAACCTCCGGCTAAAAGAATTAAATCACGCCCGGTAACCCCCCAGTTCCCTAAATGAAATAAGGGATTCTTAAGGCCAATAATGATATTAATTCCCATTAGTAAAATAATACGAATAACTAATGCCAAGGTTAATCCAATGGTACGGGCTTTGGCTTTATGTTCCTTGGGAAGTTTATCTGCGGTAATGGAGATAAAAATGATATTATCAATTCCAAGTACAATCTCCATAAGGGAAAGGGTAAGCAAACTAACAATTCCTTCTCCACTCATTACACCTGATAACATCTGGGAATAGGTCATAAATTCTGATTTTCCTGTAAAAATACAAATTATTTAGCTACGTTAATTAATTTTTTATTATTGATAATCAACATGTTAAATAAAAATATAAAAATTATAGTATTTTGCATTGCATAGTACTTAAACATTATTGTATCTTTGTAATACAATCTAATTTCCAATGCATATTAGCTTGTATAAGATAATCTAAAACACTATTTCATGAATACAGAGAATGCAAAAGCACAAATGAGGAAAGGGGTTCTGGAGCTGTGTATTCTTTCTATTTTATCAAAAGGAGACGCCTATCCTACAGAAATCATTGATAAACTGAAAGAAACAAAGCTGGTAGTAGTAGAAGGAACACTTTATCCATTACTTACCCGCCTTAAAAATATGGGTCTTTTGGCCTACAGGTGGGAAGAATCAAGCTCGGGGCCACCCCGCAAATATTACCGGCTTACTGAATTAGGAGAGCAGTTTTATAAAGAACTGCAATTCTCATGGCAGGAATTAGTAGAGGCAGTAAATAAAACAATTTTGGTATAAGTACAACATTAAATTAGTTTCAACAATGAATAAGACAGTAACCATCAACATAAGCGGAATTATTTTTCATATTGAAGAAGACGCCTACGATAAGCTAAACCATTACCTCAATACCATCAGAAAGTATTTTTCAAAATCGGATGGGAGTGATGAAATAATGTCGGATATAGAGTCGAGAATAGCCGAATTATTAAAAGAAAAATTACACGACTCCAAACAAGCCATCCTGGTAACAGATGTTGATCAGGTGATAGAAATTATGGGTAAACCGGAAGATTTTGAAGGGAATGCAGCAGAAGCTCAAAGTTCTGCTAACCCAAATGATAATCACTTCGGTAAACAGGAAAACCAAACGTATTATACCGGGCCGAGGAGATTTTACCGCGATGAGGAAAATAAAGTACTTGGAGGTGTTTGTTCAGGAGTAGCAGCTTATTTTGATACCGATCCTTTATGGATAAGACTGTTGTTAGTGGTGATGGTTTTTGGGTTTGGAACGGGTATTCTTTTATATATTATTTTATGGATCATCATACCACCCGCCCGTACTACTACCGAAAAATTAGAAATGAGGGGGGAGAAAATTGATATTAATAACATCAGTAAAACGGTAAAAGAAGGAGCCGAAAGTATTAAAGACAGGGTGGAGGAAATGAGTACCGAAGCAAGAAAAATGGCTCACCGCAACAAAGATGTTGTATCGAAGCTCATAGACCTCATCGGTTATATTTTTATGGGTATAGGAAAGGTTGTTATAAAAGTAGTTGGGGTATTCTTTGTTTTTATTGCCGTTATATTAACCATTGCACTGGTAGGAAGTTTATTGGGTGTAAGCACCATTCACCATATGAAAATGGATGAATGGATAAATTCCATTTTTGTTGACGGAAATCAAACTTCACTTTTAATTTTAGGTGGGATATTAGTGGTTGGGGTGCCTGCACTTATGTTTATGTATAAAGGTGTGAAGCTGATATTTAATTTCAAATATTATAACAGGTGGTTAAATATGACAGCTGGTGGACTTTGGTTAGTTGGTTTAATTATTTTAAGTTACGTGGCCATCAGAGTTGGAAGTGAATTTTCAGAAGAAGGTAGAGTTCGCGAAGAATTTACACTTAAACAACCAATAGGGAATGAAATGATTTTGAAGGTAAACCCCAATGCTGATCATCATGCTGAATACAGAGAATCGTTTGTGTTTGGTAAATCAATAAAAATAAACAGGCATAAAATGAATTTCGAAGTAACAGAGAAAGATGGGAAAAAAATGTTTATTGGCTTTCCTCACATGAATATTGTTCCTTCCGAATCAGCAAATTTCGAGTTATATATACTCAAAACCTCCAGGGGAACTGATAAGAAAGGGGCTTCGGAAAAAGCCAGGCAAATTGAATACCATTTAACACAAACAGATTCTTTGTTGAACTTCGATGATTTCTTTGTCATAGACCGGATGGAAAAATGGAGAAACCAACAGGTTGAAGTGATGCTAAAAGTACCACAGGGGAAAACTATTTATATCGACAAAAACATGGCTAATTTTATTTATGATGTAGAAAACGTAACAGAAACATTGGATGGAGACATGGTTGGCAGGAGATGGAAAATGAGTAGTAAGGGGCTGGAGTGTGTAGATTGTGAAGGGTTAAAAAAAACATATTCTTCAGGAGATGAAGAAGAGAGCGAAAATGAAATTGACCTGAAGGATGGAGAAATAAAAATTAAAACGGTGGATACTGATGTGAAGATAGATAAACACGGAATTGACATAAGCACATCTAAGGATAAGAAAAAGGAAGAATGAGAAAAAATAAAGCTCGGTTAAGTATCAAACCCGTATACCTATAATCAATATATCGTCAACCTGCTCCTGGGATCCTTTCCAGGAATCAAAGAAATCAGATAATTTTTGCTTTTGGCGCAGTAAAGGCATGTTGGTGTAGGAGATCAGTAGTTCTCTTAGTTGTTTGGTGCCAATTTTTTTATTATTGGGTCCTCCAAATTGATCGGTAAAGCCATCTGAAAATAAATAAATGGTATCACCGGGAGAAAGCTCAATTTTATGATTTTCAAAAGCAGGTGCTGAGCCCGATATATCTCCTAAAGAAATTTTTGTTGCTTTATATTCTTTTAACCTGCCTTCTTTGTTTATGATCCAGAGTGGCCGGTTAGCCCCTGAATAATATAACAACATATTCTCAAGGTCAATAGAACAAACCGCAACATCCATTCCATCACTTAAATTTTCTGTATTGTTTTTATGCAGAGCAAGGGGAATACGGTAATTCAGGAATTGTAAAATGTCTGCTGGTGTATTGATATCTTTGTCTTTAATAGTTTGATTCAATAATTCACTGGCAATTAAACTCATGAAAGCACCGGGCACCCCATGCCCCGTACAATCCACAGCAGCAACTATTCTCAGCGTTTTATCAGTATTTTCAATGGGTTTTACACGCGTAAACCAGTATAAGTCACCACTAACAATATCTCTGGGTTTGTAAAAAATAAAGGCCTCATCAAAGTTTTCAAAAAAGAGCCTTTCGCTCGGAAGAATAGCGGTTTGAATGCGTTTAGCATAATTGATACTGTCTGTAATATCTTTGTTTTTTTGCTCCAGCTCATTTTTTTGTAGTTCAACTTGTAAGGTTCTGGTGGTAACAATTTTTTCCAGTTCAATTTTAGATTTAACCAGCGAGCGGGTTCTGAAACGCATATAGGTAATAAATAACACTATCGTACATACCCCGCACAAAATATAAAACCACCAGGTTTTCCAGTAAGGAGGGTGTATGGTAATGTTGAGTACAGTTATCTTCTGGTTCCATACTCCATCCGAGTTAGACCCTTTAATTAAAAAAGTATATTTACCAGGATCAAGGTTAGTGTATGAAATAAAATGAAAGGTACCAATGTTTACCCAATCTTTATTAAAATGTTCGAGCATACACATGTACTTGTTTCTGGAGGGATTGGTGAAATCAAGCGAGGAAAAATTAAAAGACAGGTTGTTTTGATGATGATCTAAGATTAGCTCGTGCAGATCAGCAATGTTTTCAGTTTCCTGATAAGTTTTATCATTTATTTTTACTTCGGTTAATACTACAGGTGGCATAAAGGTATTCACCTTCATTTGGTTGGGATTAAAACGATTTAAGCCCGACTGCCCTCCAAAATATATTTCCCCGGATTTTGCTTTTAAATAGGCATTGGTATTGAACTCATAATCCTGAAGGCCATCAGACAGATCATAGTTTTTGAACGTTTTAACTTTGTCAAATTCAGACAAACCTCTGTTGGTACTTATCCATAAGTGGCTTCGGGCATCTTCTACAATACCATAAATAAAGGGGTTAGGGAGACCGTCTTCTTCGTAATATCGTTTAATTTCTCCGGTTTTAACATTAAACCTGTTCAATCCGTTTTGTGTGCCAACCCACAGGTTCCCTTCTTTGTCAATACACAAAGACCTTACGGAGTTATGGCTAAGGCTATTGGGGTTGTGTGGTATTTTCTTATAGACAAAAAACACTTCCGATATAGGATCAAACGAGTCTAAGCCATCGTTAGTGGCTAACCAAAGGTTATTGTTTTTATCTTCTACAATTTTCCATATCGTGTTATTACTGATGGAGCTGTTGGATTTCGTAAAAAAACGAAAGGTGCTGGTTTCTTTTTTAAACAGGCCAAGTCCACTTTCAGTACCACACCACAAATTACCCTTCGAGTCAACAAATAAAGAACGGATGGCGTGATCGGTGCTGGTAGAATTTTTCGGATTGTAGTAAGAAAAATGTGAAATCTTACGGGTTTCCAGGTTTAGCTGATCAAGCCCTTTGTCGGTTCCAATCCACAAACAATTATAGGCTGAATCATAACAAACAGCCCATACGCTTTTGGTAGAAATTCCGGTAAAAGCCTTGTCAGAGCTATTATAAAAATTAGTAAACTCCAGGCTGTTGGGATTAAAGCAGTTTAATCCTCCAAAAACAGTAGCAACCCAAATATTTCTTTCCGCATCTTCACACATGTTCCTGACATAGTTGGAGCTAAGGCAATTTGTTTCATTTCTTTTTTTATAATAATGTTGAAATTTTTTTGGTTTAATATTTACTTTATTTAATCCATTTCCCAAGGTACCAACCCACAAGTTTTCCGAGTGGTCTATAAATAAAGATTTTATTAAGTAATCATTTAACCCGTTAGGATTATAGATGTCTTTTTTCTGATAAGTATATTTGCCGGTATTCGGGTTAAATACAATCAGCATTTCTAAGGTGGCCATCCAAAGATAACCTTCTTTATCTTCTATGATATTATTAATAACATTGTCTTCTTTAATTTTTGAATAGGCTATTGCAGATTGAAGAGGAGTTTGAGGACAAAAAACGGATAAGTCATTAGTGTTAACATTAAAGAAATACCTGGTAAATGAATTTGTTTCGCTGTTATATTTATTAAGCCCCCTGGACGTTCCTATCCACACCTGCCCATTGCTATCGGTGAAAATTGATTGTATGGAATCGCTGGTGAGGGTGTTGCAGGCACTGGATCGTGTATATTCTATATATGTTTTTTCTTTAGGCAAATAGTGAATTAAACCGGAGGTAGATCCAAACCAATAAGTACCTTCCTTGTCCTGACAAATAGCTAAAATTGTTTTATGGGATAGATCCGGGAAGTTTTTAAGCCGGGAATTGATAGGAATTATTTTATCATTATAGGGATCAAAAAGAGATACCCCGTCTTCGGTACCTAACCATATATATCCTTTAATATCTTTATGCATACTAAGAATCCGCTCACTTTGCAAATGATCATTTAAACGGATATAGCGCTGAAATTCATCTTTTTTTGGATCATATACATTTAAACCATACAATGTTCCTACACAAACCCTTCCCCGCTGGTCTACACAACTGGAAGTAATGTAATTGTCGGATATACTGGTGGAGTCTGATTCTTTAGATTTGTAAATTTTAAATTTATAGCCGTCATATTTATTTAAGCCGTCCTGGGTACCAAACCACAAAAATCCTTTATTGTCCTGTACAATGGTCATAATGGGGTTCATGGATAATCCATCTTTCATCGAGAGGTGCTCGAACTGTAAATCTTCTTTCTGGGAAAACAGAAGGTAAGGAAATAGAAGTAAAAGAAAGTAAATTTTTCTTAAACACATAGGTATTTAAAGATAATGAATTCCATTGAAAATGCTGTTGAAAAGTGAATATTTGAACACTATATCACTTAGAGATTAAGATAATAATGTCATAAATAAGCAGAAGTGAATTTATTCTGATGGAATAACCTGTAATTTGTCAGTTTGAAGGCAGACTTTTGAAATCAACAAAATAACTGAAGGTTGAAAGTATAATATATAGAAAGGCTGCACGATGGTTATCTCTGTTGAGAAAGACTCTTGTGCAGCCTTATTATTATTAGTTGGGCAGGAATGCTGTTATTTGTCTGGATTTAAAAAAGGATAAGTATAATTTACCGGCGGAACAAAAGTTTCTTTTATTGTTCTTGGATTTACCCAACGGAGCAGGTTAATTTTTGCACCAGCTTTATCGTTTGTGCCTGAACCTCTGGCTCCTCCAAATGGTTGTTGCCCTACAACGGCACCTGTAGGTTTGTCATTGATGTAAAAGTTACCGGCAGCATTAACCAATTTTTTAGTTGCGAATTCAATGGCGTACCTGTCCTGAGAAAAAATGGCGCCTGTTAAAGCGTAAATCGAAGTGCCGTCAATAAGACTGCAGGTCTCCTCAAAATTATTTTCATCATAAACATAAACAGTAAGCACCGGGCCAAACAATTCCTCGCACATGGTTACATACTTAGGGTCTTTTGTAAGAATGATGCTTGGCTCAATAAAATAACCTTTTGACTTATCAGTTTTTCCACCTGCAATAACTTCAGCATCCTTATCAGCTTTAGCTTGCTCAATGAATTTGGTAAGCTTATCAAAGCTTTTTTCATCAATAACTGCATTAATGAAATTCCCGAAGTCTTCAGTACCTCCCATTTTCATGGATTTCAAATCTTCCAGTACATATTGTTTTACCTCTGGCCATATATTGGAAGCAATGTATGCGCGGGAAGCGGCAGAACATTTTTGCCCCTGATATTCAAAGGCGCCTCTGGAAATAGCAACAGCCACAGCTTTTGGGTCGGCAGACTTGTGCGCCAGGATAAAATCTTTACCGCCAGTTTCACCAACAATGCGTGGGTACGATTTGTATTTATGAATATTGTTTCCAATGGTTTTCCATATATTCTGGAACACTTCAGTAGAACCGGTAAAGTGAATGCCTGCAAAATCAGGGCTATTGAAGATGACTTCGGCTGCATCAGGACCACTGGGGTAAATGAGATTAATAACCCCATCAGGCACACCTGCTTTAGTAAATATTTCCATTAACACCTGGGCAGAATATACTTGTGTGTTAGAGGGCTTCCAAACCACCACATTTCCCATCAAGGCACAACAACTGGGAAGGTTTCCGGCGATGGCCGTGAAATTAAAAGGAGTAAGGGCATAAACAAAACCTTCCAGTGGCCTCCATTCCATCCGGTTCCACATACCAGCCGAACTTTCAGGCTGTTCTTTGTAGATGTCTGTCATAAACTTCACATTGTACCGGAGAAAATCAATGATTTCGCAAGCACTGTCTATCTCTGCCTGATAGGCATTTTTACTTTGACCCAACATGGTGGCCGCATTTAATTTGTACCTGTATGGGCCGGCTATGAGGTCGGCCGCTTTCAGAAAAATACTGGCCCTGTGTTCCCAGGATAAATTAACCCACTTTTCCCTTGCCTGAAGGGCAGCATCAATGGCTTGCTGAATATGTGTTTTCTCGCTTTTATGAAAATATCCTAAAGTGTGCCCGTGATCGTGAGGTGGGCTTAACCTGATTTTGTTTCCGCTCCGAATTTCTTTACCACCTATATACATGGGAATATCCATTTCAGCAGAACGAAGTTGCTGAAGCATAACTTGTAATTCTTTTCTTTCAGGGCTTCCGGGTGCATAACTTTTTACAGGTTCATTTACCGGAACGGGTACATTAAAGACTCCTTTAGGCATATAATTGATGTGTTTTAGTTTGGTGGAGCGAAGATACTAAAATAACATAATTACACTATTCCGGATAAGTGCGGAATGATTTCGGATAAGGTCTATTAAAACAAAAAAAATGCCGGGTAAAGTATTTACCCGGCTCAGGAATTATGCAAATGGAAAATAAATTAATTTAACTTTCCTGGAGTGATCAGGTGAAATTCTGGAATAGAAACATGAAACTCTTTATTGTCAAATAAACGCTTTGCTGTGTAATAACCATACATTTTGCCAATCTCTGAAGCAAAATTACATCCGGAACTATAACGGAATTTCTCACCGGGTTCTATTACAGGGCATTCGCCCACAACCCCTTCACCCGACACTGTACGGTATTCACCTGTGCTATCAAAAATATTCCAGTGCCTTTTTGTTAGCTGAATGGTGTAATCACTTTTGTTTTGTATGATAATGTCATACATAAAGAAATAATGTCCTTCTCTTGGATTGGATTGATTAGCCATGTACATTGTTTCCACACTAATCTCTACCCCTAAGGTTATGGCTTTTGTCATATGAGTGAAGTTTTTATAAATCATTGTGGGAAAAAATTAATAAAAAAAATGAACCATAAATAAAAGATTCGACGTATCCATATTTTTTGAAGAAGTAATGAGCATTTTAAGGGTTTAGTTGAAAAAATAAAAATCTTAAATTACATTTAAGTTGCAAAAGCTCGGTTTTTTTAAAATTTAGTTTAAGTACCATACATTATTTCTTTCCCTGATGTATGGCTTTACAGGTTTGCGCAGGCCAGTGTTTTTGTTACTAAACACCGTGAACTTTATTGAATTACTGCACTTACAACAGTAAACGCAAAACAAACTATAAAATTATAATTTTTTTTATTGTGAAACGCACTCTTGTTTAATATAAAAACTTGGTAACGAGATGATTATGTCAAAGTATTGCAGAGAGTTATTGTAAGAAATTGATTAATAGTTAATTACAATGTTCTGGGAAATTAACACTAAAATTCATCCGGGAGTACTTATAAACTCCTATATTTGTAGCCCATTTGCAGGTAAGTGGTAAAAGATGTTTAACCCCTCCGGTAAACCTGAGTACCGGATACAAAGTTCTAAATAATAATGGCAGAAGTTAATGCTGTAGTAGGTACTCCGGATTTTGACTGGAGCGCAATTGGTAAAAAACAAGACAACTATTCACTGGATGATCGTTCCAAAATGGAAGAGTTGTATGAAAAGACATTGAAAACCATCAATGATCTTCAAATCATGGAAGGTACTGTAGTTTCCATGAATAACCGTGAAGTAGTGGTAAATATTGGTTATAAGTCAGACGGAGTGGTTGCTCTTTCAGAATTCAGGTATAACCCCGAATTAAAAGTAGGAGACAAAGTAGAAGTATTTATAGAAAATCAGGAAGATAAATCTGGTCAGCTTATACTTTCTCATAAAAAAGCCCGTGCTAATGCCAGCTGGGACAGAGTGAACAAAGCACTTAATGATGATGAGGTAATTAAGGGATATGTGAAATGCCGTACAAAAGGTGGATTAATAGTAGATGTATTTGGTATTGAAGCTTTCCTTCCTGGCTCTCAGATTGATGTTAAACCTATCCGTGATTACGATATTTATGTAGGTAAAACAATGGAGTTTAAAGTGGTGAAGATTAACAACGAATTTAAAAATGTTGTTGTTTCACACAAAGCTCTTATTGAAGCTGAAATTGAAGCTCAGAAAAAAGATATTATTTCTAAACTGGAAAAAGGTCAGGTACTTGAAGGTACAGTTAAAAACATCACTTCATACGGTGTGTTTATCGACCTTGGCGGCGTAGACGGTCTTATTCATATTACAGACCTTTCCTGGGGTCGTATTTCGCATCCGGAAGAAATCGTTAAACTCGACGAGAAAATTAACGTGGTTATCCTGGATTTCGATGATGATAAAAAACGTATTGCCCTTGGCTTAAAACAACTGCAATCTCATCCTTGGGATAGCTTAAGTGCTGAGCTGAAAGTTGGGGATAAAATAAAAGGAAAAGTAGTGGTGTTGGCTGATTATGGTGCATTTGTTGAAGTTGCTCCTGGTGTAGAAGGATTAATTCACGTGAGTGAAATGAGCTGGAGCCAGCATTTACGTACTGCTCAGGATTTTGTGAAAGTGGGTGATGAAGTAGAAGCAGTGGTACTTACATTGGATCGTGAGGAAAGAAAAATGAGCTTAGGTATTAAACAATTATCGCCTGATCCTTGGGCTGCCATTGTAGACAGATACGCTAAAGGAAGCCGTCATTCAGGAACCGTACGTAATTTCACTAACTTTGGAGTGTTTGTTGAGCTGGAAGAAGGTGTAGACGGACTTGTTCATATCTCTGACCTTTCCTGGAGCAAGAAAATCAAACATCCTTCCGAATTCTGTAAAGTAGCAGATAAAATGGAGGTAGTGGTGCTTGAAATTGATGCCGAAAACCGCAGGTTATCTTTGGGTCATAAACAATTAGAGGAGAATCCATGGGATGTGTTTGAAACTGTATTTACTGAAGGATCTGTGCATAAAGGAACAATTACTTCAGTTAACGATAAGGGAGCTGTTGTAAGCTTAACTTATGGCGTAGAAGGTTTCTGCCCTGGAAAACACCTGGTAAAAGCAGACGGCACTTCAGGTAAATCTGAGGAAGTTCTTGACTTTAAGGTAATTGAATTCAGTAAAGACTCTAAAAAAATCATTGTTTCTCATGCCCGTACGCATGAAGAAGTGAAAGAATCAGAAAGAGCAGCTGAAAAAGAAGCCAAAAAGGCAGAAAGAGAAGATGCGAAAAAAGCTGTTAAAAAAGTAAAAGATAGCGTTGAAAAAACTACTTTAGGGGATATTTCAGCACTGTCTGCACTTAAAGATAAAATGGACGGAAAAAAATAAACTCCGTTAAAGAAAAACCTACGGGGTGGTTCCCGGAGGATGACTAAAAACTCGCCATGGTTTTTAGTTTTTTGAGACCCTCCCTGCTAAATACAGGGAGGGTTTTTTTCATACTTGTTCCAAAAAACAAAGTAATAGCTGAATACCCATCCATCAAAGACATACCTTAAAAGGAAGACTCTTTTCTTACATTAAAACTTCAGGTAATAAGAGAGATTGATTAACCAGTAATAACCGAACTCAAGACAAACTAATTAGAAAGAAATTGGCTTAGCACTCCTCCCAGGTGTAAATGGTGCAGGGCTCTTCTCAACTTCATCTCAATAGACTAATGCCATCAATTTGGAAAGAATGATTTATAAGATTAATTTTAAATGACTCGCTACAATATTTAAAACGCAGTACCGTTATCCTATCATAATAACCCCAAAATAAATCAAATGATAAAAACAACTACTATTTCGAAGAGTGAAACGGAAAAGATGGAAAAAATGATAGAAATCCCTGAATTAACTACGCCAAACCTACAAGATGATTCTTCAGGTGAAATGCAACCTTCAAACATGACCATTCAGAACATTCTGAATTATTCAAAAGCGCTAAAAATCTCCTCCTCTAATTTGGTTGGTAAAGTGGAAGAGATAGCGAACTAACCAGCTTGCAAGAATTGAAAACGATGTTGAGAGAGCATTGATTGCCAGTCTAAGTAAGACTGCAATCAATGTTCTTTATTGAGCAGAAATTGTTTTTCAAGGGTTAGGCTGCCACCACTTTTAGTAAGCATTAGTTTTACTTTTTCAGTAATGGGAACAAATCCCTTCCGGCTAATCTTTAATTCATAAGTAACATTGCCTTTAAGGGTAATAAAATATTCTCCATTTTCATTGGTGGTTGTACTTGCTACTTTTTCTCCGCTTTCATTGAATATTTGTACCTCTGCACCATCAAGACCTTTTCCCTCAAAACCATCACGTATTACTCCTTTTAAAATACTTAAGCCATTATTGTATTTTCTCTTAAAGTCTTTTTCTAACAATGCGTATTCTTTTAAGTCAACGCTATAAATGTCGCTTTCACCCATGCCACCTTTTCTGTCACTGGCTATATAGGCTTTATGTGCATCAGCAGAAAGTACTAAAGGGCCATCACGGAATTCTGTATTAATAGGATATCCCAGGTTCTCTGGCTTGCTCCATTTTCCATTTTCCATAATACTTCTGTAGATATCATAATTTCCCATTGAGCTGGGATTATTGGAACAGAAGAAAAGAGTTTTACCATCAGGAGCAAGAAAAATTCCCGCTTCATCATAAGGGGTGTTAATTTCGGCGCCGAGGTTTACAGGTTTGCCCCATTCTGTTTTATTAATTTTAGCTATCATCCAGATGTCTGAATGACCAAAGCCTCCAGGTCTTTCACTGGTGAAAAATAAGGTATGACCATCGGGAGAAATACAGGCCCCACCCTCCCAATAAGACGAATTAACAGCTTTACCCATGGACTCAGGATTTTTCCATTTGTTATGATTGACCTTGGAAACGAAAATATCGCCGCCCCTTGATTCCGGGTCGTTTAAATTATTTTTGTAGATAAAAATTTCTTTTCCATCTGCACTTATACCTGTACAGGCATCATGTGCTTTTTCAGTGTTTACATGGCCAGGAGCTAATTCGGCTGCGCCCCAGCTGTGATGGGTGGTATCCCAGTGAGAAATGTAAATGTCTTCGAAGTACTTTCCATCACCCTCCACGTCTACTGGAGAATCAGTAGTTTCAGGCCTCCTTGAATTAAAAACCAATAAGTGCCCGTCTGCACTAATAGAAGGAGCTTTATCATCATAAGCAGAGTTAATGTTTTTTCCGGCATTTTCAACAACAACATCAACCGGGTGTTCTTTTATTTTTTTGGCATTAAGACATTGAGAAATAAAAACCTCCAAATCATTTTCCTGAGCTTCTTTAGGCGTTGCTTTACTCTTATAAGCATTAAATTCGTTAAGTGCCTCATCCATTTTGCCATTCATCATGTTTATTTTTCCCAGCATGATATAACTTTCATTATTGGGGTTTGGAGATTCCTTGCACTTATTAAAATATTCTCTGGCTTTCTCATATTCCCCCAGATTAAAATGACATTCTCCGCAATAGTACATGGTGGTGCCATCAGTTGGATTGGTATTCAGAATTTCTTTAAAGATATTCAGCGCCAGCTTGTATTGCCCGCCATAAAGTTTTTGTTTCCCCATCTCCAGCTTTAGTTTGTCCTTAACACCAAGATCAAATTTTCTACCTGGAGAAGTTCCGTTTGCCTGAAGTGTGTTTACAGAACCGATATGCAATAAAAATATCAAAGCAACTAATAAAAGTCTTGTCATAACCAAATATTTTGAATAATAAATGTAGAGTTTTTTGGTAAAATAAAAAAATCAAAGAGTTAACAATAGGATTATACTGTTTGTAAAATCAGGTATTCAAGAAATTTATCCAAAGCCTGTAGTTTCTTATGATCCAGGTTATAACTTATTTTATTGTTCAGGTAATCTTCAGGGTCAAAATAAGGCGCTGGACTTATATAATTCGTTAAAGCTTCAGGAATATGCTGTAAGCCGTAAGCAAGAGCCGTATTAAAGCGTTCAATGAACTCTTTCGGTACAGGCTTTAAGCTTACCCAGGCTGCAAAAACAAAAGGCAGTCCTGTAAATTTATTCCATTCTTCAGCCAAATCATATTCATAAAGAAATTGATTTTTTTTGGTGAATGTACGGTCTCCAATTATAACTAAGGCGCTGTGTTCTTCTTTATGATTTTCAAAGCCAGGGCCTGCTTTTTCATAGCGTACATTAATTTTCCAATACTCCCTGGCTAAAATTTTAACTAAGTTAACAGAGGTTTGAGACTGATAGTCTAATAAAATTTTACGAATTAAATGTAAAGGACTATCACTATAAAGTTTCACAGAATCTACTTTCCCGTTGGCGCCAATGCAGAAATCACTTATCAGGTAATAGTCTTTCAGCTCTGCCAGCATAGCAACAGGAACTAAGCCTATATCTACCACACCTTCTTTTAATTTTAATGCACACTCGGAAGGAACATCTAAGTGCAGGATAATTTTTTCCTTTATTGGAGAATGGGCAATGCCGTATTGAAAGGGCAGGGTATTGAGGTAATTAACTATTGATATATTATACGTTTCTATATTCAAAAGAATGGGTATTTTACACCGGTTTACGAAAGCAAAAGGCTTTTATGCCTGGGCTGTAGGGCCTCCAAAATTAAGTGGCAGGGCATGATTTTCTGTATCTTTTATCTTGCCATGAAGCTGCTCAAATTTATTGATATTATCGCCAAGGGCTTTCATCAGTCTTTTGGCATGTTGAGGTGTAAGGATAATTCTTGACTTTACTCTTGCTTTTGGAACTCCAGGCATGATTTTGATAAAATCAACAATGAATTCGCTTGGAGAATGAGTAATAATGGCCAGGTTACTATAAATTCCTTCGGCTGTTTCTTCGCTCAGTTCAATATTAAGTTGGTTATTGGGATTGATTTGTTCTTCCATGGTTAATTTTTTTCAAAGTTAAAAACATTATTGCAAATTGCATGAAGTCAACTGAAATTGATTATTTACGCAGCACAACACCCTTGAACCTGATTTTAGCCGGAGAGGAGGGATCATTCGAAAATAGTTCAACAACCCGGTCTTGCCGGTCATATACGGTGTTGGTATCAAAATGTACTACTATTTCTGATTCCTGCAGGGGAGCAATGGGAGTTTTAGGAAATTCTACACTGGTACAGCTGCAGGCTACTTTGTATTCATGAATAATTAAGGGTTGATTACCGGTATTTTTAAATTTAAAATGAAGGCTAACTTTTTTCCCTTGTTTTACAAAACCGAAATTTTGTTTGCTGTCTTCTAATTTCAATGAAGCCTGAGCAATGGCGATATCAGTAATAAGTAAAAGGTAAACTATCCACCGGAATTTCATTAGTGCAGATTTAAGAGGATAAAAAAAGGCTGCTCTTACTGTCAGCCTTTTTTGTTTCAGTTAATTAGGGTTACCGGGTTGCGCACTAGCCGGAGCCGGTTGAATTTCGCCTTTAATGGTTAAAACTACCGAGGAAGTTTTAGCATTGGAAACAACGGTAATTTTTTTATCAAATTTTCCTACCCGCTTACTATCGTATTTTATTTTAAATGAAGCAGACTTTCCGGGAGGTATAGGTTCTTTAGGCCAGCCTTCAACATTTGTACAACCACACTGTACTTGTACATTAGAAATAATCAATGGAGATTTACCGGTATTTTTGAATTTATATTCCCGTATGGTATTGGCATCATAAGCAAGTACACCATAATCTATTACTTCCTGTTCAAATCTAATTTCAGGAGCATTAGGGTCAGCGTTAACGCCGGTGACTTCCTGGGCTTTATAAGAGCCTATGAAAATAAACAATACAAGCAGTGAGTGGAAAATGTTTTTCATTTGTGCCAATGTATTCCAGTTAAGGATTCAAAATTATTTATGTTCAACCGGACCAGATGCTGGTTTATTTGCAGGAAATGGTTCTTCTGCCGGGGCAGCTTCAACATTACCTTTAATTTGAAGGGTAACCGTTCCGGAAAGGGCATTGGATTGAACAGTAACTGATTTATTGATTGCGCCGGCACGTTTGGTGTCATAATGAACTTTGATAACTCCGGTTTTACCAGGAAGAATAGGCTCTTTAGGGCAGTTCGGCACTGTGCAACCACAGCTTCCCTGACAATTCCCTAAAATAAGGGGCTCTTTACCGGTGTTAGTAAATTTGAATTCACAATTACCATCTGCACCCTGTTTAATGGTGCCGTAATCATGTATAAGTTTGTCAAATTTTATATCAGCAAGGCTTTGTGGAATAGCATTGGTAGCAGGAACAGGGGCTACAGGTGTTTGAGGAGGAACAATTGGGGCTTTCTTTTCTTGCGCCTGAATGCATAAAGCACTGATAGTTAAAATACTAAGGGTTAAAATGATTTTTTTCATAGGAATAAATTTTTATAAAATAATAGCTAAAATCATGCCAGAAGTGCAATGTTAAGTATAAAATTAAAGAAAAACAATAGTATTAGAATACCTTTCAAATTTAATCAAATACTTGTAATCAAGTTTACGATGTATAAAAAAATACAAAAATGGCCATGACCATAGCTTTCATTAATACTGATAACTTTAGCTTTCTATGTTTCCCTTTTCATTATATATTTGAACTTTAAGCTCGTTCCATGTTCCTTATTTTCGATACAGAAACCACAGGTTTACCAAAAGATTTTAATGCACCTATCACCGATTTTGATAACTGGCCCAGGGTGGTGCAAATTGCCTGGCAGCTGCATGATGCGCAGGGCGGTCTTATCTCATCCAATAGCATAATTATAAGGCCGGAGGGATTTACCATTCCGTTTAATGCCGAACAAATTCACGGTATAAGCACACAAAGGGCTTTGGAAGAAGGCCAGAACCTGAAAGAAGTGATGGAGGATTTTGCACGGCAGGTAAACCAAGCCGCCTATCTGTGTGGCCATAATATTGGTTTCGATATTAATGTTTTGGGGGCAGAGTTGTTGAGGCTTAATTTGCCTAATTGCCAGGAGGGGAAAGAAATTATTGATACCAAAAGCGATGCAACAACTAATTTTTGTGCTATTCCCGGAGGAAAGGGAGGTAAATATAAATGGCCCACATTAACAGAGTTATACCATAAACTATTTCAGTCTGGTTTTGATGAAGCCCATAATGCGGCTTTTGATGTGAATGCTACGGCGCGTTGTTTTTTTGAAATCATCAGAAGAAAAATTATTACTGTTAAAGAAGTTGCAGCGGAGCAGGCAGTTGTTATAAATTACCAGGCGCCTGATCTGAGTGCCATTCTCGCTCATGAAAAAGCAGTAAAAGAGAAAAAAATGGTTTCGGCTAATACCGGAGAAAAGAAAATAAATACGGACACAGAAAATATTTCCTTTTCACACCTGCATAACCACACGCAGTTTTCGGTATTACAATCTACCACAGATATCGACGATTTAGTGAAGAAGGCATCAGAGTTTAATTCAGATGGGGTGGCCATTACAGACCATGGAAACATGTATGGTGCTTTTTTGTTTTGGCAGAGCGTAGATAAACAAAATAAATCCATTAAAGCATACAACGAAGCTATTGACAAAGGAGAGAAGCAGGGAATTAAAAAGAAATTGCTGAAGGCGGTAATTGGTTGTGAGTTATATGTCACCAAAAATCGCGCTGATAAAAGCAAACAGGATAATGGATTTACCCAGGTTTTTTTGGCAAAAAACAAAACAGGTTTCCAAAACCTCTCTAAGTTAAGCTCTATAGGCTTTACGGAAGGGTTTTACTATGTGCCCAGGGTGGATAAAGAAGTTATTCTGAAATATAAGGAGGGTCTTATTGCAACTTCGGGTTCCCTGAGTGGGGAAATTCCTCACCTGATTCTTAATTATGGAGAGCAACAGGCAGAAGAAGCTTTTGTGTGGTGGCATCAGCAGTTTGGAGAAGATTTTTATGTGGAGTTAAACAGGCATAATTTACCGGAAGAAGACCACGTTAACCGGGTTTTGCTTGAATTGTCGAAAAAATACGGAGTAAAATATTTTGCGGCTAACAGTAACTATTATATAGATAAAAAGGGCGCAAAGGCTCATGATGTATTGTTGTGTGTAAAAGAAGGGGAGCTGCAGGAAACTCCGGTAGGCAAGGGTCGCGGATTCAGGTATGGTTTTCCGAATAATGAGTTTTACCTGAAAACAAAACAGGAGATGGTTCAGCTGTATAAGGATCTTCCTGAAGCCCTTGAAAACACCAGGGAGATAGTAGACAAAGTGGAAGCTTACAAATTAGTAAGGGATGTGCTCTTACCCAAATTTGAGATTGAAGAATCTTTCCTCGCTGCTCACGGTGAAGAGATTGAAGCATCTTATCAAAGAATATGTGGGTATAAAGAAAAAGACTGGGCAACGAAAAACATACCCGCAGCAGAAATACAGCTGCAAAAAGAAGAAGCGAGAAAAATAGCAGAACAGTATATTTATTTGGTTCACCTTACCTATAAGGGCGCTGAATTGCGCTATCCGGGCATGGGTCAGGATATAAAGGAGAGGATAGACTTTGAGTTGGCGACTATTGAAAAAATGGGATATCCTGGTTACTTTCTTATTGTTTCTGATTTTACTTCTAAAGCCCGCGAACTGGGTGTTTCGGTTGGCCCTGGCCGTGGATCGGCTGCAGGCTCTGCTATTGCCTATTGTTTAAGAATAACAAATGTAGATCCTATTAAATACGATTTGCTTTTTGAACGTTTTCTGAATCCAGACCGGATTTCTATGCCAGATATTGATATAGATTTTGACGATGAAGGCAGGGACGCAGTCATAAAATATGTGATTAATAAGTACGGAGCTAATCAGGTGGCTCAAATCATTACTTATGGCACCATGGGGGGGAAGTCTGCTATCCGTGATGCAGCAAGGGTTTTAAACCTCCCATTGCCGGAAGCAGATAAATTAGCCAAGTCATTTCCGGATTCGCTGGAGGCATCGCTTTCGGCTTTGTTAGGGCCTGAAGGGATTTCACCCAAATACCTCGAAAAAATAAAAGACAAGCGGGAAGTGGTGGAACAATCCCATCAATTCCGGAATTTGCTGGCAGAGAAAGGGCCTCAATCGGATGTGTTGCAACAAGCCTATGAGCTGGAAGGATGTGTGAGGAATACCGGTATTCATGCCTGCGGAGTGATTATTACACCCGATGAATTATCGAAATTTGTTCCGGTTACCAAAGCCAAAGACAGCGATATGCTGGTGACGCAGTTTGATAACTCGGTGGCTGAGAATGCGGGCTTATTGAAGATGGACTTTCTGGGTTTAAAAACCCTAACTATTATTAAGTATGCACTCAAGTATATTAAAAACAGGCATGGAATAGAAATAGATATTGATGCCATACCCTTAGATGATGTTAAAACCTATGAACTTTTTCAACGCGGTGAAACAAACGGGATCTTCCAGTTTGAGAGTGCAGGTATGCAAAAGCATCTGAAAGACCTGAAGCCAGACATCTTTACCGACCTTATCGCAATGAATGCATTGTATCGGCCAGGCCCCCTTGCCTACATTCCCAACTACATCAGGCGTAAGCATGGACGGGAAGCTGTTACCTATGACCTGGAAGGGATGGATGAGTTTTTAAAGGAAACTTACGGTATTACAGTATATCAGGAGCAGGTAATGCGGCTTAGTCAGAAATTAGCCAACTTTACCAAAGGCGATGCGGATACTTTGCGTAAAGCCATGGGGAAAAAGCAGAAGGATGTGCTGGATAAAATGAAAAGCAAATTTTTGGAAGGATGCAAGGCCAACGGTCATGATTTAAAGGTTGCAGACAAGGTTTGGACAGACTGGGAGGCTTTCGCTTCTTATGCCTTTAATAAATCACATTCTACCTGTTATGCCTATTTAGCCTTTCAAACAGCCTACCTCAAAGCTCATTACCCGGCAGAATTTATGGCTTCTGTTCTCACTCATAATATGGGCGATTTAAAAAGTGTGACCTTTTTTATGGAGGAATGCAGGAGGGCAGGAATAAAAGTGCTGGGCCCCGATGTGAATGAGAGTTATGGAGACTTTAGTGTAAATCCAAGCGGAGAGATACGCTTTGGTATGGCCGCCATTAAAGGAGTAGGAGGTAATGTGGTGGATGCCATTGTAGCAGAAAGAGACAGTAATGGTAATTTTAATAATGTGTTTGACTTAGCGAAGAGGTTAGATTCAAAAGCCGTGAATAAAAAAAGCCTGGAAGCTTTATCGCAGGCCGGAGCATTTGATTCTTTTGATGGTTTACACAGGGCTATGTTTTTTGTTCAGGACAAAGATGGGCTAACGCTGACGGAAAAAATTATTAAATACGTAAACAGCAGTCAGGGAAAGGTAGATGCTTCACAGGGTTCGTTGTTTGACGGGAATGATGATACAGCGGTGGAAATAAGTCAACCCACACTTCCGGTAGTAGAGCCCTGGGGAATGCTGGAGCAATTAGCAAAAGAAAGAGAAGTGGTAGGTATTTATATTTCGGGGCATCCCTTAGATACCTACAAGTTGGAGATTAGCCATTTTTGTAAGAATCAGTTTACAGATTTAGCGGATCTTAAACTCATGAATGGAAAAGAAATGAGTTTAGCAGGAATAGTAACCGGTGTACAGCACCGAACCTCCAAAACCGGGAACCCCTTTGGTATGTTTACGGTTGAAGACTATACCGGGTCTTATGAGTTTGCGGTGTTTGGAAAAGATTTTATTGAATTTAATAAATACATGGTTCCTAATCTTTTTGTGTTTATTAAGGGAAGGGTTCAAACGCGTTTTAATCAGCCGGATAATTTTGAGTTTAAAATTCAAAAAATTCAATTGCTTTCTGAACTGAAAGAAAAGGCCTTCAGTTCTATAAAACTTAAAGTGGCGCTGGAATCGATTAATGATGAAATGATACAAAAGCTGGATGCCTTGTTAAAACAATACCCTGGTAAATGTAACCTGGAATTTTTAGTGGAGGATAACCTGGAAAATATGTCGGTTAAACTTTTCTCTAAATCCTATAAGATTGCCATTAACAATGATATGATGCTGGATCTGGATAAAATGCACGAATTGGTTTATGAATTGAGTTGAGGTTGTTTTTTTTTGGAATGAAAAAGATCAACACTCAAAATGATGGCAATAAATCCCCAGAAGGGTATGGCAGCCTTATCGGTATCGAGAAAATTATTAAGCAGCCCATGTATAAAATAGGTGGTAAGTCCGAGTAAAACCCCAAAAATAAGTGTTTTCATAGTTGGGTCTTGCAGTGTAAAACACAGCCTGAAGGCCGTAAAGTAAACACTGAGTAATACAGCAATAAAACAAATTAATCCGGGCAAACCTTGTTCGCTTAGAGGCCCAAGGTATTCGCTGTGTGAGTTTCCGTTTGTTCCGGCATTGGTGCTGATTACCGTTTTTAGTTCATGACTTTGAAAAGGTGCGTATTGAAACATATAAGTACCAGGCCCCCATCCGGTAACCGGTCGCTCTTTAAACATTTTAATGGCACAATCCCATCTGTTTAGTCGCTCTACATTACTGGGGTCGGTATTTATATTGCTAATGGATTGCAGGTTTTGCCCCAGATCTCCATCTGAATGAGAATGATTTTGTTGCAGCAGTAAGATAATTTGAGATTGAAACAGTAGCAATAAAATTACTGCGGTAACAACGGAGAATAACAGGTATTTGAATTTTATGCGCAGCAAAAGAAAAAACAAAATTACAGCAGAGCCAGCTAAACTTATCCAGGCTGCACGGGTATAGGAGAGAATGATAGCTGCCAGAAATAACAGCAAAACCAGGCTTGTAAATAGTTTGGCGGGGAGAGAATAGTTGTTTTTGAATAAAAGACTCATTAAAACAGGAATAAACATAGCGATGACCGCGGCATAAGCAGTATGATCATTATAGAAAGGACTCATGATCCAGTCGGCCGATTTTTCATCGAAGCCTTGATTAGCGTGGCCGATTAAAGTGTAAATAATAACCAGGGTCAGCGGCAGGATGTATAACCACAGAAAGCGGTAAATGTTTTTGGTATGTGAAAAAATATGCGAGCAGATAAAAAATCCGGTACAAATAAACCAGAGGCGGGCAGTAAGAAACTTAACAGAGATGAGAGGCATTTCACTGAACAGGCAACTAATAAGTGTCCAGGCTAATTGGATGAGAATACAGATGGTAATGATGTGTGTGAAAATTTTATGATGGATAATGCCCTTATGGATTTGATGAAAGAGTACCAATAGCAAGATACCGGCCATAAGGGGCTCGGTAGGAATGCTTAAATCAAGATCTGAGGCAAAGCCCATTTCTTTTAAAGTAACAGCTAAGGGTGTACAGAAAACAGTTAGAAGGGTTAATTTCTCTATTGAAAAAAGGGCTAAAAAAATAACAAACAAACACAAAGGAAGAACAGAAACAAAAAGAAAATTGCTTTGTGAGGAATAGAGAAAGTAATTACTAAAAAGAATAAAGGACCCGCAAAGCATGGAAAACCAGAAGTGGGCCTTATTGTAAGTGTTTAAATTTTTCACACAGCAGTGCTTTCTCTTTTTAGTTGGTTTATTTTATGCAGGATTAAAATAAACAGGATAGCGATAAGCAATGAAGATAAAGTAGAAATACTTACCAGCAGCCAACGTACCGGTTTTGATTTTTTTTCAGGAACAGAGGCGTATTGAACCCTGAAACTGGCAGGTAAAGGATTATTGTAGTTAAACATCGCTTCTTCATACATCTTCTTTAAATGAAAGTTTCGCTCTTTTAGTTTAAGATAATAGTCGGTTAATGCTAAGTTTCCGCCACCAAATTGTTGAAGTTTTTTCAATTTTTCTTCGATAGCAGCATTTCCTTTACCATTAGCCAGAGCTTTTCCGTTGCTTTTGGAATAGGCTTCAACCTCCAGGTTATAATCCAAAACACCTAAATTTCGCAGATGTTGCAGACTGTCTTCAACAGACTTCAACTCTGAACAGGAATTTAAATAAATGTTTTTAGAAAAAATCAGGGCTCTTTCAGTGACCTGTTTAGCTATGCGGTTTTTAAGTGTGTCGATTAAATCAGGAATAGCATTAGCCATGAGGGCTGCAGTATCTTTGTCATAATCATAAACATCCACTTTTAAGGACATCATCTCTGTTCGTTTAATGGAGACCATTTCTTCAAACTTAAGACGCATCCAGGTGTTTTTATAAGGATCACTTTCTTTGATATCCCAGTGTCTGAAAAGATTGAATTTTTCTACCACCAATTTTTGAAGGTCTTCTGATTTGGCTATCTGCAGTAATTTTTCCAAATCGTCTTCATCTCCAAACATAAGAAAATCTTCAGGATTATTTTCTTTAATGATATAGGTACTGGTATTGAAACTCCTAAGTGAAAAAAGGGAGGATGTGGCTTTGTATTGAGGTTTAATAATAAAACTGATGACCAGAGAAATAATAAAAGCACTAAGGCCAACAAAAATAAGCTGTTTTTTCCACTTAAACAGGAAAAGAAAAAGTTCTATTGTGTTGTTTTCAAAATTAGTCTTGTTTTCTTCCATATTCCGAAACAAAGGATATTAGTTGTATTTAATAAATCGTAGTAAGGATTTCATGCTAATCAATCCTACAACAAATGCCCAAATCCCACTTGCCGCCACCATAATCACAAAATTTATCATCCAAAAAAAACCTAATTTAAGGCTAAACAAATTAAATGCAATTACCCCAATAACAAAAAGCACAAGCTGAAGTATCAGCCGCAGGTTAATTCTGAACTTAAATATTCTCACAGCCAGAATAACCTGAACAGTTGCTGTTATAAATTGAGTTATCAGACTTGATATGGCAGAGCCATAGGCCATAAAGTAACGAATTAATATTAAATTGAGGCATAAATAGATTAATATGCCAGTTAAGGCCATGATATTCAAATGCTTAAGATTTCCGTTGGCCGTTAATAAGGTGCCAAAAATATAGGTAGTGGAAATGGCCACAAAGCAACACATCAGGATTCCAAATACTTCCGCTGAATCTGAATTACCATAATTGATGAGAGAGGTTAACTGTACACTGTAGAAGTGGCAACCAATGGCGATAACCAATGCAGGAGTAATAAGAAGAGTAAAGGATAGTTTCACCAATTGTTCTATACTTTCTTTATATTTAAGCATCCTGCTGAAAACAGGAAGTAGCTGTATAGAAAAAAGGTAGGCGATCATGTTGGCTGCATCTAATAAACGGAAACCCTTGGCATAAATACCTGCTTGTTCAGCCCCTGCTTTACCTCCAATAATACGTTCAATCATTACCGCATCTAAACGGTTATAAAGGGTCATCAGGAAAACAAGAATAGCAAAAGGGAAGCTTTTTTTCATGATCATCAATGAAAAGGGCCAGTTCCATCTGATTTTAAAAGAGGATGTTTTACTTAATACTGTGAAAAAGGCAATTATAGCAGTAATCAGGTAAGCAACGGTTTGGGTATAAACAAAGATCATGATATCCAGCTTAAGTCCGGTTACTTCGGTCCAAAGAATTAATCCGCAAAATATAATCATGATTAAGCGATCTAAAACAGAAACAATGCTGTCCGTTTTAAACAAATGCAGACCCAATAGGTTCGAACGCAGGTAAAGAATGAGGGAGATAAGAAACTGATTGAGTGAAAATACAAACAACAGCTTGATAAAGCGGGAGTCATAACCTATACAAAGCCCAATAGTGATCGTAATTAAAAGGTAAATAATAGCTAAAAACAGTTTTAATACAAATAAGCTCGAAAAGTGTTTGGTTAACAGGTGATTATTTTCGGCTATGTTTTTATTATTAAAATTGGTAATTCCGAAATCCAGAATGATATTTAGTAGAAAGGAAAAATTAAACAGGGCAAAATACTCCCCATAGGCTTCATTACCTACCTTAACTTGAACAGCAGGTTCAATCGTTAAAATCCAGAACGGCTTAATTAAAAGGTTCAGGATGATAAGGATAGCAAGATTGGTAATGAATTTTTTCTGACTCATTAGTAAAGCGGGCAAAGATACGGATTATTTAAGTAATTGCTGCTGCTGACAACTTAAGTCTTATTTCGCGCATATTAGCTTTTGAGTTGTAAAGGAATTAAGTTTTCTTTTTTAATTTAAGGTTTGCCTAAAGGGATATACCTGTGATGTTTATTTAATAAAATCGTAGATTACTGAATCCAGATAAATTGACTCACAGGTTTTTAGATAACAACCTTCCTCAGTACTACCAACCTGCATTCTCAAATATCTGATTATATTTGAGCAGGGGACAGGGTTTTGGAAGAAGGGGATGTAGCTAAATGTATTATTGGAGTTAATGGAATAAAATAAATGAGTGACGTAACAAAATTTTATATCTGGGCACATATATTTATTTCTTTTACCGGAGCGCTTTTGCTACTGGCTATTTGGTACAACATCAACAAGCGGTTTAAGAAGCTATTGGAAGAAGATGGATCCAAAAAAAGGGTAGATAAAGGATTATTGTATCTCAGTCTGGCAATATTTATTTGGGTAATATCAGGTTGTTGGGCGTATTTAGGTAATTTGCTGGCTATTGAGAGCTCAGTATTTTATCAAACCATAACCAATTTATGTTCTATTGCCAACGACTTTTTTTTATTGTTGGCCTTGTCGTATTCTGATTACGCCCCCCAATTTATCTATAAGCATGAAAAAAACATTTCAAAGATTGGAGCTGTTGTTTTATTGATGGGAATTCTTACCTGTATTTTACCTGTTTTATTGGGTAGTGCCAATGAAGTAGCAGGGTTAAGAATACATGCTATTCCGGATTTTATTTTATCAGGTTTTCTTGCATTTCTCTTGTTATTGTCTTTTTACCGCACATTTGTTCACCGGGGATTGAAATTGGTTGCTATTGTGTCGAGCATAGTTATCGCACTTATTTTTGTTTCTATATTACCGGATGTTTTTTATAAGCTGAATGAGAACTTTATCAGTAACCTGGTTAAAATTATTGCCAAAACCTCTTTTATTTCAATTACTTTGGTAATGGCTACCAGTTGGGTCATTGAATTAGCGAACACTCCCCAACCCAATGAGATGATGATTAAGTTTATGGATTGGTCATTAATTAAACTGAGCATTCCTTCCAAAGGAATTTTTGATTCTACGATAGAATTTGGATCCAAAACCACCCAATATAAAAATATTTTGAAATTTGCTATACGGAGAAAATATGGGAATGAACCTAATCAAAGTATTTTAATTGGAGGACAGGGTGAAGAAATAAAAAATCAAAGTTACCTGACCCGGATTATTGATAATATGAATGAGATTTTGAAATTAGAGGAGGATAGAAAACTGGAAAGAAAAGATATTTTCACTTTTATAGGTCAGGGAAAGTATCGTTTGCGCATGATTCCTGAAAACATTCATATCGATGAAACCTTATTGAAAGAATTTATTAATTCAACTGAAAATCAAGAATATAAGTCTATTTGTAATTCCTTGTAAGCGGGTGTAGTTCCTTTCAATCCGCTATTTTTTACTATTCTTTACTGCAAGCTTTTGGCCAGGACGGATTGGCCTCTACTTTCGCCATTCCATCAAATCAACTCTTTATGACAAAACTACATCAGGAACCATCATTGGTTTTATTCGGCCATCCTAAGGGCCTTTTTTACTTGTTTTTTGCAGAATTATGGGAACGCTTTTCCTTCTACGGTATGCGATCCCTTCTTGTGCTTTATATGACCAAGCAGCTGATTTTTACCGATACCGTTTCTTTTGGTGTTTATTCGGCTTATATGTCATTGGTTTATTTAAGTCCGATAATAGGTGGTATGGTAGCGGAAAAAATATTGGGTTATCGTAAGTCTATCTGGCTGGGAGGACTATTTATGACCCTCGGGCATTTTTTATTGAGTTTTGAAAATCCGTTGTGTTTTTACACATCCCTTTCATTATTAATTATAGGTTGTGGTTTTTTTAAACCTACGATCTCTTCTTTGGTTGGGGCTTTATACGAGAAAGAAGACATCCGGCGGGATGCAGGGTTTACTATTTTTTACATGGGTATTAATGTTGGATCCTCTACAGCCCCTTTACTTTGCGCCTGGGTAGCTGTTACTTTCGGATGGCATTATGGATTTGTACTGGCCGGGATAGGGATGCTGGCAGGCTTGCTTTTTTTCTACAGGGGAATAAAAGATAATGTTTTTGGAAACCTTGGTTTAGCACCGGTAAAGGAAATAGATTCAAAAACAACACCTGTTCCGCTACAGGATAAACGCATCCTATTCTTTTCCATGCTGGCCATTCCGGTGTTTGCCCTGCTAATATATTTTCATGCCTATCAAACCTATGTGGTATGGATAGCTACGGTAATCATATTTTTTATGTTGTATAATATCTACAGAAAAGTAGAGGCTGTTGAAAAAAGGCGATTGACAGTTATTGTTTATTTTACAATACTGTACACCATTTTTTCTGCGGTGTTTGAACAGGGTGGCAGTTCTCTTACCCTTTATGCCGACCGCAACGTGAACCTTGTGGGTATTAATGCTGCACAAACCAACAGTATAAATGGATTTTTCATTGTGTTGTTAGCTATTCCGCTCTCTTTGTTGTGGACATTTCTGGAAAGGAAAAAGAAAAATCCGGCCTCACCGGTTAAGTTTGGTATAGGCATTTTATTGCTGGGTTTCGGGTTTATTGTTTTTGCGCTATCGGCTAAGTATATGGACGAAGAGGCCAAAACACCAATGTTTTTTCTGGTGATGGGTTACCTCATTCAAACCATTGGTGAATTATTTTTATCTCCGGCAGGCCTTTCAAAAATGACAGAACTGTCACCTAAAAAATATGTGTCTTTTATTTTTGGTGTTTGGTTTTTAGGGGCTTTTTATGGACAATTTTTAGCAGGTAAAATAGCCAGCCTCACCAGTGTAACGCCAGGAGAAAATCCTTTTTCGCAAGGCCTGGCCGGAGACATTGTCTGGATCATAACAGGCTTGAGCCCGGCTAATCATGAGCTTGTTGGGCATCAGTTACAGCAATTATACGCATACGTTTCTGTTTATGCTGTATTTGGTGTGGTAACGTTAGGTATTGGTGTGTTGGCACTTGTACTGGCTCCGGTAATTAAGAAAAGAATGGGAGGTATTCATTGAAAAGTAATGTATAATTAATGCGTAATTTTATGTCAAATATCTGGATCAAAAAATCTATTGACCAACTTAAGAAAGAGTCATTAATAGGAGAGAAAAACCTGAAAAGAACAATTGGTACTACTGGACTCATTGCACTGGGTATTGGTGCAATTATTGGAGCCGGACTTTTTACCAGTACACCTGAAGCCGTGGCCCATAATACAGGCCCGGCGGTAACCATTAGTTTTATTATAGCCGGAATAGGTTGTGTACTTGCCGGTTTATGCTATGCGGAATTTGCTTCAATGATTCCAATAGCAGGAAGTGCTTATACCTATTCTTACGCAACTATGGGCGAATTTATTGCATGGATTATTGGATGGGATCTGGTGCTTGAATATGGAGTTGCCTCAGCCAAAGTTGCCTGTGCCTGGTCGGAGTACTTAAATAAATTGCTTCAAAATTTATCAGGTTTTAGTATACCATTTGAATGGTGTCATTCACCGTTCCAATCATCCTTACGAGGGGAACAAGGTATTATGAATTTACCTGCTTTTCTGATTATTCTACTATTATCTGTTGTACTCATTAGGGGAGTAAAAGGTTCTTCGCGGGTAAATAGTATTATCGTGATCATTAAAGTAAGCATAGTATTACTTTTTATCTGCTTCGGATGGTCTTTCATTAATCCTGAGAATTATCATCCCTACCTTCCGCCAAATACAAGCCATGTAACCGGGGAATTCGGATGGACAGGTTTACTTGCCGGAGCGGGGGTAGTGTTTTTTGCTTTTATTGGGTTTGATGCAGTATCAACAGCGGCACAAGAAGCTAAAAATCCGCAGAAAGATATGCCAAAAGGCATTTTACTTTCTTTACTTATATGTGTTGTATTATATATACTTTTCGCACATGTGCTTACCGGAATTGCGAACTATAAAGAATTTAAATCTCATGGTGAGGAAGCTTCCATTGCCTATGTAATTGATACATATATGAAAGGATACGAATGGTTATCGGTTTTAGTAACAATAGCCATACTGGCAGGTTTTTCTTCTGTTATACTGGTGATGTTAATGGGGCAATCAAGGGTGTTCTTCTCCATGTCTAAAGATGGTCTTGTACCTGGCATTTTTTCAGAACTGCATCCCCAATTCCGAACCCCCTGGAAATCCAATATAATTTTTTTAATCTTCGTTGGAATTATTGCAGCCTTTGTTCCGGCCAACGTTATTTCAGATATGACAGTGATTGGAACTTTATTTGCATTTGTCTTGGTTTGCCTGGGAATTATTATTCTTCGTAAAACAGAGCCCACCTTGAAGCGACCCTTTCGGACACCTTTTGTTCCTGTTGTTCCCGTTCTGGGTATTTTAGTGTGTTTGGCTATGATGTATATTTTGGGTATAGCCAATTGGTTAAGGCTCTTTATTTGGTTGACAATAGGCATTGTTATATATTTCACTTACGGAGTAAAAAAAAGTAAGCTGCAAAATACAAATGGAAGGAAGAAAGAATAAGGCGGAAAAAAAGAGACGTCATTTTAAAGAAAAGAAAACACATACAATGCAAGAAATATGTCAATAAAAAGAAACAAAGTAACAAATAGGCTCCACCTTGTAGAATTAAAAAGTACACATGCCTCATTTATTTTAGAACTGTTAAATACGGAGGACTGGATTAAGTTTATAGGTGACAGAAATGTACGAACCCTGGAAACAGCGGAGATATACATTCAAAACATATTAAACAATAAACACGTAGACTAT
>JACCDP010583035.1_pt1 | contig 34735 bp, 45 predicted proteins | sample 7445841 | NCBI WGS metagenome assembly JACCDP01 (sample SAMN15323441, study PRJNA562643) | freshwater metagenome | isolation source: river surface water | place: USA:Blue River Watershed | collected 2017-08-17 | reverse complement strand
TGGGAACACTCTTGGGCCCTTGATTATCAACAGGACAAAGCCAAATACCTTAACAACATTTGGCGTATCATCAACTGGGAAGTTGTTGATATTCGACTACAAGGAGCATAAAATGTTAGATACAATCTTATTATTATTGGTAGGTGCATTTATTGGTTGGCATTTTCCAGAGCCTAGCTGGGCGAAGGTAATCAAAGCCAAACTATTATCAATGATCAAGAAGTAAGGAGACAGTATGGCATACTCAGAGAAAGTAATCGATCACTACGAAAACCCTCGTAATGTAGGTAGTTTCTCTAAGGATGATCCCGAGGTAGGCACCGGCATGGTTGGTGCTCCTGCCTGCGGGGACGTAATGAAACTACAGATCAAAGTAAACGAGGATGGTATTATCACCGATGCGAAGTTTAAGACATATGGTTGTGGTAGTGCTATTGCTAGTTCTAGCCTCGCTACAGAGTGGCTCAAGGGGCGCACATTGGATCAGGCTACCGCTATCAAGAACTCTGATATCGCTGAAGAACTGGCGCTACCGCCCGTTAAGATCCATTGCTCAATCCTTGCCGAAGACGCTATTAAGGCCGCGATAGAAGATTACAGAGCTAAACATGTTAACAGTAACTGAGTCAGCACAGACTAAGATTTTCGATATCTTAGCAGAAGAAAACAATCCAAAACTAAAAGTTCGGGCATTTGTCCAAGGCGGCGGATGTTCTGGATTCCAATATGGATTTACCTTAGACGAAGAACAAAATGACGATGATTTCGAAATCAACGGCATATTAGTAGATTCTATGAGTATGCAGTATATGACCGGTGCTACTATAGACTATAAGGAAGATATACACGGTAGTCAATTTGTTATAAAAAATCCCAATGCTGTTACTACCTGCGGATGCGGATCTAGTTTTTCAGTATGATAACTATAACTGAAACTGCTAAAAATAAAATAAAACAACTGCTTAAATCTAGAGGAAAAGGAGTAGGAATACGTTTAGGTGTAAAAACCACAGGCTGTTCGGGACTGGCGTATACTCTAGAATACGTAGACGAATATCTATCAGAGCCGGGCGTAACCAATTTTGCTCAAGAAGATTTTGTAGTATTAGTTGATCGAAAGTCTCTAGTATATCTAACCGGTCTTACAGTTGACTGGATTAAACATGGTCTCAATGAAGGGTTCGAATTTATCAATCCTAACGAACGAGATCGCTGCGGCTGCGGTGAATCATTTAGAGTTTAAAATTTACTAACCGGTAAATCTAAACTAGCTGGCATATCCCATATCTTTTTACGCTCAACCCCCTTGCGCTGAGCGAATCTTTTGGGATCACAATCAGGACAACAATGAAAATAGTTGTCGCTTAAACGCTTTCTATCCACGTGCTTTAGATCTCTATTAAATTCCTTTCCGCAATTATCACACAAGAAGACCGCTAGGGTCTTTTTACGCTTATACGTATGAGATTGTCCTAGTTTACTAATTCTAGTATATTCGCTTTCAGTGATTATAGATTTCACAAACATCACATATTTACATTCGGCTTATAAAATTTTCCGATAAATAACTGAGCAACTGCTCATTCTAGGAAGAATTATGGCAAGAAAAGTTATTGATATAGGTTCTGTTGGTAATGACGGAACCGGTGATAGTATTAGAGACTCGTTTAGAAAAGTTAATGACAACTTTAGAGAACTCTATAGCTCGTTAGGATTAGGAGAACGATTAACTTTTATCGCTCTCGACGATACACCAACTACCTATGTTGGTCAAGAAAACGCGGTTTTAGCCGTTAACAGAACCACCGACGGACTAAAGTTTAAACAAATTGCTGCGGGAACTGGTATCGTTATCGACAATCTCACAAACGAAAGTGAAATTAGAATCAGCACACAGTTCTCCGAAATTTCAGGAGACCCTAGCCCGCAGCTGGGCGGAGATTTAAGTGCTAGATCGGGCGGTAGTCAATGGCGTATCAAAGACCTAACCACTCCAGTCAGCACCGACGAAGCTTCTAATAAAGGTTACACAGATACCAAAATATCCAAAGCTGGTGTTGATGCGATAGATCCTGCTACTGGGCTGGTAAATCCTTCATTTGGTAGAATGTCTGGACCATTGATTCTTTCTAGGAATCCAATACCAGAAGACGACACAATCTACGGCGGTCTAGTCGCTGCTACCAAAGCCTATGTTGATAATTCTTCATTCGGTTCTACAAGCAACCTTTATGTAGCTCTTTCTGGTCAAGATGACAGACCCGGTGTAAGCCCGGAATTACAAGGTCGTGCTCTTGCTTATGCTTATCGAACATTAGAAGCAGCACTAAAACGTGCTGAAGAAATACAATTAGAATCTAGACTAGAACTAGGCCCATACCAAAAATTACTAACATTTAACAACGGAGCAGGAACTTGCACGTTGACAGACATCGACAGCTCGCCAACGTCCGGCATTGGATTCGCTGCTACTGTTAAAATGAGTGTGGATACTATCACTGCTAACAACAACGGTGTTAACTATAACGTAGGGGATCGACTAACACTTAGCGGCGGAACCGTAGCGTCGGGCGGTGGTCCAGCTGTAGTCGAAGTGCTTTCTACTGCAACTACACCAGGTGCCATTGTAACTTTTAGGATCATATCAACTGGTGTTTATACAGTGCTTCCCGGAGCTACTGGAATTACAACTACCACAGACAGTGCTTTCGGAAGCGGAGCAACGTTTAACGTAACTTACAAAGTTAACTCGGTGGCTATCACAAACGGTGGTAGTGGGTATAGTTTAGTTTCTGTTAGAATTACCGGTGGTGGCGGAACAGGTGCATTCGGAACTGCGGTTGTTACAGGCGGAGTTATTTCGTCTATCGTGATCGATGATCAGGGTTCGGGATTTACAACACTACCAACTATTATCGCTGACCTTCCAAGATTCTTAATTCGAACAGATAATTATAGGACTGACTTCACTGGGGATGTTTTAACAAATACTCCGACTGCATATAGGGGTAGAGATATCCGAGAAGGACTCTATCTAAAAGGTCTTAACTCAGGAGCGTTGGCTCAGATCCTCGCTCACTCTGGTGCATTAGACAGCGGCGGAAATGAAATATTCGATGTTGATATCAAATATGGTGCTTTTGAAATCGGCGAGCCCATCATGTATGGTGATGCTGCTAGACAAACTCAAGTTACAGTTCTAGTTGAAAGCGGTATCTATGAAGAAAACTATCCATTAAGAGTTCCGCAAAATACTTCTATCGTTGGAGACGAATTTAGACGTGTTATCATAAGACCTAGACAGGGAACATCATCAAGCCCTTGGGCATTCATAAAATTCCGTAGGGACTTAGAAAATGATGGTCTAACCACTGCTGACAGATTGTTCGGATATCATTATCTACAGAACACAGCACAACCAGTCTATCCTAAAATAGACAATAAAGGTGCATATAAACTAGCAGCACAGCTTCTAACATTGAATAGAACATTCTTAGCTGAAGAAACTGTTGCATGGATTGATGATCAAATCTCCGCCGGGACTGCTCCGTTTACCACAACATTTACCTATGATAGTTTAGTCTGCAAACGAGATGCCGGACTAATCATTGACGCTATCATATTCGATCTTAAATATGGTGGTTACGGCAGAACCATTTCGGCGGCGCTAAAATATTATCAAAATGCCAGCGGTCGTATCGCAATCACAACACAGTTATCACAGACACTAGCCGCGGTAGATCGATTGAATGTTATTGCTCGACAGGTAGTCAATAACGTAACTGTAACTACAAGTCAGACCGATTTCTTTCAAGTTATCGATACAGCTTACATAGCAGAATCAGGCGCAACTGATGTTATCGATGATTTATTCCTTGCACTCAAGGATGTAATGGATGGTTCCGGTTCTGTGAACTATCCTAAAGAAAATGATCAGATGGACGTATTCCTTGCCAATGATGCAGTTCGTTGGCAGGCTATTACTGCACAAGGCCATGGCGGTTTCATGTGTATTCTCGATCCGGAAGGGCAGATTCTTGCTAAATCTCCATATGCTCAAGAATGTGCATCGTTCTCTAAGAGTATAGATGCACAGACATTTGCTGGTGGTATCTTCGTCGACGGCTTCGCTGGAAACTTAGAATTTAAGATAACCAATGTTGTAAGTTCTACAAGATTGGAAGTAACTGGATTAGATCGATATCCCCAACTACCATGTAGCTTTATCTACTTAGATACAGTATATCGAATCAACTACATCAGAGACTTTGTCTATAACAAGGATGGCTCATCAGCTACATTTGTTTTAGACGAAACCACTCAATGGCCGTATACTTTATTCGCATACGACGAATCGATCTGTAACAGAGACGTTGGATTGATCATTGATGGGTTAGGATATGACGTTGTATTCCAAACCAACTATCATGCTAGAAAGGCAGGGTCAACTTATCGTTTGGCCAATGCCGAAGTGGTTATCGACAGCCAAAAGGATCTTACAATAAGAGCAATCGAATATGCTCATACATTAGCCAAAGACACTGTTGCCGATACAACTTCTAAAAATACTGTTGATACAAGTTCTACAACTATTACTAAAATTGTTAATAGAGGTTTAGTATATTCTCCAACCTTGATAATGACTAACCCACCGGGACTATCAACTGATTTAGCCAATGCTAAAACATTATTGTTGGCTAATATTGATTTTATTAAAGACGAAGCCAACGGTTGGATCGCTGCTCAAATCGCAGGTCCTATAGCTCCATTCACGGGTTCTTTTACCTATGATTCGATCACATATGCTCGAGACTTTGGATTTGTCTGCGAGGCTGTGGCCTATGACTTAGTCTACGGTGGTAATAGTCAAACTAGAGATGCTGGTTTAAAATACTATGACGGAGTTGGATCTGCTATTACTAGTCAGATTGCCGGTCAAGAATCTCAAGTAGCAGCAGCATTAGATTATATCAAATACCTGATTAAGCAGGTAATACAAAATCTAGCACCGACATCGACATATTCAACAACACCTAGAGTCACCGGAACCGGTGCTACAGCGACAGAAGCTGCTACTGTAGAAACATTGATGTCAAATCTTGTAGCTACAGTCAGTGGGGGTGTTGGTTCTGCTCCTGCAGAAACACTTCCTAATTTAAGTTCTTATTCTTATACCTCAGCATTACTAACAGCAAGATCAGCATTACAAACTAATAAGTCAACAATACAAACACAGACTATTGGGTTTGTTAACGTTAATGCTAACCTATATGAAATACTGATGCCAGGTAATAGATCTATTCTAGGCAACGACTTTACACAGGTCAACGACATGGGCTACGGTATCTTTGCTACCAACGGCGCTCTTGTCGAAGCTGTGTCGATGTTCACATACTATTGCTACACTTCATACTATTCATTGAACGGTGCTCAGATTCGTTCTGTGGCTGGTTCAAGCGCACACGGTGTATATGCGTTAGTTGCAGAAGGCTCGGATCCGTTAGAAGTTTCGACTCCTACTACGATGTATTTCGATGTAGCTCAGAGGGTAGACTGTTACTATCCAAGTCCAAGCTATGCTAACACCACCGGCGGATTGTTTATCTATGTAACCAATTACGACTATGAACCTCTTAACAACTCAGAACTAGAAGTTGACCACGGTAACTTGATCTATAGATATCCAGTTACTTCTGTTACCACAGCTGACCTACCAACAGGTGTTGCTAGATTAAACCTAACCAGCGATACTACAGGAAACTTCGACGGATTGTATGCATCTATCGCAGACGGAACCAAGATGTCATTGAGATCTAATTCTCAAATTATTTTAACTGGAGACTTAGTTGAAGTAGCAGTTCGTCCATCTACTGGTTTAGTGTTAGAAGAATCAGATGACGTATATCGTGTTCTACAGTTTGAAGATTATAGCGATAATACCAACGAACCATATTCTGTGTTATTCACAGCAGGTTCGCCAGGTGTTATATCATTGCTTTCAACCGTAACAACTATTGCATCCAATGTTTGCACAACAAGTTCGAACCACAGATTAAGGCTAGGTGACAGGTTTATTCCAACATCTACTGCCAACGGATTAACTGCGGGAACCACATATTATATTATAGAAGTTCCAAAATATAATCAGTTTAAAGTTTCGACTTCTCCAACAGGCAGTTCTGCTACATTAACTAACGGAACCGGTCTTACTATATCCGGCCGAAGAACTCATAGATTCCAAGAAAACTTCACAGTTAGTTTTAACACCACCGGAACACTACCAACAGGCTATGCCATAGGAACTACCTATTATGTTATATCAGACGGTCTAACTAACACTGATTTTAGACTAGCTGCTTCTTCTAACGGAACTCCTATTGTTATTGGCAGTGCAGGAACAGGAACACATAGATTGTTCATGGAAGGGTTAACTAAAACTACCCTTAGAGAAAACTATAACTATATCGATTTCACATACTATCAACCAGGTGAATATGTCGCAGGTTCAACAGCGACCTGCACTATAACAATAGCTTCTCCGGCGGTAGTTACTAGACTGTCTCATGGATATGCTGCAGGTGATGTTCTTAGGTTTACTACAACAGGTGGTTTACCAACTGGTATTAGTTTGAACAAACACTACTTTGTTCTTTCGACAGGACTTACTACTGATACTTTCCAAATTTCAGAAGCGCCAGGCGGAACAGCCGTTGACACATCAGGAACACAATCCGGAACTCATACCGTAGGTAAGGTAACAGGTCGAGCAGGAGATACTAATTTTGCAGTGGTGGCTCTGAGCCCCGGGGATACTGCCAGAGCCGACGGAAGCAAATTTGTGTTCCGTGGTGAAGAATATATCGTTTCTAATTACGAAAACGAAACAGATACAGGATTACCATACGGCAGAGTTACACTTAATAGAGCTCTAGTCGATCCTATAAACGCCTATCAAAATTCACATACGATCAAGGCAGGTGTTCCTATTAGATCTGACGGTGCTGATGGTTCTCTGACTATTCGTATTTCGTTAACTCGTGTAACAGGTCACGACTTATTAGAGATCGGAACAGGTTCTTATGCAGACACTAACTATCCAAACGAAATTTATGGTCCACCGGTTAATGCTGTTAACGACGCGAATGAGGTTGAAGAACGTAGCGTAGGTCGCGTATTCTATGTAACTACCGACCAATTTGGTAACTTCAGGGTAGGACCTTACTTTAGCGTTGACCAAGGAACAGGTAGAGTATCTTTCTCAGCAGCTATCGCTCTAAGTAACCTAGACGGTATTGGTTTCAAACGTGGTGTGCCTATCTCTGAGTTCTCAACAGACTCGGGCATGACTGATAATGCCACAGACACTGTGCCTACAGAGAATGCTACTAGAACATATATCGATAGAAGATTAGGTCTATCACACAGTGGTAGTCCAATAGTCAACACTAACGTAATACCTCCAGTTAGCGGTGGCTTCATGTCCCTAGACGGTCAGTTGGGTATGAAGGGAACCATGGATCTTAACAACAATAAGATCATCAATCTTTCAAATCCAACTAATCCGCAGGATGCTGTTAACCTTAGAAGCTTGACATTTAATAACTTACAAGAATTCACAGTAACAGATGTTCAAGCAGCAGATGTTATTGCATTCACAGGCGCCGGAAACAGTGCTATCAATGCTAGAATCATTGGAGATATTTCTTTTGAATTAAGACCAGGCGTCGATAGTGCAGTAAATCAAATCGATGCTCAGATACAAGCAGGTTCTATTCTTAATACTGACGTTAATGCCGCAGCGGCTATCGATCAAAGCAAGCTGAATATGAACGCTGCTACTACCAGAGGAAACTCCACTGGTATCACGCAAGCAGATAGAGGTCTAGCAAGTTTTGACTCTAATCAGTTCGATGCAACTAGTGGTTGGATATCTGTTAAGAATAATGGAATACTAACCAGCAAAATTGAACAGATTGGAACAAAAACTGTTCTTGGTAACTCTGGTTTAAGCACAGCCAACGTAGCAGCAGTAGCATTTACTACTGTGGTCAATGACGGTGGTGCCGTTAAGAAAACACAATATAGTTCATCCGGCTTCCTAAGAAGAACAGGCGGAACAGGTGCATCAGACGGTGATTACACTGTTATCGATTCTGCAGCAGGTTCTAGTTCATCTGTTGAAGCTAGCAAACTTATCATAAGAGACAGCAACGGAGACTTCGGTGGAAGAACTGCTGACCTACAGTCGTTAAAGATTGACACTAACTTAGCTGTTGATACTGCAACTGCTGGATCAGGCGGCTACATTAGATTCTATGGTTATAACACAGCTGGTGGTATCCTAATATCAGACGGCACATTAGCCATCGATAAGAAGACCGCTTATTGGAACGATGCACATAACTTTAAAACACAGAACGGTGTTAGTGATGCTCCTATTACCTGTTCAAGTGTGCAGACAACTGCATTGACCACTGGCGGTAATACTACCTCAGGAACTATTACGGGACGATGGACTCTAACAGGAACATCACCAAACGAATCAAGATTGCAGGCAACATATTCCGCTGACTTGGCAGAATATTATGAAGGCGATAAAGAATACGAAGTAGGCACAGTTCTTGTGTTCGGCGGTGACAAAGAAGTTACCACAACAAACATCAAAGGTGATACTAGGGTAGCAGGTGTTGTTTCCAACACAGCGGCTTTCGTGATGTATGATGCTTGTCCAGGATTTAAGAATTTGGTCGCACTACAAGGGCGTGTTCCTTGTCGTGTAGCAGGAAAAATTAAGAAAGGCGATCTGTTAGTAACATCATCAATAGCTGGTGTTGCAATAGCCGCTGTAGATGTGAAGGTAGGAACTGTGGTCGGTAAGGCCTTACAAGACTACGACTCGGATCATATCGGAACAATTGAAATTGCGGTAGGGAGAACATAATGCCATTAGAACAGATAACATCAGGCTCACCACCGTTACTTTGGAGTAACGTTAATGACGCATTTACTAAAATCAATGCCAACTTTGAAACACTGGCAGCGTCTGTCAGTGGGGGCGGATCGTTAATCGATTTTGAACAGTTTGATAATAATTTAATACCGACTACATCAAATACGATTCGGTTAGGTGATGTTATCAAGCCCTGGAAACGATTGCACGTCGACAGTTACAGAGATAACTTAACTGATACCATGAACGGTCTTTGGTTAGGATCGGCACACATCAAAGGTATCGATACTAGAGTAGATCTTCCGGCAGGAACAACTGTGGATGGTAATTTAATCATCGATCCAGAAAAGACATTTTTCAAACGTGTGTCAGTGGATGATTTTAATGTTGTAGAAGCTAACGAGTTCAGCGACACTTTAAATCTTGCAGCGGGAACTGCTATGCAATTAGTAGTTGATAGTTCTGCAGAAAGAATTACCATCAACAACGTAGGCGTAACGAGCCTTATAGGCGGAACTGCGATATCAGTTAGTGCTGCCACAGGTAATATCACTGTAACAAACACCGGTGTCACAAGTTTAACAAATTCAACTTCACTACCCGGTGGTTTAACTGCCGGATCTGGAATTTCTGTGAGCGCCGCAACTGGCGGGGTTCTAATTACCAACACAGGTGTTTTACAAGTCCAACAAGGATTCGGTATCACAGTATCAACAGACCTTACCACAGGTATCGCAACAATTTCAAACTCTGCTCCAGCACAGGTTACATTTAGAAATTATGTGATTAACGGAGACACACTAAATCCGATCGTAGCTGACAGCACATCGGATACAATGTATATCAACACAGGCTACGGATTAATCACTACCAAAGACCCTGCTACAGACACAATTAATATTACCCTAAATCAAAGAATAGATATTAATGGTTCTGTGTTCGGTGACGATTCGTCGATATTAGTAGACGGTGTTAATAATTATATCTACGGTAATGTTTCAGCAACAACGCTAAGGACAAGTGAATCGAGCATCTCTCTTGGATATCGGGCTAGAGCTTCAAGCAGCACCGGATATAGCGTAGGCATTGGTTGGCAAGCAGGTTTAACTAACCAAAATGGTTATGCAATAGCTATCGGGCAACAGGCTGGAGAAACCTCACAGGGAACAAGCTCAATAGCATTTGGACCTCAAGCAGGACAAACTAGTCAAGGAAGCATTGCCGTTGCTATTGGTCAGAGCGCAGGTGAAACCAGTCAAGGTTCTTCCGGAATAGCGATTGGTTATTATGCCGGCAAGGACACTCAAGATTCGGGGGCAGTTGCCATAGGTTATACCGCAGCTCAAATTACACAAGGTCAAGCAGGTGTAGCAATTGGTTGGAGTGCTGGTCAAACCAATCAAGGGGACTATGCTATCGCCATTGGTTATAGAGCAGGTTTTACAAATCAAAATTCAAGTTCCATAGTATTAAATGCCAGCGGCGCGGCACTAGAAGCAGCAGCCGCTGGATTATATATTAATCCAATACGTTCATCCGGCAACGGCCGACCATTGATGTATGATACAGCTACCAGCGAATTATTTTCAAGCAGCGTATTAGAATTCATAGGCAGCACTATCTCAACCAGTGATTCAAGTGCTGTGCAGTTTGATGGTCCAGTTAATTTTCAAACTGCTGTTGTCGTTGACGGAAATACAACATTTAAAGACAGCTTGATTATTTCTAGCGGTGACATAACGTTCCCAGATGCAAGTAGGCAAACTGGCGCTGCGATTAGTATCACTGAATTAAAAGCGTTAGTGGCAGCGGCCTCTACCTATGCTGATTTCCAGACAGCAATAGCGGCATTATAATTGGAGCGGATAAATGGCTAAACAATCAATAAACATAGGCGCAACAGCAAACGATAGGACCGGTGATAGCCTCAGAGCCGCTTTCAACAAAGTTAATGCTAATTTTACAGAGCTATATGCAAGACCGGTTCCTTCGACAAGTCAAGGCGCATTAGGTGACGTTAAAGGAATGGTAGCTGTAGACTATAACTATTTGTATATCTGTGTAGCAGATTATGACGACAGCACAGTTATTTGGAAGCGTATTCCTTGGCCAGATGATACCTGGTAAATATTAAAGAGAGCGTAAATTATGGCTATACAGACAATTAACATAGGTAATCAAGTAAACGACGGTTTAGGTGATGACCTACGCACGGCATTTGAAAAAGTTAATGCCAATTTCTCGGAGTTGGTATCTAATGTTTTTACCACAGCATCTAACGTCGGGGACACAGGCACAGGACTTTTTAAACAAAAAGTTGGCGCTGATCTACAGTTTAAGAAATTAGTATCAGGAACTAAGATTTTAATCGACGATGCTCCAAATTCAGTTATTATCAATAACACAGCGCCCGATGCATTTACTAGGATCGACACCAATGCGGGGACAGTAAGTGCGGGAACATTCCAACAGATCACCATACAAGGTGGCGACGATATTGATGTTACAGCATTAGGATCTGTAATCACAGTCAATAATGTTATTCCAGTGACTAGCATTTTAACTACCTATGACTTCGGTCCCATAACAGGAGCATTTACAAATTCATCTCAGCTAGCACTGGCTTTTTCAAACGTTGATTTTGGAACAGTTACTACACCATCTACAGTCAATCTCGATTGCGGTAGTATTGTTTAAGGAGCAGGCTAGATGGCTATTACTTGGCTAACACCAGCAGGAAGCCTAGGAACAATCACTGAACGTGTGATTCAAAACATCACGATCTCAGCAACAACGAATACATCAAACCCTGTTACCTATTCGGTGATATCTGGTTCGTTGCCTAGAGGGCTAAGACTCAGCGGAAATAAAATCGTTGGTTCTCCTGTCGAAGTTAGAAAATACACAGAAAGTAGATTTGTTATTCGTGCATCGGATTCGGTAGACATAGAAGATCGAACATTCAGTATCTCAGTTGACGGTTCGGATATTCCTCAGTGGATAACCAGAGAAGGATTTTTAAATGTTGGCTTCGGCGATGCTTATTTTGTTTTAGACAACAGTTATGTTAATTTTGCTCTCGACGTCTATGATCCAGATTTAATTGCTGGAGAAGTTTTAAAATTTTATCTTACCCCCACAGGAGGAGAATTACCTCCAGGTCTTAGCATCAGCGAAGATGGTGTGATTTCTGGATACACTGATCCTATATTTTCAGTTGAATATAGTAATACCTATAACGGAGCCTACGATACTGGAGCATTTGACATAGCTCCCTTGGACATAGTAGAAGCTAGATCAAACGGCTTTGACAGTTACTTTTACGATACACAGACTTTCGATTATTCAGAGGGCAGCAGAGGTCCAAGGCGATTAAGCAGGATTTATACTTTCGCAGTGTCGGTTACTGATGGTATTAATACAGTAAACAGGATTTTTAAAATATATGTAGTCACTGAAGAATTCTTACAGGCTGACAACAGTATATTACAAGTTGACACAAATCTATTCCAAGCAGATGCTTCAGCGAATAGAATTCCATTATGGATCACTGAAAGCGATCTTGGTAGATACAGAGCCAACAATTACCTAACAATTTATCTTGATGTATATGATCCACCGAGTCTATCAGGCACGATTACTTACATCAAACTTCCAACGAATCCAGATAACACTGCTAGCGAGTTTCCTCCTGGACTTGAACTAGATTCAGTCACTGGCGAGATCGCGGGTAGGGTTCCTTATCAGGCAAGGATTTCGGAAAGTTACAAGTTTACCATGTTGGCAGTAAACTTTCCTTCGCAGTTGGCCAACGTCGAATACGTTTGGAGAAGCGGTTGGAACTCTACTGCTAACTTTTTTGTCAACGATGCGATCAGCTATCTAAATGAAATCTATATCTGTGTAGTAGCCAATAGAAATAAAATACCAGATGAGAATCCAGAATTTTGGACCAAAGGAACTACCAGCGCAGCCAAAACTTTCACTGTAGAAATCATAGGCGAAATTGAAAGTGCTGTCAATTGGATAACTCCTAGCGATCGTGGAACTATCAAACCCAATCAACCCAGCACATTATATGTAGAAGCAGAAAGTCTACTCTATGGAGGAAAGGTTGTTTATGAATTTGTTTCTGGTAAATTACCTCCAGGATTAGAGTTATTGCCAACAGGACTTATCGAAGGTAAAGTAAAGCAGTTTGCAGATTCGTCAGGCCTGGGCCTAACAAGATTCTTCGATCATGATTCAAGTTTAGTGGACTCAACAGGATCTAGATCGTTTAATACTTCTTTCGACGGTGCTACTACTTCATTCGATAAAGTTTATACATTTACTGTAAAAGCTAGAGACTCTGCTAACTTTGCAGAATCATTAAAAACTTTTACAATTACTGTAATAGCCGACAACACAAAAACATACGCTAACCTCTATGTAAAGTCTTTACAGAACAAAAATAAGAGATTAGAATGGTATAATTTTATCACCGACGTAACTATCTTTATTCCAGATGACATATATCGATATGGTGATGGCAATTACGGAATCCAGACAGATTTGAAGATGTTGGTATTTGCTGGTATAGAAAGCACTGAAGCTGTAACATATGTCCAAGCTATGAGCAGAAACCACTATCGTAAAAGGTTATTGTTCGGTAATGTTGTTTCTGCCAAAGCCAAAGATCCGCTGACTCAAGAAACAGTCTATGAAGTAATATATGTTGAGGTTGTAGATCCTTATGAAAAGAACGGAGTTAGTATTGTTGACACTGTTGAATTATCAAATAGCATCAATAGCAAGGTGTTGGTCAGCTATGATGCTATAAAAGTCAGCAGCGACATACCGCTGGTCAGTGATAGAGATCATCAGCGCATCTTCCCTAACAGTATTAAAAACATGAGAAAAAGAATACGCAGTGTAGGAGATAGAGATAGAGAATTCTTGCCTCTCTGGATGAGAAGTATACAAGATACTGCCACATCCGAAAAGGGATTCGTCAAAGCTCTGACACTTTGTTATGCTAAACCCGGAAGATCCGATTCTATAATAGCTCGAATTAAAGCTTCTGGATTTGATTTTAAAACTATCGATTTTGAAGCAGATCGATATATAATAGATATTTTAGACGGAGAAATAGAGGATAAATACCTTGCGTTTCCGCAACGTGGAGAAAAATTACCGTGACCAGCAATATTAACTATTTGAGCATTAATGAAAACTTCCCTGTAGCAGGCGAAGATAACGACACACAGGTTTTCCGTGACAATTTTGATACTATCAAAACCAGTCTAAGAAATGCCAAAGACGAGATCACCGATCTCCAGACCAATACTGCCAAAACAAATCTAGACAACGATTTTGGCCTAAATAAGATCAGTAATGCTCTATTACAAAATAATAGACAACAAAAATGGAATGGAGGCTCTGTAACAGCATCTCCTACAACTATTGATTTCGAACAAGGTTCTTATCAAATCTATACTGTTGGCGCAAACGTAACATTTGATTTTCTAAATTTTCCAGGAGATCCTATTTTTACAGCAGAAGCAACTCCTATCGGAATGGGCAAGGTAACTTTGGAACTTTACAGTGACGGTTCTTCAAGAACTGCTAGTTTTTCTACTTCTGGCGGAACTGTTATTAAGTCAAATGGTTTTCCAGGATATGCGTCCGGAACGCCAGTTTTGACCTTGACATCAGCTACGAATCCTGTTATCATTGAAGTGTGGCGACACAGTCAAGAGATAATTTTTATGAGATACGTAGGACAATTCAGCTAATGTTCCATCCATTAGAAGGTGATCTATCAGGATTAAAAGACGCTGAGATCGAACAGCGTCTTTTAGAATTGAACAGAAAATACTTTCAAGCATACCGTCTGGGCAAGCCAGAACTGTTGACACAACTCGCTACATTTGTTACAATATATAAAGACGAACTTCAAAAACGCCATGCGGCGAAAATGAAGGGAGAATTAGATGGCGATTTGGATCAACTGATTAATGTGGACTAACTACAATACCGAAGAAGAATTAATACAGGGCATAATAAATCACGGCCCTGATATCCTTTCATATTGTCAAACCAAAGACGATATATCTAGATACCTAGATAGATTAAATCAAGAAAGATTAAACTATCCACGACCCAAGAATCAAATCGATCCAGCTAACTGGTTCATACCAGACGAATATAAAAACATGGATATCGAAGGATTTTTAGTTGATCAATGTCCGAAAGAAAATCACGATCGGCTAATCAAAGAATTAGAACTATTTCGTAAGAATCAAATGATTCCTGTGTTAAGGACTATGAAATATATAGTAGACACGCTGAGAAAAAACAATGTAGTTTGGGGTGTAGGTCGAGGATCTAGCGTAGCCAGTTATACGCTCTTTTTAATAGGGGTCCATAAGATCGACAGTGTTAAATATAAGCTACCAATAGAAGAATTCTTTAAGGAGGCATAATATGTCAAAAAGAAGAAGTCCTAAAAGTATAGCAAAAAGAAACGCTAAACGAATTTTAGAAGGCAGAAAGCCGAGGAGATAAAAATGGGTAAAGTATATACCAGTATCAGAGGTAAAGAGATAGATATGGAAAAACTGTCTCTTAAAAACGAAACATTGCCAGCAGTGGGAAATTTAAAAGTAAATGCCAGGGGCGATGAATTAGGGGCTGGCGGTCAGATCGTTAGAACTAGAGAGCAGATCCTGCAAGATTATTATAAAAATAATCCAAGGGCTATTCAAGAAGAAATCGTAACGAGAAAGAAGTAATATGAATTTATTACCACATCAAATTAAAATACGTGCCCTACACGATGATGTAATCATCACAGAAATGAATTTCGATGAAATTAAAACATCTAGCGGTATCGTCCTTAGAAGCGACAATGGTAAATCGCATGGTGTTAGGCCTCGCTGGGGTAAAGTATATGCCATCGGTCCAGATCAGACAGATGTAAAGATCGGACAATGGATTCTAGTTGAGCATGGTCGCTGGACTAGAGGAATTAAAATTGATGACGGCGATGGTGAAAAAGTAATTCAAAAAGTAGATGTTAATTGCATTATGGCAGTTAGTGATCAAGCACCGTCTTTCGAAGATGATTTTATTCCAAACAGTATCTAATGGGTTTTAAAAAGAACTGGGACGTGTCAGATATCGCGAGCCAAATACACTCACTGGCTCGCGAATGTTCCTCAATGTATAATGATGGATTCACATCATTCGAGTGTAAAAAAGATCTATATCAACTTAAACAAATCGTCGACAATGCTCTTTCCGAGGCACCAGACTTTGGAGAATTGGAGCAAGACTGGTTGACAGAACAAGAACAAAAGCGTATCATTAAGATATTAAAGTCTTAAGGAGATACGAATGACTAACCCGTTTCGCGATCAAGCGAAGTTTATGACCGCCAGTGATCAAACTGTTGGCGAGCTCAATGAATCCCAATACAAACTATATCTCGACCTTATGGAAGAGGAATGGAAAGAACTACAGGTTGCACTAGCGAATGGCGATCGTGTAGAGCAACTAGATGCACTGTTAGACTTTATTGTTGTTACCATTGGTGCAGTCCATAGTGGCGGATTTGACGGCGAAGGCGGTTGGCGAGAAGTTATTGGCACTAACCTTGCCAAGATTGATAAAGAAACCGGCAAGGTTCGCAAGCGTGAAGATGGCAAGGTATTGAAGCCAATCGGTTGGGTTCCTCCTAATTTAACTCCATTTGTAAAATGAAAATCGGATTCACTTGTTCAACATTTGACCTGTTTCATGCAGGTCACATTATGATGCTCAAAGAAGCAAAGACACAGTGCGATCATTTGATCGTAGGATTACAAACTGACCCTACCATCGATCGGCCTGGAATTAAAAACAAGCCCGTTCAAAGTGTGTTTGAAAGATATGAACAACTAAAGGCCTGTAAATATGTCGACGAAATCTTAGTCTACGAAACAGAAGACGATCTTGTAAACATCTTGCTTTCTTATCCTATTAATGTTAGAATACTAGGACAAGAATACGAACACGAGGAGTTTACAGGTCGATATGAATGCATGAATCGTGGCATTGAATTTTATTTCAACAAACGCGAACACAATTTTTCAACCAGCGAATTACGACAACGTGTAATAGCTGCTGAAATCAATAAAGGTTTAAAAAATGCAGGATGATTATTATCACGAGCCACCAGAACCTTGCTATATAATCGAAGGCGAGTGGGCCAAAGACACAGAGGAAGAAAATGAAAGAACTATGGGTAGAGAAATACCGTCCAAAAACAATTGATGGTTATGTTTTTAGAGACGCACATCAAAAGAAGCAGGTAGAAACTTGGATTAAAGATCGAAGTATACCTCATCTGTTACTCAGCGGAAGTGCTGGTATTGGTAAGACGACTCTAGCAAAAATCCTGATCAGTGAGCTAGGCATCGAAGACTATGATGTATTAGAGATCAACGCATCGAGAACTAACTCCGTTGATGATGTTCGAGATAAGATTACTAACTTTGTTCAAATGATTCCGTTTGGACCTTTTAAGGTAGTGTTACTAGATGAAGCAGATTACTTGTCGCCTAACGCACAGGCCGCTCTACGTGGTGTTATGGAAGAATATCATGCAACCGCTAGATTTATTCTTACTTGCAATTATCCTAACAGGATTATTCCTGCCATCCATTCTAGATGTCAAGGATTTCATGTTGAACGGACTGATATCACTGAGTTTACTGCTCGTGTCGCTACTGTTCTGGTCGAGGAAGCTATAGACTTTGATCTTGACACACTAGACAGTTATGTTAAGGTAGCCTATCCAGACCTTCGTAAATGCATCCAACTTGTTCAGCAGAACAGTCAAGATAGTAAACTTAACCCCCCTAATCAAGGAGATTCGGGTGCCGCTGATTGGAAGTTTGATATGATCGAACTTTTCAAGGCTGGTAAAATTACCGAAGCTCGAAAAATGCTCTGTGGCAAATTACGTGCAGAGGAAATGGAAGAAGTCTTTAGTTGGCTATATAACAACTTAGAGATTTTTGGTTCAGATGAAAACCAAGAAAAGGCTATCATGATTATCAAACAAGGTCTAGTAGATCATACATTAATCATCGATCCAGAAATCAATCTTGCATCTACACTGGTAAGACTTTCAAAATTAGTATGAAAGAAAAATTTAAACTAGCCTATATGAAAGCTGCGGAAACATTCGCAGAGCTTAGTCATGCACAAAGATTGCATGTAGGTGCTATTGTTGTCAAAGACGATAGAATCATCAGTATTGGTTACAACGGTATGCCTGCCGGTTGGGATAACAACTGCGAAGATATCGAGTGGATGGGAGATGCGGGCGGATGGCTGAGTCCGGACGAAATAGAAGAACAGTGGCCTTTCGAGGGCGAGATGGTTCAATATTATAGCGACGAAACTTGTCACAGTCGTAATAATCGCTACCGGCTTAAAACTAAACCTGAAGTATTGCATGCCGAAACAAACGCTATATCTAAGTTAGCAAAAAGCACAGAATCAGGCAACGGCGCTGCCATGTTCATCACTCACAGTCCTTGTCTTGACTGTGCCAAACTCATTTATCAGTCCGGTATCAACAGTGTGTTCTACCGCAATAGTTATCGCAGTGAGGACGGAATTAAATTTTTAGAAAAGTCCGGAGTAACTGTAGAACAAATATAAAGGGCTCCGAAGAGCCCTTTTTTTACGAGTCTTTGTAAATCGCTAGTATCTCCTTTACAGCTTCGTGTCTTTCAACATCACCTACAGTGAAGTGGCAGACATCTACATAACGATTATTCTTAAAGTCTTTAAAGAGTCCTAAGAACTCTAACAGACCATTGTTGCTAGGACGATCAGCTTGTTGTAGGTCCCCCGTGACTACCATTTTGCTTTTCTGTCCTAAACGTGTTAGTAACATTTTCATCTGTGACGGTGTGGCATTTTGCATTTCATCTGCAATAACTACAGCGTTTTTAAATGTGCGGCCTCTCATATATGCTAAAGGGCTAACTTCAATCACCCCCTCTGTTATCATGTTTGTAATTTCTCTAGCATTATAGTTTTCTGAAAACACATCCATTATTGGCTTCGTCCACGGTTCCATTTTTTGGTTCAAATCCCCAGGTAAAAAGCCATGCTGTTCATCTACACTTACAGCAGGTCGTGTAATAATAATCTTATCGATATCCCCATACTTTAACTGATCGATAGCCCACTGCACGGCCAACATTGTTTTACCGGTGCCCGCAGGCCCGATGGCAAAAACTATCATTTTGTTGGGATCGTTGAGTTTAAGTAGGTAACTTTCTTGGCTAAGATTCTTAGGATATATCTGGACTCGCTTGCGCTTTTCTTCCAGGCGTTGATGGATATTTATTACGTTAGGTTGCGAAACTGCTGCTTGTTGCGTTTTTCTACGCTTCATATAAGGTTAGCCCTCCTTTACAAGTGTTAGGCACGGACCTTTTAACCGTTGTGCCCGTGTCCGAACACAAAAGTATTTAATGTCAGATGCAAAATAATATATGTTATGTTTAAAAAATCGCGATAAATACAAATGGGAGAAGTTATGGCAGACATTAAAGATATCATACAAAATATAGAACATATCTACGGTTCTAACAACAGCCTGAGCTTGCTTAAAGATTTCGAGCGTGTTATCGATGAGTTAGATGTTTATGTATTCGATAACTGGATCGACGGTGAGCTAGTTTCAGGCCCTAAAGAATCACGATATTTCGTAGAATGCACATTTATGTGGCCTCAGGAAAAAATGCCTGAGCCTAAGGGAGGACTTAGACTGATAGATTACGGTTGTAAGGTCCAGGTCGCCGAAGCAAAACTATCTAAAGTAAGAAAAATTAAATCTCCGGAAGATATCCGCCCAGGAACACGAAAAGGAAAAATAGACCTAGTTCCAGTATGGATGGTCAAGATCGCTATGCCTAAAAAGTTGATGACTGACATTAACAGAGGCTACACAGAATTAGATAAAAACAAAGTTGAAGATATTATCAATGTTAGTGGATCTGTAAACGCTAGCATAGAACCAGCTGATCAACAAGCACAGGAAATGGCAAATGCAGAACAACCAGCAGCTTAATGAAGGACTGAGATCGATGGATCTCGTTGAATTAGTCCATAAAAAAATTGAAATTGATACCTTTAGATCTAAGATGGGCGAAGATCGCGATGTCTGCGTTTTAAGTTTTCAAGTTAAAGATCGTAGTCCTGCTAAAGACCTAATGGAGTTTATCGAAAAAGGATATCCGTTTGTGCTAGATGCCGATGTTAGCTCGGGAGAAAACACCAACGGCGAATATGCTGTGTTCGTTGAATTATCAAGAACTCCTAAGCTATTAGAACAGATAAAAGATCTAATATACGGTGTAAAAAAATTAACAGGTATCGAAGATTTTAAATTCAAATATCACAAAGAAAACTCCGAACACGATCTTGCAGAAGATATCATTAAGCAAGTAGTGCCAATGACTCCGGGTGATTACGACGGATTGATGAACAAAATTAGAACCGAATCTGTTAAAAAGTTTTTTAATAAGACCCTAATGGACGATCTTACCATAGACGGTGATGTTATTACTATCCACAAGCCGTTTGATAAAAAAATACAACTACGCTGGCTCAACGAAAACGATCCGCAAGCGATCGTCGAAGATGCGCCTACCATAGACGATGCTGCATCTGCCGAAACCTTTTGGCTTACTAAGGTTTTAGGAGATTATGACATAAGTAAGTTTGGAGACAAATTATTGTTTACCAATGGCGAACGTGCCATGTTATTGCAAAGGATATAATATGAGCTTTACATTTGATTTCAAAAAAGAACAACTAAAAGAAATGATTCCAAAAAATCCATACGTGGATCAATGGTATCACGCTATTTCTGAAATACTCCCAGAATACGAAATCAACACACCACAACGTGTAGCAGCCTTCTTGGCACAGTGTGCTCACGAAAGTGGCGGATTTGTTTTCTTAAAAGAAAATCTAAATTATAAAGCTGCTAGTCTACGTAAAGTTTTTGGCAAGTATTTTCCTACAGACGAACTGGCAGCGGCTTATGCTAATAAGCCACAGATGATTGCTAACAGAGTTTATGCGAATCGCATGGGCAACGGTCCAGAAGAAAGCGGTGATGGTTGGAGATACTGCGGACGTGGGCTAATTCAATTAACTGGTAAGGACAATTACACTTTCTTTGCTGCATCTCTAGAAATTCCTTTAGAGGAAGCCTCGGAATATTTAGAAACATTTGAAGGCGCTGTGCAGTCAGCCTGTTTCTTCTGGGAGCAGAATAATCTAAATCAATGGGCAGACAAGGGTGATATTCTAACATTGACCAAACGTATTAACGGTGGCACCATCGGACTCGAAGATAGAATTAAACATTACAATCACGCACTACACATTTTCGGAGTAGCTTGATATGTGGATGTTAGCATTTATACCAGATAGTTTTCTTATCTATGTTATCAATGCTATTTTAATCGCAGGTGCGATTGGTTCTTTCTTATTCTTTTTTGTATTGCACAGAATCCTGCGCTGGTTTCCAGCACTTTCTCCCTATTACCTCATTTTACAGGTTATCAGCGCAGTCTTATTAGTGATCGGTATCTATCTCAAGGGTGGTTACGGAGTTGAGATGGAGTGGCGAGCAAAGGTAGTCGAACTTGAAGAAAAGGTTCGTGTTGCTGAAGAAAAAGGTAAGCAGGTTAACACAGTTATAAAAAAAGTCTATATAGACAAAGTTAAAACTGTAAAAGATACACAGATTGTAATACAAGAAAAAATCAAAGAAGTAGAAAAAATAATAGACAAAGACTGCAAAGTTCCGGAAGTGGCGGTTGATATACACAATGATGCTGCTAAGAATCGTAAACCGGGGGATGCTAAATGAAACGTATCCTCCTAGTAATTCCAGTATTGTTATTAACTGGTTGTTTGACTACAACACCAGTTAAAAGAAATTTTCCGGAAGCTATTCCAGAAATAATGCAGGCTTGTCCTGAATTGAAAGAAGCAGCAAAGGAAACACAAGAATTAAGCAAATTGCTTGATGTAGTGGTAGTAAATTACAGCACCTACTATGAATGTCGAGTTAAAGTAGATGCATGGATTAAATGGTATAATGACCAGAAAGAAAACTTTGATAGTGTGAAGTAATTTTTTAAAGGAGCGACTAGAATGGCAACAGCAGAAGAATATGCAAAAATGAGTGCGGCAGAAAAAAAGAAAGAAGACTGGATGAATACTAAATGGCGTCCAATGATGGGTTGGTCTTATATGTTAACTTGTATTGCCGACTTTGTTTTATTCCCGATACTATGGTCAATGATCCAAATGATCGGGGAAGGTAAAGTTGAAATGCAATGGCAACCAATCACTTTACAAGGTGCAGGACTATATCATATCGCCATGGGTGCAGTGTTGGGTATTGCAGCATTTGGACGCACACAGGAAAAGTTAAACGATAAAGCCGGTTCAACAATTCCTTCTACACCGGCAGCATTTAGTCCTGCGCCGGCAGCACCAAGCAGTTTCTCAGCACCAAGCAGTTTCTCAGCACCAAGCACCCCAAGTAGCTTTGGCGGTGGTAGCTTTGGAAGCGCACCTAAGCCAGCGGCAGCGATGAGCAGCACAGGTAAGCCAATGCCGGTTCAGCCTGATCAACCCGAACTATAAAGGAAAAATTATGAAATCAACAGTATTAGCATTAGTGTTAACAGCAGCATTTTCTATGCCTGCAATGGCTATAGACAAAAAAGACGATGCACCAAAAACCAAACAGGTATGTGTAGATGTTATGAAAAACGGTAAAGCCGTTATTGATCCAAAAACCAAAAAGCCAAAACAAAACTGTAAAACAGTTAAAATTCGTGAAAAGCACGAAGGCACTAAGGTTCCTGAAAAGAAAAAATAATTTACTGAGCGAATAACAAAGTAAATAAAAGGACTGCTTGACACAGTCCTTTTTTTATTATACAATTATACTATGGATTATTACTCTACACTAGGATTAAAACGAGGTGCTACCGACGCCGAAATTAAAAAGGCGTATCGTAGCTTGGCTATGAAGCATCATCCCGATAGAGGTGGAGATGAGAAAAAATTTAAAGAAATTTCGCAGGCATATGAAGCTCTTTCTGATCCAGAAAAGAAAAGAATAATCGACTTAGGCGGTGATCCTTTCGCCCAGCCCGGTGCTGGAAACTTTAATCAAGGCCCTTTTGAGTTTCATTTCGGCACAGGCGATTTAAACGATTTATTTGGAAATTTCGGTTTTGGTTTTGGTCAACGACCGATGCAACGAAACAAAACCTTAAATGTTAACATCGAAATTACTCTAGAAGATGTGCTAAACGGAAAAAATATAGATGCTGAAATCGGCCTGCCGGGCGGCTCTAAAAAAATGATCAGTATCTCTATTCCGCCAGGAGTTGAAAATGGACAACACATTAGATACGAGGGCATGGGAGATAATTCTATTAAAAATCTGCGGCCTGGAGATTTAATAGTTAATGTCATAGTTCGTCCTCATCCTATCTTTAGAAGAACCGGCTCAGACCTAACTACAGATCAAACAATTTCGGTCTGGGATGCTATGCTAGGAACTACATTATCGATAACCACTTTAGATAGCAAACAATTAGACATAACGGTTCCACCGGGCACACAACCAGAAACTGTATTGAGCTGTAACGGCTACGGACTTCCTCACATAAGATCTAGGCACAGAGGAAACCTGTTAGTGAAATTAAAGGTCTCGATTCCAAAGAATCTGTCTACAGAAACAATATCAAAAATAAAGGACGTAAAAGATGGAATTTAAATTAGGTCCTCATGAAAGTCTAGTGCAGGTCAGCACACCTTGGGAATTTGGTGTAGACGGCGATGCCAAAGCGTTAGAAAAATCAATGATTGATTTCATGATCGAAAACAAAGGCATAGGGTTGGCTGCTAATCAAATAGGAATATCGAAAAGAGTATTCGTGATGGGTAGCAATAATATCGAAGGATTCCCTACACCATTCGCATTGTTCAATCCTGTGATAAAAGAAGCCAGTTCAGAATTGGTATTAGATGAAGAAGGTTGTTTAAGTTACCCAGGCCTTTATCTAAAAGTCAAAAGACCGTCTTGGATACTGGCAGAATATCAGGATAGTGAGGGAAACACACACGAAATTAAAGTGGACGGTTATATTAGTAAGTGTTTCCAGCACGAATTAGATCATCTAAACGGAGTCTGTTTTGTTGACAGGGTCAGTCAGATGAAGTTACAATTAGCTATGAAAAAAATTAGGAAGAACAAATAATGATTGAACCTAGCTCTCAACTACAAGCAATTTTTGAATTTTCAGTTGAAACTGCAAAGAAACTAAGACACGAGTATATCACTATCGAACATATCGTCTACGGAATCGTATGCGAACAAGAATCGTTTGATATGATTAAAGCATTCGGTGCTGACGCTGATTTCATTAAAACAAACTTAGAACATTTCTTAAAAAATAACTTAAACGACATTGTTAGTTTAGGTCAAGGATCAGTTAAACCTAGAAAAACAAATTCAGTAGAGCGTGTATTAAATCGTTGCTTTACGCAGGTGCTATTTGGCGGAAGACAACGCATGGAAGTTGCCGATGTGGTCATCAGCATTCTGTCAGAAAAGAATAGTTTCGGTTATTACTTCTTAACCAAGGGCGGTGTAACCAAGGAAAAATTTGTAAAATATTTCCAGGAAAATCTAGTGATCGAAGAAGATGAAAGCGAAGAACCGCAAGGTCGTATAGTTAATACATCTCAGTTAGACAAAATCCTCAATCAATTCTGCACTAACCTAAGCCTAAAAGCAAAACAAAGATTGATTGACCCTGTTATTGGAAGAGATAACGAAATTGAAGAAATACAACTAGTATTAGCTCGTAGAAATAAAGCCAACGTGCTTATGGTCGGCGATCCCGGTGTAGGTAAGACTGCTATCGCAGAAGGTCTTGCCCGTAAGATTCATGAGAAGAAAGTTCCTAAGTTTATCCAGGATCATCAGGTTTATACTTTAGATATCTCAGCATTGCTAGCTGGTAGTAAGTATCGCGGAGACTTTGAAGAACGAGTCAAAGCTGTGCTAACAGCGTTGGAAAGAAAAGGCAAAATTATTCTTTTCATCGACGAAGCACACATGATGCAAGGTGCCGGAGCTGCCAATCAATCAAGTAACGATATGAGCAATATGCTCAAGCCTATCCTTACTAAGGGTGTGATCAAACTTATCGCATCGACCACATGGGAAGAATATCGCAAGCACTTTGAAAAGGATCGTGCGTTAATGCGTCGATTCCAACGTGTAACCGTTGACGAACCGACACCAGAGATGTCTGTTAAGATTCTTAAAGGTGTTAAGAAGTATTACGAAAAACATCACAATGTAAGAATTACCGATGCCGCTATCGATCAAGCGGTCAAACTATCTGTAAAATACATGAGTGATAAAAAACTTCCAGATAAAGCTATCGATATTTTAGACTGTGCCTGTGCAAGATATAAACTCAAAGACGACGAAGCCATGGAAGGTGTAGAACAAATAGTTGACCTTGAACAAGTTACTTACGAATTAAGTAAAATGATCAATATGCCTCTAGAAACTGTGGCGCAAAAAGAAAGTAAAAATCTTTCGACCTTAGAAAACAACATGAAAAATGTAGTCTACGGTCAAGATAAGGCTGTTGAAAATTTACTAGATAAAATCTTTGTAGCACAGGCTGGAATGAAATCACCTAATAAACCCATCGGCAGCTTCTTGTTTTTGGGTCCTACAGGTTGCGGTAAGACTGAAACTGCTAAACAACTTGCAGACAAAATGGGTATGCAGTTGATCCGCTTTGACATGGGCGAATATCAAGAAAAGCACAGTGTGGCTAGGTTGATCGGTGCTCCTCCGGGCTATGTTGGTTACGAGGATAACGCAGGTATGCTGATTACTAAACTGCAAGAACATCCTAACAGTATTTTGTTGTTAGATGAGATCGAAAAAGCACATCCAGATGTTTCTAATATTCTTCTAGCGTTTATGGATAACGGATTTGTTACTGGTAGTAACGGTAAGGTTGCCGACGGTCGCAACACTATCCTTATCATGACATCGAACCTAGGCGCTGCTGACAATGAACGAAACACCATCGGCTTTGGTGAGCTAGAGCGCAATGGCGAAGACGATAAAGCAATCAAGAAATTCTTTGCTCCGGAATTCCGTAACAGACTTGATGGCGTTATTAAATTCAATAAACTAGATTCTACAGTTGTTGAACAGATCGTTAAGAAATTTGTTAATGAGCTTAATTCACAGCTCAAAGATAAAGGCATCGAAATTAATTTAGATGCCTCTGCTGCAAAATGGTTAGCGGATAAAGGCTACGATAAGAAAATGGGTGCTAGACCATTGGCTCGGTTAATTGATAATAAATTGAAAACTCCTCTAAGTCGAAGAGTATTATTCGGAGACTTGATCAACGGAGGAATGGTCAAAGTTTCAGCAGACAACGACGATCTTCAGTTCACTGTTTCGGAAATGCCAAAGCCATTGACCAAGGAAGAAAGAAAAGCCATTAAGGCTAAAAAATCTCTAGAACAATCCGATGAAACAATTCAAAGCTAAACAAACTACCAGAAAATTTTATAATAAATGGTCTTATAAAGTTTCTTTGGATATCAAAGGAGCAGGCATCTTTCGGAATATCCAGTTGGCCGATGTTGATAGTTATTGCCTTAGATGTAACGAACACACTAACTATCGACATTCTTTAGAAACTACAGTTTATCACAACAAAGAACAGATTTCAGAGTTGGCTAACTTCCTGTTAGCATACGATCAAAGCACATGGGCCAAAAGAATAGAAAATTCTAGCATAGATTTATATACTAACGATCAAGACTTTTATACAGAGATTTCTGAAAAATTTAAAGATTTCGTTAATCTTAGATTTGAACCAGGAACCGATGCAGATATTCTAGACAACCCGCAGGTTATCATAGGCAAAAAATTGCCTCATAACAAATATAATTTTAGGGTGTATCTTCTTCCTCATAAAATGAACGGTGATAAAGAAGAAAAAGAAAAGTTTATTAACTGGATGAGAAATCAAGTTCCGAGGATAAGGCTTACTGATTCAGTGGTTGCATGGTTTATGCATACTGACTGGAATTGGGATCGTCGATATATCTTAGTAGAAGACGAGCCCACTCTGCTGATGTTAAAATTGCGAAATTCGCCAGTGGTAGGCCGTGTATATAATTACGTTATCTCCGATAAATAAGAGATGTCCACTGAAAACAAAGAATTACTATCCGATATTTCCGAAATAACTTCGGAATTTTCCTACGGTTCTAAAAACAAAGCAGCCGGTTACAATAAGTTCAATGACGGGTTACATACTGTTGTTTATGAATTCGATGCATTTGTAGGAGTTGTTAAGATTCAAGGAACACTAGAATTAGAACCAGGCGAATCAGACTGGGTGGATGTTTACGGAACTACCGTAACTGTCGAGGATAGCACACCGCTTATAGCTAACGAATCTGTTAATTTCACTGGCAGATTCTTATGGATTCGTGCCGCTTATCGACTAGATCAAGGCACAATCGTCAAAATCCGTTATAATTACTAACCTGTAGAGTTCGATAAATATAGTATTGCTCCACGAGGAATACTATGAGAGACCTTTTATCAAAACTAGACTCTATTGTCAACGAAACATCCCTTAAAAACCCTGCAGATCTAGATGCCAAGCGTAAAGCCCTTGATGATCTAGAATCCGATCCTGTAGCATCGAAAGATCCAGAAATTTCAGCAGCGATCACTCAACGCAGATCAGATCTAGAAAAAGAAGCCAAAGCTAAAGGCTTTTCAGAATCTTTTGAAATAGGCGATGCATTTGGCATTAGCTTTTCAGAAGATCATGAAATCGCCACAGAAATTGTTGGTTTCTTAGAAGATGGTATCGTTATAGAACTAGACGATATAGCCCTTGAGATGTTGACCAATGAAGGTTTAACATTCTTAGAAGGCGAAGTAGTTAACGAAGAAAAACAAAAGGGTCTCGACGGTAAGGCTTGTTGGAAAGGTTACAAACGCATGGGAACCAAAATGAAAGGTGGTAAGCGTGTGGATAACTGTGTCAAGGTAGGCGAAGATAGCGATGTAGACGAAAGCGGCTTACAATACTACACTGGTAAAAAGAAATACGGCAAAGACGGAATGGCAGCTCTAGCACAAGCAGGCAGAGACGGAGCATCCGAAGAAGAATTAGGCCGAATTAAAGATAAATTTAAGAAAGAAGACCACGGTCCGGAAAATCCAGATGCTCCTGTAAATTACGGAGAATATGATCGTGAAGGCGACATGGCCAAGGATGATCTACGAACTATCGATAGTGCTGCTAAAGAATTATATTCTATTCTCGATGCTAATGAAAATTTACCCGAGTGGGTTCAGGCAAAGATTACTAAGGCTGTAGATTACATCGATACAGCTCGTGATTATATGAAAGCCAACAAGTATTCCGAAGAAAGCATTAACAACGAAGCCGAGTATCGAGGTAAGAAGGTTCCGCTAGGTAAGAAACTACCAGGCGATGTTAAAAAATCTAAAGTCTATGTTCGTAAGCCAAACGGCAATATCGTCAAAGTAAACTTCGGCGATAAGAAAATGCGTATTAAGAAATCAAATCCGTCACGCAGAAAATCCTTCCGTGCAAGACATAATTGCAAAAATCCAGGACCGCGTTGGAAAGCACGTTACTGGTCATGCAGGAGCTGGTAATGCTTTTAAAAGAAATGTTTTCGCCCATAGGCGCACCTAAACAAGACGATCAAGAAATCGATTGGTTAGATGATTTAAAATTTTTTATAGATAACGATAACGAAATGTTAAATCGTTATTTCTTTCCTGCGGTAGATAGACACAAGGAACATAAAGGAAATCCCAATGTTTTCAAAGTCTATATTAGACCAATAGAAAATTGCTTAAGTCACTATTGCAAAATGTTTGATATTCAAGATAAAGACGAAAAATTTCCCAAAGAAAAACTCATTGACCTAGCAAAACGATTTGCAGAAGAACAAGAAAATCATATCAAGAAAGGCGATTACAAGTAATGTTACTCAACGAGTTATTTGAAGCCGAAACTAAGCATGTAACATTCTGCTTTGGTAGAATGAATCCCCCTACCATTGGGCATAAACAAGTGCTTGATACTATGAAAGCTCAAGGCGGAGACATGCGAGTATTTGTTAGTCAAAGTCAAGACGCTAAAAAGAATCCTTTAGATTACGGCACAAAAATTAAATTCATCAAAGCAATGTTTCCAGAATATGCTAACAATGTAGTAGATGATGCCGGTCTTAATACTGTAGTAAAAGTTGCTAGTTATCTTCATGACCAAGGTTATAATGCTGCTACCTTTGTAGCAGGTAGCGATCGACTAGAGGATATGAAAAAACTTTTAGAGGCATATAACGGCGTCGAAGGCAAGGCTCACGGCTTTTATAAATTTGATGTTTTAGATTTTGTAAGCAGTGGAGAACGTGAAGACGGTGCAGAAGGTGTTGCTGGTGTTTCGGCCAGCGGTGCTAGAGCTGCTGCTGCTAACAATGACTTCGAGGGTTTTAAAGAAGCTACCGGTGCAGGTGAACTAGCAAAGCCTTTGTTTAATGCTGTTCGTAAAGGTATGAATATTAGCGAAGGCATTTCAGAAGCTCCCATTGAAATGGATCCTGCAGATCCTATGGATCCAATGATCTACGGTGCTGGCGGAAATCCTGCAAAATTAAAATATCGTATGCTACGTGCTGCTGGACAATTAAAAGATCTAGCGGGTCGGGCCGAAGGTGCTAGTCCTGCAGAATGGCAGACTATGGCTCGTCAGTTTGACGAACTTAAAATGAATATGGAACAAATTCGCCACGCTTTAGAAGAACTAGGTAAGATGCGTAAGAAAGGCGGAGTTCGATCGCGTGGTATTGATCCTATGCTTGATAATGTTCAAGAAGGTATAAAAAGTAAAATAGCTGGAGCAGCTCTAGCCGCTGCTAATCTTTTAGGAAGTCCTGCTCAGGCAGCAGAAGAACCAGTTAAGCCTATTACTATTGCCTATGTTATGATCGACGGTGAAGTAAGAAAATATAATCTCGGTGATAAATTTGATAATGCTAAAGAAGCTGAAAAATTTATTTCTGGTGTGTTAGATAAGCAAGGCTTGTCAGGATATACATTAGATATCAAACACGGTTATCCTAAAAAGAAAGAAGTCAAAGAAGGATACGGACGTTATTGGTGTTCGACAGATAAAAAATGGAAAACTCGTAAAGGTCCAAAGCAGAGTAGGAAATCATAATGAAAGCAAAAGAATTTATACCAGCAAGCAAGCCACGTAACTTTGTAGCTAAAAATCAAAAGACTGCGGGTGCTGGCGCACACAAAGACAAGAAGAAGGCTGCTAAACAAGGTGATGTAAAGCACAAGAACAAGCAGATGGATATGTCGGAAGGTGTAAAAAATGTTCCGTGGAATGAAGTCGTAGAAGCCATTGTATACGACCAATTTGACACATTAATGAAACGCTATGGTATTACATTTGATGATATTGAATACATAGTAAGACAACACGGATACAATAGCACAGATGAAGTAAAAGCTAAGTTTGACGAAGGTGTAGCGGAAGGCTCGTTAGAAGAATACGGTGATACTAAAAAAGGTCAAAAGATGTTGACCAAAGTGCAGAAACGTGCTGTGGATCGTATGATCAAAGCAGACGATAAAAATAGATTAGAGCCAGATCATACTAAAAGAGATCTAAAAACAGTAAGAAAGAATAGCGATACCGCCAATCGTGCTTGGGACAGAATGGATACCAGTGAAAGTATGAATGAAAGAGTGAGAGATCCTGAAGATTGGGATGAAGGCAACACTGAACCGCCTAATAACTTTGCTGTCTATATCAACGGCAAGAAGTGGAAAGTGTTTAAAGGTCGTGGACAATTTGCAGATGACTACAAAGAACGAGATCATTATCGTCAATTACAGAGTTGGGCTCAGGCAAAATCTGCTGCCACTGGCAAGAAGTGGGAAGTATATATTACCGGCGAAGCACCTACAGCATAATGGATATCAAAACATTACAACGCCTCGCTGGTATTACAGAATTCAAGGGTTATGTAAAATATAATCCTATTGATCCATTAGACGGAAGCAATATCAGTGTTACTGGTAACGAAAAAGGCGAACTGATGAAGAAACACAATATCAAACCTGGAACACCCGAGTGGTTTCAGTTATGGTTCAGTTTACCTTATATGACTGGCGAGAAACCGGTAGGAGATAAACGTGGATAAGACTTTAGCTGATTATATTGCCAGAACAATGGCTCGATTAGAAACTGAGCAACAAAAGATCCAGAATAACAAAAATACACAGAACGATTCGAAATTAGCAGAACAAGATTATCTTGTCTATCCAGAGAAGCAAAATATCGATTCAGACGAAAAAATAAATCCTTATAGCCGAGTATGAGAGCACACGAGTTTGTAACCGAAAAGAAACGTAAGCGTAAAAAGCCTCGTTGGGCTGCCTACGGTCCCGGCCCTTACGGCGGGTATGGTTATGCTACTGGTTACAGCGGAGACGGTGGTGCTGTAGGAGGAGACGGTGGAGTTGGAGAAGGTTGGAAAGATTGGGCAGCAGCCGGTGCATTAGGCACTGCGTTAGCCCTCGGTAGCCCCGGAGACGCAGAAGCTGCTAAACCTAAAGCAAAAAATCCCATATCTCAAATAAGTAAAAAAGAAATTGCAAAATCTGTTACTGGGAATCCGCACGAAGTATATCTTAAAAAAGCTGCCGAAAAGGCAGGCATCAAAGGTCACGAGCTTGCTGCATTTCTATCACAATGCGCTCACGAAACTATGGATTTTAAACATATGAAAGAAATCGGAGGAGTATTAGATTTCAAAAAGTATGATATAAAATTCGCTCCTGGTAAAGCAAAAGCGTTAGGCAATGACAGACCGGGAGACGGAGCAAGATACAAAGGTCGTGGTTATATTCATTTAACCGGAAAATATAATTATAGAGAAGCTGGCAAAGCAATAGGTGTTGATCTAGTTAAAAATCCCGAGTTATTAGAAAAACCAGAGATAGCCGCTAAAGCTGCTGTATGGTATTGGAAACAACGTGTCCGTGATAAGGTTGATAATTTTAAAAATACCAAGGATGTAACAAAGCCTATCAATCCCGGTATGAAACACTTAGATCAACGAAAAGAAAAACATCAAGCATTCATGGTAGCTATGAAATGAGAATTTCTGATATAATAAACGAAAACTTTGCAGACGGTAAACGCAAAGGAAAAAGCCGACCCGGTCGTGTAAAGCGTTCGGGTGCTAGCTGTAATGGCAGTGTAACAGATCTACGTAAACGTGCTAAAAATGCCAGCGGTGAAAAGGCTAAAATGTATCACTGGTGCGCTAATATGAAGAGCGGCAAAAAGAAATAAATATTATATCATGAAAATTAGAGAAATCTTCGAAACAGCCACAGCAGGCGCTACCAGCGCAGGCAATGTTGCCACTGTTGTTAATCCAGATTTTACTAAAAAAGCCAGCAAAAAGAAAGCCAAAGTAGTTAGTGCAAACGCCCTAGATACTAAAAATGTTAGCCTTTTTGGCGGGCCGGCAATCAAAAGATAAATACATTATACACCTTTAGGATTAGGACTATGGACTTTAAATCATTAATTACAAAAATTAGCTCGATGGATGATAAAATCGAAACTATCGCTGCTCCAAAATTACCAAAAGCTGTGCAGCTTAACGAAGATGCACAACTTCGTGTTTTAGCAGGAACTTCTTCTTATATCGCAGAAGCTAAGAAAAAAGCCGAAGAAAAGAAAGAAGAAGATGTTAAAGAAGAAATGAAAGTCGGCGACAGCAAAAAGACTGCCAAAGGCGGAACTGTTACCAAGACTAAGACCGGTATCGTTCATAAGGCAGGACCAGGCAACTACGGCGGGTCTGATGATAAAGATACTGATCCAGACTCAGATGACGATGCTCCAAAGTCCAAGAAAAAAGCTAAAAAAGAATCTGTAGATCCTGAACAGTTCAAGTCTAAGTTTTCTAAGATGGTTGAAGCTAAGAAAGCTGACAAAGAAGAAAAGAAAGACAAAAAAGCTAAGAAGATGGAAGAAGGTGCTAAGCCAGACTTCTTAGACGTAGACAAAGACGGCGACAAGAAAGAACCAATGAAGAAAGCTGCTGCTGAAAAAGGCGGCGATAAGAAAGAAGGCAAGAAAGGTATGTCTGCCAAGCAAGAAAAATATTTCGGTAAGAAGAACGAATCAAAAGTTCAACTAAAGAAAGTTGTTGCTGAAAGCGTAGAACAAAAATTGTCTTTCAAAGATATGGTTAAGCTAGTTCAAGAAAGTGGCGGTCAACAACAAATCGATCCTATCGATAAAGCGTTATTTAATTGGGCCACTCGAGTTGCTACCAGCAAGCTAGGTGAAGGTATGAAAGCAGATCTTTATGCTGGTTTAATCTACGAGCGTAACGGTGGTGTATTCGAAATGTATGATGTTCTATCCGAAGATCAGAAATAATTAACATTTTGGTAAACAAAAGCCAGTCATTAGTTGACTGGCTTTTTTATTGACTATATAATAGTCCTATAAGGAGAATTATATGGCAAAGATGTATGGTCCGGAAGAAAAAGCAAAACTAGAGAGATTAATCAACGAAGGTGGAAATGTTCTTCGTGAAATAGAAGATCTACAAGAAGGTCTTAAAGAAACGGTCAAAGCAGTTGCAGAAGAACTGCAAGTGAAGCCTAGTATCATTAACAAGGCAATTAAAATCGCACACAAAGATAATTGGAAGTCACACGAAGAAGAGTGGGATGAGATCGAAATGATCTTAGGCGTTACTAAGAGATTACCCGAATGACATGGGTTAATCGGACCGTTGAATGGATCAAGCAGGATTATCGGGAATGGCCTTTGAGATGTGTTCTTGAGATTCTTGCTTGGTTTCTTAGTATTATTTGTGCAGTTTGGATGGGGGCGACTTTACCGAACCCACCATTTCTAATTTTATACCCGTTGTTTATTGTTCAATGCGGAATATTTGCTTGGGCTGCGTGGTCTAGACGCTCAACTGGCATGGTAGCGAACTATCTACTATTAGTCACTATAGATACCGTTGCATTGATTAGACTGATAACTATATAATATAAGAAAGGTTTGATCAGCCATAAATGATCATATTGGTATTTGTGGGCCCTAAATCACATATGGAGAACTATGAGTTACGTTGACGCATTCTACGATCGCAACGACGACATTATCCGTGTTGTCGAACGCAATGACAAAGGCGAGAGGCATTTTAAAGATTATCCCGCCAAACATATCTTTTACTATCAAGACCCCAGAGGAAAATATCAATCCATCAAGGGTGAGCCTCTAAATAAAGTTACCTGTAAAAACATCAAAGAACTTCGTAAAGAACTTGCGATTCATTCTAACAAAAAACTTTATGAAAGCGATATCAATCCAATCTATCGCACATTAGAAGATCATTATCTTAATGTTGACGCTCCTAAATTAAATGTAGCATTCTTCGATATTGAAGTAGACTTTGATCCAGAGCGTGGTTACGCTTCACCAGATGATGCGTTCATGCCAATTACTGCTATCGCTGTTCACTTAC
>JACCDP010944332.1_pt1 | contig 34738 bp, 31 predicted proteins | sample 7445841 | NCBI WGS metagenome assembly JACCDP01 (sample SAMN15323441, study PRJNA562643) | freshwater metagenome | isolation source: river surface water | place: USA:Blue River Watershed | collected 2017-08-17 | reverse complement strand
CTACTCCGGAGAATCTACTTCGTGTATCGGTAGGACTGGAGCATATCGATGATTTGATTGAAGATATGAAGCAGGCGTTAGGATAGCTAACAGATGACGGTCCACGGTCCACAGCTCATTGAATTGAACTTCAACCGACCTAAAAAATAAGAAAGACTTTAAAAAAAGAAAGGTCCCGTGCTTACGGGACCTTTCTGCTTATTTGTAGATTTGGACAGGCCAACTGTCGTTGCCCAAGTTGATGTCGGTGGTCACTTTGTCGGGATCGATCACCACTTGCTTTATCTTCTTGCTACCCTTGTGGAGGTAAGTCCAAGTGTCTCCTCGCTGCCAAATTTCCACGGGTAAGTTTACCCGCTCAGATGAGTTGTCCGCATAGGTAATTTCGAGGGTTACTGGCATCGGGAAATCCCCTTTGTTCACCAGGCTGATGACCTGATTTTCGCCGTATGGCTGCACTGTCGTGATGCCAAGGTCAATGTTTCCATTGCCATAGAACCAGCCCTTCCAGAACCAGGATAAGTTCTCGCCGGACACATTCTCCATGTGATTGAAGAAATCTCCAGGCTGCGGGTGCTTGTAGGCCCAGGTCTTGATGTAGGAGCGGAAGGCATTGTCAAAGCGCTCTGGACCTAAAATGTACTCTCGAAGCATCACCAAGCCAATAGCTGGCTTCATGTAGGCTACCATGCCCAGGTTTCGGGTATCTACCACATCTGGATAGTTGTCAATTCCTTCCCGATTGTCGCTGGTGAAGTAGTTGTTGAAATTTCGGGTTTGGTTCAAGGTAGAAGGATACTCTCCGTTGTTGAAGGCATTGGAACTGTAGTGGTTGATGAAGGTGTTGAAGCCCTCATCCATCCAGGCGTAGCGGCGTTCGTTGGTGCCGACGATCATCGGAAACCAGTTGTGTCCAAACTCGTGGTCAGTTACGCCCCAAAGTGATTCTCCCTTGGATTGGTAGTGGCAGAAGTTCAAACCTGGGTATTCCATCCCGCCGATTTCTGCGGCCACGTTGGTGGCAGTTTCGTAGGGGAACTCATACCACTGCTTGGAGTAGTATTCGATGGAAGCTTTGCTGTACTCGGTAGAGCGAGTCCAGGCATCCTGTCCGTTGCTTTCGATGGGATAGGCAGACTGGGCTAGGGCTGTTTTGCCGCTAGGCAGGTTGATGCGTGAAGCGTCCCAGATGAAAGAGTCGGAGGTACCGAAGGCCACGTCGCGCGCATTTTGGATGCGAAAGTGCCAGGTCACCGTGCCGCTCTGCTTGGGACGGGTAAGTTGCGTGTTTTTGATTTCTTCAGGAGAGACCAAGTAGACTGTTTCCTCGCTTTGTGCTGCTTTCGCATAGCGGGTTTGCAATTCCTTGCTCAGTACTTCGGTGGGGTTCATCAATTTTCCTGATCCTACCACGATGTGGTTGTAGGGCACAGTGACTTTGTAGTCAAAGTTGCCATACTCCAGGTAGAATTCACCAGCACCTAGATAAGGCTCAATGTTCCATCCTTCGGTTTCGTCAAATACGGCCACTTTGGGATACCACTGTGCAAAGGCATAGATCCAGCCCTCTTTTACTTTCAGTCTGCCCATGCGGTCCATGCCCTTCTGGGGCACTTTGAAGGAAAAATTCATGGATACCGTTGCTTTGCCTCCCTTGGCGGGGATGGGATCGGCAAACCAAACCTGCATGCGCGTGTCGTCGATGAGGTGCTTCGTGGAGGTAGCACCTTTGGGACCCACCTTGGCGAGCACGTTGCTAATTTGATAACCACCGTCGGTATCTCCGCTGTAACGGTTGCCCTGTACCGGAGTGGTGAGTGTTCCTCGAGAAGTGGGGGTAAATCGATTTTGCTCCAGTTGCAGCCATACAAAGTCCAAGGCTTCTGGGCTGTTGTTGGTGTAGGTGATGGTCACCTTACCGGATAGGGTATGGCTCGCTTCGTCGAGCGCCACTTCCATCTGGTAGTCTGCGGCATTTTGCCAGTAGGCTTCACCTGGCTTGCCTGAGGCAGAGCGGTAGCTGTTTCCTCTGCGGTCGATGACCTCGGTAAAGTTTTTTTGGTTGTTGTCCTTCCCTTGTTGCGAAAAAGTAGGGAAAGGAGCATTCAGAATAAAGAGGGACAAAAGTCCTCCCAGTTGGAGAATTCTTTTCATGGTTGGATTGTATTTGCGTTCAAAATACGAACAAAACTGCTTTTGACGAATTTTTTTACGTGAAGGAGGGAGAAAGGGTTAGTTGAAAGGTACTTTATGCGGGTTTCGTGTAGGCATTTTGTTGAATTTGGAGAGGGGATTTCTTTTTTTCTACTCATTTTCAATAATTTAAAAAGGGATGGAGAAAAAAAACAGGAAAGGCTATTGCATAAAATCTGATTCAGCTTACCTTTGCAATCCCTTCTGGAAAGAACGCGAATGGGAGTTTAGCTCAGCTGGTTCAGAGCATCTGCCTTACAAGCAGAGGGTCGGGGGTTCGAATCCCTCAACTCCCACATCAAGCCTCGAAATTTTCGGGGCTTTTTTGCTTTATTTTTTTATCATTTATGTGTTGTTCGTTCTACATTCTTTTTTCCGCCTCAAGGAACGCGTTTTACGTAGGGCATACCTGCGATGATTTATCCGAGCGGTTAAGAAAGCACAATTCCAATCACAAAGGATTTACTGGAGTTAATGTTGATTGGAAAGTGGTGTATTTTGAATCTTTTCCAGATAAATCAACAGCCTATAAAAGGGAAAGAGAAGTCAAATCCTGGAAATCAAGAAAAAAATTAATGGAGTTGATTTTGAGAAAAGTTTAGCTCAGCTGGTTTAGAGCATCCCGATGCAATCGGGAGGGTCGGGGGTTCGAATCCCTCAACTCACACATCAAGTCCCGAATTTTTCGGGGCTTTTTTTATTTTAAAGAGTCTGGGGTTCTCCCACAATTTTACGGGATTAACTCCCACAGCATGTCTTGAGTTTTTCGGGGCTTTTTTGTTTTCTGTGGGTTCGTGGCTCTCTCATAATTCTACGGGATCCACTCCCATAGCATAATCTAAGCATTTGTGTTTTTTTGGAAAAAATCAATACCCATACTTCCCCTTCCATCTTTTCGAAAGGAAGCTGCGGAGTTCTTTTTCGCGGGCATTGTCTCCGGGATCATAAAGCAGTTTGCCTTTGATTTCCTCGGGGAGGAATTCCTGGGAAACAAAATTGTCTGGGAAATCATGGGCGTATTGGTAGCCCTTTCCATAGGCTAGGTCCTTCATCAGCTTGGTGGGCGCATTGCGCAAGGGGATGGGAACGGATAGGTTGCCCGTTTCTTTCACCAAGGCCTGGGCCTGGTTGATCGCCAAGTAGGCGGCATTGCTTTTGGGGGAACTGGCCAAGTAGGTCACGCACTGGGAGAGGATAATTCGTGCTTCTGGGTATCCGATAATTTTTACCGCTTCAAAGCAGTTGGTCGCCAAAAGCAAGGCGTTTGGGTTGGCATTTCCGATGTCTTCGGAAGCCAAGATTACGAGCCTGCGGGCAATGAACTTGACGTCTTCCCCACCCTCAATCATTCGGGCCAGCCAGTACACGGCGGCATTGGGATCGGAACCGCGAATGGATTTGATAAAGGCTGAAATGATGTCGTAGTGCTGCTCTCCAGATTTATCATACAGGGCCACCTGTTGTTGCGCGATCTGCATGACCTTCTCGTCGGTAAGCACACAGGGATTTTCTTGGATTCCATCGATGACGATTTCGAGGAGGTTGAGTAGCTTTCGCCCATCGCCACCTGAAATGCGCATCAGGGCATCGGTTTCCTGCAGTACCACTTGGATTTTCCGAAGGTCTACATCTCTTTCCAAGGCCTGCTGCATCATGGCAAGCATCTCGGCTTTGCCTAGGGGATTTAAGGTGAATACTTGGCAGCGGGAAAGGAGTGCGGAATTGACCTCAAAAGAGGGGTTTTCGGTAGTGGCACCGATCAGTCGGATGATGCCCTTTTCCACAGCACCCAACAGCGCATCTTGCTGGGATTTGTTGAAGCGGTGAATCTCGTCGATAAAGAGGACTACACCTGTTTGGAATTTGGCTTTGTCGATGATCTCCCGGATATCTTTGACCCCAGCATTGATCGCTGACAAGGGATAGAAGGGAGCTTTGATCTCGTTGGCAATGATATTTGCGATGGTGGTCTTGCCTACCCCTGGAGGGCCCCAAAGGATTAGGGAGGGCACATTCCCCGACTTGATGGCTTTGTGCAGAAAGGAGGAGGGGGAAGACAGGTGCTCCTGACCAATCAGTTCCTCCAATCGGCTTGGGCGCATCCGTTCGGCTAGGGGAGTGGGGTTCATTTTTGAGATGCTAGAGTTTAGAAGCAAGAAGTGGGAAATACGAATTACGAAATACGGTCTTTTTTAATGTCGAATGTATAACGTCGATCGAAGAATGATGAATTTCAAATTGTGCTTGGAGCCTAGTCCACTTCAATATTCGACGTCCAGCGTTAGGCATTCGATATTGTTTTTTAATCAAAAATTGACTTACTAGAAAGGGGGCGGGAACTCTCATGTATTGTTACTATGGTTATTTGTTCAGCATCAAAAATCAGATATATGATTCTGAAATTTCTAAAAATAAGTTCTCTTACGCTCGAATTGTTTACTTCCGGAACAATCCGCCCAATTTCTGGATGATTAGCGATTAATTGTTCTTTTTCAAAAATCTGATCTACTAGTTTTATGGAAAAATTAGTCGCGACGCTAGAATAGAACTGCTGGATTTTATAAATATCCTCAATGGCTTGTTTTGACCAAGTTATTTTGACCATTCGCGCACTATTTTTTTCGCCTCATCAGTGGTGTAGGTTTCGCCGCTTTTTGCTTGCTTGATTCCAGTTTCAACCTTATTCAATAAGATTAATCGGTCCATCAATTCTTCGATTGAGAATTCCGCAGGGAGTGATTTGATGACTTCTATTGCCTTGTCTTTGGTAATCATGGAGTTAACTTTTAGTCAATCTAACGAGAAAAATTCAATCTAGGCTAATTCAATTCCTAGAAATTCGCTTTCCAAACTGCTCCAGGTGATCGTCTCCGAAGTCCAGGTGGGTGACGAAGCGAACGAGGTCCTTGCCGAATTTCACGCCTTTGATGCTTTTGGCGGCAAGTTGCTGAAGGTAGGTTTCAGGACTGATTCCCTCCAGGCGCGCAATCACAATGTTGGTGGCCACAGGAAGCACTTCCGCCACATGGGGAGCTTGTACCAGGAACTGACCGAGTACGCGAGCACGATGGTGGTCTTCTTTCAAGCGCTCCACCTGATGGTCCAAGGCATAGATTCCTGCTGCCGCCAGAAATCCGGCTTGGCGCATGCCTCCTCCAAATACTTTTCGCACTTTTTTGGCGCGTTTGATATCGACCTTGGTACCGAGCAGCACTGAACCAATCGGGCAACCCAAGCCTTTGCTCAAGCAGATGGAGAGGGTGTCAAACTGTACTCCCCAATCGGCCGGGCTTTCTCCAGTTTCGACCAAGGCATTGAACAATCGGGCACCGTCAAGGTGGAGTTTGATGCCTTTTTCTTTGCAGAGCGCATGAATTGGCTTGATCTCCTCCAGGGTATAGATGCTTCCACCACCCTTGTTCATCGTATTTTCTAGGGAAACCAAGGTGGTTTCGGGGGCGTGCACATCGTCTGGGTTGATGGATTCGGCCACCTGCGAAGCGGTGATTTTTCCCAAGTCTCCTGTCAACAGTTTGACTGAGGCCATGGAATTGGCCATGATCCCCCCGCCCTCGTACAGGTAAATGTGCGAATACTGATGGCAAATTACCTCCTTTTGAGGGCCGGTATGCAAGCGAATGGCGATCTGGTTGGTCATCGTGCCCGAGGGACAAAATAAGGCCGCCTCCATGCCAAATAGCGCTGCAATTTTTGTTTCCAGGGCATTGACGGTGGGATCTTCTCCAAACACATCGTCGCCGACTGGGGCGGCAAACATGGCTTCTTTCATCCCTGCCGTGGGCTGGGTCAGCGTATCGCTTCTAAGGTCAATCGTTAGCATCACTCGATTTATCGTCTTTTTTGAAGAATAGGTCTAAGCTACTTTTTCTGTTTTGGAATACTCCTTCCATGTCTGAGAGTTCCAGGTTGAGGGCTTTGGTGGAAATTTGGATTTCTACCAAGGAGATGCCCAAGGATATCAGCAGGGTGCCCATGCTCACCATAAATACCCAGTTGGCAATATCGGTGTAGCCTTGAAATAGCAAAAACATGCAGAGCACGCACAATAAAAAGCTAAGCACGCCAAAGAGTTGCATGTTCTTAATCAAGGTTAATCGCCTGCGGAGGTTATGAATCTGTTCCACAATGATTTCCTGATCTGGGGCTTTCAAGTAATTTTTATGCAATCCACGAATGAGCGTGGCGATGGCCAAAAACCGGTTGGTATAGGCCAGCATCAATAGCGTGATGGCTGAAAAAAGTAGGGCAGGGGTGGAGAGTTGGAGTTCCATTGAACTAGCGTAAGTCTAAGACGTAAGTTGGGGAAAAGAAATGAAAAAGCCCGCTCCCAACTTTCCAATTGATTTAAATTGGAAGGCTAGAGAGCGGGCTTAAGGAAATTTTGTTGCTTACAAGTGAATCACTTCGTCGTAGGCGGCCGCTGCCGCTTCCATGATCGCTTCGGACATGGTAGGGTGCGGCTGCACTGTTTTGATCAATTCGTGACCGGTAGTTTCTAGTTTGCGAATAGCCACAATCTCAGCAATCATCTCGGTCACATTGGCACCGATGAGGTGAGCGCCTAGGATTTCTCCGTATTTTTTATCGAACACGAGCTTGACAAATCCATCTTTCGCACCTGCTGCGGATGCTTTGCCGGATGCGGAGAAAGGAAACTTGCCGATGCGTACCTCGTATCCAGCGGCTTTTGCTTTGGCTTCGGTCATGCCTACAGAGGCAATCTCTGGAGAGCAGTAGGTACATCCGGGGATGTTGCCATAGTCCAAGGCTTCTGGGTGATGGCCTGCGATTTTTTCTACGCAAATGATCCCTTCAGCAGAAGCAACGTGTGCCAATGCTGGTCCAGGAACTACATCTCCGATGGCAAAGTAGCCAGGCATGTTGGTTTGGTAGTAGTCATTTACTTGGATTTTACCTTTGTCTACCAAGATGCCTACCTCTTCCAATCCGATGTTTTCTAGGTTGGAAACTACTCCAGCAGCAGAAAGCACTACCTCACATTCCAGGACTTCCTCGCCCTTGGCTGTTTTTACAGTGACCTTACATCCTGCTCCTTTGGTATCTACCTTCGTCACCTCAGAGGAGGTGAGGATGGTAATGCCTGATTTTTTATAGATTTTCTCAAGTGCTTTGGATACCTCCTCGTCCTCTACAGGTACGATTCGGTCCATAAATTCCACGATGGTTACCTTGGTGCCGATGGAGTTGTAGAAATAGGCAAATTCCACTCCGATTGCGCCTGAACCTACTACCACCATGCTTTTAGGTTGCTTCTCTAAGGTCATTGCCTTTCGGTAACCGATCACTTTTTCGTTGTCAATTTTCAAAGTAGGAAGCTCTCTTGCGCGAGCACCGGTAGCGATGATGATGTGGTCAGCAGCGTAAACTGTCTTTTTTCCGTCCTTATCGGCTACTTCTACCTTCTTTCCAGGTTGGATTTTTCCCCAGCCGGAAAGGATCTCAATTTTATTTTTCTTCATCAAAAACTGCACGCCTTTGCTCATGCCGTCTGCTACGCCTCGGCTACGCTTGACCATGCCGGTAAAGTCTGCTTCTGCACCGCTAACCTGGATTCCATAGTCGCTGGCATGGCTGATGTACTCAAATACTTGTGCGCTTTTCAACAAGGCTTTGGTGGGGATACAACCCCAGTTGAGGCAGATTCCGCCCAACTCTTCTGCTTCCACGATGGCAGTTTTCAGTCCCAATTGGGAAGCACGAATGGCCGCCACGTATCCTCCAGGTCCGCTACCCAGCACAATCAAGTCAAATTTTGTCGAAGACATAGTTTAATGGATTTGATATCAAAATAACTTCGCAAAAATAGGTCTTTTGACTTCAGAAAAAAATCTGTTTTGGACCTAGATTTCTTTGGGGAAAAGTTTCATGCTGAATGCCTTAGTGTGGGCTTAGTTTAAGTTGAGTTCCTATTTTTTTGCTCCTTTTTTTAAGGAAAATTGATAAAACAAGATCCATAATCGCTGTTTTTTGCCACTGGTTTGGCAACTGAAAAAATCCAAGGGTTAAATCCCAAGAGAAATTTCTATTTTTGGCGAAATCAAAAATGAGGGAATTCATGGGATTACTTACAGGAAAAATCGCCTTAGTGACTGGGGCTTCTAAAGGAATTGGCAGAGCCATTGCCATCAAATTTGCCCAAGAGGGCGCGCAAGTGGCCTTCACCTACCTTTCAAGCGTAGAAAAGGGGCTTGCTTTAGAAACTGAACTAAAGGCTTTTGGCATTACTGCCAAAGGATATCGCTCGGATGCTTCCGACTTTAAAGCGGCAGATGAATTGATCAATGCGGTGGTGGCTGACTTTGGAGGACTTGATATTTTGGTCAACAATGCGGGCATCACTCGGGACAACTTGCTGATGCGCATGACCGAGGAGTCTTGGGACGAGATCATGAACATCAACCTGAAGTCTTGCTTCAATACCGTAAAGGCGGCAACGCGTGTGATGATGAAAGCCAAGTCTGGCTCGATCATCAACATGACTTCCGTGGTGGGCGTGAAGGGGAATGCCGGACAGGCCAACTATGCTGCCTCGAAAGCGGGAATTATCGGATTCACCAAATCCATTGCCTTGGAATTGGGATCACGCAACATTCGTTGCAATGCCGTGGCTCCTGGATTTATTGAAACAGAGATGACTGAGGTCTTGGATGAAAAAACAGTTCAGGGCTGGAGAGATGCCATCCCGATGAAACGAGGAGGACAACCTGAAGAAATTGCGGATGTTTGCGTATTTCTCGGCTCAGAAATGAGCACTTACATTTCCGGCCAAGTGCTTCATGTCAATGGAGCGATGTATACTTAATTCGGTTTGTTTTTAACCAAATAGGCAGAAAAAAAACCACATAGGCACATAGAATTGAGGTCTTCTCCCTTCTATGTTTCTATGTGGTTATTCATTTATACAAAAAACCTCATAGTTTCATAAGGTAAGGCTTTAGGTTATTGGACATGTTTTTGGTAGTTATAAACTCTATAAAAAAACCACATAGGCACATAAAGAGGTGTTTTTTTCCTTCTATGTGTCTATGTGGTTAATTTTTTTACCCAAAAGACAACTAGAACTACTCTATGTGCCTATGTGGTTAATTTTTTACCAAAAAGGCAACTGTTTACCGGTCTTTTTCCAAAAACGGGTAGCGGTAATCAGTTGGGGAGACCAAGGTTTCTTTGATCGTACGTGGAGATACCCAACGGAGTAAGTTGATCATGGAACCGGCTTTGTCATTGGTGCCTGAGGCTCTGGCGCCACCGAATGGCTGCTGTCCTACTACCGCACCTGTTGGCTTGTCGTTGATGTAGAAGTTGCCCGCTGCATTTTTTAATTTTTGGGTAGCCAGTTCAATCGCATACCGGTCTTTGGAGAAAACCGCTCCAGTCAATGCATAAGGGGAGGTTTGATCGACTAACTCTAGCACAGTCTCAAAATGCTCTTCATGGTACACGTAGATGGTCAAGACTGGGCCAAAGATCTCTTCACACATGGTCTTGTACATGGGGTCTTGCGTAAGGATGACCGTTGGCTCGATGAAATAGCCCTTGGACTTGTCGTATTTTCCGCCAGCGATGATCTCTACGCCTGGAGCAGCCTTGGCTTGGTCGATGTAATTCGCGATTTTGTCAAAGGACTTCTCATCAATTACCGCATTGATAAAATTAGAAAAGTCTTCTGTTCCACCCATGCTCATGGAGGCCAGATCTTCGATCATGTATTTTTTAATCTCCTCCCAAAGGTTGGAAGGAAGGTAGGCTCTGGATGCTGCAGAGCATTTTTGGCCTTGGTATTCAAAAGCACCCCGAACGAGTCCTACAGCTACTGCCTTGGGATCCGCAGATTTGTGTGCTAGGACAAAGTCTTTCCCTCCCGTTTCTCCTACGATTCTAGGGTAGGATTTGTAGCGGGTGATGTTTTCACCAATAGTTTTCCAAACATGTTGGAATACGCCGGTGGAACCCGTAAAGTGAATTCCTGCAAAATCAGGGTGCTTGAAAATCACGTCTCCAGCGGTAGGTCCGTCGACATAAACTAGGTTGATTACCCCATCCGGAACACCAGCTTCTTTGAATACTTCCATCAGTACTTGGGCAGAATAGATCTGGGTGTAGGCCACCTTCCAAACGATGGTGTTTCCCATCAGCGCGGCAGAAGTAGGCAAGTTGCCTGCAATGGCGGTAAAGTTGAATGGTGTCAAGGCAAATACGAATCCCTCGAGCGGTCGCTGCTCCAATCTATTCCATACACCCGCTCCAGAAACGGGAGGTTGTTGGGCATAGATTTCGCACATGTATTTGACATTGAAGCGGAGGAAGTCAATGAATTCACAGGCTGCATCAATCTCTGCCTGGAAGGCATTTTTGGACTGGCCAAGCATGGTGGCTGCATTGATTCGGGCACGGTAAGGACCGGCGAGCAAGTCCGCTGCTTTGAGGAAAATAGCGGCACGCTGTTCCCAAGCCATATTTTCCCAGGCTTCCTTTGCCCCTAATGCGGCTTGGATGGCCTGTTCTACATGGGATCGGTCCCCTTCGTGAAACTGTCCTAAAATATGTTGGTGATCGTGTGGAGGAGAAAGCGTTCGAGTCTTGCCTGTTCGTACCTCTTCGCTCCCGATATACATGGGGATATCGATTTGTTGGGAACGGAGAGTGGCCAGCATGGCTTGAAGTTCTTTTCGCTCAGGGCTTCCTGGAGCGTAGGCCTTGACAGGCTCATTGACTGGAGTTGGTACGTTGAAAAATCCCTTTAACATAGTATTCGTAGTTGCGTGATTGGAAAGTGCGAAGATAGCGTTTCTAAAGAAATGGAGTAGTGCTTTTGCTCACAAAAGCAGTTCTAGTTCTTGAAGGTGACGAATTTCGTAGGTGGGTTGGAGGTCTATGCTTTTTCCCTCGGGGTTGAAATACACTTGGTCAATGGCCGCTCGCTGTGCCCCAAGAATGTCCGAGTTGGGGTTGTCCCCAATCATCAAGCAGCTGCTCGCATCGGTTTGAAGCTGCTCCAAGGCGTGGTAAAATATCCGGGGGTCGGGTTTTTTGTGCCCCGTGGTCTCCGAGGTGACCACCAGTTCAAAATAGTCGGTGATTCCAGAGGACTTCATTTTTTTTGCCTGCGACTCATTGAAGCCGTTGGTGATTACGTGAAGTCGGTAGGACTTTTGGAGGTAGCCCAGGATTTCTTTGGAATGGGGAAAAAGGTGGGGCTTGGAAGAAGTTCGGTGCATAAAATCCTCTTCAAAGGGGGCGGGGATCGAAGCAGCATTCCCTCCAGCATGGGTGAAAATTCGTGGGAAGCGTTCCCTTCGTAGTCCTTGCTTGTCGATTTTGCCCAGGTTGTAGTCGTCCCACAATTGGTAGTTGACGGTATGAAAGGAGGAAAAGAACTGTTCGAAAGTGGCGATGCCCAGGTCTTGCAAGGCATAGATTTGGAAGAGTTCCGAGAGGGATTCGCGTACGTTTCGATCGTAGTCCCATAGCGTATGGTCTAGATCAAAGAATACATGCTGGTAGGTTTTCAAGAAAAATTAGCGTCTGTACTGGTTGTTTTCAATCTTATTGCTTGCCAGTTCTCGGTTGGACCTCAAGATTTCGTAAGTCTCCTGGTCTTTGGTCAGGTTTGCATCTTTTTGTATCAACTTAAAAATCTGTTGCAGGATTTCGAGGTATTCTTCCAAGATGTAGTAAAACATCCATTGGTCTACCCTTCTACTTCCGAGGAGGCCGGCATTCTTTAAGTAAATCAAGTGACGGCTAGTTTTTGTTTGCGTAAAGTCCAAAATAAGTTCCAGGTCTGAGATGCTCAATTCCTTATTCTGCATCAATAAATGCAGGATACGCACACGCGGCTCTTCCGAAAGTGCTTTAAAAATTCGCAAACCATAGTTTAAACTGATATTTTTGAGTCTCATTAGTAAGTTTTAACTTCTGGAACGAGGTGAAACGAAAATAATCGCTGAAATTGGCTTTAAATTTTCAAGAAGTCCAAGATCTGCATCGCTTTGAACCCAATATTCGTGAAAATAACCCATTTATACGCGCTTATTCTGTTGACTGGATTTTTTTTCTGCAGCCAAGATCTGGTGGCTCAAGATAAGCAGGAAAAAAAAGTCATTCAACTTTCTGGGATTGTTCTCAATGCAGATAGTACGGATGCGGTGCCTGGGGTGAATATTTATGTGCCCAAGAAGGGGAGAGGAACAGTTTCTGGGCGATTCGGCTATTTTTCCATGCCGGTCTTGGAAGGAGATACCATTGTCTTCACCTTCATTGGATTGAAGAAACAAAGTTTTACGGTTCCTGAGAAAATGGATAAGGATCGAATCTCCTTGATCCTGACCATGGAAGTGGATGAGATTGCCTTGGCTGAGATCGAAGTCATGCCCTATCCTACGGAGGATGAATTTAAGCAAGCAGTGATCGCCATGACCGTTGTGGATCCTATGGCCATTAGCCGCACCAACATGCGACCGGAAATGCTTCTCCGCTGGGCAGAATCCATGCCGGCCTCGGGAGGGGAGAATTTCCGAGCCTTCCAGGAAGCGCAGATGATGCAAAATCAAGACATTTACGGACCTAGGCCCTTGCGAATTTTGGACCCATTTGCTTGGTCTCAATTCATCCGATCCATCAAACGAGGCGATTTTAAAAGCAAGTAAGGCGGGGAACGCCAGTTTTTCTTCGATTATTCAATAAATCCTTTCTAAACATTTGGTCGGATTTATTTAAAAGAATATCTTTGTGCCTCATTTCAGAAAAGCAACATTAAAACTAGCGATAGCATGAAAAGCGATATTCATCCAAACTACAGAGACGTGGTATTTTACGACACCTCTTCTGAGTTTAAGTTTTTGACGAAGTCTACCATCGAAACCAGCGAAACTATCGTGTGGACGGATGGCAACACCTACCCTGTATTTAAGATTGAAGTGAGTTCTGAGTCTCACCCTTTCTACACCGGTAAGAAAATGTTGTTGGATACCGCAGGTCGTGTGGAGAAATTCAACAAGCGTTACGCCAAGAAGTAATTTCGATTTTCGTTCTTCGAAAAAGTCTCCCGGAGCAAAGATTCCGGGAGACTTTTTTATTTTTGTTCTATGAAGCACCTTCTCCTGTTTGACGATCCAGCCATCCGCGGATCTCTCCTTCCCTTTACCTTTACTCGGCCCATCGCCGACCTTCGGGTAGGGATTTTGAAAGTTTCAGAGAAATGGGAGAAATACTCCGGGGCATCCATTTCTTACTGGACGCAGGAGTACCTTCAAAAATCTTTTCCACGAACTGCAGCGCAGGGAATAGCCATCAATGGCTCTTGGTTGCCCGATTCAAATTCCTGGACGCAAATCTCTGCCTTGAAAGAGGATGAGGCTTTATTTTTTGGGAAAACCCTGTTGGCTACGTCTTGCGGACCGCAGGAGAAAAGCCTGGCTTTTGCCTCCGAAAAGAAAATCATTCAACTGGAGCAGGACCCTGTTCTCCTTCAGAAAACCTGGCATATTTTCCAATTCAATGCGGCAGAAATCCGTAAGGATTTTACCCTAATTACGGCCGGAAAAACTTCCCAACCTATGCTGGATCCACACACCCGCTGCTATGGGGAGCATCAGATTTTTATTGAGGAGGGAGCGCAAGTACGCGCAGCGGTGCTCAATGCCGAAGCAGGCCCCATCTATTTGGGAAAAAACTCCGAGGTCCAAGAAGGCGCCTTGATTCGAGGTCCTTTTGCACTTTGTGAAGGATCTACAGTCAATATGGGTGCAAAGCTTCGAGGCGATACCACCATTGGACCCTTTTCCAAGGTGGGCGGAGAGGTGTCCAATTCGGTAATCATGGGCTATTCCAACAAAGGGCACGATGGATTTTTGGGTAACTCCGTGATCGGGGAGTGGTGTAATCTAGGTGCAGATACGAATACCTCCAACCTCAAAAACAACTATGCGTCGGTCAAACTTTGGGATTACACCAAGGGAGGATTTGCCAACACTGGACTTCAATTTTGCGGCTTGATGATGGGTGACCACAGCAAGTGTGGGATCAATACCATGTTCAATACCGGTACCGTTATTGGTGTCGGAGCCAACGTATTTGGAGATGGTTATCCCCGCAATTTCATTCCTTCCTTTGCCTGGGGTGGATCGGCTGGATTCTCTACCTTTACGCCTCCTAAGTTTCATGAAACGGCCGAGGCGGTGTATGCCCGTAGAGGGAAGGTCTGGGGTCCCGCTGAAAAAGAAATTTTGGATAAGGTTTTTGAATTGACCAAAAGCTACAGAATTTGGGATAAAACTTCCTGACCCACCGCACCATGCAGTTTGCAGCAATACCTGGACTTCCGGAAACCAAAGAAAAGCTCCTCAACGCAGTGAAGTTGAACCACCTTGCCCATGCACTTTTGTTTCATGGGCCAGAAGGCTCGGCCAACTTGACCCTGGCTCTGGCTTTAGCGAGTTACTTGTATTGTGAGGCTAAAACGGAGACGGATTCCTGTGGTACCTGTGGCTCCTGCCAGCGCATGAATAAATTGATCCTTCCGGATTTGAATTTTGCTTTTCCAGTAGTTGCCCCTTCCAAAGAAGAGGAGGGGGATGAGGATGGGAAGGATGAGAAAACCGACCTGATGGGCAACTGGAGAAAGTTTGTGTTGGGTCAGCCCTATGGCAATGTGCACGACTTTATCTACTTCAATGGTTTTGAAAAAAAGCAGTTAAACATCACCAAAGCAGCGGCTCGAAAGATGATTCAGACGCTATCGTTGATGTCTTTTGAGGGAGGGTACAAGATCATGTTGATCTGGGCACCTGAATATTTACACCCATCAGCGGCCAATGCCTTGCTCAAGATTATTGAGGAGCCGCCTGCCAAAACCCTTTTTCTGCTAGTCACTTCTCAGGCCGACCAGTTGCTCACAACGATTTTATCTCGAACTCAAAAAATCCTAGTTCGTGCGTTTACGGATGAAGAAGTAAGTGCACATCTCGTAGAGTCCGGCCAATGTGATGACAAAACAGCAGCGCAAATCGCCATGCTAGCAGATGGAAACCTACGTGCAGCGTATCGCTTGATTGATCAAGTAGAAGACCAGACGATCCGTCAGTTGCGGGACTGGTTTCGACTTTGCGCTACCAAAAATCTAAAAGATTTATTCGCGCTCTCCGACGATTTTCACAAAGCCGATAAGGAATCCCAAAAGTCCTTGATGCTGGCAGGATTGAATGTGACGCGAGAGATTTTGTTGAAAAATCTCGATATAGATCACCTCATGCGGACCACAGACGAGGATCGGACTTTTATCAATAACATCAGCAAGAAGGTATTGACCGAAGAGCATGCGTTCCGACTCTACCAAACGTTCAATGCAGCGCATTACCATTTGGAACGGAATGGCAATGCGAAAATGATTTTCACCGACTTGTCCATGGAGATCCTCTTGATGATGTCTAAAAACTAGGGAGATGGAAAAGAAGGTTCTTGGCATCGTAGTGACCAAAATAGATTTGAGAGGATCTTTGATTTTGTAAGTCGGCCAATCAAAAGGGTTACGGGGGTAAATGCTGCCGCCGAAATCCTCAAATTTGAGGTAGAAACGGTGGTGTAAAAAACGTCAAAACGAGAAAAATAGTGAGTAATCAACTTGTGAAAATTGGAACCCGAGCCAGTAAACTTGCGCTTTGGCAAGCGTACCATGTGGCAGACTTGCTCCATAAAGCGGGGCTCGCATCGGAAATTGTTCCGATCGATACCAAAGGGGACCAGGTGTTGGATGTTTCCATTTCAAAGATTGGTTCCAAAGGGGTTTTTACCCAAGAATTGGAAGATCAACTCCTGGATGGAAGCATTTCGATTGCAGTTCACTCGGCAAAAGACATGCCCTCCAGTCTGGGGGAAGGGTTGGAGTTGATCGCTTTTTCAGCACGAGAACAGGCACAGGATGTCTTGCTTTCTACGAAGAAAGGAGTATCCTTAAGTGATGCCCACTTGGTGGTGGGTACTTCGTCCACCCGAAGAATTGCGACGCTCAAGCATTTTTATCCTCATGTAAAAACCGTGGAGGTTCGAGGAAATCTTCAAACCCGAATTCGCAAGATGGAGGAAGGACACTGTGATGCCCTGCTTCTGGCTTATGCGGGGGTGCACCGAATGGGTTACTCAGACCTATTGGTCGCGCATCTGGATTTGAATGAATTTATTCCTGCTGTAGGTCAAGGATCCATTGCGATTGAGGCTTCCACTCGTTTGGATTCCAAACTTCGTGAAGCCATTGTGGGTGCTTGCAACGATGCACCCACCCAAGTTTGCTTGCTTGCCGAGCGTGCCTACCTCCGGGTTTTGGAAGGAGGCTGCAGCATTCCTGTTTTTGCCTTGGCAACCCTAACGGGAAACCAAGTCCACCTGAAAGGAGGGATAGTGAGTTTGAATGGACAGCAACGCATCGTACTCGAAGTGAGTGGGCCGATAAATCAAGCGGTGCAGTTGGGTGAATCTTTGGCCAAGCAAGTACTCCAAGCGGGAGGAAAATCAATTTTAGAACAAATCAAACAGTCCCCTCATTGATATGAACCAGAAAATGCGTATCTTTTTCTTTATCCTTTCGGTGCTTAGCTTCTCGGCTTGTGGCAAAGACAAGGATTATGTGGTCACCATTTCCACCCGTCATGGAGAGATTAAGGCCATTCTTTTTGATGATACCCCAGCACATAAGGACAACTTTTTAGACCTGGCGGAGTCGGGGCGATTTGATTCCACCCAGTTTCACCGGGTGATTCAAGGCTTCATGGTTCAAGGCGGAGATGTCTTTGGAAAGGAAGGGCTACCTGCCCAGGAGTGGCCAACACTTCCAGCGGAGATTAATCGAAAGCATGTACACATTAAGGGGATGCTTGCTGCGGCGAGGCAAGGAGATAACATCAATCCGGAAAAGCGAAGCAATGGGTCACAGTTTTACATCGTGCAGGGGAGAACGTACGAGGAGTTGGAGTTGACGACGGATTTTCCTGCGCTTCAGAAGGCGGTTTTTCAGTTTATGCAACTGGAGAGCCAGAAGCAGATGAAGGAGGCCTACAGCCGCTTATTTGCGGAAGGGAAAATGGACAGTTTGACGCAGTTGCTCCTCTCTAAGCGTGATGAAATCGCCAAGACCTTATCCTTGAAACTCACTAAGGATTATACTCCTGCGCAGGTGAAGGCCTATGCCGAACTGGGGGGTACGCCTCACTTGGATTTTGAATATACTGTCTTTGGTCAGGTGATTCAAGGCTTGGAAGTAGTGGATAAAATTGCTGCTGAGAAAACTGCCCGGGAAGTTCCTTTAGAACCTGTATTGATGAAGGTTACGGTAGAAAAAATGTCTCGAAAAAAAATTGAAAAAGAGTTTGGTTATGTCTACCCCGTCGAACAATAAGCCAAAAATCCTGATTACGGGGGCCAATGGCTTGCTGGGTCAGAAGCTGGTAGAGCAGCTGGTAGCCCAAGGGAATTTTGCCGTGATTGCTACGGGTAGAGGTGCTTGCAGACTCTCGGGTACGGGGTTTACCTACCAGAGTTTAGATATTGAAAATGAGCAGGAGGTAGAGTCAGTTTTGGCACAGCTCCGTCCGGATGTATTGATTCATGGGGCAGCAATGACCCATGTGGATGACTGTGAAAAAAATCAGGAGGGCTGTTACCGCGCCAATGTGCTCGCAACATCCTATCTGCTGCGAGCGGCAGAGAAGGTTGGTAGTCACTTTATTTTTGTGTCTACAGATTTTATTTTTTCTGGTGAGGATGGACACAATCCCTATACGGAGGAAGCGTTGCCCGATCCAGTGAATTATTATGGGCAAACGAAGTTGGAGGGGGAAGAACTCATCAAGCGCTCCACATTAAAATGGGCTATTGCGCGAACAGTCTTGGTTTATGGTCTTGCCAATGATTTGAGTAGGTCAAATATCATTCTGTGGGTGAAGTCTTCCTTGGAAGCGGGGAAGCAAATTCAGGTGGTGGATGATCAGGTGCGTACCCCAACCTTGGCAGAGGATTTGGCTGCGGGTTGTATTTTAATTGCCGAGCAAGGAGCCAGGGGTGTATTTAACATCTCTGGAGCGGAGTTGCTGACTCCTTACGACATGGCCATGCAAACGGCTGATTTCTTCGGTTTAAATAAGGAGTTGATTGTTCGTACGGATTCTACCCGTTTTACGCAGCCGGCGCGAAGACCGATGAGGACAGGATTTATCATCCAAAAGGCAATGGATCAATTGGGCTATCGTCCCAAAACTTTCCGGATGGGCATCGAATTATTGGCAAAACAAATCACTTTAGCCTCTTCCTAATTTAAGAACAGGCTGGGCTCATTAAATTCAGGCTTTAGGAAATCGGTATTTTTATTCAATCCTTCTGGGTCTCTTTTTAGGCTTTTGTAACTATTGAGCTAAAAAAACGTACACTAAAGGTCTTCTTACTTCGTTTTGGCAGAAGAATTGCACGTGTGGTAGTATTGAAATTTTTCAACTAAACCTGAACGACCATGAAAAAGCTAGCTTTAATTGTCTTAGTTACCCTGAGTTCACTTTCCTTGTATGCCCAAAAGAATGGGGTAGGCATCAAAGGGGGATTGAGTAGTACGCAAGTAAATTTTGAAGGAGAGCAGTTTGTTCCCAGCAATGCCCAACTAGGGTATCACCTAGGGGTTTTTGCCCAATTTGGTGGAGTTGGGTTTTTTGTTCAGCCCGAGGTGTTGTTTACGCAAACCTCTGGTCGCTTTAAATTGGAACTCCCCGCTACTCCCAATTCAAGCAAGGACTACGAGGCCAGATTTAATCGCCTAGATGTACCTGTGATGGCTGGATTAAGAATGTTTAAAATCGTTCGTTTAATGGCTGGACCTATTGCCAGTTTAAATATAGATTCCTCGCTCAAGGATGCAGGTACTACCGTACAAAACATCGATTTCAAAAAAGCCACCCTCGGCTACCAAACTGGTGTCGGCGTGGATCTAGGCAACTTATCCATTGAAGGAAAATACGAGGGAGGTCTCAGTAAGTTTACTGACAAAATTGGGTCTTTTACCACAGACAACCGACTCAACCAATGGGTGCTTTCAGTAGGGTTTAAATTATTTTAACTTTAAAATCCTCAAAATAAGGCGAGTTTCAATCCATAAAAAAGCCCTTCCAAAGTTAATTTTGGAAGGGCTTTGCTATTGAAAAAGATTATTTATTTATTTTCCATCACCAAGGGTGCTGGTGTAGCCCACTTGTGGATGGGCTTCAGATCTACCACATAGACGCTTCGACCATGCGTACCCACGATGAGGTGATTTTCACGCTCTTGGATGACCATGTCGTAAATGGCCACGTTCGGTATTTGTCCTTGGAATAGGTTCCAGTTTTTTCCTTCATCCAAACTTACATACAAGCCATGATCGGTTCCCAAATAGAGCAAATTGGGCATTTTTGGATCCTCAATGATGATATTCACCGACTCATTCGGTAGGTTGGAAGCGATGGACGTCCAAGTCTTGCCATAGTCTTCGCTTTTGTAGACATAGGTAGTAAACTCATCGTATCTGTAGCCATTGAGCGTGATGTAGACACGGCCTTCTTTGGCAGCCGAAGGAGAAATGCTACTCACCCAGCGATCCTGAGGAAGCCCAGCATTCAAGCTGGTCCAGCTACCGCCATTGTTTCGAGTTACCCAGACATTGCCGTCATCCGAACCTGCATAGAGTGTTCCAAATTCCAAAGGAGATTCCTCCACTACGGATAGGGTAGCAAAAGGCACATTTCCACTTTTTTGATTTTTGGTCAAGTCTGGAGAAATAGTCGTCCAAGTGTTCCCTTGGTCTAGCGACTGGTAAACGTATTGTGATCCCATGTACACGATGTCCTGGTTGTGGTAACTCAACTCCGCAGGGGTTCTCCAATTCCAACGGTTTGGCGCCTTTCCGATGTCGTGACCTGGAGTGATGCGCTTGCGCTCATTTGTCTTTTTATTGATGCGTACATAGTTGCCAAACTGGGAACCCGTGTATACGATGTCATTATTTCGCGTATCCACGGCTACCACCATGCCGTCACCTCCGTAAAGGGACTCCCAAGGATCTTCAGGTGCGTTGGTGGACTTGCCATACCATACCCCATTGTCTTGCATGCCACCATAGATGTGGTAAGGTGTGGCATTGTCTACCATCACTGAATAGAACTGGGAGATTGGCATTTGGGTGTTTAGGTGATCCCAACGTGCTCCTCCGCCGTAACTTCTGTACAAACCGCCATCGTTACCAAGCAAGATGTGTTTGGAGTCCTTGGGGTTGATCCACATGGCCTGATGGTCGGAGTGTGGTCTTCCAATGGAGTCGGTACGGGAAAAATTCTTTCCTCCATCTCGAGAAACCAAAAGCGGTACACCCAGAACAAAAATCTCGTTTTCGTCGCTGGTGCTGACACGAATTTCCCCAAACCAATAGCCGTAAGAATTGTACAATTGGGTGATATCTGATTCAGAAACCAGGGTCCAGTTTTTGCCACTATCCGTAGATCGATACACCTCTGCACCTTTGATGGGTGCACCAAACATGGCTGCATTCGCATCTACGGCACCTCCTAGGTAGTTGGCAATTTGGGTGGTGGTAATTTTACCGGTTTTTAACTGTCGCTTCAGTTCTGCAGGGGTGTACTTGCTGGCAAACTGGTTTCTTCTGATAAAAGACTCTAATTTCTTGTCTTCCAAAGCCAATGCCTGGTCCAAGGTCATGGTAGCAAAATCTTCCAGTTTCAAAGGATTTTCTTCCTGCTGTTGATTGCCACGTTGTCTTGGAGCGGGAGTCGGCTTGTCTGATTTGCCTTGATTGTCCAAAAGCGCATAGACCACGTCTGGACTGGAAAGGCTAAAGTCAAAGCCGATTCTTCCTACAAATTCATCTTGAGGGAATCCATTTACGGATTTTTTCCAGGTATCTCCTCCATCTTCTGATCTCCAGATGGTAGAGCCTTTGCCATTGCCGATAAAGTCATGCGCCTGGCGGAATCGCTCCCAACTTGCTGCAAGCAGAATATTTGGGTTGGTCGGATGCAACTTGATATCAATGACTCCAGTATTGTCGTCGATGTAGAGCACCTTCTTCCAGGTTTTGCCTCCATCTACGGTTTTGTAAAGTCCTCTTTCCTTGTTTTTGGAATACAAAGCCCCCATGGAGCCCACCCACACGATATCGGGATTGGTGGGGTGAACTTGAATCTGTCCGATGTGGTGGGAGTGGAGCAAGCCCATCATCTGCCAGCTTTTTCCTCCATCTACGGATTTGTAAAGACCGGCACCCGCGTAGGTAGATCTGCTTGAATTGCTTTCTCCCGTTCCTACCCAAAGGATTTCGTTGTTGGATTTGGATAATGCCATCGCACCAATGCCTAAAGCAGCCTGGTGGTCAAAAATAGGTGTAAAAGATTGTCCATTGTCGGTGGTTTTCCATACCCCACCCGAAGCCGCGGCCACATAAAAGGTGTTTGGATTGGCTGCCACTTCAATGTCGATAATACGACCAGACATATTGGTAGGTCCTACGTTCTTGGCCTTGAATGAAGCCAAAGGAGAGGAGGAAAGTAAGGCGCCATGCTTATTTATGGACTCCTGAAGTGCCTTTTCTGAGGTTGGGACAATGGTCTGTGCACCAACTTCAAGGGATAGGAGCCCGCCAAAAAGCAGGAGCGCAAGGGTTGATTTTTTCATAGTGAATGGAATAAGTACTTCAAGTTAGGAATTCAAGATGGATTCGGATGGAAAATTAGATAAACCGAATTTTTACGCGTGTAAAAGGTAACCAAGGCTAGTCCGAACAAAAAAGAGCAGCCTAGTTCCTTAATTGAAAACAGGGTTTCTCAGCCAATCAAGTTGCCGGCTTCATCCCAAACGGCCACTTTACTCCGATCCTCGGGTTTGAGGTATACGCCAGCATATTTTTCAGGATTTGATAAGCCATGCTTGGCGAGTACGGCAGCAGGAACTCCATCCCAGACGTTAGGCACATTGCCCATATAGCCCATGTATTTCCATCCTTCTTGGGTAGAAAAATACCCAGAACAAGTGAGGTTGCGCAGCATGTTGAACCAGCGTACACCACCTTGGTAGTCCTCGCTGGCTTTATCTGGCCAGGCGACTAGGTCGATGATCACTTGTACTTGGTTGGCGTCTAAGTCATTGAACACTTTTCCAAACAATTCCTGAGCCTCAAAGTCCAGCCACATCAGTCCGCCTCGCATGGGTGTTTGCATGTTGGGCTGATCCTTCATCATGAATTCGATAAAGTCTGGCACTCCAATGGCAGTGGCAGCAGGAGATTGCTCGTCAGCTGGCATAATGAGGTCGACCAGCGTTGTGATTTTTTTCAGTTCTTCTTCTGTGAAAAATTTTTCAGCAAGCAATTTGGCATCCCGGGCTTTTTCCTCTTCGGTACGACCTCCGGGAGTTCCAATTACTTCCCCCTGCAATTTGACTTGTTCAGGCTCGCAGCCCAGCAACAAGCCTGCCCCAATAGAACCCGCAAAGAGCAGTTTTAAATTTTCTCTTCTATTCATGGCCTAGATGTTTTTTTGTTTCAACTGTTCGATGATGTAATCGGAAGTTCTCCAAGACAAGGCCAAAATGGTCCAAGTTGGATTTTTGTCTGCTTGGGATACAAAAGGTCCTGCATCTACCACAAATAGATTTTTGCAGCTATGCAATTGGCAGTTGGAATTGACTACGGAAGATTTGGGATCGTTGCCCATACGGGTAGTTCCTACTTCGTGGATGATGCGACCTGGGGCTGCAAGTCCATACATGCTCTCCGGGCCAGGTTTGGTACCTAAGAGGGTTGCCCCTGCATTGGTTAATATCTCCTCAAAGGTATCTTGCATGTGTTTGGCCTGCTTGATTTCCTGGTCGGTCCATTTGTAATGGAATCTCAGCACCGGAATCCCAAAGGAATCCACCACATTCGGGTCGATCTCGCAATAATTGCTGTACTGGGGGATACTTTCCCCACGGCCGGACATACCTAAGGTTGAGCCATAGATTCGGCGGATGTCTTTTTTAAGACCTACCCCATAGCCTCCATTTGGGCTAGGATTGCCAAATTCATCTTTGAGGTACTTGCGAAGGCTATCCATACCTCCCCCAGCGCCATAAGCTGGCTGTCCCATCCCACCCCAATACTCAATGTGGTAGCCACGGGCAAAGTCCAATTGCTTGTTGTCCTTCCACCAAGGAGTGTACATGTGCATGCCACCGACGCCATCTTCATTGTAGCGATCTCGGTCGATCAGGTCGGGAAGAATTCCCATACGATCTGCGCCAGTGGAGTCGTGCAGGTACCTGCCCAATACTCCTGAATCAGCACCTATGCCATCGGGATGAGCTTTGGATTTGGAATTCATCAGGATACGCGCAGACTCACAAGCGGAGGCGCCTAAGACCACTACTCTTGATCTCAATTTGTATTCCTTTCGGTCTATCTTGGATACAAAGGATACCCCATTGGCTTTGCCGGTGTCATCCGTAGTGACTTTGCGAACCATGGAATAGGTGAATAGGTCCACCTTTCCTTTTTTCATGGCAGGATGGATTAGGCAGGTTCCTGAGGAAAAATCCGCATAGGCCTGACAAGCACGGTTGCATTGATTACAGAAAAAACAAACTCCCCGCTCCGCATTGATGGGTCGGGTCAGCATGGAAAGTCTCCCTGGGATCATGGGGATGCCTGCCTTGTCTGCCCCTCTTTTGATGAATAGTTCGTGCAATCTGGGCTTGGGAGGAGGGAGGAAAAAGCCATCTGGCTCGTTGAAAATACCCTCTTTGGAACCAAAAACTCCGATCAACTTGTCGACCTTATCGTAATAGGGCTTCAGGTCTTCGTAGCCAATGGGCCAGTCGTGACCCATGCCATCGATGCTGGCGCGCTTGAAGTCATTGGGTCCAAAGCGAAGGGAAATTCTTCCCCAGTGGTTAGTTCGACCGCCTACCATTCGGGATCGAAACCAGTCAAATTGGGTTCCATCCTTGCGTGTGTAGGGTTCGCCATCAATTTCCCATCCCCCAATGGCTTGATCAAAATCTCCAAAGGGACGGATTTTGGTGCCCGCACCCCTTCTTGGGGATTCCCAAGGTGGACGTAGCTGGGTTCGGTCTTCTTCTTTGGCGGGATCAAAATCTCCACCTGCTTCCACGACTGCCACTGAAAGTCCGGCTTCGGAAAGAATTTTGGAGGCCATGCCTCCGCCAGCTCCCGAACCAACAATGATGACGTCGTAACTATCTTGGGTTTCTTTGATTTGTAAGGCCATAAATGGATGGGGTTGAAGCAAACTAAACTAGCAATAACTAGGGAACTTAGGAAGCCTACAATTTACAGTGCTTTTGAAATGTAGGGCCACAAGGTTTCCATCACGATGCGATGCCCCTCTGGGGTAGGATGGATTCCATCAGGAAGATTTAAGTCCGGATTGCCTGCCACCCCTTCCAATAGAAAAGGAATCAATTCGATGTTTTTTTCCTTAGCCACAGCTGGGTAAATGGCTTTGAACTCTTCGGTATATTCTTTGCCCATGTTGGGTGGTATCTGCATTCCCGCAAGGATGATCTTCGTGTTTGGATATTTGGCCCGAACCTTGTCCACAATGGCAAGGAGATTTTTCTTGGTTTCGGTTAGTGCAATCCCCCGTAATCCATCGTTACCCCCTAATTCCAAGACAAATAAGTAGGGCTCTTCTTCCAAAAACCAGTCCAGGCGACTCAATCCGCCGGCGGTAGTTTCTCCACTCAATCCTCCATTGATTACGCGATACTCTTTTTTCAAGCTATCCAATCGGCTTTGGATTCTACCTGCAAAGGATTCTTCCGGGTCAATGCCGTAGCCGGCAGTGAGGCTATTTCCAAAAAATAGGATTGTTTTTTTTGCGGTAGATTCTGCTGCTTGCTCTCCATTCGCTGCCTGTGTTTTTTCCGGATTTGAGCCACAAGCGCTGAGGAAGGAACCTAGTACTAGAAGGATGACCAAGGCAACTCCATTAAATTTTGATTTCATAGTAACTGAATTAACTTTTCCTGATTCAAAGGGAATTTTTGTTTTTTACACGATTTTGGACCCATTGGTCGACCAAATGCTACCATCTGTCGAACCTAGAATCCTAGGATACTGTAATTTTGTTTTCTTTGCTCGAATTCCAAAGTAATTTGTGGAATTGCCAACAAATTAGTCAAAAATAGCGTTTTCCTAATTCAACTTCTTTACCTTCTACATGTCCATTTTAGCCCTTCAACACGTCAGTAAAACCTACCAAAGTGGAAGCCGCAAGCTCACGGTTTTGGATCAGGTTACTTTTTCTATCCAAGCCGGAGAAACCATTGCGATTGTCGGCCCTTCAGGAAGTGGTAAAACTACCCTTTTGGGTTTGTGTGCAGGCTTAGATTCCAGTTCCACTGGATCTGTGGTTCTGAATGGTGAAGCCTTGGAGCGTTTGAATGAAGACCAGCGTGCAGCGGTGCGGAGTCGGGATGTGGGATTTATATTCCAAAATTTTCAGTTGCTGCCCACCCTTACCGCGCTGGAGAATGTGATGGTGCCACTGGAGTTGAAGAAAAGAACGAATGCCAAGGAAAAGGCCATGGAATTACTCGATAAAGTAGGGTTGAAAGATCGAGCAACGCATTACCCGACCCAACTTTCAGGCGGGGAACAGCAGCGTGTGTCCATTGCTAGAGCCTTTGCGAATGCACCCAAAATACTTTTTGCGGATGAGCCTACCGGCAACTTGGATACCGAAACAGGTACTATGATTGAAAATTTGATTTTCGATTTGAATAAAGAACAAGGAACTACACTGGTACTGGTGACGCACGACTTGGAATTGGCTGCCAAAACCCAGCGCATTATCCACATCAAGGGCGGAAAAATTCAGGAGGAGACGCATGCCTGATTTTGCTTGGATTTTAAAAATGGCAAGGCGGGATTTTAGAAAAAATCTCTCCCGATTGCTGCTCTTCGTTTCCTCCATTGTCGTGGGGATTGCTGCCTTGGTGGCAATCAGTAGTTTTGGAGAAAACCTAGTCAAAGACATCGACAACCAGGCCAAGGAACTTCTCGGCGCAGATTTGGTTTTGGAAAACAGCAAGCCTCTTGGCAAGTTGGGTCTGGATTCTCTTGCTTTAGAAACCGCCTCAGAGGTTAATTTTGCTTCCATGGTTGCTTTTCCCAAGCGGGATGCCAGCCGACTGACACAAGTGCGTGCTTTGGAGGGAAATTTCCCTTTTTATGGAAAACTAGAAACGCTTCCTGCGGATGGGGAGGCTAGTTTTAGAAGTGGAGGCAAAAAGGCGCTGGTAGAAAAAGCGCTCATGGCGCAGTTTGATGCCCGAGTAGGAGATTCCATCAAGGTGGGTAACCTTAACTTTGAGATTGTAGGGGAACTTCAAAAGGTGCCTGGACAAACAGGCATTACGGCAAGCGTGGCTCCGGCCGTATACATTCCTTTGGGATACTTGCAAGAAACTGGATTGGTGCAGTACGGGAGCCGAGTGGAATACAATCGCTACCTACAATTTGCTCCGGGAACCGATGTGGCCAAACTGATCAAGCCTTACGAAGCCCAGTGGGAACTCGATCGCATTGATGCAGATACAGTTGAAGACCGCAAAGAAAGCACGGGTCGCTCCTTTGGGAATCTTTCCAACTTTTTGAGTTTGGTCGCCTTTATCGCGCTACTTCTGGGTTGTGTGGGCGTGGCTTCTGCAGTCAACGTATTTGTGAAAGAAAAACTAGCCTCCGTAGCGGTGCTTCGCTGCTTGGGTGTGGCCTCCTTGGATGTGCTGTTGATTTACCTCGTGGAGATTGTAGCCATGGGAGGCATTGGCGCCTTTATTGGCTCGGTGCTGGGTACCCTACTACAGTTTGTGCTGCCCGTAGTATTTGCAGATTTTCTCCCTGTGGAGGTCACGGTTGGGATTTCATGGAAGTCGATAGGCTTTGGCATGGTGACAGGCCTATTGGTATCCGTGTTGTTTGCGCTATTGCCTCTCCTCAAGGTACGCAAGGTGTCTCCAATGGCCACTTTGCGACCTGAAACTGCCGACAGCACCTTGCTCAAGGACCCTGCTCGATGGGCGGTCCTATTGGGAATCCTGTTGTTCATTTTCGGTTTTAGCTATTACCTCCTCACCAAGGTGACTTGGGCTTTGGGATTCACTGCCTTTGTGCTAGTTGCTTTTGGCATACTCTGGGGTGTAGGTACTGCGCTGATGTGGGCTGTGAGGAGATTTTTACCACTTTCCTTGAGTTACCCTTGGCGTCAGGCACTTTCGAATTTGTACCGACCCAACAACCAGACCATCTCCCTGATTGCGACCATTGGTCTCGGTACAGCGATGATCAGCACCTTATTTTTCCTGCAAAATCAATTGCTGCAAGAGGCCAAGTTTGCGGATAAAAAAGACCAGCCCAACATGCTCTTGTTTGATATTCAGACCGCTCAATTGGAACAAGTGAGGGAAAAAGTAACGGGACAGAAGATGCCCATTCTGCAAGAGGTTCCAATTGTTACCATGCAGTTGAATACCATCAATGGGATTACCAAAAAAGCGAATGAAGCCTTACCTGAGGAGGAAAATTACAGTCGTTGGCTATACAACCGGGAGTTTCGGGTGACCTATCGGGATTCGTTAATTTCTTCGGAGCAATTGACGGATGGAGCCTTGATTCCCAAGGGGACAAGAGGAGATAGCATCTTTGTTTCCTTTGAAAAAGGATTTGCTGAGGGCAATGGATTTAAGATCGGCGATGAGGTGGAATTCAACGTACAGGGACGTCCGATTAAAACCTATATTGGAAGTTTCCGAGAGGTGAAATTCAACCAAGTGTCCACCAATTTCTTGGTACTTTTTCCCGAAGGAATTTTGGAAGAAGCGCCCAAGTTTCACGTGATCATTACCAAAACAGCGACCGATAAGCAAGCCGCTGAAATGCAAGCGGACATGGTACGGGAGTTTCCGAATATCTCGATCATTAATTTGGGTACGATCGTAGAGACGTTAGAGGAGATTTTGGGCAAGATCAGTTTTGTGATTCAGTTCATGGCCTTTTTCTCCATTGCCACGGGGATTTTGGTCTTGATCAGCTCCCTGATCATCAGCAAGTACCAGCGCATGCGGGAGAGCATTTTGCTACGCACCTTAGGGGCCAGTTCAGCCTTGGTGCGGCAGATCAATACCCTGGAGTACTTCTTCCTGGGGAGTTTGGCCTCTTTATCGGGGATTTTACTTTCCTTTTTTGCCACGTTCTTATTGGGCAAATTTGTCTTCCAGATGAACTTTAGTTTGGCTTGGAAGGAAGGCTTGGCGATTTACTTGGTGATTACAGTCCTCACCATTGTATTGGGTTGGCTCAACGGTCGAAAGATCATCTATCAGCCGCCGATGGAGATTTTGAGAGGGAATGGGTAAATGCAATGTGATTATCCGCAATCAAATCGCTCAGCAGGAAAGTCAACTCCTGCGGATAATCGCTTACAGACCACAGTTCACCTAATTGAACTGCAAAACTTAGTTGACCTAGTTGGAGGTGAATAAGCGTAAACCCTAAAAAACAAAAAAGGCTTGCATCACTGCAAGCCTTTGTACCCAGAGCCGGAGTCGAACCGGCACGAGTGTAACCTCATTGGTGTTTGAGACCAACGCGTCTACCAATTCCGCCATCTGGGCATTAAATACTTCCATTCCGTACTGAATGGGCTGCAAATATGACTACAAAAATGATTTTCTACAAACTCATTCTCCTACTTCCTGTAATTTTTTTGTACTCCAAGCCTGAGGCTTCTCGGAAAACAGGGTTTTTGTAAAACTCCAAACCGATTTAAATAGCTCAGAATCACGATACTGATTCAAAGCCTCCTCGCTTTCCCAGTGGCTGTAGGTCACAAAAATATTTTTTTGATTCTGGTCCTGCCATAGTTCCAAATGCCGACAGCCTGGAAAATTCCGAATTTTAGATTTGTGGATTTCAAAATTCTCTAAAAATGAACTAGCCGCTTCAGGTCTGAAGGTCATCCTGACCACTCGAATCAAACTCATGTCTCAAAGTTGATGTACACCACACTGTCTCGCTTCAAACCGAGTAAGTTGCTCCCATGTCCATGATTGATGCCGATTTCCAACACATCTAGGCTGTTGAAAAATAAATAAGGTTCACCTGCCTCTACTTGATCGTAGCCCGTTTGGAGTTGACGTAAAGTTTCCCTTCCAAATTGTATCGTGAATTTTCCGGGATTCAACTTTTCAAAAACCTCCCGTTGAATATTGGTAATTAAGTTTCCATAGCGGTCAACACGTACTACATGTCCAATAATCTGTTCCCGTGTAGCCTTGGCTTGGCGAGGCATTAATTTTTTGAACTGGGTAGAAGGACCTCCAAAGTCATGTATAGCAGCGCCTGAGGCTACTTTTGCGGCAATTGGAGCCAAAATATCTCGCGTAGGGAAGGTGGAGTCTTTGATATGAATGTCCGCAAATTGGACGATAATCCCTGGATCATAGTCTGCCAACATGCTTAGAATCCCATTATTTGGACCGATAAAAATATGGTCTTCCAACTTGATGCCGATGTATCCTGTTGTTGCAGTACCTGTAGTATTGATGCCCACCAAATGCACCGTTCCTTTAGGAAATTCCCGGAAGGTAGCTCGAAGAAGAAAGGCGGCATGCTCCAAATCAAAAGCCGCTATACCATGTGAAATATCCACAATTTGCAGCTGTGGATTGATGGATAGCATCTTGGCTTTCACTGCAGGTACATAGTAGTCCATGTCCCCAAAATCAGAAAGGAATGTCACCAAGGCCATAAGAGCATGTAAAGTAAAATTTTGTAGTTTTGTTTGTTGGGGACTGAACAAAAATAGACATTTTATTCTTTTGCCTTCAAGGTGTACCTAATCTTAACAAAACTTTGGTCGAAAAAGTAATTACCCTAGAGCATGTTCCCTTGGCTGAGTTTTTTGGCACAGCCGATGAAAATATTCGTCAGATTGCACAAGCATTCCCGCAGTGTAAAGTGATTTCTCGCGGAAATGAAATTCGTATCCAAGGAAGTCCCCCAGAAATTCTAAGAATCAATGATCTGATCAATATGCTTCTAGAGCACTTCGAGCGTTTTGGTAGCCTCAGTCCGGAGCATGTCAAGGATTACTTAGCGATCGAAGGCGGACCCTTTGAAGAAGCCAGTAAAGACCAAGTGATTGTATTTGGAAATAAGGGTTTAGTCATCAAACCTAAATCTGCCAACCAACGCAAGCTAGTAGAAGCTGCCTTCAAAAACGATCTGGTGTTTGCATTGGGTCCCGCCGGAACAGGTAAAACCTACATTGCTGTAGCCTTGGCAGTACGAGCACTTAAAAATAGGGAGGTAAAGCGAATCATCATTACACGACCAGCGGTAGAAGCTGGAGAGAATTTAGGATTCCTTCCGGGCGATTTGCAAGAGAAACTCGATCCTTATTTACGACCGATTTACGATGCACTTCAAGACATGATACCTCCCGAGAAACTGAAGTATTACCAAGAAACACGAGCCATTGAGATTGCTCCGCTTGCCTACATGCGCGGGAGAACCCTTCACGATGCCTTTGTACTCTTGGATGAGGCTCAAAATACCACGGCTGAACAAATAAAAATGTTTTTGACTCGAATGGGACCCAATTCGAAAGTCATCATAACTGGGGACCAAACCCAAGTAGATTTACCCACCCGACAAAAATCCGGATTATCAGAGGCCCTTCGTGTCCTGAATGATGTCAAAGGGATTGGTGTAGTGCGTTTGAGCGGGTCGGATGTAATTCGACACAAGCTGGTCAAAGCCATCATCGCCGCTTACGAGAAAAGTGAGGAAGAAAAAGAAAAACTACGCCATGAAGCCAATAGTAGAAAAAATAACGACTAAGGAAGGTTTAAAAGCTGCATTTCATATTCGTGAGCTCGTATTTGTTGTGGAACAGGAAGTAGATCCTTCAGAAGAATACGACGAGTTTGAGGATAGTTCAATTCATTTCTTAGCGAAGCTTGATGGAGCCCCTGTGGGCACCGCCCGCTGGAGATTCACCACAAATGGGGTGAAAATGGAACGATTTGCCGTTGTCCAAGAAGCGAGAGGGCAGGGCGTAGGACAAGCCTTGGTGGCTGCTGTACTTGCAGATATCAACCAGCATCCGGATGGAAAAGCCAAAAAGAAATACCTCCATGCCCAAATCCATGCGATGCCGCTCTATGCTAAATTTGGATTCCAAGCGGTAGGGGATCAGTTTGAGGAGTGCGCTATCCTGCATTATAAAATGGAACTGAGCTAGAAAGCACTATTTTCCAAGTACGCGTAAATCAATTTTTTTTGGGATTTTGCATTCATTCCCTTCTAGGTAACTAGGAATGAGTTTGGAAGGGCTCTAATTTTTTACTTTTTAATTTTTTAGTCATGACTTTTGCTGACTTTCCCTTTTTGAGGTACCTCTTCTTTTTCTTCGGAGGAGTAGTACTCGTAGCATTATTTCCACAGGAATCGCCCTCTCTTTTTTTGGGGCTATTGGCTGCGATTTGGTTAATTTATTTGGTACATCTGAATTGGTTGCCTTCTCCCAGTCCTTTCTTAAGCTCATCACTGGCCTACCTGCTCTTGATTGGACTGGGTTGTTATGTGTCTCTTTCATCGAAGCAACAAGCAATTGCCGGGGATATCCCGTGGGAAGAGGGCAAAGGCTACCTTGCCGAAGTTCAGCGCTATGATATTCCCAAAGCCAATTCATCTGAGAATTTACTAGCAGTAGTAGCCATCCATGGAGCACAAGGTTGGCAGCCACAGAAATCATTGGTTCTAGTATACCACCAGATGGACGAAGGATTGTATCCGGGTCAGGTGATCTGGGTACCCAACAATCCCGAGCGGATAGCTCCTCCGAGTTTTCCTAATGAATTTAATTACAAACGTTTTTTGGCTGCCAAAGGGATTCACTTTCGGCAGTTTCTAGGAAAAAAAATAGTCCTGCTCCCTCTAAAGCAAAGCAATGACCTGAATTTCACCTTGGAAAATTTGCGTTATTATTTTGCGGGAGTGATCGATCAGTATGTTCCTAGGCCTGAGTCCAAACAAATAGCCTTGGCGCTACTTCTGGGACAAAAAGAATCCCTGAGCAAGGAGGTAAAGCAAGCCTACTCGGCAACGGGCACCCAACATATTTTGGCAGTTTCTGGACTCCATGTGGGCATCATCTACTCCATATTGCTGCTTCCACTAACTTTTTTTAAACAGGAGGGGCACGCCCTTCGAAAAAGTTACCTCTTTCTTGTCTTGGGGCTGATCTGGATCTATGCGCTGATGACGGGATTCTCCCCCTCTGTGGTGCGTGCAGTGGTCATGTTCTCCTTAGTGACCTTTGGACAGATGCGAAAAAGAAAACCTTCCATTTGGAATATTTTGGCATTTTCAGCGCTGCTGCTCCTGGTGCTTGATCCTGATATTCAAACAGATCTTGGCTTTCAGCTTTCTTACTTGGCGGTTGCGGGGATTGTGGGCTTGCAGCCCATCCTCCTTCGGATGTGGGCCCCTTCCAATCGCGTGCTGGATTATTTCTGGCAAATGGCCACAGTCACCCTTGCCGCTCAGTTGATCACCAGCCCACTGACGCTCCACTACTTTCATACCTTTCCCACCTATTTTTTAGTGGCCAACTTGCTCATTGTGCCGCTATCCTATATCATCTTGTGCGTAGGGGTTCCGTTTCTTTTGCTTGCATGGATTCCCATCCTAGGCACTTTGTTGGGAGCTAGTGTTGACTTTTTACTTTTTATCCAAAATGAAATCACCTATATCCTTCAAGAATTTCCAGCTGCCCTGTGGAAGGGGATTCACCTCTCTCTTGCAGGGATGTTTGCTAGTTGGGGAGCACTTTGGATATGGGGAAATTGGGAGTGGGGAAATCGAAAAATCCTTGCTCAATTTGCCTTAGCACTTGGCTTCCTTTGGGCAATCTCAAATCTTTGGACTGAGGTTCGACGCCCATCCCTAGAGTTATATTTTTTTACCAAGGAAGAGCAGCAAATCTTAGACCTCAAACTTGGGGAACATCACCTTTCCTGGAATCAGGATTTCCCTGTGGCCCAACTTTCGTATTCCATTCTTCCCAACCGGCTGGCGGGCCAACGAAATCCCGTTCCAATCCCGCTGAAAGGGATGGTAAGTGGAGATTCTATCTGGTTTCCAGGGGTCAAACTCAGCTTTTTCCCCGCTCAAAATCGCATTGAATGGGGATCGCTTCAACCCAAAGAACGGATAGATTTTAGCCAAACTGAGCCTACAAAAGCCCTCCCAACAGATTCGATTTTTACGGCTTTTTCAGGATTTAAGGTAAGTTTCTAAGGGAGCTGCAAGCAGGATTCTTTTTCAATTTATGCCTTTTTGATCACGGTGAACTAGGGTTTTTTTGTAATTTCAAAGGTTAATGACTGAGGCAAACGACCGATTGGTAATTCTCCTGAAGGAGGTATTTGGATGGAAGGAGTTTCGTCCTGTACAAAAGCAGGTCATCGATGCGGTGTATCGGGGAGAGGACACGCTTGCCATTCTACCCACTGGGGGAGGAAAAAGCCTTTGTTACCAGGTACCTGGATTGGCCAAAGAGGGGATCTGTATTGTCATCTCCCCGCTAATTGCACTCATGAAAGATCAGGTGGATTACCTCAAAGCCCGTGGGGTAAAAGCCGTAGCACTCCATGCTGGCATGAGTGCCAGAGAGATCGATACGGTCTTAGACAATTGCATCCGTGGGGGAGTCAAATTTTTGTACCTGTCTCCAGAGCGCTTAAAATCTGAACTATTTGTGGAGCGGTTCAAGCAGATGAACCTCAACCTGATTGCAGTGGATGAGGCGCATTGCATCTCTCAATGGGGCTATGATTTTCGACCTGCCTACCTCGAAATCGCGACTATCCGAGTGCATCATCCCAAAGTGAATGTACTTGCCTTGACAGCCTCTGCTACGCCAGAGGTTGAAAAAGATATTTTAGAAAAGCTGCAGCTTAAAAAGCCCGCCACCTTCCACCAAAGTTTTGCCCGTAAGAATTTGAGCTACAGCGTCCGATTGGTAGAGAACAAACTCGAAAAGGGGATTGAAATCCTAAAGCGAATTTCTGGATCGGCCATTTGGTATGTGCGTACCCGACAAGCGACTCAACAGCTGGCCAAGCAACTCCAGCAAATGGGATTCTCCGCTGCGGCCTACCATGCAGGCATGACCGCTCTCGATCGTTCTACCAAACAGGAAGCCTGGAAAGCAAACCAGGTACGCATCATGGTCAGCACCAATGCCTTCGGGATGGGCATCGATAAGCCCGATGTACGGGTAGTGCTGCACAGTGATTTGCCTGAAAATCTCGAAAGTTATTATCAGGAAGCCGGACGAGCAGGGAGAGATGGGCAAAAGGCCTTTGCCGTACTTCTGACCAATGCCCAGGATTTTGAACAGCTGTTGGACCG
>JACCDP011528705.1_pt1 | contig 34754 bp, 38 predicted proteins | sample 7445841 | NCBI WGS metagenome assembly JACCDP01 (sample SAMN15323441, study PRJNA562643) | freshwater metagenome | isolation source: river surface water | place: USA:Blue River Watershed | collected 2017-08-17 | reverse complement strand
GGGGGTGGGGGGGGGGGGGGTGGGGTTTTTGGGGGTTGGGGGGTGGGGGTCTCTGGGACTGAACGTTTACGGTTATGGGATGCTCAAAATTGGGGGGAAGATTTAGTCTTTGGGTATCGTGGCGGCGCTATTTATTACTGGAAAGCTTCAAACGGAGTTACCACCCGTGGGGTAGCGCTTAATACAATTGGCGGCAATGTAACGTTTACATCCGCTTCTCCTACGGTGGTTACTTTTAGTTCTGTTTTATTGTCTGAAGGCACTGCGGTTAAGTTTGATTTTAGTACAGGAGGATCAATGCCTTCTGGAGTTACTGCGGGTACAACGTATTATCTGCGTAATGTGGATGGGGCTACAGCAAATATCTCAGCTTCCCCCACAGGAGCGCTTATTAATACTGCCTCTACAGGGGCTGATGTCTATATTTCAGATCTTGTGGATGTGCCAACTAAACAAAATGGGTTAATTGTTTCTGATACGTCTCGGTTCTTATTGCTTTTTGGTACAACTTCTTACGGAAGCGCTGTGCTTGACCCTATGCTTATTCGTTGGGGGGATCAAGAATCTCTTGTTGATTGGGTGCCAAATGCAACTAATCAGGCGGGCAATTTGCGGCTCTCTCACGGTTCGCAAATAATTACAGAACAACAAACACGTCAAGAAATTTTAGTTTGGACAGATTCCGCGCTTTACTCCTTACAGTATCTCGGGCCTCCGTTTGTATGGGGGTCGCAGTTACTCGCAGATAACATATCAATTGTTAGCCCTAATGCCACAGCAGTTGCTTCGGGAGTTTCATACTGGATGGGGGTAGATAAATTTTATCTCTATAACGGACGTGTGCAAACATTACGTTGCGATCTTAGGCGCTATATTTTTTCTGATATAAACACTTCACAACTTGACCAAGTTTTTGCAGGCACCAACGAAGGCTTTAATGAAGTTTGGTGGTTTTACTGTTCGTCAGGGTCTAGTGTTATTGATAAGTATGTTGTGTACAACTACGCAGAAGATATTTGGTATTACGGAACTATGGGCCGTACGGCATGGCTTGATTCTGGGCTGCGTAACTATCCTGAAGCGGCTACTTACAACTACAACATTGTTGATCACGAATACGGGGTAGATGACAACACTACGCCTGATCCCACACCTATTGAAGCTTATATAGAGTCCGCTGAATTTGATATTGACGATGGACAAAACTTTGGGTTTGTGTGGCGTATGGTGCCTGATTTAACATTTCAAGGATCCGTAGCACAAAATCCTCAAGTTAGTATGACCCTTTACGGGATGGATGGCTCAGGGTCTGGGTTTAATACTGAAACAGCTAAAGACGTTTCACAAGTTGCGTCGGTAACAATTGAAAAATTTACCAACATTATTTACACCCGTATTCGCGGACGCCAGATGATTATACGAATTGGCTCAGATGGGTTAGGAACAACTTGGCAACTTGGTGCGCCACGAATTGATATTAAACAGGATGGGCAAAGGTGAATTTACTTAAACAGCCTGCGCCTCCCAGCTTGCCTTCGGCAAGCACTAACTATGAACGTGCGTACCACGATCAGTTTAATAACATTTTGCGTCTTTACTTTAATCAAATAAGTAATAACTTAACCGCAGTTTTTGGTGATAGTGGCGGGCGATATATTGATTGCCCCAACGCCCTTTTCTTTAATACGGCAGATCAAACCTTTGCGGCTATCAACACTGCATACCCTGTGGTGTTTAACGCTACCTACCTAAACAACGCAGTCCGATTGCAAGCTGGGAGCACTTCTAAAGTAGAGGTCAGTATTGGTGGGGTGTACAACTTTCAGTATTCAGGGCAGGTTAAGACAAGCAGTGCTGGAGATAAAAACCTGTACCTCTGGATTGCTCGGAACGGCACCAACATAGGCTATTCCACTCACGCTTGGACTTTTCACGATAATAATCATTATGCTGAGATTAGCTGGAACTTTAATATTGATCTTGATATTGGGGAGTACATTGAGTTGCAAATAGCTTCTGACAGCACTGCAATTAGGCTTGATGCGGAAGCAGCAACTTCACCCCACTCCGGTATACCATCGGGCGTTTTAGCGGTAAACTTCATAGCGCCGTTGCCTGATCCACGGCCAACTCCCCCCTAATCATGACCACCTCTATTGAATCATTAACTCCTGAACAGCAAGAAGCATTAGCTAAGTTCAATACGTACTTACAGACACGCACTGGAGGTACTACTAACCCATTCTTACAGTATATTGATCCTGAATCTAAGGGCGGTGCTTGGTCTACAAAAGCAGGTAAAAGTAGCGGTGCAGGATTTGGTTTTGAAGGGATGCTTGACCAGATTGGGCAAAGGTTGTCAGGCAAAGGTATAACCGCAGAAAATATTGGACAGTTGGGGGTTAGAACTCTTGACGAAAAAGACGAAGAAGGTAACCCAATACAGGAAGTTTACGATAAAACCACAGGCAAAACCGTTTCTTCTGGGCAGTCTGTAGATCTCGGTGGGTGGGGTGAAGGTCCGGGAATGACCTATGCTAGCCTTACGTTTGACGAGAAAGGCAAACCAAAGATAAGCACTTACGGAGAAGATACAAACTGGTTTGCCGATAAAGGCCCAATTATGACGGCGTTAAAGTTTACGCCTATCGGTCCGGTTGTTGCTGCTATTGATGCTGCACAAAGTTTATACAACTATGGTGATCCTACAAAAGCTATTTTAGCAGCGCTCCCTTATACTGGAGCGTTTGATGCCGTTGCAGGTACAGCAGCTAATGTAGCAGGCCCAGCCGGAGAACTTGCATCAAATTCAGGTATCGCAGGTTTAGCCCAAGATTTGGGCGTGTCCGCAGATTTAGCTAATAAAATAGGTCGAGTTGGGGCACAAGGTATATTAGGCGGCACCCTTTCCACCGCGCAGGGCAAAGGTTTTGGTGAAGGCTTACGCTCTGGTATTGCTTCTGGTGTTATAGGTGAAGGTGTTAATCAGCTTAGTGCAGCCACTGGTCTAGATAAAGGACTCGGGTCGTTTGCTGCCCCCGCTAAATCATTAGTATCGTCTGCGTTAACTTCTGCTGCGCTCGATAAACCTTTTGATTTTTCTTCTGCTGCTATGAATGCGGCTATGAAATTTGGATTAGGCGACGTTGTAAAAACAGCAAAGTTAGATACTACGCAAGGCCAAGCACTTAATAAATTCCTAGAATTTCTGGGAGGGAAAGCGTAATGAGTATATTGGGAGAGATGAATTTAACATTTCCGTCAACTTCTACAGATATAGACACTAGTACGGATTTTTCTGAATCGTTGTCAGGGGTAACAAATCCTTTATATAGACAAACGCCAATTCCCCAAAGCGCTTATGGAAGTAACGCGTCTGAAAACGTAGTTGTTACAGCACAAAAAGAATTTGAAAAATTATTCCCGGAATGGGCTGGGCCTTTAGCTGCTGCATTAGCCGCTGCTGGGGTTGCTTCTTCTGTTGCAAGTTCTGGCCCAGCTAAAGTCGAAGTAACAGCTAAAGGCCCAGCTACACCCCCACCTGCAACAACTACACCCCCACCCGTTGTCGTCCCCCCAGCAACAACTACGCCTTCAGTTGATCCAGCAGACCCAGCAAAGGAAGTACCTAAACAAGAACCCACCGCAGAGGAAAAAAGCCTTGCTGAAAAATTAGGCATTCCCGCTGCGACATTAGCTACATTGCTTAAATATGGCATTGGAGCTTTAGCGTCTTACCTGTCTTACAAATCTGCCAAAGATGCTCAGGAACAGGCTAGGGGTGTGTCGTTTGCCGAGAAGGGTCCGGTGACTTCAACACGTAAGGCATACCAAGGCAGTACATATAAGGCGCAGGGTGGATTGATGACTCTTGCTGAGGGTGGGGAAGTTTCTCAACCTTTTTACCTCGGTGGGGTCACAGATGGTATGGCAGATGAAGTCCCTGCACATATTGACAACAAGCGCCCTGCTGCGTTAAGTGATGGTGAATTTGTCATACCGGCTGATGTTGTCAGTCACTTAGGTAATGGTAATTCCAATGCTGGTGCAAAGCGTTTATATGAAATGATGGATAACATACGCGAAGCACGAACAGGTAACAAAAATCAGGGTATTCAGATTAACCCTAACAAATTTATGCCGAGGTAATCATGGCTGATCGTTATAGTGCCGAACAATACGCTGCCGCTGGGCAGTGGATGCTTAAAAATTTAGGTGACCCTGCGGCAATTAAAGCCAAGGCAGATGAGCTTGGGCTTACTATTGAAGAACTTGCGGCGGCTGCGCAAACAGTTAACCCCGAACTTAAAGTAGAAGATGTTGTCAACTATTTTAAGAAGCTTGATAAACCTGCGGATACTCCTGCTCCTGCTCCTACCCCTGCTCCTACCCCTACCCCTGCTCCTACTGAACGTTTTACAGAGGAGCAATATAGTAACGCTGGGCAGTGGATGCTTAAAAACCTCGGGGATCCTAACGCTATCAAAGCCAAGGCAGATGAGCTTGGGCTGTCTACATCGGAACTTTTAACCGCTGCAAAGACGGTTAACCCTGAATTAACAACAGAAGACGTTAATAAATACTTAAATACTTCTACCTCCTCTACTTCTACCCCTCCTCCTGCTCCTGCTTCTACTTCCACAACAGTAATGCAACAACCTGCTCAAAAAATTGGTGATGTCACTATTCCGGCAGATTGGGAGTCTTATTCAGACGAAAAAAAGATTGCTTGGTTTAATGACAACAGTATATCCCCCGGACAACTACTAGCTGCTGGCCTACCCCGCGAAACATTAGATCGTATGTGGGCAAGTGGTTACACCATTGGGAATCCAAACCCTCCAGCTACCACAACTAAAACTACAACAGACACCGCCACTAAAGCTGCTGCGGATAAAGCTGCTGCGGATAAAGCTGCTGCGGATAAAGCTGCTGCGGATAAAGCTGCTGCCGATGCTAAAGCTGCTGCCGATAAAGCTACCCAAGCTCGTTTTTCAGCGGATCAGTTTAAAGACGCTGGACAATGGATGCTTAAAAATCTTGGCGATCCAACTGCAATTGCCGATAAAGCTAAAGAATTAGGGCTTACTACGGATGAACTGTTGACCGCTGCAAAAACCGTAAACCCGAATCTCACAACCGGTGACCTGTCAAAATATTTCCAAGACGCATTAACACAATCCAAAGGCAGTAATTTCGATACTTCTGTTAGAGGGACTCCTACAGTTGATCGCTCCGGTACGGGGGTTGCAGTTACAGGGGAGTCTGGGCTTCGTGCAGGGTACGCTCCGTATGTACAGCGTATGTTGGAGAGAGCTTCTGCTGAAGCTGATGTACCTTTCCAAAAATACACAGGCGAATCCCCGCTACTTGAATCAGCTAAACAAGGTATTGCTAACCTGACGACACCCGCTCAGTTTTTACAGGGGTCTAATCTTGCGCAAGCCGCTGGTATCGGTGCTTTAAATTACGGGCAGTACAAACCTACAGCGTTTACTACGGGAACATTTGCAGCACCTGCTGGTGGTGGGGCTTCATCATACAAAGCGGGATCACCTTCTGATGTAGTTAATCTGGCGGGTGAAAATATGAAAGGGCAAAATTTTGAATACATGCGCCCTCCGCCTATGCCGCCCGAAGCTCCTATACCTAAAGCTTATGGTGGAGAAATTGAAGGGTATGACGTTGGCGGTGCAGTTGATGCAGGCGTTAATACTACTACCAATCCCTACACAGTTCCTGCTAACCCCAACATACAACCCGTAAATTACGGCGGGCAAAACGTTACTAATGTGCAAGCGTCTTATATGACGCCTTATATGCAAAATGTTGTTGATGTCCAGCAACAAGAAGCAAAGCGCCAAGCAGGTATTGCCAACCAAGCTATCGGAGCAAAAGCTGCTCAAGCTGGTGCTTTTGGTGGGGCGCGTCACGCTTTAATGGAGTCTGAAGCCAATAGAAACCTTCTTACGCAACTTGGCGGTATTCAAGCTAAGGGTTTACAAGATGCTTATACGCAAGGGCTTGGGCAGTTTAATATTGAACAAAACCGTGGACTTGAAGCTCAAAAGATGGGTGAGCAGTCTCGGCAGTTCGGCGCAGAACTTGGGCTTAAAGGTTTACAAACTGGGGTACAGGCGGGGCAAGTTCTTGGTAATCTTGGGCAACAACAAGGGCAGTTTGATCTTTCAGCGCTCAAACAGATGGCTGACTTGGGCACTGCGGACCGCAACTTTGACTATAACGAGTTCCTACGCGCTGAGAAGTACCCTTATGAGAACCTGACGTTTATGAAAAATATGCTGTCTGGTTTACCAACAAGTGCGGCAGCTACAGGTATTGATCCTATGTCGCAAGCCTTGACAGGCGGTATAAGTACAGTGGCGCTTATAGATATGTTAAATAAAATTGGTACGGGGTCTACTGGCCCAACAACTACAGGCACAAAACCGTAAGGGGTAGTTCATGTTTAACCCTATGCAATCGCAAGCGGCGATTCAAAATCCTGCTAGGTTCCCTGATCAAAAGCTACAGCAGTACGCTGCGGGTAAACCAACACAACCCACAGGACAGGTTACGCCTCCTATGGCGGGGCAGGAATTAGCGCAACGAGGAGCTGATCGACAAGCGTTTCAGAACCAAGCGGCTATGCAGAACGACCCCAAAAATAGCCCGACCATCTATCAAGAACTCATGATGAAAGAGCAGATGGTTAACCAACAAGCGCAAGCGTTGGGGCAAAAAGAACAGCAGCTTGGTATGGCAGGAGCCATGCTTGCTAAAAAAGCTAGAGATGTTGCTGAGCGTGAGCGAGGTATAGCTGCCCTACCCGTGCGCCCTGATATGTTTACCGCGATGGACGGTGGGATTGTGTTTAGGCAGGGTGGTGGGGTTCAAGGGTTTAAGGGTGGCGGTGATATGTCTGCCCGGATTGCTGAAGGGTTTACAGAACGCGAAGATGGGCCGTCTACAGTAGGCGCTAGTGGTGCAAGTCCTAGCGATCTTATGGCATTAATCCGCAAAAGGATGGAAAGCATCGATGAGGCTGAAAAAACAGCCATGCTCTCACCTGAAGAACAGGAGCTGATGCGGTTTAAAAACGCGCAAACGATGCAAAAGGAGTATGACGAATACGCCCGAGGCAGAGGTGAGAGACAGCAAAAAATGGCAGCAGCGCTACGGGGTACTGCGCCTGATCTTGGTGATTATTTAGGGGCTATGGCCGCAGGCGGTCCGGGTAAAACACTCGCTGAAACGCTCTCGCGTATGGTTCCCGGTGCGGCTAAATTGCGCACAGAACAGCAAGCCCGTGACATGGCAGCGGCTAAGTTCTTAGCTGAGGCTGAAGAAAAAGAAGCACAAGCAGACCTTGCAGAAAAACGTGGTCAGCGTGATGTAGCAGATAAGTTAATAAGGTCAGCACAGAACGACAGAATTAAAGCCTTTGAAGTTAAAAAGGGCGCAGCCGATACAGGGATTAGAGCTTTGGCTTCGATGCAGGAAGCACAAGACAGGCAGGCTAGCGAAGCTAGAAGAGCGCAAGAAGCTGCGGCAACGCGAGCATTTGAAGAACAAAAATACAGAGAAGCTCCTGGTAGAGATGAAGCTAAGCTAAGACTTGAGGCAAATCTTAAATCAGCACTAATCAGAGAAGAAGCTAAAGCTAGAAGAGAAAACAGAGAACCTGAATTTAGAGAGAAGTTATTTAACATAGCAAATGATCCAAAAGACGAACGCAATGCTATGGCTAAAGAGTTGCTTTCTGAACGTCGTGGTGCAGGTGCGGATGGGAGAGTGTCACTTGATCAAATAACTGATAATGCTCTGAAAAGGTATAAGCTTGCTATAGAGTCAGGTGCGGCAGAGAATCAAATTAAAGCAGCGGCTAAAGACCCCAAAAACCCCCGTGCTCTAACAATGAAAGACATATACAACGAGATTTTTGACGAAGAGTATGCAAAGGCTAAAGAATTTTATGGGGCTGAACCTTTGAAAGGTATGGGTGGTAAATCTAAATCTAGTGGGGCAAAACCTGCGCCGTGGGATAGGCAATACTCAACTCAAAATACTTCATCCGATTTTAATTAATTTATGGCATCTTTACCTATTCCTGCCGTAGGTTCTATCGTTGACGGCTATCGTTTTAAAGGCGGTAACCCCAACGATAAAAATAATTGGGAAGAAGCTGTTCGCCCAGCACCTAGAGCTGATGAAGTTATAGATGGGTACCGTTTTAAAGGGGGAAACCCGAACGATAAAAACAATTGGGAGTTAGTAAAAAAGGAATATGGCACCCCAATAACTAAACCGCCTGAAGAAAAAGAAGTTTTTGTCCCAGCGTTAAAAGCTTCGTATGAATCCCTAATGGGGTCGCTTGCTCTTGCTGCTGGTAAAGCAGGTTTAAGAGATATTAAAGAAGCGGAACAAGCTTACGAGGGGCGAAAAGCAGAAGAAAAACGACTGTATACCCCTACTGAAAAAGGTTGGACTGAAGATTTTGGTACGAAGTTTAAGGAAACTCTTGCCGGTTCATTGCCTTATATGGCTGCGCCTATTGCTGCGGCTGCGGGGGTCGCTGCGCTTCCTATTACGGGGACTGCCGCTGCGGTGACCGCTTTGGGCGCAACGGGTTTGGTGTCTGCTACACAGTTTACTGGTACTAACCTCGCAAGGCAGCTTGAGGAAGTAAAGCGCATTGATCCTACTGCCGGACTTGAACAAACTAATTTAGGGAATGCTGTTGCCGCTGCTATACCTCAAGCCGCATTAGATATTGTTGGGATGAAGGCTATCCCTCTAGTGCGTGGGCTGTTCAAATCTGTTGGTAAAGAAGTCACTGAACAACAAGCTAAGAAAATTGCAGAACAAGGCTTCCGTCGCACACTTACTGATTACACACTAACTACGGGCAAAGCTGCGGGTATTGAAGGGGCTACTGAGACAGGGCAGCAATTCTTAGAGCGTTTGCAGGCAGGGTTAAATATTGCAGATGCCGATGCTCGTAAAGAATACGTTGAAAGTTTTATTGGTGGTGCTGTTCTTGGCGGTGCGCTATCCCCTGCTGGTCGGTATATTGAGCGCCGGAAAGAAGCAAAAACTCCAGAAGAATTATCTCAATTAGACGCACTCCAAGCTAAGATTGACGCAGAGCAAGTAGCAAGACAAAAAGAGGATCTTCAGGCAAAAGTTGCTGCGGTCAATGTAGAAGATGTTGCTGCTAGGGCGCAAGAGATTGCTAAAGAACCTGCTACTGCTGGCGATGTATTAACTGCTGCTACCCAAGCAGCACAAGAAAAACTAGCTGAACCAACAGCCCCAGAACAAAAAGTAGCTGAAGCTGCTACTAAAGTAGATACACTAACGGCGCGGGTGGCTGAACTTACGGATGAGTATATTGCTGCGGGGGAAGCTCCGGATCAAGCAAAAATCAAAGCCGCTGCACAGGCTGCGGAAGAGGAACAAAATGACCAAGCAGTCGAGCAGTCCCAAGCGGAGCTTGCAAAAATTCAAACCGAAGCCGCCAAGGGAGCGGAAGATGTTGCTAAAACTATCGAACAAGGAGGTGGAACAAGCGTTCCTATTCCTAGCGAACCCGAGGCAGGAGTACCCACCGGAGGAGTTGAGCCACCTGTCGCCCCAAGCGTGGGACGCCCTGCACTGGCTCCTGAACCAACTGTACGAGGAGAGGAAGTACCATCCGGTGCAGTAGAACCACCACCAACTACACCAGTAGAAACAACCAAACCCCTAGAGGAAACCCCCAGTGTCACTACGCCCCCTGAAGCCCAGCAAGCAAAAGAAGAAGGAACAGCAGCGCCTATTGAAGGAGCAAAAGTGGCAGAGCTTGTTGCAGAAGCTGCCCCTCAAAAGCCAAAAGCCAAGCGCGGACCAAAGCCCAAGCTAAGTGAAGAAGAAAAAATAGATCGTGAGATTCAGGGAGCTGCACGTAGCGAAGAACTGAATGCGATTGCAAACATCATCACTTCTACAAAGAAGTTAAAGGGGACCGACCATCCCGGCCTTGCAACGTTACTCGATTTATTTTTAGGTCCAAGAGACACCACTAAGCCTTCTGTGCAAAAAATGCACGATGGGTTTATGAAAGCTGTAGAAGGGCGGTTTGCCAATATTGATGATGTCGCAGAAAAAACTCAAGCAGCAAATGATTTTGTTGCTGTGCGTGTACGCCCTGTTCTTGAAGAGCTGTATAGGATTGCAACTAATCCTCGGTATGAAAACACACGCATTAAAAAACTTGCGATGGATCAGTTTGAGCGTGGGCCGGAGAACATGAAAAAAAGCATCTTGGCGCGAGTTGCCCAGCGACAAGAAGAAGCTAAAGTAGATATTGAAGAAACTGTAGTCCCACCACCCGCAGCACCCACTGGCCCTGCACCAAAAGTAGTTGTTAAGAAAAAGCGAACGATTGAGAAGCCTGAAGTATTAAAGCAAGTAAAGACGGTTATAAAAAGCTTACCCAATCCATCTTATGAAAAAATAAATAACGCTACTGATGCTGCACAGTACCTCATCAAAAATGGTAGTGGGTACGAAAGTTATATTGCCGGTAAACTTATTGGTTCCATGAAGGGTGTGGACTTTGTCGTCATCAATGAAAACTCTCCTGAAGAACTTATAGAATATTTTGAAAATCCTGATAATGAAGTATTTGCTAGAGGGATTTACTCTATGAAAGGAGACCTTCTAAGTACGAACAAAAGACCAACTATTTATGTGGCCGGTGCTAACTACGGTGAACTTCAAGGTATAAACAATTACACTGTGTTACATGAACTGCTGCATGCTGGCACAGCACGAAAGCTTAAAGAAGGAATCGCTATCCGCGATAAAGATCCAAAATCTACTGATCCTCGTGCAGTTTTAGTTTCCAAACTTGAAAATTTAATGGATGCTGTACGCCAAAAAGTAGATGAGATTAATGATAAAGAAGATACTTATTCAAAAGAAGCACGCCAAGTCATAGATCTGTACAAAGTATTCGATGGTGGTGCGCTTGATGACATCAATGAATTCTTAGCCTATGGCATGACCGATAAGAAGTTTCAAGACTTTTTAAGCTCCATACCTTACGGCAAAACAAATGCGTTTACTGCGTTCGTGGAGTGGGTTCGCAGGATGGTCGGGCTTAGTAAAAATGATGAATCCGTATTAATTAATTTGATTGAACTTACTGAAGAAGCTATTAAACTCCAAGCACCAAAACCTTCCCCTATTAAAGATGCTGTAGCCACAATACAAGTTCTAAAACAAAAAGCCGACGTACAAACCGCTGCTGATGTCCAAGTTAAATATGCTAACGACGTAATCAAAACACCCCGTAGCCAAGGCCCATCTGTATCACCCCTTGATCAAGCTATTGCTAATGGCATGGATCTATCTAGTCAGGCTGAACTTGCTGGTGCTATTGTAGAAGGTGCGATGTCTAGTGCTAGGAAACATATTCTTGGTGCATTCACACCCAGCCAACTTGCAAAACTTGTTGCAGAAAAAATCCCTGCGCTTACTCGTGTAGTTGATCTTGGTAGGAAGTTCAACGCTAAGCGTCAGCAGTACCTTGATGAAATGAAAAAAACTATGAAGCCGTGGCTTAAGCTTCAGCGTAATGACCGAGAACAAAGTCAGTTGCTTGCCACCATCATGCACTTAGCTACTGTTAATGGTATAGACCCAAGTATCCCTGCCAATAAACGTGTTGCATCCACACCCCAGTCAGATACGTTGGATGATTTGTGGGAAAAGCTTGGTGAACCAGCGCGTGAAATCTACATCGATGTGCGTGACTACTACGCTAAGCAATACGATAGATATAAAGATCTTTTAGAAAAACGCATCCAAGCTATGGGGGTCTCCGACGAGGAGAAGACCAAGTTTATGGATTTGCTCAAAAAAGAATTTGAAGTGGGTAAAGTAGCTCAGCCTTACTTTCCTCTTATGAGATATGGAGAGAACTGGTTGCGTGTTGGCAAAGGCAAAGACATGGAGTTTTATATGTTTGAGTCTGCCTCGGAGCGCAACCGCTTCGCTATCCGCAGGGCTAAGGAGATGGGCAAGCCACTGAAGGATTTGTACGAAGATGGAACGCTCAAGCGTGGCGACCAGCTCAAGAACATGATGGAAGAAACCTTCACAGATACGACGAAGCTAAAAGAAGTTCTCGCTGCGGTGGACAAGTTGGGCATCGACACTGATAAAGCATCGATCAAAGATGAGATCTATCAGATGTACCTGCTCACGCTGCCAGAGAAGAGTTTCCGCAAACAGTTTATTCATCGTAAAGGCACAGCGGGTTTCAGTGCAGATGCACTGCGTAACTTTGGTACTGCGGGTTTCCGCATGTCCAACCAGCTTGCCAAGATGGAGTACCAACCCCAGATCGTCAATACACTTAGCGAAGCAAGAGAGTCCATCAAGGATGACCCCGACGCATCTAAATACCGTACATATATTGAAGAAGTAGCAGGCGACTTTGAAGCTGCGCTAAACCCTAAGAACGAAAACTCCATCCTGAACTTTGCAGCTAACGGACTATCGACGCTTAACTTCTTCTACTACATGAGTTCGATCTCATCTGCCCTGACGAACATGACTTCATTGCCTGTGTTCGGATACCCTGCGCTTCTTGCAGAATTTGGGAAGACCCCCGGTGGCGCAAAGGATGTGCACAAAGAACTTGTGCGGTTCATGAATATTTACAAAGAAGTTGGGTTTCGGCGCAAAGAAGGAAATAAAACCGAATACGTAATGCCCTCTATTCGTATGGCATTGACCGATGCCGACGAGATCAAAGCCTATAACGAGTTTGCGGGGGATAACCTATTCTCTTTCAATCGCTCGATGGACTTGCTCAATATCGTCAAGTCCCCTTCCCAAGAAGCAACTAACCCTAACATTTTAAAAGTGCCTGTACAAAAGGCAACGGATCTTGTATCTGGAATATTTTCCATGACGGAGCAACTGCCACGAGAGATGATGGCTATGGCTGCTTATCGTCTTGGGCGCAGTCAAGGTTTATCGCACGATGAAGCTACCAAGAAAGCTTTGGATCTGACGCACGATACGATGTTCGACTACTCCATGTTTGATACACCTAGATACTTCCGTGGGCCGGTCGGTCGTACACTTTTCCAATTTAAGAAGTTCTCACAAAATACAGCGTTCTACCTCACAACTAACTTCTTGCAAATCTTTAAAGGTGCAGATCCTACGATTAGGAAGCAAGCTGCAACGAGGTTCTTTGGTACGTTGGGTATGACAGGTATGTTTGCTGGCCTAACAGGAATGCCGCTTTACACGGTTATGTCTACTGTCGCGGAGAAAGTGCTAAGTGCTTTTGATGATGACGACGATGATGAAGACAGCGCAATCTTCCAGATTCGTAAGTATGGATACGACCTTTGGTTTAAGAAATGGCTGTCTGAAAACTTTGGTGCTAACGTAGCAACCTATGTCGCTATGGGTCCGGTTACTGGGTTAACAGGTGCAGACTTCAACGCACGGGTAAAGCTTAACGATTTATTCTTCCCAGATTGGGAGTTTAAGGGGCTACTTGGCCCAAGCTTTGGGTTGTATGAAAATGCCCAACGTGCCTATGACAGGTTCAAAGAAGGGCAGACCGAACGAGCTATTGAGACCATGATGCCTTCGGCTATTCGGCAAATCTTAAAGTCATATCGCTTCAGTGAAGAAGGAGTAAAGACTCCAAAAGGCTACGAGGTTGTAGCTAAAGAAGACTTGGATTGGATGGACATTGCCATGCAAAGTATTGGGTACGCCCCGATCAAAGTCTCTATGAAACAAAGCGAAAACTACAAACTCAAAAAGCTTGAGCAGGAACGAGAAACAGAGCGCACAGAATTGCTAAAACGCGCAGTCTACGCAAGGCGCGGTATCTCTGACGAAGAATCTGAAGACATCGATAAAGACATTGATGCGTTCAATAAGAAGTTCCCCAACCGTCGTATCACCACCGGAACAATCTTAAATTCTGATCAAGCTAGACGTAGGCAGGAACGTGCTGTAGACCAAGGGTTGTATATTGCCAACCCACTTACTCGCCGGGAACTTTTAGAGATGCGGGCAAAAGATTAAAAAAATCCCCGCAAGTGGCGGGGATGAAAGACTCGTCGTGAGTCTGAGGAGACAGCATGGACGCTGCAAGCGCAGTATACAGCTAAAGTCTCCAAACGCGAACACCCCTAATACCTTCCTCAATAACTACCTTCATAGCGACTTTAAACTTTAGTCGTTTGGTCTCTTTACGAATCTCAATTTTCGCCGCTTTACAGTCTAGGCAAGGTATAAAAAACGAAGTGCCTTTCACAAACTTTCGCCATTTAACGTTGAAATTAATCTTGTGTATCAGCATCAGGACGTACAACCATATCTTCAACGTCAAAGAAGTTCGCACTATTGCAATCAAACACTAAACAGTAGACAGGTGGCGCTGCAACTTTCATACCTTTGGTTATGCGCTTAACTTCAGAACCAATCAATACTTTATTCTCTTCTAACTTACGAGTAAGTTCCCTGTAAGTTATCTGCGCTCTAGCACAATCTGCTTTGAAGTGTTTAACATTGATAAACATCTTTTTAGTGTCTGGCTCATAGCGTATGTACAGTGGGCCTTTAGGTTCTACTAACGGTGCTTGGGGCATCTGTGTGCGCGAGTCAACCTCTGCATTGACGACAAGGACGTTTTGCATGTGCCTGCCGATATAGTCACCGACCACACTTGAGATGTTATCCAGAGGGGGGCGCACATGCTGACGGAGAATTTGGATTTGCTTCGTGACCCATATATAGATCTTCCGCATATCAAAGTCATGCAACCCAAGCTCTTTGGCAATAAGACCTCCTGCTATGTTGCAGGCAACAAGTGCAGACCAGAACCGCTCACGCGAGGTTAATTTAACTTCCTTATCAATCTTGGCTTGGACTGACCGAACCATGTTGGTGACGTAATCTTTATTGCTGACAAGGTAGGAAAAGTAAATGTCCGCTGCATGTCCGTAGTTGTTTTCTAATTGCACATCAAACATCTGCTTGGCATACTGTTCATCCAACCCACTGCTGTAGATCACATACTCAAACACCCGCATCATCTCGCCATCTACCGAGTCTCGTGCAATTTGCAGCTTGTCGTAAAGACTCGCGTTGGAAGTCATAATCTCTATAAGCTCCCATCGGTCTGTGTTTGATCTGAGTTGGTTGACGCTAGCCTGCGCCCGCTCTTTATCCCGCCCTTGAGTTACTTGGTAAAGGTGCGACCCAATGTCTTCTGCTTCAATCTTTGTGACTTCGTCGTAGGTGTGGCATATGTTATTGAAGATAGCTAGCTTACGAGCCACTGCATTCTGTGTGTCTTTCCACATCGACATCAGCTCTGTGGGTTTACCGATCACGCTATTGATCACACGAAGGATCGTTGATTTCCCCGGTCCTGAATCACCACTAATTAAGTTAATAGCAGCACCACGAATCCCAGTAAACTTTAGTAGGGGGCTACCGAATGCTGTTAACGCAGCATAAGCATAGGGTTCCAATCCGTCTTGGCCGTAAATGTTGAAGCACTCTTTCCACTTATTAAAGTCTCCTGCCGGGGTCATGTTTGGCGCGAACTGTTCGGTTGCTGATGACGGGGGGCTGAAGTGAATACCTAAAGCTGTTATCTCTCTATCGCCAACAATAAACTTAGTATCGTCGTCGCACCATCCAAATTGTGTCCTCATCTTATCTGCCTTTCTGCTTACTTGAAGCTCTTTAACAAAAGTCATTACATAGTTCAGCAGTAGCTCCTGCTGCTTAGCTGTTGCTGCTACTCCCTTTTCCGCTAGCGCCTCGCGTAGTTTTTCTTTAACGATAACTGACGTAAGCGGTACAGAAAATTCCTTTACTCCATCCTGCGGAAGATGAAGTTTGAACACCACCATCTCGCCTTCAATTGGATGCACCATCCTTCGGATGACATAAAGATCGTGTTCATATACGACCTGTGCGTTCTCCTCCTCCGTAACCGGACGCTTATAAACACCCCCTGTTTTCCCTCGAAAGTATGGGAAAGGGAACTCGGGTATGGTGTGAACAATCGGAGGCTCATCGTTTTCAGCTTCTTCAATGATCTCGTTAGTCGTAGCTTCAGCTATCTCAAGCCCAAGAAGAATCGGACCTTTGATATTGCCTTTATGTATGCAACCTTCGCATCCACCGGGATTAAAGTTTTGAAACGTAGCGCAACTGTACGGACCTTTAATCCGGTTAGCTTTCTTCTCAGTCTCATCGGGATCATACTGCTCGTAGTTTTTTGATATGGCGTGTATCGCCACATCCCGGTCTACGCAAAACTGTGCAACTGAAAGCCCCGCTCTCCATATCGGTTCCGCTATCTCCTGCTGATGTGTTGTTATGTACTTGATCTGGTTACAGCCAACATCTCTATCGGACTTAAGTAGTATGGTTTTGAAGCGGTACTCTTTGTTCCCTGCTAACGACTTAGTAAGCTCATTGACTTGACGTGGTAGGAAGTCTGGTACTTCTTCCTTTAAAACTAAAACACCAAGTGTCTGTCGTAGCTCTTCAAAATCAACTGGCTCGCTTGTATATAGCAGTGCAACATCTAATGGCGCGTCTGGATTTTTAAAGTTCTTTGTATCCGGTAGGCGCAATATCCGCGCTTTGTCTGCCGTACATGCAGGGTCCGCACTAAGAAAACTTTCCTCACACAGCGTCTTGAGTCTATCCGCAGCAGGTTGCCATACAGCAGGTGCTACTGGGGTTTTAAATGTCCAGTATGCGTGTACCCCGCGCCCACTGTTTACAAGCGTCGGCCTTGGTAGGGCGTTATCTTTGCAAAAAGTTTTAAGCGCAGCGATACCTGCTTTTTGATCTGCGTATGGTTTATCTTCTCCGCAATCTACATCCAACCATAACGCACGAAATTCTTTAGTGTTATCTCCTGATCTTGTTGTTGGTTCTTTATATGTAGCGCAGGCGTAGTAAGCATCGAACCCGTCGTTCACCAAGTGCTGCCCTGCCTGTACAACTTCTTCAGCAGATTCAACAAATTTCTTAATGACTCGTTTGTTCTTTATGCCTACTACACAGCGCCACCCCTCCGGTGCATGCACCGCAGATAACAACTCAAGCGCCGACATTCTGCGAATCCTCCGGCAAGCATTATCGGTGACGATAACTGCTGATAAAACGACTCATTAGTTCTCTATGGTGCGGACGTACTTCAGTGCCCCTAAACCAGTTGTAGACAGTTTGCCTACTGACACTGAAATACGCCGCTACATCGGCTACAGAGATGTTGTGCTTGATGCACACCCTACCTAATAAGACCCCGAGTTTCCGCTTGTCCGCAGCTCTGTTGTCGCTGATAAGCTGTTGACTGTAGCCGATAGCCATTTTAGTTATCGTCGCCCCAAGCGTCTAGCACTGAGGTCAGATCGCGCTTCTTCTCGGAAGGCTCAGGTGCTTCGGCCTTTTTGCTTGGACGTTTAACAGGCTCTTCAATTTCTTCAACGACTACTTTAGCCACAGGCTTTGGTTCAGATTTGGGTAACGCTTTAGCCCCGTCGATCTGCGCTACGGTAGAGGACAACATGCGTTGTGCTTCCGGTGACTTGCCGCCCTCAATGGCTGCATCGTATTGATCGCGGTTCACGTAACCTACTGCACGGAACTTAAGCACAGGCACATCAGAATCTTCATCGAAGGACATGCGCGTCACAACCATGTTGATGTTCTTGCCGTTGCCTGCGATGTACTTAGCGTATTGATCAAAGCCCATCGAATCCATATCACCCTTGGCGAAAATAGACTGCGAAGGCAGGGTTAATTGGAACAGCCCATTGCCCGGATCATTAGCAAGTACAACTGCTAAACGCTTTTGATAGCGACATGCGCGAGTGCCGTTCGCCCCAGACCCTGCGATATTCTGCGGACAGTTAGCGCACGTATCAGCTTGGCGGTTTTCAGCTTTGCTGTGAGGCGTTACACCATCATCAGACCAACAATCAGGAGGTGTGATCTCCTTGGGGTTATAAGCTTTAGCATAGAAGATGCGCGAGTTTTCTTTGCGCCCTGCTGCAACAACGACATCAAGCTCAGGCCGATCAGTCTTCGATACTTCCTCGCCGTTAATCACAAGGCGAAAGCGACCACCTCTGATAGAGATACGACGGTTCTGTGTGCCACCTGCTAGTGCTTTGGTTAGCTCATCGACTTCAGTGTTCTTAAGAAAGTCGGGTAGGTCTTGCTGAAATACAGTTATGCTTGACATAGGTTCCTCTTGGTTACTTACTACGACGGACAACGATGCTATACCGACTATCGGTGTTCAGACCCATCGGTAATAGGTTTGGATTTTCCTCAATAAATTGCTTCATGTTGGCTTGATGGATGCGCCGTTCTAATAAACCAAACGCATCATGCTCTCGTACAAAACCGTACATGGAATCCCAGTCGTTAGTCCAGTAACGGTTCTTCACACTGCGAATCACAGTGCCTGCTGCTGTACGAATACTGTCTGCACCTATAGCTTTACAAGCTTCCAATAGTTGCTCTTCGATCAAATCCATCTGCTCTTGAAGTGCTACATCCTGCGCTTCGTATTCAGACTTCAGTCTCGCTCGTGCATCTCGGATCTTGATATAGATGCTTGCTAGCTTATCCACAGGGACAGCTTGCTTTTCTTCAGGGGACACAAGGTCTTGGATGTTGTCATCCATGCTAGCTCCTTTAAGTTATAGTGTTAGAGAACTTTACGGTATTGTATTGACTTTGTCAAGTTTCTGTTAGCTCTTGACTATACAAGTCAACGATACGGGAATGCACATCGATATTGTTTTTAAGCATTTCGTAAAGCTTGCGCTCTACTGGACTGCCTGAGATGTGCACTACCGTCATTGTGTTCTTCTGTCCGGGCCTATTGATGCGAGCGTTTGCTTGCAGATAAGTTTCTACAGAAGTTACAGGCGCATACCATATCACCACGTTAGCAGCAGTTAGCGTCAGTCCATGCGATGCCGCTTGTGGTTGGATGATAAGCACTTTGGGTTCAGGCTGCTCTTGGAACGTTTTAATAATTGCAGCCCTACGATTAACAGATACCGCTCCATTGATAATGTCTGACGTTATGCCTGCCTTGGTCAGATGCTTGCTTAGCAGCTCAATGGTATGGGTAAATGGTACAAATACTAAAACTTTATGGCTAGCCTCTTCAATAACTTCTTCAATGACTTGTAATCGATTGGATACATCAAACTCTATAACTTCCCTAGTGTCCGTATAAACTGCGCCACCAGAAATCTGTAGCAGTTTGTTCAGCTTTGTAGCTGCGTTCATAGACGTAACGTCTTCGCCGTCCGCCGAGATCATCATCTGATCTTTGAGGATCTTGTAATACTTGCGCTGCTGCGGGGTCAATGGTGCATCACGCTCTACGTACATAAGATCAGGTAGGTCAAGACAGTCTTTCTTCTCAAACCTAATTGCAGGTTGCAGCACTTGGTGCACGATGTTCTCTGCGTTAGGTCTTGGAACCCATCGGAACTGACTAACCTTTTGCATGACTTTGTCACGGAACGAACCTAAAAACTTTGGCGTGTTATCTGGGTTGACTAGCTTTGCTAATCCGTAAGCATCAACAGGCGACTGTGCAGCCGGTGTGCCAGTCAACATCCATAACCACTTGGCGCGATCCGATACACGCTTCATAACTTTCCAACGCTTAGTCGATACATTTTTATAAGCGTTGGCTTCATCGACAACAATCAAGTCAAACTTACCATCAGCAGTGACTGCGTCTTCAATGATCTCAACGCCTTCAAAATTCGTTATGACAAACTCAGCACGACTAGCTACTATCTTGACCCGTTGCGCTGCCGATCCGTAGGCTACGTTGCATGTACGATGTACAGCAAACTTAAAGAGATCCTCCTGCCATGCTGACTTCATAATAGACAGCGGGCATACCACCAAGACACGACGCACTAACCCAAGCTTCATCAAGTAGTCGGCAGACCAGATAACAGATGCAGTTTTGCCTGTGCCTTGCTCGTTGAAGCAGAACGCCTTGCGGTTAAGTGTTAAGAACTCTGCTGTAGTCTTTTGATGATTGAAGGGTTGGAACTGCCCCGGCCAATCGTACTTCGTTGATATAGGAGATGGAACGCCTTTGATGAATTGGTTAAGAAGCTGAGCCTCGTTGAGACCCCACTTAACTGCAACTTCATACACACCATCTTCCTGTCCTAATACTTTGCTCTTTTCTATAGCGGCTGTTATTCGATCAGGATACTTAGTCTTTATAAGCAGCGCTCTGTTGTCGATCACTTCCATGCTAGTCGTTACGCTTTATTGTGTGATTGCTATTGCGACTGAATGATCGGTTGGCACTTGCCGAGGTGATGCGTAGGTTCTTCTTGCTGTTGCCACCACCCTTTGTGATTGGGCGTTTGTGGTCTATGTCCTTACCTTCACGTACATCAGCTTTACCGTTGCCGTTAGCATCTTTGCCTTTACGATCAATCAGATCTCTTGCTTGCTCGCGCACCTTGCGCTCGTCCTTTTCTCCTCGTGCTAGTTGTTGTTGGTATTCTTTTTTGTACGGTCTAGGTTTGTTAACGTAAGGCATGATCAAGTCCTCTCGGGTTATGTTCACAACTAAACACTGGACAAAACTTACACAGCCCACTCGTTACTGGGTTCCATGTATTGTTCTCAAGTGCTGCTTCCAACCTAGACAACTGCTGAATCTGTGGCTCCAGATACTCAAGCTTCATATCAACTGTGTGCTTCTTCTGGATGAACTCTTTACTGACTACAAATAACAACGCTGACTTAACTGTGTGGATCTTGGGGAAGTGAATAAAGGTTGCCGCTGCTAGCACATCTAACTGCTGCGTATCTGCAAACTTTGCGTTCTTCCCGGTCTTGTAGTCAACAAGGTGCGCTACACCTTTGTCCTCGTTAACGATCAGTAAGTCTGCTATCCCTCTCCACCAGAATCCTTTTGCATTAAACCCGCAGGGGGAGAGCGAGTCTCCCTCTTTCATCAACCCCATTTCATATTCGCAGTGCTTTGTACCCTCGATTCTCTTTAGCGAATCAAGCATGCCTTCGATAAAAGCAAATCGTTCGGGTATTGACACACCATCTTTGATGTAGTCCTCCGCTGCTTTGTGTAGCTCTTTGCCATACAAGGTTGCTTCACTGCCTGAGTCCTTGACATCCTTCTTAACCTTAAGATGGTAATACTTACGTGGACACTGTTGAAATGTTTTGAGGCTGCTGTATGACCAACTGATATTGCTCATGGGTTTCGTGGGCTAACTTTATGCTGTGGTTGAGTAGCCGGACCTCTGTAGATAACATAGGACAAAGCTCTACGGCTTCCTGAAACCTCCTATTAAGCAACAGATTTTTTAATTCCGCAAGTAGCTTTTCAACCTTGATAGCGTTCTCAGAATAATCAACAAAATCAACAACTTCCATAAGTTTCTCCATACCCTGCTTCACAGTTTAACGGTAGCTTTTCGCACCAATCGGGCCGCATCTTCATGCACTGCTCGACGAAAGCTTTGGCAACCTCTGCCTCTTCCTTTGGTGCTATACAAGCAATGGCATCATGCACAGTCATAACTACACGATACCGCCTAGCGATCAGCAACATCTGCTCGCCTATGATGATTCTAGCCAAAGCTTGGCAAACATTCTCCGTTACCTTCCCACCGTATATGCGGTTAGGAATAACTGCTTTACCCTTCTTGGTGTCGTACACAAACTCTTCTTTACCCTCGGGTGTGACGTGAATCCGCAGGTTGGGATACTTGAGATATAACCCGTTGGGTAGCCTTATACCGTTCTCACCTTCTGCATATATCTGAGGCTTGTCCTCTGGTAGCCCTGCCTTTTGCCCTATTAAGATAGCCACAAGTGCTTTCTGACAGTCCTTCCACAGCAACGGGATGCGAGGGTAAGTCTCCCTGTACACCGAGATGATGCGCTGAGCTTCTTCCTCTGCGATTGCTACACCAAAAGTCTTAAGCTGCGCTTGGAACTTCTTAGCGCCCATGCCATACCCGCTACCAAGGATTGTGGTCTTGCCTACGAACCGTTCATCTTTAGTAATGTCCTCCACAGGTTTGCCGTAAATCGCACTAGCCATGATGCGGTACACATCCTCCCCACGCTCAAAGGCTTGGACTAAGTCCCACTGCCCCGCTAGCCACGCCAGTGTCCGCGCCTCGATCTGCGAGGAGTCAGAGTCGATCATCACATAGCCTTGCGGTGCACGGATAGCATGTTTAAGGGGGGATGATCTTGGTAGGTTTTGTAGGTTAAGGTTGTCTGTGCCACCCCACCTGCCTGTATGTGCAGCGTAATACTTCAACGGCACAGGCATAAGTCCACGATCAGCGATACTAATAAACCGTTCAGTCCTCGTTTCCTCAAGTGTGGACTTAGTCCCTAGTCGCGCAGCAACAAGTGCTTGCACATCAGGGTTAGGATGTTCAGCCAGCGCCTTAAACTCTTCGTCATTCTTAGCTAGTGCCAAAGTCTCACGCCCCGTGGTAGGACTTATCTTCATAGGTGGTGTTACCCCAAGGCTTGTTAGCACATCTGCGAACTGAGGGTTACTCATCAGTGTCGCTTTATCAACAGTAACCTTGGCTAGTAAGTCTTCTTTCTTTTTCTGCACCGCTGCTAGGTGTTCAGTCAGCGCGGTCTTATCAAGCACAAGCACAGGCTCTGAGTACATCTTAATTGTTAGATCAATCAACCGCATTTCTATTTGCGGGAAACCTTTTATCAAGCACTGCAACAAGTCGTAGGTCAGGTCAACATCGTTGACGCAATACTCACCGTACTTCCTAAGTTCTTCCAGTGTGAAATCTAGTCTGCGCTTACCTAGCGCGTTGGTTACTTCCGTGCCTTTGACCCCCAGTTGGTAGTGCCTCGCCAACGTCGCCAAGCTACCCCCCACCTCTGTGCCGTGTATTGCCCGTGCCATGCTAAGCGTATCAATCCATCCACGAGGCTTAATGCCGAAATGCCAAGTAAGAATAGCGGCATCAAACATAGCATTGTGAGCAATCGCAAGAGACTCACGCCAGTTGAATTGCTGTAGGAATTCTTTTGTTTCTGCATACGTACCACTAAACCATTTAGTATCTTCATCGTTGGCTTTAACTGCTACACCGATAACCTCAAAGTGTGGGCTGCGTACATACTCCTCTGTTGTCATCTTAGTTAACGAGAAGTCCCGACTGTAATAAGTTTCAAAATCGATAACGATAATGTTCATGTACGCAATATCTCTTTGATGGTTGTATGTAGTGTTTCGATGTTATCTTCGTTGACTACGAATGCCACGCCTTTAGCCTTTTGTATTAGTTCTATTTCCCGTAGCTGTAGCGCAGTGGGTTTGTTTGTTCCTGCTTTACACTCGATAGCAAGGAAGTAGCCTCGGATACAACATACGATGTCAGGTACACCTGACCTACCATAACCATGAGTAGCAGGAAAAAAGTAATAAATCTCATACTGCTTCAGCAGGTCTACTACCTTCTTCTTGACTTTCGATTCTGGCGTTGCCATTTGTTTTCCCCTTGACGTACTCAATCAAAGCGTTGCGCATACGTATGTTGCACGATGCCCCTTCACCATTGTGCATAAAGTATTCGATAACTTCTCTCGGGTATCGTATATTCGTATGTATAAGCGTCGGGTTTTTGTTTGGCCCTCGTTGGCGTTTCACTTATTACTCTCCTTCCATGCTGCTTCAAACCCTTTGACCCAAGCCTTCTCCCAAGCGATACACCACAAGTCATATGCCCCATCGAGTGGGAACTTGAAATCTTCTTTGCCCTTCATCACGGCTTTAACATCTTTTCGCTTGATGAATGCTTCCCAAGCTTTGTCTCTGTCAGGATTAACAAGTGGTACGTCATCAAACAATCCTTTCTTATTGCCCTTCTTTTTCTGGTATAGGTTGTGATCTCCACTCATTTTTCGCTCCTTGCTCGGATTGCTTGCGCGGCCACCTTTGTAATGTCTGACGCATATTCAGGATGTACAGCAAGCACATCACACACCTTCGCACACGCCTCGCGTTCATGCTTAGCAACAAGGGCGGCAAAGCGTGTTACAGAACCTAATGGCTTTTCGTCAGACCCGTAAGCCAATCCAGCCTCCCGCGCCATCTTGATGATGTCTTCTCTATCCATGATTCTTTTCCTTCAAGTCTTTCTCAATAAGCTCTACCATGTACGCTGTGTCTAACTCATCACAGAAAGTCGCTGCATACCGACAATAACTAACCTCTTCATCCGTCAGCCCAACCCATTCACGCTTTGGTGGTGCGGTGTATAGAGGTGTCCATCGCTCAGGGTGGCGGCCAATGTCTGCGGGTATGTGCGTGATGACATTACCTGTAATAAAGTTGTGCATCCACGCCACCGGCTCCTCCTCAGGCTTCGGCGCGTACACCAACAAGTGTTGCCAAACACGCGGATCAACAGTGTCAGCCTCAGACCCCAACCGATCAACGCAGTCCATCAATTCATCGGTCAACGAACGTGCTTGGCTCAGGGCGTCAATCTCCTCATCCGTCAACCCAACCCACTCACGCTTTGGTGGTGGGTGAACCATCGTTTCGCCTTCCCATACGGCACCGCATACGCAGGTCAGTTCTTTCTTTGGTGGAGAGGCGTAAAGAGGAATCCACTCAGCAGATGGGCTGCTCGGCTTTCGATGCGGTCTGTAGGGACCAAAGTCCGTCCAGCCGGACAATGAGTCGTACCACGCCACCGGCTCATGTTCATCTTTTACGATTTCATCAACACGTTCTTGTGATGTGTCGTCGGCATCGACAAGTGCTTGGCGCAGGGCGGTGATGGCTTGCTTTCTGTTAACAAGTCCGGCATGACTTATTGGATCGCTCTCCAACGCCTCAAGCGCCATCTGCATAGCTTCTCTGCTCATCGCTCCCTCGCTTTCAACATGGCGTCTGCAGCTCTGTAAGCCTGACTCGCGGTTGCATCAAAATAATTCCCCTGCACCAGTGCTTGCATCGCCTTGGCCGCAAAGTAATCACGCAGTGACACCTCAGATTGGCAGCAATGCCCACACCTCGGACACTCAAAATTATTCATGCTCGATCCCCCGCATGTTGCTTCCATGTTTCCTTCTCCTTCATACGTTGTTCGTACACTTCCATTAACAACTCTGCTGCTTCTTTAATCTTGAACTTCTCAGCAGTACAGTAGTCAGGCAAGCCTTCGGCATAGCCCTCAAGCCATGCAGCTAGCATGGCAAACTTATGCGCGGGACTCATGCTATCTCCTGTTAGATAAATTAAATGGATCGCTATAGAAAGGCTCGGGCATGGTCACTCTTGTCTTAGCAAACTTCTTGCAATACACGGGGTCTTCTTTCTTTGTTTTTGTTTCTTTTGTTTTAGGTTCCATCGTTACAAATTTATAGTGACGCTCTGCCGTGATGTGCGGTCTGTTGGGGTCTTTCTTTAAAAAACTTTCAACGCATCCCAACCGCGAAAGCCTAGTCATAAGAGCGTAGACAGTGCCCTTATCGATCATGGTTTGCAAGGCTATGTCCCTGACTGTGGGTGGTGTCACTCGCTTCTTAATATATTTAAGAACCTTAAGTTGTCTATCAGTCAGGGTCGTACTCATATTCTTTTCCATCCTTGCACATCTTCTGTCCAAGATCTTTTCCACAGTTGCCTAGTAATAAGTTCAGCGTTTGCGTCAATTAATTCCGCTGTCGTATACACCTCGCGTAGCGCCATCGGCCCCGGCCCTACCCATCGGTGCTTATCTGAATGGTGTGGGTAGTAAGGTATACCTTGCAGTCTAAAGACAGGTTGCGCTTCGGTTTCTGCAATCTTATTTAGATTCATCATCGACATCTTGTGTCCTCCGTTTAATCATCTCGTCTGCTACTCGGTAAGCAAAATCTGCAAATGCTTCCTCTGGTTTTCTGTGGGGCATCTGCCCCCACCGTCCCGCTAAGATTCCTGTTATGGCTGACATGGCAAAGTCATCTCGCAGTTCACTTAAGAATTGCTTCTCTGCCCACTTACGTTCTGCTTCAAACTCATTCATATCCATATAGCCTCCTATAAATTACCTGCCTAAGTTCGCCCCGCCATACCCCATCTAACCTGAATACACCGTGCCTGCCTCATCAAAACCCATCACACCTTGTGTTACCTAACGCCACCGTGCCTGCCCGACCAGACCGCGCTACACCCAACCCTACGACACCGGACCTAGCCTGCCCTAACAAACCGCACTAAATAAAACCGAACCGTACCTTGCCTAGCCTGCCTGATAAGACCTTCCACACAACAACTAACCCGACCTCACCTAGCCTGCCTGAACAAACCGCACCAGACCATACCGAGCCTTACCCCACCGAGCCTGCCAAAACGGACCACGCCCGACCCCACCTGATCACACGACACCTTGCCTGCCTGACCGCATCAAACCACATCCCTCCTTACCCCATCACACCCCACCTGACCTGCCGAACCATGCCCCACCTAACCTGAATACACCGCACCAAACCACACCCAACCGCACCTTGCCTGCCGGAAAAAACCTTACCACACCCCACCCCACCTCACCAAGCCTGACCCGACCGTACCATGCCTGCCTCGCCATATCTTTTACAACCACATCACATTCCACGATGCCTTGCCTGCCTAAACCACCCGACCATATCGTGACCGACCTCATTCGCCACACCTGCCACATCAAACCGCACCAAATAAATCCGAACCCAACCCGACCGTACCCCGCCTGCCGGAAAAAACCTAACCGGTCCTAGCCATATCGCACCGAACCACACCCAACCTGCCGTGCCTGAACCGACCTAGAAAACCCCACCCCACCTTACGTTGCCTGCCAAACCCTGCCGAACCAGATCAAACCGCACCCAACCCGACCGTACCCTGCCTGCCTCACCCCACCACACCAAACCACACCCAACCGCACCACACCTTGCCTGCCAAACCTCACCTCACTCACCTCATCTCACCGTGCCTCGCCCCACCTCGCCTGCCTAAACCTTCTCTAACTTGTTGCGTAGGACTAAGACTTGATCAAGCAGTGCTTCCATCTCATCCACCATATCAAGGGCTTGCGCTACGTTCTTTGCTCTTCTTAGCGCACCAACAATGAGTGCCACCTCGTTGTTAATAACTTCCCTTGATAACTCTTTATCGCTACGAACTTTGGTGAGTGTGGTGTAGCCTTGCTCGTTGCCTTTCTTAGTAGGGTCTCGTAAGTAGATCGGTGCTTTGATCACAACCTTGTCGGTTGTTATTACTACGCGAACGGAAGCAATCAGATTGCGGGCAGTGTCAACCCAATGCTTATATGCTGCGCTCTCAAGACTCCAGTCAAAGTAGCTATGCAGAGGGCTTGATGGATTCTTAGCATCTGCCACTACGATGTGTGGTGTAAGCGACCCTCCGTGGAGGGCCGCAATCTCTTCTAACCTCTTAGCGACTGCGGCTCTATCCATGTCTATCTCCTTATGCAACCTTCAGACCACGACGCTTGGTCTCTACGTCGAACCACGATAGCAACTCTTCAGTCTCATCGTCATAAGCTTCCGGGTTCTCCAGTGCTTCAAGCTGTGCTGCTTTACCGCCCGTCCTAATTACCTCTAAGAACTCAGGATCATCGGCATCAACGATCTTCCAACGACCGTAGTTACCCGAACCTTTCTCAGGTCTCCAGTCACCTACGCCCATCGTGATACCTGCTGTAGCGAAGAGGTTAGAGATAATCGTATGGTTCAGAATCGGACGCACGTAAGTGATGTCAACCTTGCATGCCCACTTTGGCAATATGGCACGAGTGCGTACATCGGGAGTCTTGTTGATGTCTGCTGACCGAGTAATACTTGAGAAGATCTTAGGAACACCGAACAACTCAAGGCGCTCATTCTCAACTGTCGTCAGGCGACCAATCTGTGACTTCTTAGCTCCGGGCATATCCAGTGCAGCGTTGCGTAGCGCACCTTTAAACTGCGTAGCAAGAACAGACAGCTCGGTTAAATAGTCGCCCCTTGGCATGCGGTATGGTGATGAGCGGTACTCAACCCAAGGATCATGCTTCATAGATCCTGCTTTCTCAGCAGCAGTCTTGCGCCCCGAGGGAAGAAGCAGTTGTTGCCATGCCTTCTCTGGCATACGGTTGCAGATCTTCGGTGTAGTTCCTAGTACGTGGAACGTAACCGTTTGGGTTTCCATCTCAACGATTTGAATCGTATCTTCTGTTACTTTCTTTGTAGCCATGATGCCCTCATAATTAAATTAAACGATTTCACTTGCTTTAGCCGCTAGGGATTTGTAGAACGCCCACTTGCGTAAGTAATACGGATCTTCGCTTGGGGGTGTCCACGTAGGAGCAGGGTGCGGCATGTCCCTGTTCTTATCTTCGGGAACTGGTTGCTTCTTCCAAACAGCAATTACATCAGAGCCAGACTTCCACAACCTAATACAACGTTCCATGTTCTGTAGTTGTTCTTCTGTCATTAGTAAGGTGCCTCCTCAATATCAGACAGATCTTGCTTGTCTTGTTTTGTACGTACTAACTTAACGTCATGCCTATTGCAGTGAACCCACCGAGGAAAAGGGCAAGGAGTTTGAGCGATGATGACAACTAGGTCATCACCATTGACGGCATACACCTTGCCCTCTTCTTTGTTGGGGAACCGCACTCGGTCCCCGACTTGCATCAGTCTAGTGGCTTAGGGATAAGCGTCTCAAGATACTTCTGCCTGTAATGCCTGAACTTCTCGGCATCGTGAGGATCTTTAAGACCCTGCCGCATAGCGTACTTGATCATGTTGCCCTTGAGGAACCCTATGAACTCGTTATAAGTAAGCATAGACTGCATCACTTCCCACGGTTGCACCGCCATGTTCTTATAGTGATTGCCACCGACTTGCACTGCATCTGCGCTTTGAGGTTTACTTCCACCACCTGCTATTGCTCTGACGGTGTACTCAATCTTTGCTTTAGGGGGGCGCCCCCTACGCTTTCTAGCTTCCATGTTATTCCTCGTTATGTTGATGCTCTTCACCAAGGAAGATGAAAAAGCATTCTTGATTTGATTTAAAACCTATACCACCTACGAACTCGTTAGGCTCAACTAACTTCAGCATGCCGAGCTTAGATCGTATTTCGTATGGTAGTGTTTGATGAGTATAACTCACATTATTGACATTGTCAACAACTATATATGTGTCGTCGCGCTGTATTACAAGTTTTCCTCCTGTCAATGAAGTTGCCTTGGTCTTAACTTCTTCCATCATGCTCGCCTGTAGACTGTACTCGACGCAAGGTGCGCCCTCTTTCTCATACCAATCAAACTGCTTGAACACATCAGGTCTGGCTAGTAACGTCTCCATAAGCGTTGCACGTATGTTCCACTGAGCATCTCTAAACTTACGGTCGGCATGTTCCGATAGCTTGTGTGATGCGAGTTTGATAGCATCCTTGGCTTCAGCGATCACCTCCGCTTTACTCTTTACACCGAACTCCTTAATCACAGTGCGTACGGCTGTGTCGATGTTTGTCGTAGTCTTGTGATCCTTCCTATCTAACTTCCCACTGATACGATGGTTGTATAAGTTGTACTTATCTGTCCTGCTACTACTCCTGCCGTTGTAGTCAAGCAGATGGTCGATCCTGCCTAGCTCTTCCGACCCGTCCCAAATAGTGAAAGCATTGATGAAGCCGTTACTCATGTAGTTGATAGCTTCAAATTTCCATAGCGGACGCTTAGGTGCAAGTGCCTCGACCAACTGCAACATGCCATGCCTGATACAGAGCGTTACTTGTGGGTTAGCTTTCATGTTGGTCTTGATCAAGTCAGCTTCCAACTTCGGTGTTCTAAATACTATGTTCTTGTACACAGGGTGCACGTCAGGCAATACGAAGTTGCGATCAACCTTGGTAGCAATACTGCGATCCTCACGCGGAGGAATGGGCATAACTGTTGCGTCGTTATATGTAGTCATTGTTAGTCCTCTCTAGGGTTGCCAGCCGCTTTGTACATTGCGTATGTGCTATTAGGCATAAGGCTCAGCGAGATGTCGCCATGCTTCGGTGTGTAGATGTGATGCGTATAAAAACTAGCACCACCGTCCTTGCCGCTGTGCCACTTGTGTTCGTACATCTCACTGTCGTTGAGCAATCTCATAATCTCTACTGCTTTCTCAACAGGAAGCACGTAGTTTCCCCTGAATTCAAGCAACGCTTTAGTGTCAGACATAGCTCTCTCCTTACTTATCAGATTTAATGTGTATAGCCGTCCCAAAAGCCGGAACCGCATTCTCGTTATCCGAGATAGCCCATAAGACAGGTGATACCCAATCTCCTGCCGGACCGCCCCAATCAGACCCGACGTAGCCGTCGGTAAATACGATACATAGCTCAGCATCGATGTGCTTCTCCTTCATATACTTAGCGATGCAGTTAGGTAAAGTGCCGCCACCGCCCTTCGGCTTAGTCGATGTTGTTAGTAAGCTGAGGTTAGACTCGGTGTAAGTCTCGTGGTTAGCGATGCGCGTATCCCAATAGAGCAGATGCAAGTTGCTTGGTCGCACCTCCTCACAGATGGATTTGATCTCTGCAAGGAATGTACCTAGCTCCTTATCGCCAATCGAACCTGATGTGTCCACTGCAACAACCAAGTCCTTCATCTTCTCACCCACAAGTATCGGCATGTATACATCGAACTCAAGCATGCGACGGTTGATCTTGCGCCACGACGTCTTGCTCTTGCTTGGACATGCTTGCTTAACAAATTCCCTCAACTGCTCGCGCCAGTCTACTTGAGGCATGAGCACCTCTTGCAAGGCACGGTACATACCACCTGCGCCATCACCTTTGTTCTTCTTGTTATGTGCAATGATGCCTTGCCTCACCGCAGCATCAACTTGCTCTTCGATCTTCTTCTTATCCTCGTCGGACATACCTGACGCTTCATCCCACATGTGCTCATCTAGTGAGGGTTCACCCTGCGCTTGGCCTTGTCCCTGCTGTGGTGTGCCTTGCCCCTGACCTTGTTGTTGCTGTTGTTGCTTCTGCTTGCGTAGCAAGTCGTAGATCTGCTTGCTGTTAAGACCTCGGTACTTATGATCGAACAATGCTATCTTGGGCATAACAATTGTTAGGCCTTGGGGGTCTGCTTCCCACAGCAGATAGTTGATGAGATAGTCGCATGCTTTGTTGGCGCACTCGCCATCTTCCTTGTATAGCTTCTGATAGATCTTGAGATGCTTGAATGCCTTGTGCAGCATCTCGTGCAACCGTACAAAGGCTAGCTCCTTATCAGTAAGTGTCTCGATGAAGCTGAGTGAATATTCTTCATCGATACCGTTAGTCCTTGCTGTGAAGTCCTTATCAAGGATCTTAATGCTCCCCAACGACAGGAACCCCGACCACAGCGCGAACTTGTTTTCTCGCATGATTGAGATGTTGATCTTGGTCATGCGCCTAGTCTGAGCAGCAAGCCGCTGCTCGACGGTTTGTGGTTGTAGTGCGTGTGCAAACATATACATGCTCTCCTATATCCAATCATTGACTGCCAGAATGTTGTCTACCTTGTCCTTGATCTCCCTACGCACTGATGCACTCTCTTTGATGTCATCGATGCGTACACCCGCTAGCGCACGTTCTAATTCTTGCCTTGCCTGCTCTAGCTTGACATCTCCTGTTATGTTGAACGCAGTAAGTAGTCCGCACAGCTCATGCGCGTTGGTAAGCATGCTCTCGTGATACCGCTTCTTCTTATCTTCTTGTTCTTGTGGTGCATCCGTCATGCGTGATGAGATGTGTATCAGTGTCTCGTGCAACCTACCCCATGCGTCCTTCATCGCATCACCTACCCTGCGGTTAGCCTCGGCTTCGTAGTTAGTAGCTAGCTCTTGGATCACCTCATTGTGCGTGTCGAGTATGAAGTGTCCGCTCTGTGGCACAGGTGTGAATGCGTACCTGAAGCTGAACTTGCGAGCAACCTCACTCACGTCGGGATACTCCGACCGGTTGAAGAAGTTACCTAGCTTGAATGCTGCTACTGACACGAGGTTAGGATAAGCATCAAGGAATGTTTTCACTAGTGCTGTTGTGTTTGCCTCCATCGTGTTAAGTTGCTGCTTGTAGTTGAAGAAGTTAGCCATCGGCAAGAGCCTTGGGCCTTTCTCTGCCCACGGCAGGGTCTGCGCTATGTGCCAGATGCGAACCTTCGCAATGTAGTCGTTGATGTTCTTGAGCAGGGTCGTACCTGCCATGAGGTTCTTGTTGACACGAGCGGCATCGCTCTCGGTTGCGTTGTTATCTGCAACAACTTTGGCAGATTGTTGCTTGTCTAATTTATATGCAGTCCATGCGCTGATGTTGAGTTCAACAAGCACTGCGTTGTTAAGTATGGTCATGCTGTTCTCCTATATATAGTGGGTTCAGAGTAAGTCGTTGTTAGCTGCACACCAGTCGCGGAACCTTGCGTTGTTGAACGCAATAGCTTGCTTGTTCTTATCCTTGGCGATGCTTAGTGCGAAGCATGCCGTCCAGTCCGGGTTGAGTCGCTCCACGTAGGTCATGTAAGGATTAATAGTCTCCTTGGTCACTGTGTCTATGAAGCTGTACACAAGTATTCCCTGAGCACCTGATTCAGTAGGAACTCTGCATCCCTTGGGGTCGTTGAGTATTGCCTCTCGCGTAGGTAACTGATCTGAAAACTGTAGATACGCTGCGAACGAATCCGCGAACGCCTCCCCTGCCGTACCTGCGAGTGCTACTGTCACTGCGTTATGTGTAAGGTGCTTGCGAGCCTTCACGATGTTGCTTGATCTTGAGAGTGTGCGAGGCGACACGCACGATAGATACGGCTTGCGTGGGTTGTATGGGTATGGATTGTTCTCCTGTCCGGGGTCTCGGTATGAAGCTAGACAGTCAGGATGTGCCCGCACCCATGAGCGAACCTCTGGTGCAATGTTGTTAGCAGTAGCCCACTCAAGCCAGATGTCCGCAGAGGGTTTGCGCACGTCCACTCTTGTTACCCTCTGAACAGTATGCGCTTTGAGTGAGTCGCCCACACCGTCTGTGGTTAGGTTGCCAGTGAGTAGCACGATGCTTCCGTCTTTGAGTCGCTTGTCTGCCATGCGAGGTGCGTTCTCTTCTAGCAGTGGGTGAAGCATGTTCTTCACAGGATCAGCACCCTTACCGAACTCATCGAGACAAATGACTACCTTCTTATTGGTATGCAGCTTGAAGGTGCCGTTGGGGTAATACTCTAGGATCTTGTCCTCGCGGTTGGGGATGGGTGCAGCAGTGTCGCCAAGGTCTAAGCTTGCACAGTCTACGTAGACAAAGTCGTATTCCTCTGCGGGTAGCAGTGGATGTGCTGCTAAGAGGTTTAGAACAGAGGATTTGCCGATCCCCGGCTCGCCTTGCAGCAAGAACCGATTCTCTGGAATGTTGGCAATGAGATCTGCTGCTTCTTGCAGTGTGATCTCGCGGTGTTGCTTGACTTGTTGCTCTTTCATGCTTTCTCCTGTTGTTAGGAACCTAACAATTGTTAGGTGTGGGGTTGATTCGGTTGCTGCTAGGTTCTTATTGTACCACAAAGTAATGTAAATGTCAAGGGTTTTGGCATGAGGGTAGTTGACTCGGTTATCTCTTCTTAGTTAGTCTTATGCTTGGCAATGCAGCTACCCTATGCTTTCTTATTGTTATCTCATGATCGAAGTCGTCCAGTTCGTACTCTTCTTGGATCTCTTCTGCCATTTCGATTGCTTCGTTCTCGGCAATCTCCTGCGCTTCTTCTTGGTCGCCCGCTTGGATTGTTCTTAAGTAGGTAAGCGTTACTTCTACGGTTAAATCAAATTCTTCTTTCATCTCACTAATCCTCCTTTGTTGTTTAGACCTGCTAGCAGGTCTCGGTTGGTTATCAGCATGTAGTTGCTCTACGGGTTCGTTGATGCGCGGCCCTACATGCGCGGCAATACCTTTGATACCGCACTCCACTTTTATATTTAACTTGCGTGGTGTAAGTGTTTGCTTCACTCCAAAGGTGTCCCCTGCGACAGGTATCTCTTGCTGCTTTGTCTTGCTCTAAGTTTTCTTTGTGTGTCACCAACGCTAAATGCTCGGGATTGATACATGCGCGGTTTCGGCATGTGTGATGCACATCTTTATGGGGATCGATTTCCCCTCGCGTAAGTAAATACATCACGCGATGCACAGTTGTCTGGGTGTTTTTGTACGTTACTACTCCATACCCATTAGACTTGCTAGCACCCATCCAGATCGCGCATTGTCCGTGGGTTACAGTTCGTGCTAGCAGTGAATCTACAGTGTGGGGGGTGTTGCGATAGGTTGGTTTAACAGTTTGCATATTTGTTGAGCCCTTTCAGCAGTTCTAAATCCGTCACGACAACGTAGTTAGATTTTGCCATAGGCACGATTGTGTGTCTAATCTTTTTTGCAGCTTGCTCGCGGCAATCCCAACAAAAACCGTTTAACGTGTCTAGTGGATCTTCTAGGTCTTGGCCGCAGTCGCGGCAGTGTAAAAACCGAACCATGTCAGCACCTCATAAGAAAAAACCGAAGAACAGGGCACAGCCCAAGGCAATGCCGAAAGTTGCTGCTACTAACCAATCGAAAAGTGTTTGCATGTGATGGG
>JACCDP010680840.1_pt1 | contig 34781 bp, 28 predicted proteins | sample 7445841 | NCBI WGS metagenome assembly JACCDP01 (sample SAMN15323441, study PRJNA562643) | freshwater metagenome | isolation source: river surface water | place: USA:Blue River Watershed | collected 2017-08-17 | reverse complement strand
TGATCTCTTCAGGCAAAATCACACCGCCACCACCACCAAAAATCTTGATGTGTTCGGCACCCCTTTCCTTCAACAAATCATACATGTATTTGAAGTACTCGTTGTGACCGCCTTGGTAGCTGGTCATCGCGATAGCATTGGCATCCTCCTGAATGGCGGTCTCTACCACCTCCTGCACACTACGATCGTGACCCAAGTGAATCACTTCACAACCGGTTGACTGAATGATGCGGCGCATTACGTTGATTGCGGCATCGTGACCATCGAACAGGCTGGCGGCGGTAACCACCCTAACCTTGTTCTTCGGAACATACACTGTTGTATCCATTGATTTGGCGTTGAACTGCAAAGGTAATCTATGTTTCGCAATCCCCCTACCCAAGCAAAGCATCGATCACAACCGCGTCAAAACCGCGCTATCTCCATGATTTCAAGGCAATTCAATCAACATTTTCCGATTTTTTTGGGGGTAAAACGCAAATCCTGTGTTTGTGGCACTGTGATTTCTGAAATGAAAAACGTCTTTTACCCTTGCGCCATAGCCATTGCCATACTCTTTTTCGCAAGCAGCTGCGGCGATGATTCCGTTGTTCCACCCAGCTCAACCGATAAAATTACCGCGTTGGTGGTGCAAGCAGAAAATGAAACACAACAAATTCAGAGCAGCATCGACCTAACCGCTGCATCCATTAGCATCGAGAATTTGGCCCTCAGTGCCGATTACTTTGTTGATGAACAACACTTAGAACCCCTAGTAAAATTAGACACCAGCGCCCAAAACCACCCTTGGAAAAAGGCCTGTAACAACGATTTTTTAAAAGCGAATGGCTTCGGACAATGCCTGCAAAACTTAAATCTCAGCGAATCGCAACGCGAAACATTGGAAGAAACGCTGGAAGACTACGCAAACAAACAAAAACCCATTCTCAACGATGAATATCAGCTGTTCGTCGACCTAAAATCCCAATACCAATCGCGCATCGCTGCCGATATCGACTCGCTTCAGCGCGGAAACATTGATAATCAAACGTTTCAAAACAAAATGAAACAATATCAAACCACATTCATTGATGCATTTAGCAGGCAACGAAATGCCAATAAAAATTTGTCTATGCTGTCAGTGAATTATCGCAGCGCGTTGGAAACCATTCAATCCACGCTGAGCGAATCTCAATTTAAACAATTCTACATCTGCCACAAGCGGTAGTGTAGTTGTTCATGGGTTATAGTTAGCAATTGGGCCTCTTGCATAGGGGCCTTTTTGTTTTATTTGCCGTTGGTTTTCTTCGCCCTCACATTGACCCAGCTGTAGAAATAAGCCACAACCACCAAACCGGCGCCAAAAAATGGCATCGCCACTTCCCGAATCTCATCGTTGAAATAGAACTCGCCCGTCATCCAGATGCCATTGCCAAAAATCCAGCAGCTGATGGCCAAATTGTGGTAAAAGTCAGATACCGATGATCTATAGCTCTTCCAAGTGATCCACAGCGACAACAGAATCGTAGGCACTGCCATCGCCATGCCCAGCGTACGAAAATGCATGAGCCAGGCAAAATCTTTGATGAGCCAAAACACCACGTGGAGGTTCTCTTTTTCTCTGAGCGATTTCATTTGAGTGCTGCGATACTTACTGACCCGCGAAGATAAACTTAACCTTTTCTGATTGCTGCGCTCCAATCAATTCCAGGGTGTAGATGCCTGATGAAAGGGTTGGCAAGCCAATGGAAAATACGCCTGATCCATCCAACTGACCGTCCATGACTTTGGCGCCCACTGCATTCCAAACAACGTATTTGGCGTTGGCAAAACCTTGGGGAATTTTCACCCACAATTGATCTTTCACCGGATTGGGATATACCTGAATCTGGGCGATATCACTGCCAGTAACAGCCGCACGATCCATCACCACTTGCTTCGTTTTGCTGCATTCGCAACCCGTGGTTCTCACCACCGATTTCAGGGTAACGGTATATACACCATCTTGCTGCAAATCGTAATTTACCTTGGCCGCAAGGTCTTTGGAGTTCTTAATGCCCAAACCCGCAACCGTCCACGTGTAATCGATGCCCGACTGTCCGCCCGCAACCATCAAATCATCTGCAGGTTCCAGTGATAAACCATAAAATGCAAATTGATAATCGGGTGTACCCACGAAATCGCAGGTTTTCGGCAATTCCTGCACAGTGACCGCTTTCGTGATTGAATCAGCGCAACCGTCTTTCAGTCGCACCACCAAGGTGACATTGTAAGCAGTAGTTTGTTTCACGCTGTACTGCTTTTTGGGATTTTCCAGGGATGAGGTAGAATTATCGCCAAATTCCCAACTGTAAGACATGGTACCAGAGGCGGTAGTACTTTTGTTCAAGAACGAAAGCTCTTCACCAGAGCAGATGGGCGATGCCAGGAAATCGGCCGTTGGTTGAATCAATACATCTACGGTTTTAGACAGCGAATCTTCACAACCGTTATCAAGTTTCACTTTCAATTTTACGGTGGATTGTCCTAATGAAGACCAATTGTGCTTGGGCGATGCCGCGGTGGAGGATTTCCCATCGCCAAACTGCCAGGTATAATTGGGTACTGCACCGGCTACAGCAGGCGTTTGGTTGGTAAATTGGGTGGCGGTGCGAATACAGGTTGCATCGTAGCTGAATGCCACTTTGGGGGATTCAAAAACGGTGACTGTGCGGGTTTGTGAATCTTTGCAACCAAACTCAGATTTCACCACCAACTTCACCGATTTGCTACCAGACGTATTGAAATTGTATTTGGGACTGGGGTCATTGCTGTTGCTATCGGGGTGGTTAAAAAACCACTTACTGCCGAAGGTTCCTGTGGAGATGCTACTGTTATTTTGGAATGTAAATGGTTGACCATCGCAGCGACCGCTGGTCACCGCGAACGACGCTTTGGGCACCACAAATTGATATACTTTTTGGGTCTCTGTGGCTTCGCAGCCCGAGATATCGGCTTTCAGGGTTACCACATAGGTTCCAGCAGCGCCATAATTGAGGGCGATATTGGCATTGTTGTTTAACACAAACCCTTTGCCGTCACCGAAATCCCAATACATTTTGGCGGTGGTGGGGGTGGTTTGATTGACAAATTGAACCGATTCGCCCATGCAGGCATTTTGGCGGGTGAATTTCGCTTGTGGAATGGCATTGACCGCGACAACCACAGATTTTTCAAATACAAACCCGTAGGGGTTGGTTGTTCCGCGGAGCTTCACAGTGTAATTGCCTGCTTTTTTGAAGATAAATTCGCCATCTACCAGGTTGGAGGTATCGGCTGGATCACCTGTACCATAGTTCCAGAAATTTTCTACGTAGCCCGATTTGTATTTTGAGTTATTGACAAACTGGATGGTATCACCCACACAAACTTTCGCAGGCACTGAAAAATCAGCGGTAACGGAAGGATAGATGAATACTTGTCGTTTGAGTATGGTATCACAACCATTGCTCAGATCCGAGATTTTCAGCAAGATTGTCACCAAGCTGTCTTCCAATCCGGCATCGCTGGTTTTGAATTGTACCTCTAGGTCGGCCGAGGCGGTCGGCGCCGTGAGGGTTGCACCCGTCACGGCGCGACCGCTCGGAGAAATCGCCGTAACACTGGCTATCCACTTCGATGAGCTACCACTGCCGTACTGAGCATTCGTATACATCCGCGGGGCTTTCACATCATAAATCACCGGCGCATTCACCACCGTAATATCCAACGGTTTTCCCCGCTGATACACCGGATTATTCCCAGCTTGGGTCTTGGCAGAAAACTCATAATAACCACCCCCGGGAGCAGATTTCACGAACGTTTTAAACGTTAACGTGTCGTTTTTCCGATTGTCATCATACCCCTCCACAAAAATTTGGATCACCGCATTGCCAGGCGCATTGATCTTCAATGGCACCGTAAAATCAACAGACAAGGAATCCTTCGGCAATACTTTGCTTGTTACTAGCTGACGGGTTACTACTCCGTTTAAGGCATACGCCACATAAAACTTATAGGCAGTATCGGTGTAGTTGTTTTTCACTGTCACATTTACTTTCCCCTCATACCCCGAGCAAATTTGAGACGCAATGCTAAAATTGGTTTTCACTGCCGCCAAATCAAAGTAACTCTCTGTGCTGCCTCGATCCGACTTCACCAAGGTACGCGCATTCCCCAACACGTCTTTGTCGTTTCCAACTACCGTAGGCACGTTGTTCTGATTTTCGAAAATCAACGATTTGAAGTCATTTTTCGATACATCTACCCACGTTGGATTGCCAAAATATTCGCCAGAACCGGCGGTTCCTCCGGACTTATAATCAGACCAACTGGCGTAGTAGTTCGACTCAACACCCCACTGCTCTCCCCCAGCGAAATACACATAGCAGGTGTTGTTATTCAGTTCCTTCATCTTGGTGGATGACCAAACATTGATCCCATACCCAAAATCATCGCCCCGAATGTCAAGAATATTACCCACCAAGGTCACTTCAGACTCATCTTCCATATACAACCCCATTCCAACATGTGTCGACAAACTGCTGGGTCTGCTATAAATGGTATTCTGTCTCACCTCAGATTTATACCCAGTGTTGTAGTTGATGACATAGAAATTGTCGGTATTGTTATAGCCCTCATTGCGTGCAATCAAATTGGAATTAAAGACCATATCGTGCATAAACCAAAGGTAAACCACACTCAACCCACTCTTGGTCGATGTCGTTGTATTGAGCACCAACCGATTGCGGTTAATCTGCCAATCCCCATCATCGTACACACCCAAACACGTCATAAAATCGCCCGCTTTGTTGGAATCCAACACATTGTCCTCTACCCGATTCCAATCGTAAGCCGAATTGCCACAATCAGAGAAGTTCATCAGTCGACCGCCGCCGCCATTCGAACCAAATTGGCAGCCACGCAATACGTTTCCGGTCACTTCCAGATCCGTAATCGTTTGCAAATTCAATCCATAAGAACTACCCGACTTGTCCGCCAACAATCGATTCAATTCATTTTTCTTCAACAAGAAATACTGTCCTTTCGCGATTTCCATCCCCACCACATTGTTCAATGCAGCGATCCGCCTAAACGCGTTCCCCGACATCACAACGGGATAGGTTGATTTTCCAGATACTGCACCGCAGGCGATTCCCCAGAAGCGGCTGATAAAGTTACTCGTACTACTAGCTCCCGCCCCAGCATAGGGCAAATCGTGAAACACATTATTGGCAATTTGAATCGACGCATTGCTACAAGCACCATTGGTGATGCGAATGCCTGTCACCATGGTATCCACCGATGCAGATCCACCAACCGCACTTCTGCTGATATCGTTTCCAGACACTACCTCACCGTTCACATATTGCATCACAATGGCTGTGCGATAAAAATTGCTAATCACATTCCCAGAAATTGCGTTTTCCGTTCCCGTACCGGCATAAGTCGCTGACCCCTGCTGATCCACAATGGCATACAACGGTCCGGGACTGTTGGTTGCAGTAGTGGTAAGTGTACAATTTTTTATCGCATTGCGAACACCATTGTTTGATGAACTGACGGTCAACACATTGGTTTGAGACGTAGCAAAAGCTAAATAGGCGGCCGCTGGACTTGCTGAGCTACCCAAGTTAGAAAATGCCAGGGTACAACCGCTCAAAACATTATCATCGGCACCATTGGCCAGCCGCACACAAAGTCCGGTGGTTGACGTTCCGCTATGAATCACACTCAAGTTCTGAATCTCCACAAAATCAATCCCATTGAGATAAAGCACCTCGTAAGTGAGGGCGCCTGTTAACTTTTTCCCATTCCCATCGATACTTATTTTTTTGGTCGATGAGGTAGGATTACTGCTATTTTGCTTCAATTCCACAGCGGCTGTTACGGTGAGATCCGACATCACCTTGACCGCAACATTGCCAGAAACCCCGTTCGAGGATAAGGCCGACGTAAAATCAGCCCAGGTGGCGAAGTTGGTAGCAGAAGTCGTACCGCCTATGGTGTAATTTCCACTCAACTGTGCATGAACCAATGAGTTCAAAACCATGGCCAGTCCTAGAAACAAATATCTCATACCAACAAAAATAAGGACTTGTACTACAAATTTCTTGATCCCGCGCATCGCCCAATACCAAATTCAATAAAAAGTCGTTGGTTTGTACTTTTGAAACAGCCCATGCTATCGCCCAAAGACCGAACCGCCATCCCTATTGATCAAATCGCATCGCTAGGGAAAGATGACAGCGTCTTTTTCATGGGATCTTGCTTCAGCGAGGAGATGCATTTGCGTTTATTACAGCAACAGCAGGTAAGTCACAGCAACCCGTTTGGCGTAATTTTCCATCCGTTTGCACTGCAAAAAAATTTGGAACTCATCGCCCACGCCAGCGACAGACCAGCGTTTGAACAGGCCTTGAACACGAAACACCTGTATTTCAGCCAAGGCACTTTCCACAGTTTGTTACATGCTAATCGGTTTCAACACCCCAATGCAGATCAACTCATCGATGAACTGTTTAACATTGCCCATGCCGCCTTACAGCAGCTCAAATCGGCCCAATTGATCTGTATCACCCTCGGCACCGCATGGATTTACAAACACTTACCCACCAATTCATTCGTGGGAAATTGCCACAAACTGCCGCAACAAGATTTTCAAAAATCACTGACGACCAACGCCGAAATACAAGGAAACATTCAAGGAATCATCACCGCCATCTACCAGGTAAATCTACGGGCTGAATTGGTATTCACGGTGAGTCCCGTCAGGCATTTACGCGATGGCGTGCAAGAAAACTTGCGATCCAAATCCACATTAATCACGGCCTTAAACGAGGTAATCGCTGCATCCAAAATCGCGGCTCATTATTTTCCTGCCTACGAAATCATCCGGGAGGAACTCAACGACTGGCACTATTACAAGGAAGACCGCATGCATCCCACGGCCGAAGCCATCGATATGGTCTTCGAGCGATTCTACAAGGCCTGCTTTCCAACCAACGCTTCCACTTTGGGCGCCGAACTTTGATATGCCGGCTCCACAGCAGATAGTTGATGGTCAATGAATTCCGCATCAACCAATAGCGTATCCAATTTCAATTTCAACGCCGCATATTCCTGCTTAAACTGCTTCAGTTTCTCCGCCTCACTACCGCTACCGTAATTGCCCGCCTTTACCTGCTTTTCCAACCCCTTGATCGCATAAAACAACTCCTCGGCACGCAAAACCGTGTTGGTATAGGTCTCTACGATGTCGCGATACACTCGGTATACCGCCTCATATTTAACGATGAGCGATTGCTGTTCTTCTGACAACGACGACGCTTTCGCGAACTTCAACTGTTGCAACGTGGCTTTCATCTCGGTTTTGCGGTCTTTGATCACGTCCAATTTGTATCGAAACAACGACGTAATCAACTTATGTTCTTGCCACAGCGAATCGCTGTGCTGCAGCATCAGGGCTTGTTTATCTGACTCACCTTTACCAGAATCACCGCATCCAACGGCAAAAAAGGTGACAAAAACCAAACAAATCCCAAGATTTTTCGCAACTTTGCTTACCAAGCGAACCAATTCATGTCTCAACAGCATTCTACAAAGATAACAAAGGCGAGGCATATCAAATTTTTGCGTTCGGTTTTTTGGTTGGGACTAACGGCTTTTGGCGGCCCGCAGATGCACATCCCGCAATTCAAACGACGGTTGGTAGACAAGCACAAATTCTTTGACCAAGACACGCTCAAAGACGTCAACGCCTTTTGCAGCTTGCTCCCCGGTCCTTCCACCACCCAAACCATCACCGTCCTTGGCCTAAAAATGGGCGGTCCTACCTTAGCACTGTTGAGTCTGGTGGCCTGGGCGATGCCGGGTGCCATATTGATGAGCATCATTGCATTATCGCCCAAATTCCTGGGTGCAACGCATTTGCAATTCATGCAACCAATGGTAGCTGCGTTCTTGGCCTATTCTGTCATTTCGATGGCCCCCTGGATCAGAAAATCATCGCTCAACTACGGCATCTTCCTCGTTTTTGGCATATTGGGATTTTTGATCAACACCCCCTTATTATTCCCTTTGGGCATGGTCCTCGCCGGTTTGTTAAGCGCCAAATTCAACACCTACGAACTCACCACAATCACCCCCAAACAGCCCAAGCCCATACAATGGCGAAACCTTGTGGCATTTGGTGTCATCTTCATTGTGGTTGGCGGATTGGGTTTGTTATTGAATCAAAATGCAGAATACCTCAGTCTTGCCCAGCCCTTCGTCTTGTTTGAAAACACCTACCGCATCGGCGCGTTGAGCTTTGGTGGCGGAAACACCCTGGCTGCGATGAGTCACGAGCAATACGTGGTCTATCACCATCGCCTTACACCCCAAGAATTCAACAACGGACTCGGACTTCTACAGGCGTTGCCCGGCCCCAACTTCAACTTAATGGTATATGTAAACTCTGTGGCGATGAAGTCCTTTGGATACAATGCTTTCTACCAACTCATGGGCTGCCTCATAGGTCTAATCGCTGTGTTTATGCCTGGCACCCTGATGGTATTCTTCGCCTACCCCTTGTGGGATCGATTGCAAGCGCATCGCTCCATACGATTGGCATTAGACGGTATTTTCGCTGCCGCCGTGGGCTTCATTCTCACCGCTGCCTTGCTCATTAACTATTACTATTGGCAGCAATTTCTAGCGATCAACCAACAAACCATGATACAAGTGGGCATATTCGCCCTTACCCTGATTTTGTTGAGCACAAAGCGGGTACCCACCCCGTTCATCGTATTATTGATGATTCTCATGGGATGGTTCATCCCCATGTAACGCAACCTCCGGAATTTAACTACCTTTGAATATATGAGACTTCGTTGGGCACTGGTTTTAATGCTTGCGTTTTGTGGTAGCCTAAATCCACTGAAGGCCCAACCGGGTAAAGAAAGCAATCCCTACATCCTGTTTACCGGATTGGTGCTCACCTCAGACAGTCTCAAACCCATCCCCTTCGTGAACATTCGAACGCCCAAACGTGGCTTGATTGGATTTACCGACTACCTGGGACATTTCGATGTAGTTGTTCGCAAAGGCGACACCATCCTTTTCCAACAAGTAGAACAAGAACCCTCATGGCACGTTGTGCCCGATACCCTGCACGGAAATCGCTATAGCATCATCAAATTGATGACCCAAGACACTTTTCAAATGTCGGCCATCTTCATCCGAGCCCTACCCCTGAAATCCTTGTTTGAAAATGAATTTGTCACCAAAGAAATTCCCGATGACGCCTATGAACGTGCACGCCAAAATTTGGAAGCAGAGGCATTGAAAGAGGAACAGCGACTGAGACCGGCAGATCCAAACATGAGTCAACAGCTGTTGGCACAATCCCGCGCCAATCAGTTGTACTATTACAAGCAAGCACCCCCACAAAACTATTTCAGCCCAGGCGCTTGGGTACAATTCCTGGAAGCATGGAAACGGGGTGATTTCAAAAAGAAACCCCAAAAGAAATCAACGTACGTATCGCCATACTAGTGTTTTTGTCCGTCCTTCACGGCAAATACATGCATAACCGCAGGGAACACTGCGTCTAATGTTTCTTTGGCGCCTTTGGTTGAACCCGGCAATGTCATCACCAAGGTTTCACCCACCATCCCAGCAACGCCTCTCGATAGCATCGCAAATGGCATGCGTGTTTGCCCATAGCCACGTGCAGTTTCCATGATGCCCTCGATTTCGCGACTGAGTAGCGGTCGCACTGCCTCCGGAGTAACATCGCGGTGCGATAGCCCTGTGCCACCCACAAAAAGCAACACGTCTACCGTTGGCGCTAGTTCTTTCAAACAAGCTTGGATGTGATCAATTTCGTCAGGAACTACGCGAATTCCTTGAACACGCATCCCGGTTTGCAACAGCAGTTCTGCCACCATCACCCCGGCCTTGTCTTCAGCATCGCCCCGAAAAACAGAATCGCTGCACACAACCACCGCCGCCTGACTGCATTCACAAATTTCATTGAGCGCCAATTTCTGGGCATCCGATTTACCGCCCGTTTTTGAAACCAACCGAATTGAGGCGATTTCTATGCCTTTGTCGATCGGCTTCAACATATCATACAACGTCAGCGCAACCACCGAAACACCATGCATTGCCTCCACTTCCACACCCGTTTTATAGACGGTATGCACTTCCATTTGAATGCGAATCTCCCGCTCGCCCAATGCGTAATTGACCGCCGTAAATTCCACGGGCATGGGGTGACAATCGGGGATCATATCGGCCGTTTTTTTCACAGCAAACAACCCTGCCACACGGGCAAATTCTAGCACATCGCCCTTGGGTACCGCACGATTTTTCACTGCATCGATGGTTGCAGCTGAGGATGTTTTCACCACCGCCTCCGCGATGGCCTTTCTCAATGTATTCGACTTATGCGTAATGTTGATCATGGGCGATTCTCCTTCCACTGATGTCCCTCATTGGCAAAAATCTCTTTCCCCCAAATGGGCAATTCCTTTTTGATGCGCTCAACCACCACTTCACACGCTTTGATGGCTTCATGGCGATGCACGGACGACGCAAACACAAACAAACAGATTTCACCAACACCCACCAAACCCAAACTGTGGGTAATGTGCAAACAGGTCAGTGGATATTGGGCAAATATCTCTTCCCGAATTTCATGCATTTGTGTCAACGCCATGGCTTCATGCGCCGTGTATTCAATCGCAATCACCTCGCCATTTTCCAATTGATCGGCCCTCACCTGTCCCATGAAAATGCTATGCGCACCAATCTGGGTTTTCTTTTGGTGATGGGCGATATCTTCTCCAATTTTCACGGGAGAAATAGGCCCAGCTACGAAAATATTTTTGGGTTTTTTCTCAGACATTTGCGAGGGTAAAGTTACTACTTTGGCCCTGTAATTCCTTGAAGTTGAAATTTCAACAACTGATGGGTTAGCCCGTTGTAGGTGAGCAGTTGATCCCTCATTTGGCCAGGTGTTTTCAAGATCCACTTCAATGCTTCCAATGCTTGCAAGCTCCCGATAATTCCGGCCAATGCACCCAAAACACCGGCTTCCGCGCAATTCTGTATTTCACCATCCGCCGGCGGCGTTGGAAACACATCGCGGTAATTCAGCGATCGCATTTCTGAGGCTGTTTCGGTTTGATTAAGCAACACATTGAACATCGCCATTTGGCCTTCGAATTTGGCAATTGATCCGTATACCCAAGGTTTTTTTGTCAGTTTGCAAGCATCGTTAATGTGGTAGCGGGCTGTGAAATTATCCGTGCAATCCAAGACCAAATCAACATCCCCTAACAAATCTACCCCGTTATCCATGGTAAACATTTCTGTTATCGCTTGAACATTCGTATTGGGGTTTTGCGCCTTGACCCATGCGGCGGCTTTGTGCACTTTGAATTCACCCACATCGCTTCGTTGATAAAGGGTTTGGCGATGCAAATTACTGAGCGAAACGCGGTCGGCATCCACGAGCGTTAACCGCCCCACCCCCGCAGCAGCAAGGTATTGAAGGGCTGGACAACCCAAGCCCCCGAGTCCGACAATCAACAGATGGGCAGCGCGCAAAGCGCGCTGCCCATCCAAACCGACTTCACTCAGCGACAGCTGACGCTGATATCGATCCAAAAAATCCGTTTCCTCTATGATTGCCATCGTCGTGATATTATTGTCCAAAAACTACTCCTTACCCCCCAGAAAACGGGGGCATCATGGCCACTTCATCGCCCGAATTCAAAACAAACGCGTCCTCCACAAACTGCTGATTCACCGCAACACGATACGTTTTACCAATCAATGTGGGATAGGCACCCTCAAACTGCAAACGCAAATTTGCAACCGTGGGTACATCCGCATTGAATGTCCACAGCAATCTGTTCGCTTGTACTGCCTCCGTGAGACTCCCATAAAACAACACAGTCACTTGCATCCTCACAAAAGTAATTTGATTGCCGCGATCAACAATACCACAGACAAAATGTACTTCATCGTTTGCTGATTGAATTTTTTCGCCCCGTACCACGAACCCAATGCCCCTCCCACGATGACCGGCAACAATAAGGTGCCTACGGCCATCAAAACAACGATCCAATACCCATCCAAACTAGCGGCGTTATCTGTGATGCTCGCCATTGTAACCGAAGATTCCCAAAGCGGATGTTGTTGAATTGAACCAAACAATCCCGATGTAGAATTCACAAAAATAAACGCTGCACCCAAAGCCGCCGTTTGCTTCTGATGTGTCCACCCCAACAAGAGCAAAATGGGGGATAATAAGATCCCACCGCCAATTCCCAGCAAGCCCGACAAATACCCAATAACACCTCCCAAAAAGGCCGCGAACATGATGCGTTGTGGACCCATCATCCCTAGACTATTCCCAACCGATGCATTTGCTTGCATGTCAGATTTTTTTACATGCATTAGCACCACCGACAACAACAAAAAAACGCCCAAAGATTTCAGGTACATCGCCTCCTTCAACGGCGTCAATCCACCCCAAAAAGCCATCGGGATCGACAACACGGCTATGGGCAAAAATAACCGCCACACAAAGTGCTTTTGGCGGTAAAACTGCACAAATGCAATGCCGCTAACCACCAAGTTCAGTATCAAAGCCACGGGCTTCATGTGCGCTGCTGTCATTGACAAAATCGCCAGCAAAGCCAAATATCCGCTCGCACCGCCATGACCAACCGCTGCGTACAAAAACGCCACAGCAAAAAACAATGGTATCCAAGGTATCAGCATACAAAAACGAAATTAACTTTCATGCCGTTATTCGATGCGATAAATCTTCACCATATCACCCCTATTCAGCGCAGTAACCGCTGCAGGTACTTCAATCAATGCATTGGCCCTGGCAAAGGAACTCAATCGAAATGATTCCTGAGCCCCCAATACAGCAACTTGCATATTCTGTTTCTCATGATTCCATGCTGTTTGTGCTTTCAAAAAATGAGTCAACCCCGCAGTTTTACTGTAGTCGTGTTCCAATTTTGCCCATCCCACCTCACACAAGGGTTGATTGCCGGTGAGATTTTCAAGGGCGATCGTCACATACTGATAGAAACAAGTAAGCACGGAACCCGGATTCCCAGGTAGTCCAAACACATAGGTTTCTGAGGGATATGCACCGACCATTTCCTTGCGATAGGCACCAAAAAACAAGGGCTTTCCAGGTTTTTGTTTGATTTTGTGAAACACCGTTTTAACCCCCGCATCCGCGGCCGCTTTAGGCACAAAATCATAATCCCCAACACTCACACCACCCGTCAATAAAACCAAATCTGCAGCATTTAACGCATCGGTCAACACCGACGTCAATGCCAATAAATCATCTTTCGCATACACAATTTTCACTTGCGAAAATCGCAACCAAGTCAAAGCCGATTGCAACAATTGCGAATTCGACTCATAGACTTGTCCGTAACCCAACGATTTTCCAGGGGACTGTAACTCATCGCCGGTAACAATCAACACAATTTTGGGCGATGCCAACACCGCTACCTCGGTAAAGCCCAAACTCGCCAAAAAACCCACTGCAGCAGGCGTAAGGCGGGTACCTTTCAGCATAGCCATAGTGCCTTTGGCAATCTCACTGCCTATTTGTCGCACATTTCTGCCCTGCACCAACGCCGCATCCTCAACATGCAACTGGTTGTTTTCAACCCGTACCTTTTCTTGCATCACCACGGTATCAAACCCTTCTGGCACCGGCGCACCCGTAAATATCCTCACGGCCTGATTGGGGGCGGGTCTCGGCCCTGCCTCGGCCGCCCCGGCGGCCACTATCCCAACGATTTCCAATGTCCCAAATTGCTGAAAACCTGCCCATGAAAATGCGTAGCCGTCCATCGCACTCTGACAGAATCCCGGCATATTGATCGGCGAGACTACATCCTCCGCCAAAACACGACCTAAGGCATCGCCCAGCATCAATCGCTCAGTATCCAGTGGCTTTACCACAGAATGAATCAATTCCTTGGCCTCATCAACAGTAATCATGATAATTTGTCATCAAAACAACAACACCCATGTCGCCATTTTCGTTTCGCAAGATAAACCCTATCCACCAATGGTGATCATGCTGCGATTCACAATACTTGTGGCATCGATCTGCTCCAAATCACCCGCAAACTGTCCGCCCAACGCCATCGCCTTTTCACGCACATTCTCTTGAATCAATGGCTGCAGTGCCTGTCCGCTCCGAAGTGCCTGCAACAAATCTGTTTCGCCTTTGCTGAACAAACAGTTTTTCATCTTCCCATCAGCCGTCAATCGCATCCGATTGCAATCTCCGCAAAAGGGTGCACTCATGGTACTAATCACTGCGAACGTACCTTTAGCGCCGAGCACCCGATACTGTTTCACCGTTTCATGTGGCTTGCGAGGCAGCGGCTCAATGCCTGCACCATACGCGGTACGAATCACCTCCAACATCTGTTGCCATGTCACCACCTTCTCCTGCTCCCAGCGATTGCCCTCAAACGGCATAAACTCAATGAATCTGACGTCGACCGGTTGTTCAAAACTCCATCGCACAAAATCCAAAATCTCCGACTCGTTTACCCCTTTCATCACCACTGCATTCACTTTCACTTGAAAGCCCTTCTCTAAGAGCAAATCAATGTTTTGCCTTACCCGATCAAACAAATCGCGCTTGGTCAAAAACAAAAAAGTATCTCGGTTTAGGGTATCCAGACTCACATTAATCTTGCGAATCCCAGCCAACCACATCAAATCAATAAATTCATGCACCCGTGTTGCGTTGGTTGTCATGGTTAACTCAACCCCCAAACGACTCAACTTTTCGATGATTTCTCCAGCATCCTTACGCACCAAAGGTTCGCCACCCGTTAACCGAATTTTCCGCACCCCCGCATCCACAAAAGCCGCCGCAATAGCCACTACCTCGTCTACCTGCATGAGTCGACTGGCCGGCGTGAAATCGTATTCTTCCTCGGGCATGCAATACGTACATCGCAAATTGCAATTATCGGTTAGCGAAATTCGCAGATAATCGTGTACCCGATGAAAGGAATCAATGAGCATTTGCGGTATTCGCAGAGTCTTTGGCTGCCTTTTTCAGGATGTAATCCATCTGTGCTTCAGGCGTGGTCAGCCCCAAATGCAACATATCAATCATCACCACGGCCTGTTTACCAACCGCCTCATTCGGAAACTCTTTGGCCAATCGCTGGTAATATTTCAAGGCTTTATCTAACGCCCCGCCTTGCTCATAATAGTGCGATGCAACCACCAACATTTCCATCAATGGCTTGCCTGTGGGTTTGAATTGTTCGATGTAAAATTCACTATACTCCGCCGCCTTGAACTGCATCCCCTGTCGCTCCGCAATCCTCGTACACACATATACAAAATCACTGCTGTGCTTATATTCAGGATGCGCCTTGGCAAACGTCATCAAGGCCGTTGTGGCAGAATCTGGGAGCTTATCCCACTGCACTTTAGGCACAATCATCGCCTCGTAAGGGGCCACCTTGGCCAAATCCTGATCAAATTTCGAAGTGCACCCCGAAATCATCAAAAGCACACCCATCAATCCATACCATTTCATATCGCGAAAATAAGTGAAGGATGTGAAAAACTCGGGCATAGTGGTTGAAATCCAAGCATTAATATTGTATTTATGAGTGAACAGGCTAGGTATACCGAAGACGAAATTCGAAGTCTCGATTGGAAAGAACACATCCGCCTGCGACCCGGTATGTATATCGGGAAACTGGGCGATGGTACCGCTGCCGATGATGGTATCTACGTTTTGGTGAAAGAAATTGTCGACAACTCCATTGACGAACACGTCATGGGAAACGGCAAGAAGATTGAAATCACCATCGACGATAAACGGGTAACCATTCGCGATTGGGGCCGTGGTATTCCCCTGGGAAAAGTCATCGATTGCGTATCGAAAATCAACACCGGTGGTAAATACGATTCCAAAGCCTTCCAAAAATCGGTAGGTTTGAATGGTGTGGGAACCAAAGCGGTGAATGCCCTTTCCAACTACTTCGTGGTACAAAGTTTCCGTGATGGTCGTACAAAACGGGCCGAATTCGAACGTGGTGAACTCATGGTCGATGCCCCAGAAACCGACACCACCGAACCCAATGGCACCATGATGGTGTTTGAACCCGATGCCAGCATCTTCAAAAACTATCGCTTCATCAATGAATTCTTGCGTGAGCAAATCAAGAATTACACCTACCTCAACTCCGCCCTTACCATTCGCTTTAATGGCGAAAGCTATGCATCGCGCCGAGGACTTCTAGACCTGCTCGAACACAAAGTAACCGCCGAAGCCGCCCTCTACCCTGTTATTCATGTCAAGAACGACGATGTAGAACTGGCTTTCACACACACCGATTCTTACGGTGAAGAATATTATTCCTTCGTTAACGGTCAGTACACCACCCAAGGCGGTACGCACCTAGCGGCCTTTCGCGAAGCATTCGTAAAAACCATTCGTGAGTTTTACAAAAAGGAATTTGACGCCACCGATATCCGAGCATCCATCACCGCGGCCATTAGTATCCGCATCATGGAACCCGTATTCGAAAGTCAAACCAAAACCAAATTGGGCAGCGCCGATATGGGTCCCGACGGACCGAGTATCAAAACCGCCATGCTGGATTTTGTGAAGAAAAATGTCGACGACTACCTCCACAAAAACCCCACCGTGGCCGACGCCCTGTTGAAGAAAATCCTTCAAAACGAACGCGAGAGAAAAGACATGGCCGGCGTGCAAAAACTGGCCAAAGAGAGAGCCAAACGTGCCAACCTACACAACAAAAAACTCCGCGATTGCAAAACCCACCTCAGCGATGCCAAATCCGATGTGCGTTTTGAAACCACCTTGTTCATCACCGAGGGAGACAGCGCCAGCGGTTCCATTACCAAAAGTCGCAATCCCAACCTTCAGGCCGTCTTCAGTTTGCGCGGTAAACCCCTAAACTGCTATGGCCTGAAAAAGAAAATTGTATACGAAAACGAAGAGTTCAACCTACTACAGCATGCGCTCGATATCGAGGAAGGACTTGAAAATCTGCGCTACAACCGCATAGTAATTGCTACCGATGCCGACGTGGATGGGATGCACATCCGCCTACTGCTCATGACCTTCTTTTTGCAGTTTTTCCCTGATTTGGTGCGAAATGGACATCTTTACATCCTGGGAACACCGCTGTTTCGTGTGAGAAACAAAAAAGAAACCATCTACTGCTACTCCGACGAAGAACGCAGAAATGCCATCGCCAAGTTGGGCCATAAACCCGAAATCACACGATTCAAGGGTCTTGGAGAGATTTCACCCGACGAATTCGCAGGATTTATCGGTCCCGATATCCGCATCGAACCCGTTATCCTCAGCCAAGAATCGAACATCGAAAAGTTGCTCAATTATTACATGGGGAAAAACACGCCGGAGCGACAAGAATTCATCATCGACAACTTAGTGGTAGAAAAAGACGATCAGCCCGAAATCGTGAAAACCGTTTTGGAGCCCGACGCTGCCTTGGCCGAAGACTAATCGCCCATGAACAACACGCTGAGCCCTGACATTTCAACCCAATCGCGGTGGCTTGGCAAATATGCCGAAGGAATTATTTGGCCGTTGTGGCTGTTTGTTGTTTTCCATTTGGGACAGGAGCGATGGCTGCATACCGACAGTGCGTATACCCTTTACCGCATTTTAAACCACCAATCGTTGTTCTACGACCGATTCGCATGTGAATTGATTGTTTGGCCCGGTCAATTGTTGACATGGTTGGGCGCGCCCATTTCCTGGGTGATGCAAAGTCTCAACCTGGTTTTACCGCTCATGGCCTGGCTAACATGGGCCGCTGCTGCCAAAAGCCCACACCGATGGATCATGTTCCTAGTCTTTTTGGCAGGCGGTTCGGAAGTCTTTTTCATTGGCTACAGTGAAATCGGATTGGCCACCTGGGCTTTCTTATCAACCCTGCTACTGCTCGATTTAACGCAGTACTTTAAGGCCGCGGGTCGACAAAAACTGATTCATCAATTGCTCATCGCCATGGGCTGGACCATCTTATTGCTATCTCACCCCGCAAGTTTGCTGTATGCACCCATCCTCATTGGAATTTCGCTAGCAACCCGCTCCAAATCGGAAAACCTGGTGTTGTTGAGCATAGTCAGTGTGTGTTTTATTGTGAAGTCATTCGCATTGCCCAGCAATACCTACGATGGTGGATTATATCAAACACTGTTTAGCCGAAGCACTTGGACGCAATTTGGCTCGCTATGGAGCGTAGATTACTTATTGCATGCAGATTGGTTTTTCATACCCGCCACAACGTCCTTCGCGGCATTGTTGATTGGCATAACCAAACCTTGGCGATGGATTTCGTTGTTTCATTTCGTCCTCACCATCATAGCGATTGTCGTGTCATTGTTGATTTATTCCCAGGGCGATGCCCATATCAACATGGAGAAATTTTTCTTCCCCGTTGCCGTCATTTCTATGTTGTCGATACCCGTCTATTCATGGGGTAGTCAGCGACCTAAATTTGGCGAATATCGACTTTATAAACTCACAGCAAAACAACGTGAACTATCACAAAGTCTTATCGGCATCCTTCCTTGGTTTTTGGCCCTGAGCATGCTGCTAGGCATTCAAAAACACAGCCCTACTTACACCAATCGAAAACACCAATTATTTACTTTGGTTGATGCGATGCCCCATGGTAAAATGATTGCACATTACGACACCCTATCGAAACGAATATTTCCCGGTTCACTGTGGGGTTTGCCGTACGAAACCGCCCTGGCATCGGCATTCAATGCGGCACAAGGAAGTGATCTCGTAGAATTGCCGCCCACCAAAACCATGAAGCCCATGAGTTCGGAGGAATTGGCCGATTGGTCAAACATTCAATCCCGCATTGGCGACACAGTTGTTATTGGAGCACCTTTCGAAATGCCACAGCCAATTGCCAAACTCAACCGTCGGTACTTTCGGTACCAAACAAAAACGACCTACCAGCAATGGTAGGTCGTTTTTGAATTCAATGAACTGAAAATATCAATATCTGTAAGTATCCTTTTTGAATGGACCGTTGACGTTCACGCCAATGTAGTCGGCCTGCTCTTGCGTCAACTCAGTCAACTCAGCACCGATGTGCGACAAGTGCAATTTCGCTACTTTCTCATCCAAATGCTTTGGCAATACATATACTTCATTTTTGTAGCTGGCGTGGTTGTTCCACAATTCCAACTGCGCCAACGTTTGGTTTGTGAAGCTATTACTCATCACAAAGCTAGGGTGGCCCATGGCACAACCCAAATTCACCAAGCGACCTTCAGCCAATACGATGATCTCGTTGCCTTTCAAGTTGTAAACGTCAACCTGTGGCTTGATGGTGTATTTGGTTTCACCATAGTTCTTGTTCAACCAAGCCATATCGATTTCATTGTCGAAGTGTCCGATGTTACAAACGATGGTTTTGTCTTTCATTGATTCAAAATGCTTAGCCGTAACGATGTTACAGTTACCGGTAGCAGTTACCACAATATTCGCTTGAGGGATGGCTTTGTCGATATGAACCACATGGTAACCGTCCATCGCCGCTTGCAAAGCACAAATCGGATCGATTTCAGTTACCATGACACGAGCACCAGCACCGCGCAAAGAATCGGCAGACCCTTTTCCAACGTCGCCGTATCCACAAACAACAGCCACTTTACCAGCCATCATCACATCGGTTGCTCTGCGAATGGCATCTACCAAACTTTCTTTGCAACCGTATTTGTTATCGAATTTGCTCTTGGTAACACTGTCGTTTACGTTGATCGCAGGGATGTGCAAAGTGCCTTTCGCCATACGCTCGTACAAACGGTGAACGCCGGTAGTAGTTTCTTCACTCAATCCTTTGATACCCGCGATCAAGGCAGGGTATTTATCGAAAACCATGTTGGTCAAATCACCACCATCGTCCAAAATCATGTTCAAAGGCTGCTGACTTTCACCGAAGTGCAAGGTTTGTTCGATACACCAATCAAATTCTTCTTCGTTCTGACCTTTCCAAGCATATACTGAAATACCGGCAGCAGCAATTGCCGCAGCGGCGTGATCTTGCGTTGAGAAAATGTTGCAAGAGCTCCAGGTAACTTCTGCACCCAACTCCACCAATGTTTCAATCAATACAGCAGTTTGGATGGTCATGTGCAAACAACCAGCGATGCGAGCGCCAGCCAATGGTTTAGAGGCACCGTATTCGGCACGCAACGCCATCAAACCAGGCATTTCGGCTTCCGCCATTTTGATTTCTTTTCTACCCCATTCTGCCAATGAGATGTCTTTTACCTTGTAAGGAACGTATGAAGATTGTGTAGTCATTGTAAAATTTTGCGCAAAATTACGCATCTCGAGGCAATTTACTGCCATCGCCTACCCATAATCGACCGGAATTCGGAGGGTTTTTGGGAAAAATTCAACAAGATAATCGGTTAATTTTCAACCAGTAGTATCAGAAACCGCAGTTACAACCGGTATGCTTGGATTTTACACGACCGTGTTTGGCACTACCACAACCGGTAGATAATATAACGAAACTGGTCACGCTCAAGACCAATACAAAACCCAACAGGCGCGATACAAATCGAGGATATTTTTGCATTTATCACAAATATACAGCATCAGATGTCAATCCCATCAAGGCAGTGTTGTAAAATTGCAGTACCATTATGACGCTGTTTTCCATCATTGATTTTGCCAAAGATTGGCTGCTACACCTCGACGATAAACTCCAATATTTGGTAGGCGAATACAAGAACCTGACCTATTTGATTTTGTTTGCCATCGTTTTTGTTGAAACGGGCTTGGTGGTCATGCCCCTGCTACCGGGCGATAGCTTGTTGTTCGCAGCAGGATCTATCGCGGCGATGGACGGACATCCATTGAACATTTTCATCCTCATCCCCTTGTTAATTGTCGCTGCCTTATTGGGAGACAATACCAATTATTTCATTGGCTCCAAGATTGGCGTAAAGGTGTTCGACTTGAAATGGAAATTGCTAAAACGTGAATATCTCGAGCGTACCGAAGCGTTTTACGAGAAACACGGTGGATACACACTGATCATGGCGCGCTTTGTCCCCATTGTGCGCACGTTCGCTCCTTTCGCAGCAGGACTTGGTACGATGTCGTATGGCAAATTCCTGACTTATTGCATCGCCGGTGCGGTTCTTTGGGTGAGTAGCATCACCACATTGGGGTATTTGTTGGGATCTATTCCTTGGGTTCACGATCATTTTGAAACGGTGGTTTTTGGAATTATCGGACTGTCGCTCCTACCCATATTGTATAACGCTGTTAAAGCGAAATTGAGCAAATAACGTCATTACAACCAACCCAAATCTCGTGAAGAATCAAAGCGCTTTTCGGTTGGGATTGGCTGGACATCCGGTTTCTCATTCTCAATCACCACAACTCTTTCAACGATTTTTTGAAGACTTCGGACATACCAACGCCCGATATGAGCTATTTGACATTCCACAAATAGAACAACTCCAAGACTTTTTGGCCGCCCAGCAATTGGCTGAAGTGCCGTTGATTGGCTTCAATGTCACCGTCCCCCACAAGGTTGCTATCATTCCGCTATTATCGAGTATTTCCCTAGAAGCCCAAGCCGTGGGCGCGGTGAATACTGTGCTGATAAAACCAGAACCAACAGGCATCGAATTGCATGGATACAATACAGATGTAGCGGGTTTTGATCGCAGTTTCAAATGGCTCTGTGAACAGACCCAACAACCCTGCTCCAATGTCGTTATTATTGGCAACGGGGGCAGCGCAAAATCGGTAAAATTCGTCCTTGAGCAACAGCAGATCCCTTACGTGGTTTGGCACCGAAACCAGTGCTTTTCACAGCAAGGGATGGAAACCAATGTTTCAATGCACATAGAACCCAACACGCTATTCGTTCACACAACGCCCGTAGGTATGTGGCCCAACGTTGAGGATTGCATCGACCTCTCATGGATCGAAATCAAGGCAACCCACAGATTGATTGATTTGGTTTACAACCCAGCCGAAACCCAACTAATGCAACATTTTCTTGCTGCTGGCGCCTTCGCAATGAATGGCAAATACATGCTGGAACAACAGGCAATTGCTGCATGGACCTTGTTTCAATCGAATCTACCCTAGCAAATTCTCGATTCATCCATCGGAATCACACACTTTTCGATTTGACTGACATTTATCAGTGTTTCAATGGAATTTGACCGCGATTTTCGCAACCCAAACAACTGGGGTTGAGCAGTATTTGACGCATTCTTCACAATCATTTGTTTGTTATTTAAAATCATTCTAAATTTGCATATCATGGAAGCCACCGCGGACCTTCTCAAAGAGGGAGAAAAAGCCAAAATTGCCGGTCTCAAAGAAGGCCAATTTTCGCTAAAACTCGCGGAGATGGGCTGCGTTCCAGGCACTGAAATTATCCGACTGTATGAATCCGCCGGAGGCTCTACCATCGCTTATCGCATCGACACCTACTTATTGGGCTTGCGCAAAGAAGAAGCCTGTTTGATTGAGGTAAAACCCATAGAAAACTGATCGCATGAGTTTACCCAAACGCATTGCCTTTGTGGGCAACCCCAATTGCGGGAAGTCTACCTTGTTCAATCGTTTAACGGGCCTAACCCAAAAAACCAGTAATTTACCGGGAACAACCGTTGAGGCTTCTACCGGAAACCTTCAGCTAAATGGCGAAAAAATTGAATTGGTCGATTTGCCAGGTATCTACAGCTTGTTCACCCAGTCAGAGGATGAGCGATTGGTGGTTCAACACCTAATCGGCAACGACGAATCCAAGCCAGAGGGCCTTCTATTGGTCATTGACGCATCAAACCTCAGAAGAAACCTATTGCTTTTTTCACAGGTAGCAGAATTGGGGATACCCGCAGTTTGTGTGCTCACACTCAGCGATTCTGCCAAACGCAGAGGAGTTAAAATCGATGCCGAGGCATTGTCAGAAGAACTTGGAATACGCTGCGTGTTTTTCAATCCCCGTCGGGAGAAAAATACCACACCAATTCTAGAATTGCTCCAATCCTTTGCCATACCCAAACTCATCGGACAACCCACCCAATTGGCTGAGCGCCTTTCTACCTACTGGCAACAAGGTAAATTACCAGGCCTCAGCGAAGAAACCCTTCGAAGGTATATCGACATTGAAAAGGTCATCGGCAGAACAACCACAAAGTTTCCGGTTGGACTGAAGAGCATCACCTTAAAACTGGATCAATTTTTCACCCACAAATGGCTTGGCTACATTTTGTTTGCCATGATCATGATGATTTTATTCCAAGGGGTATTCAGCTTGGCGGCCAAACCCATGGAATGGATAGAAATGGGCTTCCAACAACTCACTCATGGCATTGAGCAATTGCTACCCGCAGGGATGGTCACCAATTTCATCACACAAGGGTTGATCGGTGGCTTAGAAGGCGTTGTCGTGTTTGTACCTCAGATTTTTGTCCTCTTTTTCCTCATTGGCATCCTCGAGGATTCTGGATATATGGTTCGCGCATCTTTCATTACCGATAGAATCATGCGGAAATTGGGCCTGAATGGCAGGAGCATTATTCCAATGATTGGCGGATTTGCCTGTGCCATCCCAAGTATCATGGCCACGCGAAGCATCAAAAGTAAAAAAGAACGTTTGGCAACGATGCTTGTGGTTCCACTAATGAGCTGTAGCGCCAGATTGCCCGTGTATGTACTTTTGGTGAGTGTAGCGATCCCCTTTGCCGACTTCTGGGGACCATTTCATGCACAAACCTTTGTAATTACCGCCGCCTACATGGCAGGGATCGTCGTAGCGATTATTTTGGCCTTGATATTCCAATTGTTTCAGCGCGATACCACACAAAGCGAATTCATCCTGGAGTTGCCGGCCTACCAACGTCCCAGACTACAAACTGTCATGCACCAGGCGTGGTTGAAATGCCTGAGCTTTTTGTCAGAAGCCGGAAAAGTCATTGTCATCATCTCCATGATCCTGTGGTTCCTGTCCAATTTTGGTCCCACCGAAGCCATGAAAAAAGCCGAAACTGAAGGCGTAATCATGGCCCAACTCGACCCCTCTCACGAGAGCGAAATCAAATCCAATTTGCGGTTAGAGGCCAGTTATGCCGGACATCTAGGCAAAGCGTTTGAACCCTTGATTGAACCCATCGGCTACGACTGGAAAACAGGCATCGCCCTGATCACGAGCTTCGCTGCGAGAGAAGTTTTTGTTGGCACGATGGCCACCTTGTTTCAATCTTCAGAAGAGGATGAATCGGGGATCCGACAAAAAATGCAGGCACAAATCAATCCAAAAACAGGAAAACCGCTGTACGGCCTGCCTTACGCGTTGAGTTTGATCGTTTTCTATGCCTTTGCCCTGCAATGCATGAGCACCATGGCTGTGATGAAAAGAGAAATTGGCTCGTGGAATTGGCCCATTGCACTGTTTTTCATTTACGGTTTCATCGCTTATTTGGGCGCCTACATCACCTATCAAGCAGCAAACCACTTCCTATAGAAACAAAGGGGATTTCTTCCACAAAAGGGTGGTGACGGACTGAAAATTCTCAAAATATTTTGAACTTTATTTTGTACTTTTGCAAGGCTGAATATATATCAGTAACAGAAGTAATTAAGTACACCAAAAAGCAAACATGAGGCAGTTAAAAATTTCAAAACAGTTTACCAATCGCGAAAACAAATCGCTTGACAAGTACCTCAACGAAATCTCCAAAGTACCAATGATCGACGCCCAAGAGGAAGTTGAATTGGCACGCAGAATTCGCGAAGGCGACCAAGCCGCATTGGAAAAACTGGTTAACGCCAACTTGCGTTTCGTAGTATCTGTATCCAAACAGTACCAAAACCAAGGTCTCACTTTGGGTGACCTGATTAACGAAGGCAACATGGGCCTGATTAAAGCCGCAAAACGTTTCGATGAAACCCGCGGTTTCAAATTCATTTCTTATGCCGTTTGGTGGATCCGTCAAAGCATCCTTCAAGCATTGGCCGACCAAAGTCGTATCGTTCGTCTTCCACTCAACAAAGTAGGAAGTTTAGGTCGTATCACACAGGCCTCTGCACGCCTAGAACAGGAACTTGAGCGCGAACCAACACCACAAGAAATTGCTGAATCACTCGAAATATCACTTTCTGAAGTTGAAAATGCATTGCGTTCGTCTGGCCGACATTTGAGCATCGACGCTCCATTGGCAGAAGGTGAAGACAATACCTTGTTGGGTGTATTGGACCAAAATGACGAGCCCAACCCTGACATGCCCCTGTTGAACGAATCGTTGCAGAACGAAATCAACCGTGTCATCTCAACCTTATCTGATAAAGAGCGCGATGTATTGAAATACTATTTCGGATTGGATGGCAATGCAGCACATACCTTGGAAGACATTTCAGAGAAGGTAGGATTGACCCGCGAACGCGTTCGTCAGATCAAGGAAAAAGCACTCCGTCGTCTTCGCAAATCAAGCAAAAGCAAAATCTTGAAAACCTACTTGGGTTAATCCAACAATCAAGTTGCACCCGTCGAAGCTCGGATTGAATGATTTCGATTTCTATTATCCTTATTTTAATCATGATTGCCGCCTTATTGGTGGTTTTTGGAGGCGGAGACAACAATACGAAACGACCTAAATAATCCCGCTGTCATATAAAAAAGGGGGCGCACAGCGCCCCCTTTTTTATATGACAGCGGGACGATATAACACCCCACCACAAATCACTTACTTAATGATCGTCACCGTACCCTTGTAAGCATGCATTACACCGTCTACATAACGGAAAGTAATTGCATAAGCATATGCTCCCTCCATGACAGGATTACCTTTTGAATCTAAGCCCTTCCAGCCAATATTGGGATCCTCGGTATAGAACAAAATCTCTCCCCAGCGATTCACAATCGTCATGCGATACTTCGACATACCGAACGACTGGAATGGTTTGAAATCCTCGTTCAATCCATCGATGTTTGGCGTAAAGGCATTCGGAAGATGGAATAACAATTCTGGCTTCAAGAAGATATTCTTATATACAGTATCGCTGCAACCACTTGCATTGCTGGCAATTAACATCGTTTTAAAATCACCCGTACCAGAGAAAGTCATGAAAAACGGCACAGATGAATTAGACGTCTGTCCATCCTGAAACTGCCAATTGTATGTATCCGTATTTTTCCCGGTGAATGAGAACTTCCAATCAGTTTGCAATCCGCGCGACAGCAAATACTCCGCGGTAAAATCAGCCACTGGTTTTGGCTGCACAGTTATTGGCAACGCTGCCGACGTTGTAGAGCAACCTTTATCAGATACTACAGTCAACGTCACATTGTAAGCCCCATCTGTACTATAAGCTTGCATAGGATTCGCGGTATTCGCTGTAAACCCATTGCCAAAATTCCAACTGTACGATGCAATACTTCCTCTGTTCACCTTCGCATTTGAACCAAATTGAATCGGCACTTCCGCACAAGCATTCATACCACTAATGGTCACAGTGGGATGCTCATTGACGCGCAAAACAATCGTTTTTTCGGTAGCACAACCTTTGTCAGACACCACACGTAATTTCACTGGATAATCACCTGTGTCAGGCAAACTCTGTGCAGGTATGTTCTTGATATTTGACAATGGCACTCCTTTTACTGACCAAGTGTAAGCCACTCCTGTCGCTGAATTCTCTGCGGTAATGTTACTGGCCACAAATGAATTCCCCGTCAAACATTGCTCTATATTGTTCATCGCGAAATTCGATTGCGGCACCGGCCAAACATTCACCGATTTGATGATTGAATCTTTACAACCCGCCGAAGAATTCAATACCAACTTTACATCAAATTTACCGGCCGACAAATACCCTTTACCACTGATGTTCTTCAACGTTGATTTGGTTCCATCCCCCAACGACCACTCGCTCGTGTAAGTTGATCCGAAAACAGTATTGTCTGTAAATGTGAATTGATGGCCACCCAAACAAGCTGTATCCTTACTTGTAGTAAACGAAGCTTTGGGTGATGCAACCACATCCACTACTTCCGAAGTTGAATCAAAACATCCATCATTCGTTGTAATGCTATGGAATACGCGGTATTTGCCCATCGCAGCGAAGGAACGCACCAATGAATCTCCAGAACCACTTCCGCCATCAGAGGTCGTCCATACATGGGTAGGATTGGCCCCCAGCCATGGATACTGTTGTTTGAACGTAAACTTGTTCCCTGCCAAACATTGCTGCTTACCCGCGCCAATAATATCGGCCTTCGGCATTGCAAAAACCTCTACTTCACGTTGGAATGAATCCTTACAACCCACGGCTGTAGTAGCGATGATGCGAATCCAATATTTACCGGGCGATGTAAACGTCTTGTTGGGGACAATCTTCGCGTAATTGTATGTGCCATTTTGGTATTTCCAATCCGACTTAGAATTCAGCAAAGCATTATTAGGCGCAGTACTCGCATCGGCCAAATCAAAGAAATGACCCTGAAAACACTGCGAAGAATCAGTAACCTGGAAATACGCTTTGGGCTCCGGCGCCACAAACACCTTCACTGTATCAATATCAATACACCCATAATCTGAAGTATTCTTCAGAATAACCTTGTGCCATCCAGTATCGGTAAACTTCACTGCTTTTATGGCCGATGTTGTCGCAGTTTGGTTGTTTTTGTAAGTCCATCCTGTAGTATAGGTACCCGCCGTTATACTCGATTGGTCTGTGAAATCAAACTCATTCGTTTTAAAACACAAACTAATTTGCTTGATGTCTATTTTATTCAATGGCGCCGGTCGTACCACAAACGTAGAATCTACGGTATCCCTACAGCCAAAGGGAGTCACTGTAATCAAACGAACTTTGAATGTACCCTCGGTCGTAAATTTATACTTTGTTACATAGGGCAAGGCCGTGTCTTTGGCACCATTTCCAAAATCCCAAATAGATGAACCCACCCCCTCGTTACTCTGAGAACTGTCGGTAAATGTTACTTCGGCGTTCTGACAAAAATAAGTAGATGATGCAGCCAACTTCGCAATAGGATAAGGATATACAATCAGCAAAGTATCTAAGGTATCTCTACACCCTTTTCTTGACTCCACAATGTACCGTAACTTATTTGTACTGATAGAATCAAACGTGTACCTGAATCGCAAACTGTCCTTGCTCACATACATTTTCTTGTAGTCGTCAAACAAGCGCCAGCGCGATATTTTCCATGCATCATTATTGTACTTGGTACCATCGGTCATCACAAAGCGATTGGATTTGTAACACATATCCAAGGTATCAAAGTTGATTTTAGCATTCAAAGCATCAGCCCTGCGAACCCATGAAGAATCGATGGTTACGCAATTTGTAGATGTATCCAACACCCTCAGCCAAACTTTACCTTCCTTTTGCATAGTAAAGGTTTGTAGTTTGGTTGAATCCTGCCATTTATACAAAAACTTGTTTGATGCAGGGCCCGTGAACAATTGTTTAACAGCGCTAGAACACTGGGTAGTTGTATCAGGAAAGTCAAAAACAGGACCTTGCTTAATGGTCACAATTTTACTTCGTATAACCGTATCTACCTGGCCACAATCTGCGGTGATAGGAATTTTCACCACCACATAATAGGTTCCAACTTTCTTGAATTTATGTGTAACTAACTTCCCAGTATCTGAAGTACCATCTCCGAAATTCCAACGATACCCCTTAATCTTCGGCTTGCCAGCTACTACCGCTTCGATTTTTACATCTTCGCCCGGACATTGGGTCTTGCGCGTCACTTTGATATCGTAATCCACGTTTTCGAATACCGCTCCCGCAGAATACGCATAACTCTCGTAAGGACCTACCCCGTATGCAACACAAACAAAACCACTATCGCTCTGTATCGTGTTAGAGCTAGGGTTATTCACTTTTACTTGAGCATAGGCATATTTGGACCCCACATTGGTAAAACTCGTCGCCGCCAGCGAACCACCATTCACCTTTACCGAACTTTTGGCTGTCTGACGCACTAAGATATTTACCCAATGCTGATTCATATTACTTGTGGTAGCCGTACCAACCAAGGTTTTAATTAACTGCTGATTCACATCCGGAGAAATAAACATTGCAGGATCGCCATTGTTACCGGAAAGACCAGAACATACCCCGTTTTTCATGTATTGTACCACGTAGGCGGGTTTATCGGTTGAAATACTTGTCGCAACCGCCGTTGTAATATGACCATAAATCCATTGGCCTGCTTTCAAAATTGTATTCACCAAGGTACCATTCACATACACTTTGGTAGTATCCTTTGCCGCAACCACCTTGTAGGCATAACCACCAGTCTGTCCGCTAAATGGCATCAAAACATAATTTTTACCCAAAGCGGCAGTGGGCAATACTTGCGTGTACAAGTGATCTCTACCGTTGATTCCCGATCCACAGTTACCTTTTGTTACGTGGCTGGAACGAGCTCCCGAGAACACATTCACTTTACCACATCCTTCAACTACACGAATGCGCGTTCCCGTCAAATCCCCTTTCAACGCACCCGTAGTTGACCACGATGTTGCCGCTGGGTCTGTATTATTGGTACCATCAGTGTTCTTTGATTGAACCTCATATACTTGTCCCCTGGCCAAAGTAACAGTAAATGGCGAACCCGCAGTTTTACCGCCTTTGGTATCTGCAGTTGGCGTTATCTCTACCTTCACAGAAGCATCCATACCCACAATCACGAATTCACTCTCTGCCCAACGATTTGATGTAGGAAAACCTGCTGTGCCCGCATTGTTTGGAAAACTTGCCACAAAAAACTCTGGTGCAGACGGTATGCTTTCATAGGGCAATACAAACGTAGCGTCGGAACGATTCAACTCAAGATTCAAACAATAAACGTTTACAGGATCTTTCGCAACAATGCGCAAACCCTTCTTACTGTTTACATCCGTAGCGGTAAACTCAGAACCCACCGGATAGTAATACGTTCTGTCTACCTCAATACGATTCACTTTGCCGGCCGTGATGTTCACCGTTTGATTTGATCCCGCAACACGGGGATTATCGAGCACCAACGTGGTATTCACCTCCGATGTAACAAAGAGCAACAATGTGTCTGGTAACCCGCCGTTCCGGGTCTCCATTTCCATGAAACTCATGTAAAAGGTTTTTCCAGTTGAGGTAATCTGAGCATTCAAATTCTTGCCACCTGCTAAAAATAAAATCAAGAAAACAAGGGCAATTTTTTTAAGTATTTTCATTTCAATGATTAGTTCCTGTTATGTACAAAGTACATAACGCTCAAAAATCAATTTTCGTTGCTTGGTTGAAAGTTTTTCTGACAATTTAACGACCGATATGGGCAAAACCCATATTGTCAAGCGATTGCACCACTGAAAACAATCTCGTCATTCCAATAAATCGACACAAATTGTCCGGCCGTTACCGCCTTATCCGGTGCTGAAAAAACCACTTGATAGCCATCCCCTCTTTCTAGTAATTTACATCCCACTAACGCTTGTCGATAACGAAATCTGCACTGCAATTCCGATGTCTCCAATGCCCCCTGTTTCAAACTCGGCCTCACCCAATGTGCTTCCTCATGCCTCACAAACAACCCACTAGAAATCAAACCCCAGTGATTTCCCCCCTGACCCACATAAATCACATTCTCCTCCACATCCGTTTGCAGCACGAACAAAGGCAACGGCTTACCGCCAATTTGCAGCCCCCTACGCTGTCCGCGCGTATAAAAATGCGCCCCATTGTGCTTGGCAATCACCTTGCCATCGCCCCGCTGAAATTGGGCATGCCAAACTGCTGGATTTTCAATCCCATCGCCCCGTAACACACGCTCTTTGTGCGCCAAAACCGCCTCAGAATCCGGGTCTATCTCAATAACATCGCCCTCTTTCACACTCAATTGCTGTTGCAAAAAATCGGGAAGTCGCACATGACCAATGAAACACAATCCCTGACTGTCCTTCTTCGCAGCAGTAACCAATCCGCCCGCCTCCGCCAACCTTCTAACCTCACTTTTTTCCAAATCGCCAATCGGGAACAACGCCTTCGACAATTGAAACTGATTGAGTTGACACAAAAAATAACTCTGATCCTTGTTCGCATCCCTGCCACTCATCAAGCGATACTCAGTCACTCCATCCACTTCCACTGCTTCCTTCCGCACATAATGACCGGTAGCCACAAAATCAGCCCCCAACTTCAAGGCCTCATCCAAAAAAACATCAAACTTAATTTCTCGGTTGCACAACACATCTGGATTGGGTGTCCTGCCGCGACCATATTCGGCAAACATGTAATCCACGATTCGCTCTTTGTACAACTCACTCAAATCCAACACCTGAAATGGAATACCCAAATGTTCCGCCACCAACATCGCATCCCGGCTATCGTCGATCCACGGACACTCATCCTCCAAAGTAACACTGGCATCGTTCCAATTGCGCATGAACAAGCCAATCACCTCGTGCCCTTGCTGTTTCAACAACAACGCCACCACGGAGCTATCTACCCCGCCGCTCATCCCAACGACAATTTTCGCCATGCTACAAAGTTCGTGAAAGTGATTGATTAATACTTACCCAAATACCTGCGGATCCACCATTCGATGCCAAAAAACACCGCAATCAAGATCATCCAAGGCCAAGAATCCCACCAATGCACATTGGTAGACTGCGCTTTCATTACCGGTTTGGCAATCATTTTCTGGGCGATGACCGATCCAATAGAATCCCCCATTCCTAACGATAAAAACTGTCCGCCAGATTGCGTTGCCAATTGCTGTAACAACCCATGATCGGCCTGCAAATTCATAGTTTCTGCGGGTTGGTCCACCACCACGAAAGTCCGCTCCGCCGCCGACTTACCGTCCACCGTTTGCGCAGTCAATTGATACGCTCCGGGGGCCAGACCCGATAAATTCGCCACCCAACCTTGGTTTCCTTTAACCAAATTAATCGTTCTTTTTTTACCCCGCGCATCGCTGAGTTCCAACCTGCGATTCTGAGCGTGATCCATCATCCCACTGCGATCCCTACAAACCACCTTCGCCACAATCTGATCTCTAGCATCAAACGAAGTACCCGCCAACAATATCTCAATAGGCTTTCTAGCCGTCGCCGATGACACCAGCAATCCTACAGAACGCCGAACCCAGGCATCGAAAGCCTTGGCATCGCCATGTTTTGATTTTTCTGCAATCCGCCATCGCCACAGACCTTCTCCATAAAACATCGCCACTGAAGCCTCCCCCTGAGCCCACTGAATCATCAATGGAATTTGCGTATTCACCCCGCTCCAGCGTTGATACAACATCACTTCCGCGGCCGCAGGTGCCGAAGGCTTGTACACAGGCGCATATACCGGCGGATATTCAACCCACCGACTCGCCTCTACGCCATCCATTCCCCAATTGGCTTCCCCGTTGTTCCAATGTGGTTGAATTTCTTGCCAATTTCTAGGCCATGTTGCTTCGTCCGACAAACCCACAATCTTGGATAAAGCCAAATTATTTTGCAACTCGGTAGCAAAAATCCAAATTGCCTTGCCCGCCGATACCCATGATTTTAATTGCTCCAATTCTCTGGCCGATTGAAATTTACAACCATGCAAAACATATACATCCACTTCAGGATTTGCATTTGCTCTCGGCATGGACGACACTATAAACTGTCCCCCAGCTTCCAACGCAGATTTCAACGCTGATACATCCGGGTGGGGCGAACCATATAAAATGGCCACTTTTTTCCGCTCATCAACCACTTTGACATACCTCGTCATGCGATTATTGGCTGGATTTTGGTCTGATTGATTGCCCAGAACCACCATTTCTATGGGCATAAGACCCTTGCGTGTTGGTCGAATTTCAAATGAAAATCGTCGCCAATCTTGCTCACTCCCCGGGGTCCATAACTGTTCATAGGTTTGACCACCCGCCTTCAATTGAATTCTCAAAGGTTGGGATTTCAATCGCTGACTTTTCACCGAGGCCTCCACCGTAAATACGTTGCCAATGAATGCTTCTTCATTGCACTGCAGCAAGGCAACAGATGCATCAATTTGGGGCGATGGGTCTCCAACACCCACAGTAAACCAAGGCACCCCAGAAACAGGCATTTCAAATTTTGGATTCACCCCTTCATTCCCAATACCGTCTGTCATCCACACAATCCCCGCAACGGCAGTATTCGACGAGATGTCATTGGCATGCCGAATCACGGCCGAAAGATTGGTATGATAGGTATCTAGGGCATTGCTTTGTTTTGACAAAACAACAGCATCCGCTGCACTGTAGGTCTGAACGCTAACACCTTTCAAGGCGTTCAATTTGGTCAGTTGGCCCGCCCACTTGGATTTATCCGCAGCACTTACCGATTTACTAGCATCGGTATAGACCAACAAAATAGGATCTTGCACCCACTGTTTTACATGGATCCACCAAGGATTGAACAGCAACAAAATCAAACATATCCACGCAAGGAAGCGAGAAATCATCGCCCAAAACCATGGCGATTTCAACCATTTGCCATCGCGTTGTAAGAGTAAATAATATTGAAATACTGCCAGGCCCGCCGCAACGACCACAGCAATCAACCATCCAAATACTGGAACGCCGAACATGGTTTTTCCAGCAGATAAAGGATTATTGTCGAACGAATCCCACGCGGTTTACACCCACAGCGGATTTCAATACAAGAGAATATACGCCGGCCGACAGTTCAGAAACATCCACACTTCCATTCTGCACAGACACGCTTTTCACGAAAGCACCTTTGGCATCGATCAACTGTCCTTCCGCATCCTCAAAACCCACAACATGTAGCACATCTTTAACGGGATTGGGGTAGGCAGTTACCATATCCATCAACCACGTATTTGTGTTGGCACCCCAGCGGATGTAAATATTCCAAGTAATGGTGTCTCTGTCTGAAGGATTCTCGTAATCCCACAAAGCATATTTCACAATCGCAGTATCGGCTTTTCCATTTGGAAACACAGTTAATTTCAAAGATGCCTCAGCATTGGGAGCCACTTTCGCCATGGTATCGTTGTTTAGGAACGTAGCATAACAATTACGGTTGTCGCAGAAAGACACATCCCAAGCAGAAGGATAATCAATACTCACCTTTTCATAAGCGAATACCATGGCCGTTTTCTTCAGATTCTTGAAATGGATGGCGCAATCTACTGGCTGGGTAGCATCAGGATAAAAAGTATGCTCAGCGGCACCGTTTTCAAGTTCAAACCCTTGGGCGATGGCCATATTCCATCCAACAAATACGAAGGCCAACAGGGCCAGACTGCGATTCATCATGCTTTTCATTAAAGCAAAAATACGGAAAAGACCGCACACAGCGATTACAATTGGACAAAGGCCATCAAATCATCAACCACACCACCAAAATGCGCGCTTTCGTGATCACGCATTGGCTGTTCGCGACGATACCAATAGGTCAATATTCCTGCGCCCATTCCCCCTAACACATCGGTATCCCATGTATCGCCCAAATAAACGGCCTCTTCAGCAGTGCAATTGGCCTGTAGCAGGGCTTTTTCAAAAAACACAGGGGAGGGTTTTGCGATGCCCAAGGCCTCTGACGTAACCATAAATTGCACATATGGGGCAATGCCTGAGCAGGCAATTTTGGTCTGTTGGGTTGCTTCAAAACCATTGGTAAGCAGGGCGATTTTA
>JACCDP010102681.1_pt1 | contig 34783 bp, 28 predicted proteins | sample 7445841 | NCBI WGS metagenome assembly JACCDP01 (sample SAMN15323441, study PRJNA562643) | freshwater metagenome | isolation source: river surface water | place: USA:Blue River Watershed | collected 2017-08-17 | reverse complement strand
GCGTCTTTGCAATCCGCTTGAGATAGGCATCCTGAGTCTGGGTATAGGACATGGCATTGGCCACGTTGTCCTTCGCCGCATTGGCCCGATCCACCTTGGAGTCGAATCGCATGGTGATGGCGACTCCGGCCGCATCATCGTAGGCGTTCACGATGCGTGAACCCGAGCTGAGCTTGGACAGCGACTTGGTCAGCGCTGCGGACGTCTTGGTGAGGTCGTTGGCAGCTGATTGAGCCGCCAAGTTTGAACTGATGATCATACGGTTTTATTGTTTTTTTGGTTGGTGGCAGGCTTTAAATGGTGCGAACCGCTGGCGTTCTTGGGTTTGACCAGTGAAGGCAATTGGGTGAGGGGTGCCTGGTTGGCGGCCTCTCGATTGGCCTTCTGGATTTCGTCGTACACCTCTTGGCGGTGAACAGGGATGTTCGCCGGGGCTTCGATGCCCACTTTGACCGTGTCGCCGTCGGTGCGGATGATCTTGACGATTACCCGCCCGTCGATGACGAGGCTCTCTCCGGATTTGCGTGAAAGTATCAGCATTGGACCCTCCTTGGTTCGTGCAGTTCAGGCAGATTGAATCGGGTGATTGATCGCGTAAGCGGATTGGCTCAGGACGACCTGCTTTCCGATCATCGTGTGCCGGTTGATCACGATGGGGGCCTTGAGATTGACCGTTGAGGCGCCGTTCGGGCGCAGTTTCACGATGTTCAGGACCATCGCATCATCGGGATGACGGATCTCCAGGAAATGCACGTCATCGTTGCTCAGGTCCGGGGCGTAGTCGTTCGCGACGAACATGGGTGGCACCACCAGAAAGGCGAGGCCTTCCCCAGTGGACATCGTCAACCAGCTGAACGGCTCTTGGTCGGGCGGGCTGGTGAGGGAGTAGGTCTTGATGTTCTCAAAACCCAGAAGGCCCAAAGGCAACTGGACCTCCATTGCCTTCATGATTTCGATTTCTGCGACGCTACTCATGGCGAGGTCCTTGAAGCAACGGCCGTGCCAGACTTCAAAACAGCCCAAAAACCGATGTTTTTGCCGACCGAGAGGCCTAAACAGCCCGTTTGTGCCCGGGCAAAGGTGGGGCGGCGGCAAAATTGTCCGGTCCGTTGCTGCCCGCTTGAGCCGGAGCTCTTCCCTTGGCTCCCTGGAGCCAATACCGCCCCCATCCGCGGCCCCGTTCGTGTGCTCAACGCTTGGTCTGCAATGGACTTGGGAGCAAGTTTCCATGGATTGTAGGGCTCGATTTTCCCAGACAGGCCAAGTCAGAGTCCCTTCATGGTATCTCGTTGGCGTAGGGCCATGAAGGTGGGCGGTGGAGCCATTGGAGGTCTGCTGGGAGGTCTTTTCTTGATCCTGGCACCGGTTGAAGCCCCGGTTCCTTGGGTGACTGAACCGGTTCGGGCATCAGTGCAGCAGTCTCTGAAGAACCGACAGTCGGAACTCAAGATCGCAAACGGGCCGCTCCGGGCTGGCTGGTCGCGTCGTCGCCTGACCCCGACTCTGGGAACCCCGGCCGACGATGGCACTTCAGGTCGGTTTCGAGCGTTGCCACTGGCGGGTTTTGGGGCCAGGCAGGGAAAGCCGGCGAGCGGTGTTCGTCAGGATTTATGGACCAAGGCCCTCGCCATGCAGGTCGGGGAACAGCGGGTGGTGTTCATCGCTTCCGATTTGCTGATCGTCCCTCGCGAGGTGGCCGAGGGGGTGGTCAGCAATCTCACAGCCCGGCCCGGACTTCGCCGGGACCAGATTTATTTCACGGCGACCCATACCCACGGGAGCCTGGGTGGTTGGGGTGAGGGGTTGGTGGCAGAGCAATTCGGCGGAACCTTTGTTCCGGAAATCCGGACTTGGATGGTGGGACGGTTGACTGACGTGGCCCGGGAGGCTCTGGGTTCAGTGGCTCCGGCAGCCGTGGGTTTTGATGCATTCGCCGCTCCGGAAGGAATTCGCAATCGGTTGGTGGGCGAATCCGGCACGGTGGATCCGGAGTTTGCCTACCTGAGGGTGCGGCGTGAGGACGGTGCGGAAGCACTATGGGGCTCCTATGGTGCCCATGCCACGGTTCTGGGATCGGGTGAGATGCAATTCCACGGAGATTACCCGGGGGTATGGCAAGAGGCCGTTGAAGCAGAGACCGGGGGAATGGCGCTCTTTGCCGCTGGTGCGGTCGGCAGCCATGGGCCCCGCACGACTTCATCCGGATGGGAGGGAGCCCAAGCATTGGGGAGGTCCTTGGCTCGGCGAGTCTTGGAGCGAAGGACTGGTTGTGCGTTGCAATCCCAAGTGGCGCTGGGGTCCGTCGCGGTCTCCTTTCGCCTGCCTCCCTTGCGCGTTCGTTTGGATGACAACATCCAATTGAGGCCGTGGGCGGCCCGTCGTGTCTTGCCTGTTGCCGATGAGACCACGCTGCAGGGAGTCCGGATCGGTTCTTGGATCTGGCTGTCCACCCCTTGTGACTTTTCGGGCGAATTGGCGCTCGAACTCAAGGCTCAGGCGCGGACCCGAGGGGTGCACTGCGCGGTGACCAGTTTCAATGGCGACTACGTCGGGTATGTGATTCCCACACGGTACCAAACCTTGAACAGTTACGAATCCCGGACCATGTGCTTCTACGGTCCGACCCTCACCGAGGGTTTCATGGAGACTTTGGGTGGTATCCTTGATGTTCTGCAGCCGTGAGGGTCCGGATCGGTTTTTCGGAATCGCCGGAATTCCCTCTTGTTCCGCGGGGATGCACGCCCCTAGGTTCCTTGCGCCAGGGCCCATGGAACGTGGACTTGTGAACCCCGCCAGGGCCGGAAGGCAGCAACGGTGCTTGTTCCGCGTCTGCCGTGGGTACCCTGGCATTTTTCTTTTTCACCGTCAGAGCGGTTTTCGGAATCCGATTCGTGAGGTCAGGAACCCGGGGAACCGGGGTGCTTCATCGACCGCAGGACCGCGTTTCGGGACTCCGAGTTGAACAATGACCGCCGCATGTTAAGCGTCTCTTCTTGAAAACGGTCCTCCATTGGTTTCGCCGCGATCTCCGGATTTCCGACAATACGTCTCTGTGGCATGCCTATGCCGAGTCGGACCGGTTGGTGATGGTCTTTTGCTGGGACGAAGCGATCCTGAAATCTCCCGACGTAGGCCCGGCACGGGTGAATTTCCTGCTCCGCTCGCTTGATGCGCTGTCCCGCAATCTGGAGAGCCTGGGGCATCGGTTGGTGATTCGCCAGGGTCCGCCGGAGTCCGTCATTCCAGCCTTGGCCCGAGAGGTGGATGCCGTTGAGGTCTTTGCCAACCGCGATTACGAGCCTTATGCCGTCGCTCGGGACGAGCGGGTCCGGGCTGCATTGAACGGGCAGGGAATTGCATTCCGGTCGTACAAGGATGCGGTGATCCACGAAGAACGCGAAGTTCTGACGCGCACGGGGACGGTCTTCAGTGTGTTCACCCCGTATTCGCGCGCCTGGAAGTTGTTGCCGGTGCCGGCTCCGGTACCTCGCCTGTTAGCCCCCAAAGCTCCAGCCCCTTCGGTGGTCTCGTTGCCATTGCCCAGCGGCGGGGAGGCTTTGGGACATCCACTGGCGCAGCAATTGTTCCCAGCGGGTGAGCGAGCGGGGTTGGAAACCTTGGATTCTTTCCTGGAGGCGCGTGTCTTCGGTTACGACCACGGTCGCAATGTCCTGTCGGAAATCCCGGGCACCTCTCAAGTGTCGCCTCACTTGCGTTTCGGTACAGTGGGCATTCGGACGGTTTTGAGCCGCCTTCAATCCGCCCGTTCCCGAGTCACGACGGCGGCGAGTCTGAAATCCTGTGACACCTGGCTCAGTGAGCTCATATGGCGTGAGTTCTACATCCAGATCCTCGCCAACCATCCCCGGGTCGCCTCCGGTGCTTTTCGCCCCGAGTACAATCAAATCCAGTGGCAGGGAAGCGACGGACAGTTCGACGCATGGTGTTCGGGCCAGACGGGTTATCCCATCGTCGATGCAGCCATGCGCTGCCTGAATGCCACGGGGTGGATGCACAACCGTCTCCGCATGATCGTCGCCATGTTCCTGACCAAGGACCTGATGGTTTCCTGGCAGCGGGGTGAACGCTACTTCATGAGGACTTTGGTGGACGGCGATTTGGCCGCCAACAACGGCGGTTGGCAGTGGAGCGCGGGCTGTGGCACCGATGCCGCTCCTTATTTCCGCATTTTCAATCCGGTGACCCAAGGACTCAAATGCGATCCAGACGGAGCATTCGTCCGGCGTTGGGTTCCCGAATTGGCGGGTGCTTCCTCCGATGGCATCCATGAGCCTTGGGCCAACCCGTTGTTGCTGGCACGGACTGGATACACACCACCCATCGTCCAGCATGATGTGCAACGCGGCCGATGTCTGGCCATGTTCAAAGCCGTGAAAGGCGCCGCCAGCGAACCGCTCCCCGCCCAGGAAAATCCCGAATGAACCCGGATTCACAGCCAACCCTCGATGCCCACGGACTTTCGCCAGTGGACCGGACCCGTCTGGAATACGATGCCCTGACCCGTCAGTTGGAGCGCATGAGGGCCATGCAATATGCCTACAATCGCAAGTTCTTTGGGCTGCTGTTGGTGTCCACATTGGTGGCCGGCGGATTGATCTTGTGGGACCGATGGATGGGCTTGCTGGTGGTTTGCTTCGGTTTGGTGACGACCGGGGTCACAGCATCCTTTTTCCTGCACTTCTGTGATTTTGCCCGGGTTCATGCCCGAGCCGTCGAAGGTCGTATCAATGTGCTGTTGGGCCGACAGGTGCTGATCGCCTCGGAGTTGGAGGCGGATTACTTCTATCCCCATGCTTCGCCCAAGTTCAGCGGGTTCAGTTTCGAGCGACCATGGACCTTCTTCTCGGTCTACACATTGCATTTCACCGCGGTCTGGGGAGGGATGGTTCTGTGGAGTGCCTCGAGGCTGAAGGATGAGGTGGATGGGGGTGTTTGGGGTCTTGGGTTGGTCATTTGGTGCCTGTGGAGCGGACTTCAGGGATTGTACCTGAAGTGGTGGTTCATGGAATCGGGCGCTGAAGCCCGCATGGGCCGCCAGTTGGCCGAGGCCTATGGTTTGCCTGAGGCAAACGATTCCTCCTCGATTCCGCCTCAGCCCTGAGTTGGAGCGATTCCATCCAAGCCACCGCTCCTGAAAAAGTGGGTGCGTTTCCGCTCTGGCCAAAGAGTGGCATCCCGGGAAAAACTCACCTCACACCATGAATCGCCGCACCTTCCTCACGGCCGCCACTGTGGCTGGCGCCTCTGCTCTCGTGGCCCCCATCGCTTCGGCCGCTGTTCCGGCCCGACGGGACGCCTCGGGCAACCGCATCAAGCTGGGTATCGACAACTTCGCCGTCCGTGCTTGGGGATGGAAAGGGCGCGAGTTGGTGGACTACGCAGCCGGCTTGAAGCTCGACACGCTCTTCATCACCGACTTGGCCGGACTGGGTTCGTCGGAAACCTCGGCGGCATCAGAACTGCGCAAGTACGCCTCCGACAAGGGGGTGGAAATCCTGCTGGGTTCCTGGAGCATTTGTCCGACTTCCAAATCGTTCAAGAAGGACTGGGGCACTGCCGAGGAGCACCTGTCCTTGGGTCTGCGCTTGTCCAAGGCGGTGGGCTCGCCGGCCTTCCGCGTGGTGCTCGGTTCACGCGACGATCGTCGGACTCCGGGTGGCATCGAGGCGAGGATCGCCGACACGGTCAAGGTGTTGAAGGCCTGCCGGAATCAGGCCCTGGATTTGGGGGTGAAAGTGTCGGTGGAAAACCACGCAGGTGACATGACGGCCGATGAATTGATCACCTTGATCGAAGGAGCGGGTCGCGAGTTTGTCGGAGCCAACATGGACTCCGGCAATGCGGCTTGGACTCTCGAAGATCCCCTGGACAGCCTGGAGAAACTCGGGCCCTACGCGATCACGACCAGCTTGCGGGATTCGCGCATCTGGCAGACCGACAAGGGGTGCAAGGTGCAGTGGACTGCCATGGGCGACGGCGGTTGTGTGGACCTGAATCGGTACTTCGATCGGTACGCGCAACTGTGCCCCGGTGTGGCGGTGAACATCGAGACCATCGGCGGATTCGCTGTCGAATTCCCGTATTATCAGGATTCATTCTGGGAGGCCTTCCCCAAGAAGTCGGCCGTCGAATTCGCCCGATTCTTGGCCGTCGCTCGTCGCGGGCAGGCGATGGATCAGTACGATGGCGGCGACAAGCAGCGTCAGCGCGATGAACTGGAGAAGAGTCTCCGCTTCTGCCGCGAGAGCCTGGGTTTGGGGCTCAAGGCCTGAGGTGCCCGGATTCTGGCAATAACCCCAGGGAGAGGACGCTTCACCCGAGTGGAGCGTCCCGCACCTTGGCCAGCGATTCAGTTGGCTCGGTTGTTACGGGTCAGAGCTTCTTCCAGGCGGCAATGAACATGCCGTTGCCGGCGGTGTCTTGCGGCCAGAGGTGGAGCTGGGTGACCGGCGGTTCATCTGGCTGAAACGGATTCACCACGGCCAGAGTGTCAAAATCGCTGCGTTCCTGCGTGAACCAATCGGCGACTCCGGAGGTTTCGGCGTGGCTCAGGGTGCACACGGCGTAAATCAGGCGCCCGCCCGGCTTGAGGGAGTCGGCCACATTTTGCAGCAACTGCCGCTGGATGGCTGCGAGTTCTTCAACATCCTGCACCGTGGTGGTCCATCGGGAGTGTGGATTGCGACCCCAGGTGCCCAAACCGGAGCAGGGGGCATCCAGAAGAATGCCATCGAAGCGGGTCTTGGTGGGCGGGTGTTCCGATCCATCCCAGTGAACAGCCCGGTAGTTGAAGCACTTGGCCCGTCCGGCCCGTTGACGCAGGCGGTCCAGACGCCATCCCGCACGGTCGCTGGCCCAGATGAGGCTTTTGCCGCCCATCAGTGCGGAGAGGTGGAGGGTCTTGCCGCCTTCGCCCGCACAGGCATCCCACCAGACCTCACCGGCACGCGGTGCACAAATACGGCCCACGGCCTGGGAAGCCACGTCCTGGATTTCAAACTGACCGGCCTGAAAACCGCGATCGAGGAAGAGGTCTTCCCGGCCGGAGTACTGGTAGGCATCCGGGAAGGGGCCGGCTTGGACATCGCGGAGGCGGTTGGCCAGTTCTTCAGAGAATTCAGGACGGCTGCGGAGCCAGAGCTGAGGCTCCCGCTGGAAGGCACGCGCCAGCTCCGGTGTGATGGGCATGTGTGCCGCCACCCATTCGGGCAGGGTGTTGCGTACCAGTTCCTCGTTGGAGAAGGCTTTGGGATCTGCTGCGAATCGTGCCGCCAGGCGCATCCCATCCTCGATGCGGGATTCCAAGGGACGGTCGCTTGCCAACCAGCGTTCCCAACGGAAATAGCTGAAGACAGCCCGGCTGACCCAGGTGGTGTCGGATGGGGAAAGCCCGCGACGGCGGAACAAGGTCTGACGCAAGACCATGTCGGCGGGATTGTCGATGGACGAGCGACTGACGATGCGCGCAGCCAGTTGCAACGGCGTCATCTGGGAGGGCGGAATCCCTCCCGGTTCGTCGGCCAGTTCTTCGCGCTGAGGCTGGGGGCGGCGCACCTCGGGCCGTTGCGAGGGATTGCGCTGATCCGGATGAGTGCCCGGAAGTGGACCGGGACGTGGACCTCGGGGAGGAGGGCCATCCTGACGTTGACCGAAGGGGCGGCGTTTTTGAAAGAATCGGGCACCACCCGGCGGGCGGGCGGGTCCACGGCGTGGACCATTTGTGAAATCGGACGAGGAATTCGGAGGAGGGTTCATTCTTTCAATCGGCGGGCGTGGACACGGGCGACATCGCCCATGTAGTCGTCGCGCGGAGCCATGTCGGCCGCCGTGCGGATGTGTTCGGCAGCGCGGGTCTTGTCCCCGGTCGCCTCAAAATAAAGTCCCAGGTAAAGCCGGGCGTAGAAGAGGTGCTTTTGCTTGGTCCGGGGTTCGGCCGGAGTTTCTTCGGCGGCCTTCATCACGTCGGCCGGCGTCGCATTGCCTGCAAAAAGTCGATGGACCTCCTTCATCGGGACGCGGGCATCGCCTTGGATGGGAATCAATTGGGCGCGGGCAGTCTCGACGTTCTTTTCGCGGGCAACGCAGAGGAAATGCCAGACCGCGTTCTCCACGTCGGCGGTGTTGACTGTCTGGTGCAGTTCGAACTGACGGCGTCCATCGCCATAGCGTCCAGCATAGTAGAGTGCGATGCCACGCTGCCAATTCTGTGGCGCCATGCGGGAGTCCAGCTCGTTGGCGCGATCGAAATCAATGAGGGCCTTTTCGATCTCGTTGCGGCGGAAAAGCAGCATTCCGCGCTCTTCGGCCAAGTAAGGTGACTTGGGATTGCGTTGGATCGCTTCACCGAAGTCCGAGATCGCCCCTTCGGCATCCCCGGTCAGACCGCGCATCTGGGCCCGCAAGTGCCAGGCACGCACATCTTCAGGCTTCTCTTTCAGCAAGGCGCTCAGGGTGGCGATGGCGTTGGTGGAGTCCCCCTTGCGCATGAAGGCCATCGCCCCCTCGATGGATGGAGCCTCAGCACCCCAGACCACCGATGCGGCCAGAGTCGAAAGAGTGAGCCAACGAACGAAGTTCATGCTTGGGGACAGATAGGAACCGGACCCGGCACTCAGGGCCAGAGCATTCTGGTTGCTTGTCAAAATGGGAACGGGTTGGGCGCGGGTCTGGAGCCGGGTTTGGTTCGGCGAAAGTTCGGTGACAGGCTGGACTTCAAGGCCGGTTCATTGATTGTTTCCAGCCAATCGAATCCGCCATGAGTGCCACCCCTGATTCTGCATCCCTCGCGCCGTACCGTGCTGCCAGTGAACATTTGGGTCGGGTCCGGACCGAGATCGCTCGGGTGATTGTGGGACAGCAGGAATTGGTTCACCGGCTTCTGGTCGGACTCGTCGCGCGCGGGCACATCTTGCTCGAGGGTTTGCCGGGGCTGGCCAAGACGGCGAGCGTCAGCGCTCTGGCGCGGGCCACGGACTGCCAATTTTCCCGCATTCAGTTCACGCCCGACCTGCTGCCGGGCGACATCACTGGGACGCTCATTTACGATCCGGTGCAGGGAACGTATTCCACGCGTCAGGGACCTATTTTCGCCAACTTGGTGCTGGCCGATGAAATCAATCGCGCCCCGAGCAAGGTGCAGTCGGCTCTGCTCGAGGCCATGCAAGAGCGGCAGGTGACCATCGGTGACAAGACCTGGCCCCTGCCGGAGCCGTTCCTCGTGTTGGCCACCCAGAATCCCATCGAGCAGGAAGGAACCTATCCGTTGCCCGAGGCCCAGATGGACCGATTCATGTTGAAGGTGGTTGTCGGCTATCCGTCGGCCGAGGAGGAATTGATCATTCTCGATCGCATGGCCAGCACCCGGCCCCAACTGAGGATCGACTCGGTGGTGAAGCCGGAAGAAATCTCCGCCTATCAGACGTTGGTCAACACCATCCATGTGGATCCGCTGGTGCGGGATTACATCGTTCGTCTGGTGGTGGCGACCCGTGAGGCGGCCGCGGGCTCTGGGGTGGCACCGGAACTCAAACGACTGGTCCGCATTGGAGCCAGCCCGCGCGCCACGATCAATTTGACCTTGGCTGCCCGTGCTTGTGCCCTGATCGAGGGACGCAATCATGTCACTCCCGACGATGTCAAACGCATCGCCCCCGACGTCTTGCGTCACCGCATTCTCCTCACCTACGAGGCCGAGGCTGAAGAGGTGACTCCGGAGAGCATCGTCCGCACGCTGCTCGCCAAGGTGAAAGTTCCCTGACTCTTCGGCCAGTGGTGCCGACGCTGGCTCATGGAAAGCTCTCCCTGGGCCCAACTCGATGGTTGTCCGTTGAGCCGGAAAATGCCGATCGCGAGATTTCGACGCCGAGGTGTTTTGACGCCGATTTTCTGGAGGGACCTTCGATGAGCGGTTCGAGGGCGAGCCGAATTCCGCGGGTCATTTCGGGGCCAGGTCTTTGCGCGGGAACAGCGGGATGGGTGCGCCGACTTGATGGCCTTGGTTCAATCCGCCCCACACCGATTGCTTCCAGTCGGATGCCTCACCACAGACCTTCAGTTGGGCGAAGATCTTGTCGGCCGTCGCGGGCATCACCGGTTGGACCAACACGGCCAAGATGCGGCACGACTCGATGAGGTTGTAGAGAACGGAGTCCAAGCGTTCGGCTTGTGCGGGGTCCTTGGCCAGGTGGAAGGGCTTGGTCTCTTCGACGAACAAGTTGGCCCGGTTGACCAGTTCCCAGGCAGCGATGAGGGCTCCTTGAGGGTCGTTGGCCAGGTAGCACGCCCGGGTCTTCTCGACCGCCGCCGTGGCTTCGGTGGCCAAGGTGTTCGAGGGAGCCGGTACCACCCCGGTCCGATATTTGTTGAGCATGTTGACGGCACGGTTGAGCAAGTTGCCCAGACCGTTGGCCAGCTCGGAATTGTAGCGCACCCGAAAACCTTCGTCGGTCCAGTTGCCGTCGGGGCCGATGCCCAACTCGCGCACCACGTAGTAGCGGAAGGCATCCAGGCCCCATTCAGCGATGATGGCCAGCGGATCCACCACGTTGCCCGTGCTCTTGCTCAATTTGGCACCGTCTTTCTGCCACCAACCGTGGGTCAGGATGGTCTTGGGCAGCGGGGCACCGAGAGCGTGCAGCATGATCGGCCAGTAGACGGCATGGAACTTGAGGATGTCCTTGCCGATGAGGTGGATGTCGGCCGGCCAAGCCGACAGCGGGGAGCCCGCCGGTGCGGTGGTGCCCAGGGCGGCGAGTGCCGTTGGATCTCCGAGGGAAGCCGGAATCGAGAAGTAATTCACCAGCGCATCGAACCACACGTAGGTGACGTAGCCGGGATCGAAGGGCAGGGGGATGCCCCAGGAAAGACGCGACAGGGGGCGCGAAATGCAAAGATCCTCGAGCTTCTGGGAACGCAGGAATCCGAGTACTTCATTGCGCCGGTTGGCCGGTTGGACGAACTCGGGGTTTTTCTCCAGATGATCCACCAACCAGGCCTGATGTTCGCCGAGTTTGAAGTACCAGTTTTCCTCGACCAGTTCCTGGACGACGCCCCATTGCGGATCCCAGGTGCCATCCGGATTGCGGTCCTTCTCGGTGAGGAAGGTTTCCTCCTTCACTGAATAGAAACCGGTATAGGCTGATTTGTAAAAATGGCCCGTGGCATGGAGTCGATTCAGCAGCACCTCGACGATTTCCCGGTGACGGGCATCGGTGGTGCGGACGAAGTCGTCGTGACTCAAGCCGAGCAACTTCACAAAAGCTCCCCATTGGACCGCCAGGCCGTCGCAATAGGACTGAGGAGATAGGCCGAGTTCCTGGGCTGCCTGTTGGACCTTCTGGCCGTGCTCGTCCAAGCCGGTGAGGAAGAAAACGGCTTGTCCCAGGCTTCGACGGGCCCGGGCGATGACATCGGCCACCACCTTTTCGTAGGCGTGCCCCAGGTGGGGCGCACCGTTCACGTAGTCGATCGCCGTGGTGATGTAGAACCGCTTGTCCATGTCCGGGTCATTCAACCTGAGAACGCCCAAAAATCGAAGAGTTTACTGGAGAGCAGTCTCCGGCGTTGGCACTGCGGCGGGCTCGCACGGGTTCAGTGCGCGCGCCCCTGACGCCACTTGTCCAAGCCCACGGCCATGACGATCACCGCACCGATGATGATTTCCTGGATGTAGGAATCCCATCCGAGTTGGTTGGTGCCGTTGCGCAGAACCGCCATCATGAGCGCTCCCATGAGCGAGCCGCCGATGCCGCCAATGCCGCCATTGAGGCTGGCTCCGCCGATCACCACGGCCGCGATGATGTCCAATTCCAATCCGACGGCCACGGTGGGGTCGCCTTGGGCCAGGCGCGATTGCTGCATCAAACCGGCCAATCCAAAGAATGCGCCCGCCAAGGTGTACAGCCAAAGTTTGACCCGCTGAACTCGCACGCCGCACAACCGGGCCGCCGGTTCGCTGGATCCGATGGCGTACACGTGACGTCCGAAGACGCTGCGCCGCATGATGAAGCTGGCGACGAACGCCAGCGCCAAAGCGATCCAGACGCCTGGAGGCAATGGCAGGAACCCTTGTGGTTGGGTGCGCTCCATCAGGGCGTTGAGGCCGCTGCCATCCGGATTGTACACGGCTTGCTTGCCGCTGATCCATTTGGCACCCCCGCGCACCACTCCCATCATGCCCAGTGTGATGATGAAGGGGGAAAGCCGCAGTCCGGCGATCAACGCGCCATTGGCCGCCCCAATCAGGGCGCCGGTGGCCACGACCGCCGCCGCTGCCGACCAGGAGTTGTGGCCGGCGGTGAGCATTTTGGCACCGACCACGGAACTGAAAGCGACCGCGGCGCCCACGCTCAGGTCGATGCCACCGCTGACGATGATCATCGTCATGCCGATGGCGCCCAGGGCCACGATGACCGTTTGGGTCAAGACGATGGCGGCGTTGCGGCCGGTGAAGAGGGTGGGGCGGGCTTCTTCACTGAGCGCCAGCAAACCCAGGACAAAGACCAGGCCCAGCAGCGGTCCTGCGGTTTGCAGAAGGCGTCGCCAGGATGGGGCATGAGGTGCAGCAGAGGAGGCCATCGGAAGACAAGGAAACTCCGCAGACCCTGCCGGTTTCAAGGAGCCTCGCCAATCCCGGAAAACCATTCCATATCCCAGTTTCTGCGATCCCCGTCTCGGCGTTGGGAGCTCGCGTAAGTGTTTGTGTGCGCATGAATCGGACTTGCCGGTCGCCTCGGTGCCGGAACACCGTTCAGACATGAACTCCCCGACCCGTCGTCAATTCTTGCGGGATTCCCTCGTTTTGGCCGGAGGGACACTTTTGGCCGGATGCCATGCCCCGTATGTCAGTCGTCGTCGGGTCTTGGGTGCCAATGAGCGGCTACGCATCGCGGCTGTCGGAGTGGGAGGCAAGGGTTGGACCGATGTCACCCAGGCCGGAGCCACCGAGAATGTCGTGGGTTTGTGCGATGTGGATGCCGGGCGACTCGCCCAGGCGGGCAAGACTTTCACCTCGGCGCGTCGCTTTGCCGATTGGCGCGAGATGTTCGACCAGTTGGGCAACCAGATCGACGCGATCACCGTTTCCACGCCGGATCACACGCACTTCCCCCCATCGATGCGCGCTGTCCAGCAGGGTTGGCATGTCTACTGTCAGAAGCCGCTGACCCATACGATTTGGGAGGCCCGTGAGTTGACCCGGGCCGCGCGCGCTGCCGGCGTCGCCACCCAGATGGGCAATCAAGGCATGTCGCGAGCGGCCGTCCGTCGGGATGCCGAGTGGGTGAAGGGTGGAGTGTTGGGCTCGGTCAAGGAAATCCACTGTTGGACGGATCGACCCGGTCCGTGGTGGCCCCAGGGTGTCCAGCGCCCGACCGATCGCCCGGCTGTTCCCAAGGATTTGTCATGGGATTTGTGGCTCGGCACCGCACCGGAGCGGCCGTATCACCCGGCCTGGGGGCACTTCAAATGGCGCGGATGGTGGGACTTTGGAACCGGTGCCGTGGGCGACATGGGGTGTCACCTCTTGAACGTGCCCGCGTTGTCGATGGATTTGTCCCATCCCAGCGCCGTGGAAGCCACCTCTGAGGGTGCGAATGCGGAAACCGGTCCGGTGCGCTCGCACGTGGTCTGGGACATCCCGGCTCGTCGCGGGCAGGCCGCACTGCGGTTCCACTGGTACGACGGTGGAGCGCTGCCATCAGCACACCTGTTCCCGGGTCAGACGTACGGGGGCAATGGCGTTCTCATGGTCGGTTCCGACGACACGCTCCTGACCAGTTACGAGAGTCTGCCGGGTGGCGGTAAACTCCGGTCGGGTCGGACTGCCAACGATCTGAAGGCCATTCCAGAGAAATTCGAGAAATATGCCGACTCGGAAGGTGCCCACTATCAGGAATGGATTCGGGCCTGCACAGGGGGGGCGAAGGCCCAATCGGCCTTCGATGTCGCTGGCCCTGTCACCGAGACTCTCTTGCTGGGCAACCTCGCCATCCGCGCCGGTCAGCGGTTGGAATGGGATTCCCGGGCGCTCAAGATCCGGAATTTGCCTTCGGCCAATGCCTGGGTGAAGACCCGGTACCGCCCGGGTTTTGTGGGCTGAGGGTGTCGTGCCAAAAATACGACGGCCCGTCGCGTTTTCGCGCCACGGGCCGGTCGGACTTCGCTGAATGACCGTCGGGTCGAGGGGTGATTTACAAGGTCACCACGCGAACGTTGGAAATCGACCGGTCGGCCGCCAATTGATCCAGGCAAGCCTTGGGCGGGCGGCTGTCGAGCACCAGCACGGTGAGGGCCAGGCCGCCTTCGGTTTCGCGACCGAGGCTCATGCTGGCAATGTTCACGTTGTGGTCGGCGAGGATGCTGCCGAGCTTGCCCACCATGCCGGGGCGGTCCTGATTGTTGAGCAGGAGCACCGTCCCCGAAGTGGGGATTTCCACCGGCGTGCTGGAGACGCGGACGATCCGAGGATTCTGGGACGATCCGAAGAAGGTGCCGCCGGCGCTGCCCACCTTGTTGTTGCCGTGGAAGAGTTGGACGTGCAGCCACTCATTGAAGGTGACCGGCTCATCGGACTTCTTCTCCTCGACGGTCAAGCCGAGGTTGGAGGCGATGGAGCGCACGTTGATGTTGTTGATGTCCTTCGGGCCGGTGCCGCTCGCGTTGAGGTAGCCCTTGAGGATGGCGCGGGTCACCGGGTCGGTGGCCGGCAAATCCTTGGCCTTGCCACCGAAGGTCACATAAAGACGGTCCACACCCGGAGGCGCCAGTTGGCTGACGAGGCTGCCGAGTTTTTCACCCAAGGCCACATAGGGCTGCACTTGCTCGAAGGCCTTGGCATCGACTCCGGGCAGGTTGACCGCATTGCGAACCTCGCCGGTGAGCAGGAAGGCACTGATGATTTCGGCGACTTCCAGACCGCATTTTTCCTGGGCTTCTTCGGTGCTCGCGCCGAGATGTGGTGTCAGGACGACGTTGGGGAGCGTGCGCAACTTGTGATCGGCGGCCAGCGGCTCCGATGCAAACACATCGAGGGCTGCCCCAGCCACTTTCCCCGACTCCAAACCGGCGACGAGGTCGGCTTCGTTGACGATTTCGCCACGGGCGCAGTTCACGATGCGCACGCCCGGCTTCATCTTGGCGATGGATTCCGAATTGATCATGCCCCGGGTTTCCGGGGTCACCGGCATGTGGACGGTGATGAAATCAGCGGAGCGGTAGACGGCGTCGGTGTCGGCGACCAACTCCACTCCCAATTGACGGGCGCGGACTTCGGTGAGGAAGGGGTCGTAGGCCACCACCCGCATGCCGAAGGCGATGGCGCGCTTGGCAACTTCGGAACCGATGCGGCCCATGCCCAGCACGCCGAGGGTTTTGCCTTGGATCTCCGTGCCTTGGAAGGCCTTCCGATCCCACTTGCCTGCGGCCATGGTGGCGTGGGCCGCCGGGATCTTGCGGGCCAGTGCGCCCAGCATGAAGAAGGTCAATTCAGCGGTGGTGACAGTGTTGCCGGCCGGGGTGTTCATCACTACGACGCCTCGCTGGGTCGCTGCCGATACATCCACGTTGTCGACGCCGACCCCGGCGCGGCCTACCACTCGGAGCTTGGGGGCCGCCTCCAGAACCGCTTTGTTCACCTTGGTCTCGCTGCGGACAACGATGGCCTCCACATCTCCGAGCAGGGGCAGCAGCTCCGCTTCGGAGAGCCGCTTGGACAGGACGGTCACCTTGAATTCAGGGCGTGCTTGGAAGAACGCGATGCCGCGCGGGGAGATGGGGTCGCAAACGAGAACGTGCATAAAGCGAGGCGACGGTATGAACCGGGCCGGCGCAGGTCAACGCACCGTTGGGTGTCCAATGGAATGCATTTGGGTGAAATCGGAGACCCGGGAAAGGCTGGCTCTTGCTCCGAAGTGGGCGGTGGCGTCCAATGGTTGGCATGGCAACGCTCTCCCGGCGGCAGTTTGGTGCGACCCTGGCGGCGGTGGCTGGTCATTGGACCCTGCCGAACATCGGCGCGATGCCTGCGGTGCATTTCGGGGCCCGCCCACTCGTCACTCATGGGGTGGCCAGTGGCGATGTGGAGGCCTCTTCGGCCGTGATATGGAGTCGCTGCAATCAGGTAGCCCGAATGATTGTGGAATGGTCTGAGGACGAGTCGTTCCGTACCCGGCAGCGACGGGTGGGGCCGGTCACGGGTCCGGAGTCGGACCATACGGCCAAAATGCTCCTGCGGGACCTTCCGACGGGTCGTCGTATTTTCTACCGGGCCTGCTTCGAGGATCGGCAAGGGGTGACCGGAGACTGGGAAGCGGGATCGCTGGTCACGGCGGGCACAACCGCGGGCCCGGGTTCAGAAGTGCATTTCGTCTGGTCGGGAGACACCTGCGGCCAGGGTTACGGCATCGATGAGGGGCGCGGTGGCCTGCGGACCTATCAGGCCATGTTGGCTCAGGATCCGCAGTTTTTCGTCCACAGCGGAGACACGATTTATGCCGACGATTCGCTCGCGGCTGAGTTGCGGCTTCCGGATGGAAGCCTCTGGAAAAATTGGGTCACCGAAGAAAAGTCAAAGGTGGCCGAGACCTTGGGTGAGTTTCGGGGCAACTACCGCTACAACTTGTTGGACGCCCATGTCCGTCGTTTCAATGCCCGCGTTCCGATGTTCGCCCAGTGGGATGACCATGAGGTGCTGAACAATTGGTATCCCGGTGAGTTGCTACCCGTTTCCGCGGGCTATCGGGTGCGCGATGTGAACTTGCTCGCGGCCCGATCGCGACAGGCCTTCTTCGAGTACCTGCCGATCCGCAACCATCCGGAACGGCGAATTCATCGGCGCATCCGGCGTGGTCCCCTTTGCGAACTGTTCTTCCTGGACTTGCGTTCTTACCGCGGGCCCAACAGCGCGAACCGCCAGCCCATCTCCGGGCCCGAGACCGATTATCTGGGGCGTACCCAGTTGGAGTGGTTGAAGGAATCCATCGCGGCCAGCACGGCCACCTGGAAGTTCGTCTGTTCGGACATGCCGCTCGGATTGCTCGTCCGGGATGGCGCCGACGCCTTCGAAAACGGGGCAAACGGGGATGGTATTCCTCTGGGTCGCGAATTGGAGGTGGCGTCGTTGCTGCGTCATTTGCGCGACCATCGAGTGCGCAATGTCGTTTGGTTGACGGCTGACGTGCATTACTGCGCCTCCCATTTTTACGATCCCTCGCAGGCCCAGTTCACTGAATTCGACGGCTTCTGGGAGTTTGTCAGTGGCCCGCTCCACGCGGGCACCTTCGGGCCGGGGATTCTCGACAACACCTTTGGACCGCAAGTCCGGTTTTCCTCGCGCCAACCCGGACAAGCGGCCTCGGGGCCCTGGAGCTCCGATCAATTCTTCGGATCGGTGCGCATCGCCCCGGAGACGCGGGTGGCGACCGTGAGCCATTTCAACCGCGACGGAAAACGGCTGTGGAGCATGGATCTGGAGCCGGCTCGAGCATGAATGCGATGGCTCCGGAGCCCTCGTTGGCAATGGCGGAACGAATCCGAATGGCGATCATGGCCGCGGGAGGAGCCATTTCTTTCGCGCAGTTCATGGCCTTGGCCCTTTATGAACCACAACTCGGCTATTACGAACAAACGCCTCGGGTCGTGGGTCGCAGTGGGGATTTCGCGACCAGCGTTTCGGTGGGATCGCTCTTTGGTGAGTTGATCGCCCACTGGATTGAGCACGAGGTGAGGGCGATTGGTGGCCTGGCTTCAAGTCCCTTGGAGATCGTCGAAGTCGGAGCCCATGACGGCCAATGGGCGGAAGATATCCTCAGCGCGTTGCTGCAGGAACAGGATTTGGACCGAGAGCGGTTCCGGTACCGTATTGTTGAGCCCAGCGCCAGGCGGCAGACATGGCAGCGGAAGCGACTGGCCCGTTTCGGAAATTGCGTGGTCTGGAGCAATACGCTGCCGACCGAGGTTCGAGGTGTGATATTGTCCAACGAACTCCTGGATGCATTTCCGGTGGAACGGTGGCGGTGGAGCGCTTTGCAGCGCCGGTGGGTGGAGCAGGGGGTAGGCTGGACTGGCGACCGGTTCGACTGGACGTCACTGCCGACGCCAGCGCCGGTGGAGTGGGAATTGCCTGAGGAGGTTCAGTCGGTTTTGCCGGAGGGGTTTGTCCGCGAGCGCAGTCCCGCCGCAGTGGCCTGGTGGGAGCAGGCGGCGATGGCCTTGCGCGAGGGATGCTTGATCGCCTTCGATTACGGGTTGGAGGCTGAGGAGTTCCTGACGCCGGCTCGGTCGGCGGGAACGCTGCGGGCCTACCGTCAGCACCGAGTATTCGACGACCTCTTGTCGTCGCCCGGTGAGGTGGATTTGACGGCCCATGTCGATTTCAGCGCCATAGCTGACGCCGGATTGCGCCAGGGTTTGGTGACTTGGCATCGGGAACGACAATCGCGTTTCCTCATGAGGATCCTCGAGTCGACCCAGCGGAATCCAGGCGGCTTTCCGGAATGGAACACGCCTCGTGTGCGCGCTTTCCAAACGCTCACTCACCCCGAGCATTTCGGCCGAGGTTTCCGGGTGTTGGCTCAAGGTCGTGGGCGCTGCCCTTGGGGTGCTTGACCCGGCGAGGGCGGCCCCTCAATGCCGGGACTTTCGGAACTTCCCGTTGCCCCTGAGGCGTGCGTGCGCCAGTTTTCGCACAGCGCGATGATGGACTTGGCAGGCACAGCAACCTGGCGACGGCCGGACCTCCGCCCGCTGGCTTGGGCGGCGGTGGTGGCTGTGTTGGTTCATGTTCTCGTTCTGCTGCTTTGGACGGCTGCAGGGGTTTGGGTTCGGAAAGCACCGGAACAAGCCCCGGATTGGGTGAAAAACCTGGTTCAACCGGTGGCTCCTGTGACCTTGAAACCCATGGATCCCACGAAGGATCCCGCATGGGAGGAAGTGCCCCTGAGCTTCATCGAGGTGGATCCCGCTCTCGCGGTCAAAGATCCGCCGAAAGACGCGAAATTTTATTCCGCGGCCAATGCTGTGTCCGGCCAACCGGTTCCCTCCCAAAAGGCTTTGAAGGATCCGGAGATCACCGGTGTTCAGAAAACGATGCCCAAGACCTTCGATACGGCCAAACCGTCACCCGCGCAGCCTCAGTCTCAGCCGAAGGAGGAAGAGGTTTCCGCTACGCCGGAGACGGCAGTGACTCAGCAGAAAAAAGAAGCACAAACCCCTCAGCCGTTGGGAGGCGTCAAGAATCCAGGCGAGACTCAATTGGCCAAGGTGGATCCGAAAGCCGTTGTGGATCGGCCGCAAGAGGAGAAGAAATCGGTCGAGCCCCAGGAAGCCGGGGCTCCGAGGCGCAAGCCCATCAAGCGTTTGGCTCAGGCCATGGAGCAAAAGGGGATTGTCCGCGGCGAAAAGATGCTGCAGGCGGGCGGATCCAGCCGGTTCAGCATCTCGCCTTCCTTCGATGTCAAAAGCACGCCTTTCGGCGAGTACGACCTACGGATGATTGCCGCCGTGCAGGAGCGTTGGTGGGCCTTGCTGGAGGAACGGCATTATGGATTGGAGCGCACTGGCAAGGTGGTGCTGAAATTCCGGCTTCACGGAGATGGATCCGTTTCGCAGATGACCACGGCCGAAACCACCGTGGGCGATACGCTCAGCTTCACTTGTGAAGCGGCGGTCATGGGGGCCGCACCGTTCGGTCGATGGCCCTCTGTCCTGAAGGCTCAGGCGCTGGATCCCCGCGAGATCACCTTCACCTTCCACTATTACTGACTTCGACGCCCCGGTCTCGGGGCAATACCCTCAAGAAACTCATGCGATCATTGTTGGATGGCGGCCCGTTTGTGTGGCTTCTGATTGGACTTTCGGTGACGGCCTTGACCGTCGTGTTGGAGCGAGCCTGGTCCATGCGGCGTGAACGCATCCTGCCGCGCCGCTTGATGGAAGCTTTGGCCGATGGTGATGTGGCCCGACTGCGGGGAGCGTGCCAGGCCCAGTCCTCGCCCATGGGCCGTCTGATTCTCTCGGTCTTGGATCATTTGCCGTGGCCCAAATCCGAGAACGTGGCCGCTCTCGAGGTGCGTGCTCGTCAGGAGATCGCGGGCCTTGAGCGCGGATTGGTGATCTTGGAGATCATCGTGGGCATCGCGCCCCTGCTCGGGTTGGTTGGGACCATTTACGGCATCATTCCGCTGTTGGGGGATTTCGGTTCCAACCTGCAAGCCGACAATGCCTTCATCGCCAAGGGCATGTCGGTCGCCCTCTATAAGACCGTGCTGGGGCTGCTGGTGGCCATGCCAACCTTGGCTGCCTGGAGCCTCTTCAACAAGCGCGTCGAACTGCTGGGTCTCGAGCTGGAGAGCGTTTGCGATGCCTTGATGCGCCGCCATTACCTGCGGGAGGGAGGCTTGGGTGGAGTGGGTACCGAAGGGTCTCGTTCATGAAGTTCCTCACCCGACGCCGCAAAGCCGCCCCTGCCATCGTCATCATCTCGTTGATTGATGTTTTGGTGGTGCTGTTGGTTTTCCTGATGGTGACCACGCGGTTCAGGAACACCCCTTCGGTAGCCCTGACCTTGCCAGAGACTCGTGAAGCACCGAAGGCCGGGGCCAGTCCTGAAAAACCGCCCATGGTGGTGACCATTGCTGCGGCCGCTCCGCAATTCTACGTGGGCCCGCGTGCGGTGACTTCCGACAAATTGCTCAATGAGTTGAAGGACGCCGTTGCCGCCGACCCCAAGGTCAAAGTGGTGCTCCGAGCCGACGAAAATTCCAACTGGGGCGATGTGGTCAAGGTCATGGACTTCGCCAAGCAGGCCAAGGTCCAAAACATCCGCGCCTTCACCCGCACGGCGGGAGGGAAGTAAGGTGGGGCAGCGGGAACGATCCTTCGCTCGCAGGGAAGCTCGGGGAAGGATGGGCTTTCGCGCTGTGCGCGATGGAAGGGTGGATCGCTTCCAATGCTCGCTCCGGACCGTTTCCGCTGCTGAATGGGCGGCGGTGGGATGGGTCCTTCGCTCGCAGGGAAGCTCGGGGGAGGATGGGCTTTCGCGCTGTGCGCGATGGAGGGCGTGATCGCTTCCAATGCTTGCTCCGGCCCGTTCCCGCTGCTGGATGGGCGGCGGTTGGATGGGTCCTTCGCTCGCAGGGAAGCTCGGGGGACCAGGAGCTTTCGCGCTGTGCGCGATGGAGGGCGTGATCGCTTCCAATGCTTGCTCCGGCCCGTTCCCGCTGCTGGATGGGCGGCGGTGGAATGGGTCCTTCGCTCGCAGGGAATCGTAGCGACTCAGAACCGGGTGAATTGCGATTTGGCCGGGGTGGGGTTTCGGGGTAGGGTCTTCCGACCAACATGGAAAACGTCGTGATCATCGGGACTGGCTGCGCCGGTCTGACTGCCGCCATCTACACGGCCCGCGCCAATCTCAAGCCGCTGGTGCTCACCGGCACCATGCCGGGCGGACTCCTCACCACCACGAGCATCGTTGAAAATTTCCCCGGCTTTCCTGAGGGGGTTGATGGCTACGAGTTGATGACCCGTATGCAGGCGCAGGCCGAGAAGTTTGGGGCGCAGGTGAAGTTTGCCACTGTGGATTCGGTTAAGTTTGGCGACGGCGTGACCGAACTCGTCGTCGATGGCGAGCCGGTCCAGACGCGCACGTTGATCATCGCCAGCGGCGCCGGTCACAAACACCTCGACGTCCCAGGCGAAGACGAGCTGGAAAAGAAGGGTGTGACCTACTGCGCCACTTGTGACGGCGCATTGCCCATGTTCCGCAACCAGCCGGTGGTGGTGGTCGGCGGCGGCGACTCGGCCTGCGAAGAGGCCACCTACCTGACGCGCTTTGCGTCGAAGGTGTACTTGATCCACCGCCGCGACACGCTGCGGGCTTCGCGAATCATGGCGGAGCGCACGTTGGCCAATCCCAAGATTGAAATGGTCTGGGACAGCGTGGTGACCGAAGTCACCGATGTGGCCGCCGACAAGGTCACGGGCGTGAAGCTCAAGAATCTCAAGACCGGTGCCGAATCACACCTGCCGTGCTCCGGGGTGTTCGTGGCCATCGGTCATGTGCCCAATACCTCGCTTTTCAAGGGTACTTTGGATCTCCACGAGAACGGCTATTTCAAGACCGATGGAACGGTGAAGACGAAGATTCCCGGTGTGTTCGTGGCCGGTGATTGTGTGGATTCGGTCTATCGCCAAGCGATCACGGCCGCCGGGCTGGGTTGCTCTGCGGCGATTGAGGCCGAACGCCATCTGGCTGGGTTGAACGGCTGAATTGGTGGACCCTGAGATTCTTGGGAGTCTCGGCGGTCCTCTTGTTTCACTTTGACCCTTCCTGCGGTTTGTCGCCCGGCCATGACCTCCATCACACCCAAGGATTTGAAGTCCCAAATCGACGAGACCGGTCCCATCCGGTTGCTCGATGTGCGTGAGCCGGAAGAACACGCCCACTGCGCGCTCCCGGGTTCGCGACTGCTGCCGCTCTCGGAATTGGAGGCGCGGTGGCAAGAACTCGAAGAATGGTGCGCCGCCGATGGAGGAACGGTGGTGTATTGCCACCACGGCGTCCGCAGTGCCCACGCGATCGCATTTTTGGAGGAAAAGGGGTTTGCCGGTCTGGTGAACCTCACCGGTGGCATCGACCGCTGGAGCCGCGAGGCCGATCCCTCTGTGCCCCGTTATTGGTGATCGGCTGTTCGCTTCGATCCCCCCGACAAGACCCTTGTAGGACCTCGTCTCCCGTCCCGGTGTCCCGGAGGAAAGCTTGCGCAAGCGGGCGTTCCTATCAGGTGGGCCTTAGCCGAACAAATATCGCAGGTCGTCGAGCGTCAGCGACTGGGCGAACTTGTCTTCACCCAACACGTCTTCGGCCAGTTGGCTCTTCGACTTCTGCAGCGAGCGAATCTTCTCCTCGACGCTGTCCTTGATGAGCAACCGGTAGGCGATGACTGTTTGTCGCTGGCCAATGCGGTGCGCCCGATCGATCGCCTGGTTTTCCACGGCCGGATTCCACCAAGGGTCGAAGAGCACCACATAGCTGGCAGCCGTCAGATTGAGGCCGAAGCCGCCCGCCTTGAGGGAGATGAGGAAGATCGCCTCGCCAGTGTGCCCTTGGAATTGCTGCACCAATTCGCCGCGATTCTCGGTATCGCCGGCGAGGTAGTAAGTGGGCCAGTTCCGCTCAGCGATGGCCTTCTTGAGCAAGCCCAGCATTTCAACGAACTGGGAGAAAACGATGACCTTGCCGCCCTCTTCCATGATGGGGTCGAGGGTCTCGAGCAAGGCTTCCACCTTGGTGCTCTCGGCCTTGGAGTCCTCCTTCACCAACTTCGGATGGCAGCAAATCTGCCGCAAGCGGAGCAGGGAGGTCAGCAGGTTGAAGCGGTTCTTGTTGAGCTGCGAGGCGGTGTTGATGCCCAGCAGCATCTGTTGGGCCCGCTTGAGCTCGGCCTTGTAGAGGGTCTTCTGTTCGCCCTCGAGTTCGCACAGCAAGTCTTCCTCGATGCGCTCGGGCAAGTCCTTGGCCACCTGCATCTTGGTGCGCCGCAGCAGGAATGGGCGCACGCGGGCGGCGAGGCGGCGTCGGCAAAGAGGGTCCTCCTTGGCGTCGAAGAGTTTTTGGAAGTCGGCCCGATTGCCCAGAATGCCCGGCATGGCGAAGGCCATCAGGCTCCAGAGATCCATGAGCTTGTTTTCGATGGGCGTGCCGCTCAACAGCACCCGGTTCTTGGCTTCGATCCGGGTGGCGATGAGGGCCGTGACGGATCCGGGATTCTTGATGTACTGCCCTTCGTCGAGGATGACCGCCAGGAATTCGGTGCGGAGCTTCTCGCCGACCGAACGCAGCTGGTTGTAGTTGATGATGTGCAGGTCGGCCGATCCGGTCTGCGTGGGCAGCGATTTCATGTCGTCGCTGCTCCAAACCCGTGGGCGGACACTCGGTAGGAACCGGGCGGTTTCCGAGCGCCAGTTGTCGGCGACCGACTTCGGGCACACCACGAGGATCGGGGCCGGTTTGGCGTATTGGCCTCGCAGCCAAGCGATCCAAGTGAGGGTTTGCAGGGTTTTGCCCAATCCCATGTCGTCGGCCAAAATGCCGCCGAAGCGGTTGGTGCTCAGGTAGGCCAAGAAGTGGAAACCTTCTTTTTGATATGGCCGCAACTCGGCTTGGATTTCGGTCGGCACCTCCGGCGTGACGCGGGTCTTCAGTTCAGCAGCACGGCGCTCCACCTTCTGATAGCTCGCCTCCGACAGGAACTGGCGGGCGGCAGGGTCTGCCAATTGCAGTGCATGAAGGCGCTGTTTTTCTGAACTGAGCTCGTGGGGGGTCAACCCCAGTCGGGCCAGTTGCTCGTCTTCCTGCGCCGACAACTTGAACTCCAGTTTGCGCCAACCCTTGTTGGACAAGCGCACCCACTTGCCCCGGGCATTGAGCAGGATCTTGATCTCGTCTTGCGTGAGCGACGTGTCTGAAACGTCCACGATCACGGAGAGGTCGAACCAGTCGATGCCGGATTCCTGAACCTCGAGCTTCACTGTGCCCGAGACCTCGGATTTGAGGAACGAGGTCAGTTCGCCGCGCAAATCCAATTCGAGGGACAGGGGGAGCGACTTGAGCCAGGGGACGAAGCGTTCGGGAAATTGACGGGTCACCTTCGCTGACCAGCGCTGACGGGCGAAGTCCCAACGGAATCCTGACGCGTCGAGCCGGCGGGCCGCTTCGACCAGGGCGGAACGGTCAAACATCCAGAGTGATTCCGCGGAGTCTGCGCCGCGAGCGGATCCGGACTTGGAGGTCGGACTGGCTGAGTCCGGTGCTTCGAGCTCCGTCCAGGCGGTGCCGGTCCAGCGTTCAACCGGTTGGCCGTCCGGGCGCACGGCCAGGAGGTCCATGAAGCAAAATTCGTTGTCATAGCCCACGATGGGTTGGACCAATTCGGCTTGGATCCGAGGCTGGAGCGGGATCACCGCCACCTTGGCGGACAGGCGTGGCGGGAGAGCCAATTGGAGGTGGGAGAGGAATCGGACGCCGGCCTGGGTTTCGAGGGCCAGGGCCGGAATGCGGGTTTCCTGCGCGGGGTCCAGCGCACGGTCTTCCGCGGGCGGCCCGGAGTAGAGGGTGTCGGGTGTCAGGTAGAGAGTCGGCCGGCCGTGGAGGGTCAGGAGGAAGGGGGGCACAGGCTGGCCTTCGCCCGTGAGAAGGCGCAGTGAATAGTCTGACTGTTCGTCAGCCGCGTCACCGAGGGTCCAGCGGAGAGGAGATTCCGGCCGGTTCAGGGGTTCGCCAGCAGCTCCCACGATGAAGGGATGGAGGGCGGGCAGGCGCAGCACCCGGTTGAGGAACAAGCGCGTGTTCTGATCGTGATAGAAGAGTTCGATGGGGTAACCATAGCGGGCGCGCTGGGCCAGTGGCTGCCACAGCAGGGCGACTTCGGCCAGGAGTTCGGTCGCGTGCTTCTCATCGAAGTCCTTGAATTTGCCCGGCTTGATGGGAGCCCAGGTGTCCGCCCCCGCCTTGCGCCATTCGACCAAGGCCTCTTTGGCGTCGAGTCGGAGCCGAAGTTCAATTTGACCGCCCGGCCGAGCATCTTCGGAGGGACCTAGCTGCAGGTTGGCCAGAAGGGTTTTCCAGCGAGCCACGTCGCGTTCCCGCCGATGGTTGGCGACGGCGAGGCGTGCTTCGTCGGGTTGGGTGACCGGTTTCAGGAAGGTCGGGATGGACAGATTCCGCTCTTCAGCCAAGACGGCGATGAATTGCCAGAGTTCCCACGAGGAATGTGGCGGAGTACTCCACAAATCGGCCTTCTGCCAGGTGCTGTCGCTGATCAGAAATCCAAGTTCGGCGACATGGCCCAAGGTGAGAACGGTTCCGCTGCGGATTCGAGCGAAGAGGCTGTCGATGAGGCGGGTGGTCTCTATCTCGGTGGGTTTCAGGGGGCGGCCGAGGTTGCCGGCAACCCGACCGGCGAACTCGCTGGCCGCGGTATCGGTCGGAGTCTCGACCGCTTTGTCAGGGACGCTCGCAGCGCGCGGTCCCGGGCGCGCAGCCTTCCGGGCAGTCGGGCTCGCGGTTTCGGCCAGCGGACGTGCGGGGGGCTTGGCCTTGGGTTTCATACGGGCAACACAACCGAATGGTGCATCGTGTGCTCGTGATCGCAAGGCTGGGACCGATTTGTTGAGCGGATTCAGGTCTGATGTGTTGGGTTCAACGCCATCGATTCGACGCTTTGGGCTGTTCGATCGCTCGGCGGCACGGAAGTCTTCTGGCCGGATGCTGTCTCGATGGTTTCGCCGTGTGGTGCGTTGGATGGTCGCCCTGCTTCTGTTGCCGATCAACATGGGCGTGAGCTGGGCTGTCTGGGATGTGGCGCGATCTTCTGTTTCCTCGAGCCCGTTTTGGGTGCCGTTGCTGGTGGGGTTGGGGGTTTGGGTGGTCTTCTATCTGCAACTGCCGAGACCCATGTGGTTGTATGTGCTGGGGCACGAATTGACCCATGCCGTCAGCGCCTGGATGTGCGGAGCCAGGGTCCAGTCTTTCAAGGTCAATAGCCGAGGCGGTGAGGTCCGGGTGAACAAGAGCAATGCTTTCATCGCGTTGTCGCCCTACTTCCTGCCGATCTATTCCCTCCTCTGGTCCCTGATCATGGGTTTGGTGCATTGGCGCTGGGGCCAGGCTTGGTGGGTGATGCCCCTGTATCAGGCCGGGTTGGGGCTGACCTACGGATTCCATGTGACGATGACGGCTGTCATCTTGCGCATTCGCCAGCCCGACCTCGTGGGAGAGGGTTTTTTGTTCTCAGGCTCCCTGATTTGGCTGGGCAATGCGCTCATGCTGTTGGTGGGCATGGCCTGGCTGGGAGACCGTCCTGGAGTCGGGACAGCCCTGCGATGGGCCTTTGTCCATTCCGGCGATCTCTACCGCTGGAGCTGGCTCTGGGTTGAGCAGCGGATGCGCTGAACGCGGACCTTGTTGCCTGTGGGTGTCGTCAGGGTGGTTTTGGCTTTGGGGAACTCGGCCCGCGTTGTGTCGCAAATGACACTTGAATCCTCGCCTCCGCCGGCGAGAAGCTTCGGATCCTAGGTACGCATGAATCTTGGCGATATTCTCACCACACGGCAGATCGTTCCGGAACTCGCGGCCAAAAACCGTTGGGAGGCCATCGACGAGTTGATTGGTTGCCTTGTCGCAGCCGGGAAGGTGCTTCCGGAGCATCGCGATGCCATCACTGCGGTTGTCAAAAAACGCGAGACCTCCATGAGTACGGGAATCGGTTTCGGTATCGGGATTCCCCATGCCTCCACCGATTTGATCACCGAGGTGACCGCCGCGTTTGGCCGTTCCCGTGCCGGTGTCAGCTTCGATGCCTTGGACAACCAGCCGGTGCATTTGGTCACGTTGTTCTTGGTGCCTGCCGGGCAGTTTCAGCGCCATTTGCACACCTTGGCGGGCATTGCCAAGGTGCTGCGTCGCGATGATTTCCTGAAGTCCATCACCCAGGCGCCGGATGCGGAGTCCATGGTGAAGATCATCCGCGATTTCTCCGAAGGTCTTCGCTGACCGTCGGTCAGGCCATCCATTCCGAGTCCGACATTTCCGTCCCATGTTCCATTCTGTCATCGAATCCCGGCTGCGCGCCGCGGTTTCTGCAATCGTTCCTGCCGCCGACCCGGCCACCATCCAGGTGAAGCCGGCTTCGGAAGCGCGCTTCGGTGATTTTCAGAGCAACTCGTTGATGTTGGTGGCCAAGTCCGCCCGGATGAATCCCCGCCAATTGGCCAGCGATGTGGTGGCGCGCCTCGATGTTTCCGACTGCTGTGATCCCGTGGAAATAGCGGGTCCTGGATTCCTGAATTTCCGGCTGACCCGTGCTGCTTTGGAAAACTGGGTGAGCGATGCGGCCACCGGAAAGCCGGTATTGGTGCCCCGAGCTGCGGTTCCGCGGACCGTGGTGCTGGATTTTTCTTCACCCAATGTCGCCAAGCCCATGCACGTGGGCCATATCCGGTCCACGGGCATTGGGGATGCCTTGCAGCGGATGTGGCGCTTGCTGGGTCACCGGGTCATCAGTGACAACCACATTGGGGATTGGGGCACGCAGTTCGGCAAATTGCTGGTGGGCTGGAAGGAGCTGCTGGATCGGCCGGCCTTGGAGCGCGATCCCATCGCGGAGATGGAGCGGCTTTACAAGGCGGTCAATGCCCAGTGTGATGCTGATCCGGCCCGCCTGGAATTGGCCCGTCAGGAGTTGGTGCGGTTGCAGGCCGGTGATGCCGAGAACCTGGCGATCTGGAAAGAGATGATACGGCTCTCTCAAGTCCAGTTCGACACGCTCTATGGGCGCATGGGTACCCGCTTCGACCACACCTTGGGCGAGAGTTTCTACAACCCTGAGTTGGCCCCCGTGGTGGAGGCACTTTTGGCCTCAGGCATCGCCCGCTCCAGCGACGGGGCCGTGGCGGTCTTCAGTGATCGCTCGTTGCCGGCCAAGGACGACCCGTTCTTGGTGAGTCGAGATGGCGAATGGGTCGACGTGCCCGCGCTCATTCGCAAGAGCGACGGAGGGTTCAACTACATGACCACCGATCTGGCCACCGTCGACTATCGCATCCGGACCTGGGCTCCGGACGAAATCCTCTACGTGGTGGATGACCGCCAATCGGCCCATTTCCGGGGGCTTTTCCATGTCTTTGCCCGCTGGCAGCCGGAGGCCTATTCCAAGACCCAACTGCGCCACATCGGCTTTGGGAAGATCCTGGGTGAAGACGGCAAGCCCTTCAAAACCCGCTCAGGCGATACCGTTCGACTGGCGGACCTCCTTGACGAAGCCGAAGAACGTGCTTTGCAGGTGGTGACTGAAAAGCGTCCGGAGTTGCCGGAGGCCGAGCGTCGTGAAATTGCCCGCATCGTGGGCATCGGAGCTGTGAAGTGGCAGGACTTGTTGCCCAATCGGCAGAGCGACTACGTGTTTTCCTGGGACAAGATGTTGGCCCTGCAGGGCAATACCGCTCCTTACGTGCAGTATCAATACACCCGGGCGTCCAAGGTGGTGCGCGACTCCGGTGCGCCGACGGCGGCTCAGCCGATTGTCTTGACCGAAGCGGCAGAAGTCGCACTGGCCAAGCACCTGATGAACTTGGGTTTCACCCTCCAGGCGGCTGCCGAGGAGTGCCGTCCCAATTACCTGTGCAATTACCTGCACGAGTTGGCGGGCCTCTACAGCAGTTTCTACGAGGCTTGTCCCGTCCTGAAGGCCGAGGAGCCCGCCCGCTCGACTCGCTTGGCGATGTGCCGTCTGAGTGCCCAAGTCTTGAAGTTGGGACTGGAAACCTTGGGCATCGAGGTGACGGAGAAGATGTGAGGCGGGTCGGTGGCGCTGCCTGAGACGGCGCTCAAAACGCTCCAGTGTCCCAGCTCCTCGGCTGCACTGTTTCCCGATGCGCATCAACCCCGCGGGTTGTTCCTCAAATGCTCGCGGATCTCGGTGAGGAATTCGGCGCCGTAATCGCGCAGTTTGCGTTCACCGACCCCGGAGATCGTGAGGAATTCTTCGTCGGTGGTCGGCAGTTCGCGCGCCATGAGTCGCAGTGAATTGTCGCCGAAGACGATGTAGGGCGGTACGCCCAGACTGTCGGCCAGCGATTTGCGCAGAAGGCGCAGCTTCTCGAAGAGCAGTTCGTCGCAGTCGATGTCTCCGACCCGTTCGGCCTTGGGCCGCGGCCGTTCCATCGGCTTGGTGAGGGTGACGGTGCGTCGGTCCTTGAGGGCCGTCATGCCGTCGGGCGTGATCTCGAGGACGCTGAACTGTTCGGAGGTTTGTCGAAGGTATCCCAAGCGCACCAATTCCCGCCCGATGGAGGCCCATTCATTGCGGCTCAAATCCGAACCGATACCGTAGGTGCTGAGCTTGTCGTGTCCCCACTGGATCACCTTCTCGGACTCGCTGCCGGTGAGCACGGCGATGACGTGGTTGAACCCGGTGCCGAATCCGCTCTTCTGCCGGATGCGGAACACGCAGCTCAGGAACTTCTGCGCCGCCAACGTTCCGTCCCAGGTGGAACGTGGGCTCAGGCAGTTGTCGCACGTGCCGCAGTTGGGTTGCGGGTAGATTTCACCGAAGTACCCGAGCAACGAGGCTCGCCGGCACTCGGAACTGTCCGCGTAGTGGCTGATTTGCTGGAGTTGTTCCCGTGCGATGCGCTGCTCCTCCAGATCGGTTTTCTCGGCGATGAAGGCTGTCTGCTTGGCGACATCGCCGGGGCTGTAAAGCAGCAGGCATTCTCCGGGAAGACCATCGCGGCCGGCCCGTCCGGTCTCCTGATAATAACCTTCGATGTTCTTCGGCAAGTCGTGGTGGATGACGAAGCGGACATTGGGTTTGTTGATGCCCATGCCGAAGGCGATGGTCGCACACACCACCCGGACCTCGTCTTTCAAGAACGCATCCTGATTGGCTGAACGTTCCTTGGCGGACAACCCGGCGTGGTAGGCCAGGGATTTGACGCCATCTTGGGCCAGTTTTGCGGACACCGATTCGGCCGAGGCCCTGGAGAAACAATAAACGATGCCGCTTTCCTTCGGGCGGGCCTTCACGAAATCGAGCACTTGTCGATAGGCCTGAGATTTCGGAATCACCCGGTAGGTCAGGTTCGGGCGATTGAAACTGGCCACGTGAATGGACGGATCCCTCAGACGCAATTGCCGGATGATGTCGTCGCGCACCCGCGTGGTGGCCGTGGCGGTGAGCGCCATGAACGGCAGGTCGGCAAACTGCTCCCGCAGCAGCGCCAGTTGCCGATATTCCGGTCGGAAATCATGCCCCCATTCGCTGATGCAGTGGGCTTCGTCGACCGCCACCTGCTGCACGTTCCACTGTCGCAGGGCGTCGAAGAGAGAGCCCTCGCCGATCATCAAGCGTTCCGGAGACAAGTAGAGCAGCTTGAACTCGCCTTGGTGCAGTCCGCGCCAACGGGCCTTGCGCTCCTTTTCGGACAACGATGAGTTGAGGAAGGTGGCCGCCACGCCATTGGCCTGAAGTTGATCCACCTGATCCTTCATGAGCGCGATGAGCGGTGAGATCACCACGGTGAGTCCTGGACGAGCCAAGGCGGGCAACTGGAAGCACAGCGACTTGCCGCCGCCGGTGGGCAGCAGGGCGAAGACATCCCGGCCCGCCAGCGCATCGCGTATGATCTCCGCCTGATGGGGACGAAACTCCGTGTAGCCAAAGACCTGCTTGAGCAGCGACAGCAGTTGAGTTTGACCGGTGGAGTAGGACACGAGAGCGGACAGCTTAGGAACAAGTTCCCGGTGCGGCAATGCGCCTGAGGGTCGCCGGTCAGGATTGATTTCAGTGACAGCGCATTGCCAGTTGCCCGGAACCGGGGTGTTTTGGCAGTTTTCCATTGCTGATATGTCTTACCAAAAACGGATCTTCGGGACCGACGGTGTCCGCGGTCGGGCCAACATCGAACCAGTGACCGCCGAGACCGCCTTGAAGCTCGGTCGCGCAGCGGCGCATGTGTTCAAGAATCGGAATGGCCAGGCCCGGAACCGGGTGCGACACCGGATCGTCATCGGCAAGGACACCCGCCTTTCCGGCTACATGCTGGAAAACGCCCTGAGCGCAGGCGTCCTCTCGATGGGTGTGGACGTGGTCTTCATTGGCCCATTGCCGACCCCCGGCGTGGCCTATGTGACCCGCTCGATGCGGGCCGATGCGGGCATTGTCATCACGGCCTCCCACAATCCCTACGACGACAACGGCATCAAGTTCTTCGGCCCCGACGGCTACAAACTCGACGATGAGACCGAGAACCAGATCGAGGAACTGGTCTTCAGCGGGAGCATCGAGGCGTTTCGCCCGACGGCCAGCGAGATCGGCAAGGCCGTCCGTGTGGATGACGCCATTGGACGCTATGTCGAGCAGGCCAAGTCGTCCTTTCCCAAGACCCTGACCCTCGAAGGCATGCGTATTGTGGTCGATTGCGGCCACGGCGCTTCCTACAAGACCACGCCCATGGTGCTGCAGGAATTGGGAGCCGAGGTCATCGCCTTCGGAACCCAACCCAACGGCACCAACATCAATCGCGAGTGCGGTTCGATGTATCCGCAGACCCTGTGTGCCAAGGTGCGGGAATACCGGGCCGATCTGGGAATCGCCCACGACGGGGATGCCGACCGGGTGATCCTTTGTGATGAAGCCGGCAACCTCGTGGACGGCGACGACATCATGGCCATCAGCGCGCTGCAAATGCTGGCCGAAGGCCGATTGGCCAACAAGACCTTGGTGGCCACGGTGATGAGCAATGCCGGTCTGGATGTGGCCATCCGCGCGGCCGGTGGCGAGGTGATTCGGACAGCGGTGGGCGACAAGAACGTCATCGATTGCATGCTGACCCACGGCTACAACTTTGGTGGCGAACAAAGTGGACATTTGATTTTCCGGGACCACAGCAGCACCGGGGATGGTTTGGTGGCTGCACTGCAAATTCTCAGCGCCATGCAGACGCGTGGTGAGCCGCTCTCCAAATTGGCCCGCTGCTGGACCCGATATCCGCAACTGGTCACGAATGTGCCGGTTCGGGTGAAAACCCCGTTCGCCGAGTTGGAAGAAGTTTTGGATTTGGTCCAACAGGCCGAATCCGAAGTCGAGCCGAAGGGGGGGCGGGTGCTGCTTCGCTACTCCGGCACCGAACCCAAGGCGCGATTGTTGATCGAAGGGCCCGACATGGCGGTCATGGAACGTTGGACCTCGGCCATTTGCGGATCCATTCGCAAGCAGGTGGGTCAGGCTGGTTGAGGGGACCCATCCTGAAGGCGGGGCGCATGGCCGGACGGGGCGGAAAGGCTTGCGTCGTCCGGTGACTGTGCGCGCCATTGACCCCATGAACGCTTCACCGGCGGTGTCCGAACAGCGCTTTGTCACGGCGGCCGAAAGCCGGACCGACCTCACGCCGTACACGCTGAACACCTGGCTGTCGCGTCCGGACATCGTGCCGTGCGAGTCGCTGCTGTTGGTCCGGGCGACTCTCGATGCCGGGCGCTGCCACGGATTCCACCGGCATCCCACCCGTGAGGAAATCATCTACATCCTTTCGGGTCAGGCCGAGCAATGGTGCGGACGCGAGCATCGGATCCTCAAAGCCGGCGAGATGGTGCTGATCCCCAAGAACGAGATCCATGGCACTTACAATCCGTTCCGTGAGCCGGTGATCTTCCTGGCCATGCTGTCGCCAGTGGACGCTGAAGAACCCGGAACCGTCAACGAGTGGGACCACGAACCGTGGGCCAGTCTCCGGCAAAGCTTGGGTCTTCCCGAGTGCCGCTGAAGCTCGCCTGATTCCGCACGATTCCCATGGTCGAAATCCTGCCACCGGCGCTGCTGGCCTTGCTTCAGAACACTCCGGGCCTCGAGCGTTCGTACCTGGTGGGCGGGTGCGTGCGGGACTGGTTGCTGGGGGTTCCGGTCGCCGACTTCGACATCGAGGTGTATGGCCTCTCGTATCCGGAGTTGGCGACCGTGTTGTCCCGACACGGGCGGGCCGATTCGGTGGGCAAGTCGTTCGGCGTGGTGAAGCTCACCCATTCCAGCGGAGCGGTCTGGGATTTCTCGGTGCCGCGGCGAGATTCGAAACGCGGGCCGGGACACAAGGGTTTCGACATTGAGTTCGACCCTGAACTGAGTCCGATGGAGGCTTCCGCTCGGCGCGACTTCACCATCAACTCGATGCTGTGGGATCCCCGGAGCGGAGAGCTGATCGATCCCCACGGCGGGCGTTCCGATCTCCAGGCCCGCATCCTCAGGCACACGAGTGCGGCGTTTCCTGAAGACCCGTTGCGGGTCTTGCGCGGCATGCAGTTTGCCGGTCGCTTCCGGTTGAAGGCCGCCCCTGAGACGCTCGAGTTGTGCCGGTCCATTCGTTCGTGTTTCGCGGAACTGGCCGTCGAACGGGTGCGCGAGGAGTGGCTCAAGTGGGCCACCCGGTCCGTGCAGCCGTCGCTGGGATTGGCCTTCTTGAAAGGCAGCGGATGGCTGGACCTCCTGCCCGAATTGGCCGCAATCGTCGGCGTGCCGCAGGATCCCGAATGGCATCCCGAGGGCGATGTTTGGACTCACACGCTGCATGCGGTGGACGCCTTGGTGGACTCGCCGCAATGGCCCGCCATGGCGGCCGAAGAGCGGTGCGTGCTCATGATGTCGGTGCTGCTTCACGATTTGGGCAAAGCCACGTGCACCCGCACGGAGTTCAAAGGCGGGCGGGATCGGATTGTCTCGCCGGGCCATGAGGCGGCCGGAGGCGATTTGGCGTCGGGTTTCCTGCGTCGGGTAGGATTTCAGGAGTCTTGGGTGGAACGGGTGGTGCCGTTGGTGGTCAACCACATGGTTCATTCGGAGGATCCCTCGGCCCGGATGGTGCGCCGATTGTCGGTGAGGCTCCGGCCCTCGACCATCGATGAACTTTGCGCCGTGATGACCGCCGACGCCTCGGGGCGGCCTCCTCGACCTCTGGGAGTGCCCCCTTCGGTCCAGAAACTCCGACAAGCCGCGGCGGACCTTCAGCTCCAAGCTTCGGTTCCGGCGGCCCTGTTGCAGGGTCGGCACTTGTTGTCCCAGGGGTGGACCGCTGGCCCGCAGTTGGGTGCTCTCCTGAAGGAGGCCTATTCGGCGCAATTGGACGGCGAGTTCAGTGATCTCGATGGAGCCAAGAAATGGGCAGCGGAAAGAGCTTGGACTCGTGAACCCTCCGATTGAGAGCGATGGTGCGGGTTCGG